>Ga0105252_10000075_pt1 | contig 78745 bp, 78 predicted proteins | sample EasRivMeERMZT100_FD_89675 | JGI IMG/M metagenome (GOLD analysis project Ga0105252, IMG submission 89675) | Soil microbial communities from meander-bound floodplain in the East River, Colorado, USA - East River MetaG ERMZT100 | ecosystem: Environmental > Terrestrial > Soil > Floodplain | place... | reverse complement strand
GCGGGTGGGCGGTGTACTGCTCTTCCGCTTCCTGGTTCATGTTGACCAGATGAATCAGTTTGTTCATGAGATATTTGCTCATATCAACTCCTCTTAAGCTTTCACCAGCGTCCAAATACCAATCGCGATAAAGCCAATCCCGGCCACATACTGTAATGTTTTCTCGCTAACATATTGTGAAATGACCGACCCAGCGGCAACGCCGATGGCAGAGGTAAGGATTAACGCCAGTGACGCGCCGACGAATACCGTCAGCTTGCTGGTGTCTTTATCGGACGCAAATAGCATCGTCGCGAGCTGCGTCTTGTCGCCAAGCTCGGCGATGAAGACGGACGTGAATACAGTTGAGAGAATTTTAAAGTCCATCATCGTTTACTCGATTACGCATTATCCCAGCTAAAGAACGGGATCGCCGGGAAGCCGGCGTCCAAGCCTTCGGCGTACGCAGGTTTCGTGGCGTTTGCGACGCCCATCATCATCAAGAAATTCAAATAGCCGCTGGTCATGTTGCCCGAGGCGATCATTTTTTCCGGGGTGCAGCCTTGGGCGGCGCCGTCGATGTCGCCATTGACGATCCAGCCGACGGCGGCGGCGTCGAAGTTGGGGTCGGTCAGATGACGCTCGAACTGTTTCGGGCCGCCGACCTCGAGGGACAGATGGCCGCTGACGAGCACGCCGACCCGTTTATGGGTCGGTAGGTTGTCGATCGCTGCTCGGATCGCTTTGCCGACTTCAAAAAATCTTCTGGGTCGCGGCATCGGCGGGGCGATGCAATTGGTCAAGATCGGCACGATCGGGATGTCCATTTCCGGCCGGACAAACATCATCGGCACGATGATCGAGTGGTCGATGGTAACCTCGTTCGAATAGGAGAAGTCGACGCCGCGGTCGAAGGCGCCTTCCATGATCGCGTCGGAGGTTTCGATGTCACCCGGTAGTTTGCAGGTCGGCAAATCGAACTCGCGAATCTCGTCGTAGAACGTGCCGTCGTATTGATCCATCTTGCCGATCATGAAGGCCGGCATGTTGTCCATGAAAAACTGGTGCAAGTGATCGTTGCCGATGCAGATCAAGACATCCGGGTTCGCCTCGGCGAGTTTCTGGCGCATCATCGCGATGCGCTCTTTGACCTTCGCCGCGCCGGGCGGTTGCTGCGGCTGCTTGAAGAGACGCGGCATGAATGGGTTGTGGGTGATGCCGATGATCGAGACTATCTGGGCCATGACTTACCTCCAACGAATGGGTCATTTGCTGTTTAGCATGAGGGGTTGAGCACTGTAAATGGCGTAGGGCATTCGGATTTATTCTTGCGCGAAGACGCAAAGGCGCCAAGCTCGGATTTGATTTTATCTCGGCCGAAGGGAGAAATCTTTCCTAGATCCCTCACATTCGCTCGGGATGACCGGCGTCGGCCCGTCACCTGAGGAAGGACACGAAGGACACGAAGGAAACGAAGGGTTAGGATGAGGGCGCAGCATGCTGCGCCCTCTACTTCGCGTGCTCTTTGGCTTTGCTCAGGGAATGCTTCGTCTTGTTTGCTGGTAGGGCCGTCGGCGGCTAGGGTTCGAACTCTTCGGCCAGATATTTGTAGTCGTTCTCGGCGCCTTCACGGTTGCCATTCAAATACTTCACTTGGACGGCGCGGGCTTTTTCGCGATTCTTGGCGTCATAGAGCCAACGGCTCGAATGACTCTTGGGAATAGGACCCGCGGGACTCGCAGGGCCAATATCTCCAGCAAGATCGCCGACAAATCAGAGATGAGCGCCGTCAGTGTCCAAGGCTCTTGAAAAAACCTGTATTCTCCAGTTCGTTGTACAAGCTGGCGTCCATAAACTCCTCCGCCTTTCGTCCCTTGGCTTTCGGATCGGTTTCCGCCGCTTGAGCCAAAATCATCTCGATGGCTTTGTAGGGCAGCCGCGGCGGCCTTTCAATAAAGTTGGTCGCGTATTCGTACGAGGACTCCAAGGTTTCCCGATCTTGCGTGCGCGTCCACTTGCCGATCACTTTGATGGCCAGCTCCTTATCTCGAAATAACCGATCCACTGCTTCGCTGTAGGCCATCGTGAACCGCTTCACGGTATCGCGGTCCTTCGAAATCGTCGATCGAGTCGAGACCAGACTGGTGGTTGGGTAATCGATCCCTTCTTTGGCGAAATTGGCGAGCAAGGCAAAGCCGGCTTTGGTGGCCTTAAAGTCACCGGGTGAGGACAGAATTCCTCCCTGGACAACCCCGGCCTGCATCCCAGCAAGAATTTCCGGCTGGCCTCCCATTTGGAGAATTTTTACATCGCGATCGGGCTCCAAGCGCCATTTCTTTAGCAACAAGCGCAAAGAGCCATCCGTCGAGGCGCCGAAACGCGTAATTCCCAAAGCTTTGCCTTTCAGGTCGTCTTGCCGTTTGATCGATGGTTGGACGAAGAGATAAAAAGACGGGACGTTGACCACGCCGCCGATGGTGACGATGTCGCCGCCGGCAAGATTGGCGTAGACGATATTGCCGCCGGCTAGGGCCACGGCAAATTCTCCCGCGATCATCGCCTGGGCGACGCGGCTGCCTCCGGCGACGTAAACCGGGTCGACGTAAAGCCCGTGTTTTTCAAATATCTTGGCGTCCTTGGCTAGGTAGAAACCAGACTGCGTGGCGCTGACCGCGCTGTAGGCGACGGCGATGCGTTTGGTCTGGCTCTGGGCCGCTGGCCCGAATCCACATAGGACGAATAAGATAGATAGCAGGATTTGCCTCTTCATTTTCGCCTCCGATACTTTCCGAATAAGCTGGCTGTTTTTAGCATACCGCTCCGTCGCTCGCCACCCGGAGAAAACTGATTGACAAGCTTTCGCTGGCTACATTATATGGACGCAACCAATTGATGTTTCTTCATGGGAGTGACCATGCGCGCTGAAATTGACGCGATCCAAGCCCAAAGCGAATGCTTTAATATGCGGGTGATTGGCCATCACGACCTGAATGGCCATGGCGACGGCATGCAATTACTCAAACAGGGCCGCTATGTTTACTTGGCGCATTTGGGTACTTCACCGATGGCGCTGAGCATTCTCGATGTCGCCGATCCTACCGAGCCGCGCTTGATTACGCAGATGCCGCATGCGCCGAACACTCACGCGCACAAGGTGCAGATCGTTGGCGATATCTTGATTCAAAACCAAGAGCGGCCGTACTTCGATAAATCGGTTCCCGCCAGCGTGCCCAACGAAGCGGGCATCAAAATCTACAGCATCGAGAAGCCGACCGAGCCGCGCGAGATCGGCTATCTGAAATTGCCCGGCAAGGGCGTCCATCGCATGTGGTTCACCGACGGCAAGTATGCCCACGTCGGGGCGATGCTGTCTGGCATTGAAGAGCGCGCTTACCTGATCGCGGATATTTCCAATCCGACTAGTCCGAAGGAAGCGGGGCGTTGGTGGATTCCCGGCACCAAGGAAGGCGAGGAGACGCCGGCGGATTGGACGCCGTTCGAGGGCGAGCACTTTCATGTGCACGGCGCCATTCCGCACGGCGATCGTTCTTACGTCGCGCTGGTCGATGCCGGCATGGCCATTCTCGACATCTCCGACATCAGCAAGCCGAAAATTATCAGCCACATCGACTGGAGCCCGCCCTTCGGTGGCTACGCGCACACGACCTTGCCGTTGCCGGGACGAAAACTTGTTGTCGCCGTCGACGAGTCGGTGAAATACGACTGCAAGGAAGGCGAGAAGCGGGTGTGGATCATCGACATCCGTGAAGAGAGAAATCCGGTGATCGTTAGCACCTGCCCGGTGCCGGAGGGCGATTTCTGCAGCCGCGGCCTGCGCTTCGGTCCGCACAACGTGCACGAAAACCGGCCTGAGTCGTTTCAGAGTGAAAATATTATTTTCGTGACTTACTACAACGCCGGCCTGCGGGTGTTCGACATTCGCAATCAGTATCGCCCGGAAGAAGTCGGTTTCTTTATTCCACCGGCGCCGGAAGGACAGAAGGCGCCGATGTTCAATGATCTCTACGTCGATACCGACGGTTTGATTTATGTCACGGATCGAATCAAAGGCGGATTGTACGTGCTGGAGTACACGGGGCCGAAAATTCAATAACTCTATAGGGGCCGGTCGCGACTCGCCCTGGTTCGGATTCGAAAGTTTAACCGCAAAGAGCGCCAAGGACGCAAAAAGAATCGGATCGGATCGGGAAAAATCGATGCCTGAACATCTACTCATAAACGTCTTCAACGTCGACGCGGCGCTGGCGGTGGGGCGGGCACAGGGTTTCTTCGCGGCGGACGGTCTCGATGTCGACGTGATCGTGACGCCGAATTCTACCGAGCAGATGCGCGGGCTTGGCAAAGGATCGTGGCAGATTGTTTCGACGGCGTTCGATAACGTGCTCGGCTGGTCGGGACGCGAGGGGGCGGAGTTTGTTGCGATCGCGCGGGTTTCCGAGGGCGGAACGTTACCGGTTTACGTTCGGCCAGAGATTAAGAGCTGGGACGATCTACGCGGCAAAGCTTTGGCGGTGGACGCGGTCGATACCGCGTTTGCTTTGGTCCTGCGACGTGTTTTGTTGGCCCATGGCCTCGAGATGGAGCGCGGTGATTATTCGCTGATCGCCAAAGGTACCACCGGTTACCGATTGGACTCGATGATTCAAGGCGAGACCTTCGCCGGCGTGCTCAACGCGCCCTGGGATGCCAAAGCTACCGCCGCGGGTATGGTGCGTTTCGCCGACCATCGTGATGTGTTGCCGGACTATCCCGGCGCCGTCTATGCCGTTGGCCGCAAGTGGGCCGCAGAGAATCGCCCGCTGCTGTTAAAATACCTGAAAGCTTGGAACCGTGGACTGAGTTTCGCGCTGGACGAAAAGAATCGCGCTGTTGTGTTGGCGATGGTCGCTGCGGAAGAAAAACTCGATGACGAAGCAGCTGCGCGTAAGCTCGCGCAACTGCCGAAGAACGGCGCGTTGAATTTGCCGGGGTTGCAGTGCGTGCTCGATCTGCGCGTGCTGTTCAATCTTACGCCGCCGATGGGGCAAGAATTGAAAGCTTATTACGATCACGATTTTAATCAGCAAGCGTCCACGTGACAATGTTTCGCGAAACGAGCACAGAACACTATCTGAATTAAGCTGCCCAACCGGCAAACGTAAATCATGCAAAAACGGTTGACATAAAAATTTACGATGACAAAGTAGCGCAGGTAGTTTTGGGCGGTGTCGAATCGACTTCGGGCAAAGTTATCAAGGGAGGTTAAAGTGATGAAACAAAATCTAATCCTAAAAGCCGGACTGATCGCGTTCTTGGGGGTTCTTGCCTGGGGGTCTACCGTGCAGGCTGCCCCGCTGGACGACTTGGTTGCGGGCGCCAAAAAGGAAGGCACAATCGAGTTTTACGGCCCTTCCACTCTTGGCCCTGAGGGTGCTCAGGCGATCGTTTCCGCATTCAACAAGAAGTATGGATTAAACATCAAAGTGAACTTTACACCGTCCGGTAACATGACGCGGGATACCGCGAAGGTGGTTGGCCTGTCGGCATCAGGACAACCGCCGGAATGGGACATCATGGTCGTCACGGATGCACATCACGGGTCGCTGTGGCTGCGAAAGTTACAGAAGCCCTTCGATTACACCAGCATCGGCGTCGACAAGCAGCGGATCGAATATGACAGCGGTACGGTTTCCGTGGCGAACCAGTTTGCTCTGCCGACCTATAACACAAAGCTGGTTGCGGCCAAGGATGTGCCGCAAAAATGGGAAGACCTGCTCGATCCAAAATGGAAAGGTAAGCTCGGCGTGATCAACTCGACCCACCACTTTGGGCGTTTAGCGGCAGGCGCCTGGGGCGACGAAAAAACCCTTGATTTCATAAAAAAACTCGCCGCGCAAAAGCCGCTGCTAACCCGCGCTGGAGAAATGGCCCAACGATTGATCTTGGGCGAAGTGCTGGTGACGGCGACGCTGCAGGATAGCCAATTGCATGAAGCAAAAGAGTCCGGCGCGCCGTTGGCTTTCGCTGAGAAGGTTTCACCGGTGGTCTCGCCCGAATATCACGTTGGAGTGATAAAGAATGCGCCGCACCCGAACGTGGGCCATCTAATGGTGGCCTTTATGGCATCCTCGGAAGTTCAACCCGCGTGGTTGAAGTATACCGGTCATACATCGGCTTATGTGCCTGGAACCGCGGCTTATAAATTTGTCCAGGGCAAGCAGGTGATTTACATGAAACAAGACCAAGCGGACAAGGTCGACAAAATTTCGCGGCAAATCGGCAAGATTCTCGGGTTTGATTGATAACTCTGCCGCGCTGGCTTAGCAGAAGGAAAGATATGAAAGTCGAGTCCGGCACTGAATCGACCGTGGCCACCTGGGAAGGATGGAGCCGGTTTCTGCCCCAGGGGGTCTCGGTATTTGCCACGGGCCTCTCGGGGTTTTTGTTGCTGTTGATCGGGTTGCCTGTGTTGATGGTGATCCTCATGAGTCTTCGCACCGGCTTTCCGGGCGAGACGGTTCCGTTCACCCTGGAAAACTTCTCCACCGTTTACTTGGAGCCGCGCACCTATGAGGTTTTGTTGAACACCTTGTTCTTCGCGGTATCCAGTGTGTCCATCACGCTTTTGATCACGGTGCCGCTCGTGTGGATTCTCATGCGGACGGACATACCGTTTAAAAAAACTATTTACGTCTTGCTCACGATCGGCATCCTGATCCCGGTCTTTCTCCGTACCATCGCGTGGATTTTGCTGCTCAGCCCGAGGATCGGTTTGGTCAACAAGTGGTTGCAACAACTCTTTGCCCTAAGCGAGCCGCCATTTAATCTGTACAGCGTAACCGGCATGGCCTTCGTACAAGGTATATCGTTCGTTCCCGGCGCGTTCTTCATGCTGGCCGCCGCCTATCGATCCATGGACCCCTCGTTGGAAGAAGCGGCATACACTGCGGGGGTCGGCAAGCTCAGGACGTTTTTGAAAATCAATATCCCGATCACGTTCCCGGCCATTGCCGGCTTGATGGTGTACTTGTTTATGACCGCCATCGCAGTCTTTGAAGTTCCCGCAATCATCGGTCTGCCGGCGCGTATCCACGTACTGAGCTCGCTCATTTTTACCTCGACGACGCCCTCCACCGGATTGCCGGATTACGGCATGGCGGGGGCTTATGGCGCGATCATGCTCGCGCTTGGGCTTGTGCTCGCGTTCATGTATGTCCGGCTGGTCAAGCAAGGAAAGAAGTATACGGTGATCACGGGAAGAGGGTATCGCCCCCGGGAGATCGCCCTCGGACCGTGGAAATGGGCGGCGCTCGCCTTTGTTTTCTTTTATCTATCCATCGAAGTTTTTGTCCCCTTCGCCGTTTTGTTGTGGGCCTCGGTCCTGCCTTACTTGCAATTGCCGAGCGCAGAGGCCTTGGCCAACATGACGCTGAAGCATTACTGGGAAATCCCTCAGCATGTGGGCCTGCAGCCGTTTATCAATACTTTGATATTGATGTTGGCGGTGCCGACGCTGACGATGATTCTCAGCGTGTTGGTTTCCTGGGTGGTGATTCGAACGCAAGTATCGTTTCGCGGCTTGCTCGATACCCTGGCATTTGTTCCCCACGCCGTGCCGGGAATTTTGATGGCGGTGGGCCTGGCTTACTTGGGCCTGGCCTATCGTGACATCTTTCCGATCTATGGCACGGTCCTGATCATTATCGTCGCGCACACCATCAATTGGGTCGCTTACGGCACACGCACCACCAATAGCGTGATGATCCAAGTCCATCGCGAGCTCGAAGAGGCGGGCCGAGTCGCCGGCGCGTCGTCGCCACGGGTGTTGTGGAAGATTGTGCTGCCTTTGATCGCCGCAGGCGTGCTCAACAGCTGGGTATGGATCGGCATGTTGTCCTATCGCGAGGTGACCATGGCATTGACGCTCTACACGCGTAATAACGTCGTCATCTCCACCGTGGTTTGGCAGTTCTGGGGCAGTGGCTGGGTGCCGCAGGTGGCGGCGTTGGGCGTGATCTTAATCCTTTTCGCCGCGCTGGTGGTCGGCGCGGTCCGTCTGGTGCTGGCGCGCATCGGCGAGATTGGCGAAGCCGCGTGACGCGCGTAGCACGTCATGATTTCAGATTCCAAATTACAGATACCAGATGGAATGCTTAGGACGTGACCGAAGTTCGAAAGATTTGGAATCTGGATTGTGTAATTTGCAATTCCGAACGCAGTGAGGACCCGTGATTAGCATCCGGGCTTTGCAAAAATCCTTTCGTGCGCAGCAGGGGCGGGTCGATGCGTTGCGATCGATTGGCTTGGAAGTTGCCGATGGCGAGTTTTGCGTGCTGCTTGGGCCAAGCGGCTGCGGCAAGACGACGACATTGCGCTGCGTCGCCGGGCTGGAGCGGCCGGATAGCGGCGAGATCGAGATCGCCGGCAAGCTGGTCAATGCTCCGGCGCGGCGGGTTTATGTGCCGACGGAACGGCGTGAGCTCGGCATGGTGTTTCAGTCCTACGCCATCTGGCCGCATATGAACGTGTTTCAAAACGTCGCCTTTCCATTGACTCAAGGACGTACCCGTTATTCCAAGGTTGAGGTTGTCGATAGAGTTGAGAAAGCGCTCAAGCGCGTGCAGCTCGATGGCCTCGGCGAGCGGCCGGCGACGGATTTGAGCGGTGGACAGCAGCAGCGCGTGGCGATGGCACGGGCGATGGTCACCGAGCCGAAGATTTTGCTCATGGACGAACCGCTGAGCAATCTCGACGCGCGCTTGCGCGAGCAGATGCGCGTGGAGCTGCGCAAGATCACCAAGTCGATCGGCGTGACGACATTGTACGTCACCCACGATCAGGCGGAAGCGTTGAGTCTCGGCGATCGCGTGTGCGTGATGAATGCCGGCGAGATTCTCCAGATCGCGCCGCCCCATGAGGTTTACGAACGACCGGCGAGTCTGTTCGTCGCGCAATTCGTCGGCGAGATGAATTTCGTCAAAGGCAACGTGGAGACGAAGGATCGAGTGAGATCACCATTCGGCGCAATCGCCGCGGCAGCGCCGAAAGGCATCGGTGCCGGCGCCGCCGTGACCTTGGCAATCCGTCCCGAGCATGTTCAAGTTTCCGCCGCGCCTAGTCACGGCGTTGCCAACACGCTCGGCAAAGTGACCAGCAAGAACTATCTCGGCGACGCCGCGCTGCTGGAGGTGGAAGTGAACGGCGTGACGCTGCTCGCCAAGCTCGCCGGCGACACGGAGTTGAACGTGGGACAGCAAGCCATCGTCGAGTTGCCGGCGCAACGCTGGCAGGTGTTCGGGGAAGGAAGTTGATTGAACCGCAAAGAGCGCAAAGGGCGCAAAACAATTCTTCGGAAAATTCGCACCATGTTCCACCTACCCTAGTGATCACTTTTTGAACGTCCGATTTTTGACTTTCCAACACTCTATTATTCCAATTTCCCGATTCTTGTAGTCACCCAGCGTCTGTGACATAGCATGGCAATCTCGACATAGAAGGAAATCACATGGCTAATTTTACCGCGAAACCGGTTGGTAATTTATTGCGCGCGAAGTCGGTGGCAATCATCGGCGCGTCGCAGAAGGGCGCTTGGCCGCAGGGGATTTATCGTAATTTGAAAGGCGCGAAATTTTCCGGCGGTGTTTATCTGATCAATCCGAACTATCAAGAGCTTTATGGCGACAAGTGTTATCCGAACCTGGCGGCTTGCCCGGAAGTACCCGACGAATTGCTGATTCTCATTCCGACCCGCGCCGTGCTCGGCGTTCTCGAAGAAGCGGCGAAGTTAGGCACGCGTTCAGCGACGATCTACACCGCCGGTTTTGGTGAAGGCGACGATGAAAAGGGCAAAGAGCGCGCGCAGCAGATGCGCGATCTTTGCGACCGCACCGGCATGGTCATCTGCGGGCCGAACTGCATGGGTTCTTATTCGGTCGGCGAAGGGCTTTGGACATTTCCTACCGTCACACCGTTGCTCAAGAAAGGACCGGTGGGTTTAATCTTCCAGAGCGGTGGCTCGCTCGGCAACTGGATCAAAGGCGCCACCGAGCGCGGCATCGGCTTCAGCTACTCGATCTCCAGCGGCAACGAAGTGAGTCTCGATCTGGTGGATTACCTTTCATTCTTGGTCGACGATCCGGACACGAAAGTCATTACACTCATGGTTGAAGGGATTCGCCGGCCCAATGAATTCATGTCCGTCGCTGAACAGGCGTTGCAAAAAGGCAAACCGATTCTCGCCGTGAAACTCGGCCGCTCGGAGATGGGCAAGCGGCAAGCGATCTCCCACACTGGCTCGCTCGCCGGCGCCGACGAAGTGTTTGACGCCATGTGCAAACGCTTGGGCATCATTCGCTGCCCGACCTTGGAAGACATGACCGAGATCACCCTTGCGTTCATGCCGGGCCGTTTTCCGAAAGGCAGCCGCGCGGCGATCGTCGTCAACTCAGGCGGCATGAAAGGGCTCATCTGCGATCACTGCGATGAGTTGAGCACGAACTTGGCGCAATTGAGCGACAAGACGAAAGCAGCCGTGCGTCCGCTCATCCCCCCCGAATTGGCAGTGGAGAATCCGCTCGAGTGCGGTGTCGCCGGCTTCGGCGACGAAGCGGGCTTCATCAACATCGTGAAACTGCACGCCGAAGATCCCGGCGTCGACCTGCTCGCGATCCACGGCGAATTGCCGCGCGGCCAGAAGCGCAGCGCCGATCTGTTCAGGAGCGCGATGGCGGCGACGGACAAACCCGTGCTCGCGTTCGGCCGGTCGACTTATAGCTGCTTGGACGAGAGCCGCGCTTTTCAGGAGGAAGCGGGCATGCCGTTTTTACAGGCGATCAAGCCGACGCTGCGCGCATTGGCGGGGTTGGGTTTGTACGGCGAGCGCAGAATCGCCGGCGTTGCCGCGCTGCCGGCGGCGAGCGGTAGCGCAACGGATCTCGACGGTGAGAATTTGAATAAGCTCTTGCAGGGCAAGGGGATCGATTTGCCCAGGCAAGTGATGGCCGGCACGGCGGTGGACGCGGCGGCGAGGGCGAAAGAGATTGGCTTTTCCGTGGCACTAAAACTGATCGCCGCCGAAGTCGTGCACAAAACGGAATCCGGCGCGGTAGTGCTTGGTTTGAAGAGCGCCGAAGAAGTACAAACCGAAGGGCAAAAACTTCTGTCGAAAACTTCCGGCAAAGGACAACTGCTCATCCAAGAAATGGTTCAAGGCACCGAAGTGCTGATCGGCGCGCGCACCGATCCGCAGTATGGGCCGTTCTTGATGGTCGGTTTGGGCGGTATCTTCGTCGAAGTTTTGAAAGATGTGTCGATTCGGTTATTGCCGGTCGACGAACGTGAAGCGCGCGCCATGCTTAAAGAGCTGCGCGGCTACAAGGTGCTCGAAGGCGTGCGCGGCCAAGGCCCCCGTGATGTCGACGCGTTGGTGAAAGCGATGGTCGGATTGTCCGATATCTTCTCCGCGCACCGAAATCATTTGTCGGATATGGAGATCAACCCGATCATGGTGCGGGCGCAGGGTAGCGGCGTGGCTGCAGTGGATGTGCGGTTGGTGCGGAAGTAGGAACTGGGGATAATTTAACTGCAATGAACGTAACGAAATAAAGGGGCTTATCGGGGATAGCGCCCTTACTTCGTCACCAGACGATTCGGTAGCTCATCTTTGTCGTCAGCTTGGCGCGGAAAGTGAGCGGCGAGGATGTCGCCGCAGCGTTCGATCGATTTGCAGAACGCGTCACAGGCTTGACCGGACTTGATGCCTGCTGTGATCATACCGACGATCTCATCCCACGTGCCCGGCGCGACTTTCTGATTGATGCCGCGGTCGGCGAGCACTTGGACGCGATGTTCGAGCAATGAAATCAAGATTAAAATTCCCGTGTGGTCTCGCGTGTAGTGAAGCCCGTGCTCAGTAAATGCGGCGAGGCAAGTTGTATGCATGGCTTCGGCGACGCGGTTTTTTGAGGTCAGCGAACGTTTCACCGCGGGAATACGACAGAGAAGAAAACCAACCATCGCGCCCACTACCGGCCAGAGATTCAAGAACGGCGAGCCCCAAGGATCACTCCATATTCCTTCGGCGATCATGCCTGCCAGCAAGCCACCGATGAGCCCCAACAACTCTATTTCCGTGTAGCGCGCCGACGACATGACGATCATCGGTACGATCTCGCCAGCCGTTTTTGACTCTGCGGCAATCACGGTTTGGCGGATACGTTCTTGCTCGGCTTCGGTAAAAAAGTTGTCCGCTTTCATGGTCACCAGCTGTCGGATGCTCCGCCGCCGCCGAAGCCGCCACCGCCGCCACTGAAACCCCCTCCATCGGATCCACCACCGCCAAAACCGCCACCGCCCCAACCACCCGGACCACCCCAAATAATCGGCCCACGCCTGCCGCGCGTTCCCCATACACTGTTTCTTCGACGACTCGCGGTTGAGGCAAACGCCATCAACCCAAGAATCCCGAAGGTGATCGCGAACATGGCGGCCGAATTGAGTCCAGAGCCGCCACGTTGCGTTTTGCGCGCCGATTCCGGCAGCGGCTCTTTCCTGACGACTTTTTGGACCGCGTCGATTCCCGCAATGATGCCTCCGGCATAATCTTGCGAGCGGAAGTGGGGCACGATGTAATCGCTCGTAATACGCTTCGCGATAGCGTCGGGCAGAATGCCTTCGAGTCCGTAGCCTACTTCTAGGCGAAGCCGTCGATCTTTGACCGCTACTAACAATATGGCTCCGTTATCGAAGCCTTTTTTGCCGATCTTCCAGTTCTCCGCGACACGGATACTAAAACCTTCGATATCTTCGCCTTCGAGTGTTGGAATCGTTAACACTGCGACTTGATGGCCCGTGTCTCGTTCGAGCTGAGCGAGCTGGGATTCCAGAGATTGGATTTGGTTCGATTGCATCACGCCGGCGTAATCGTTCACGCGGCCGCGAAGTGGCGGTACGTCGAGGGCGTTGACGGCGGATGACGCGAGTAGAGAACAGAATAGGCCAAACAAGAATAAGCGATGCGGAAGATTTTTCTTATCGCGTCGCCTATCGAGCATGAACCTTTTGATAGTGTTCAGAGGGGAGGCTCGTCTGGTTTGTTAAAACTTCACCTGTGGTGGCTTCTGCGCGGCTTCGTCGGCGCTGAAGGTTTCGCGAACTTTGAGTCCCAAAAGGTACTGGGCGGTTAGGTTATTCGGAAACGAACGAACCCCGGTATTATAGACCGTGACGTTTTCGACATAACGTTTGCGCGCGACTGCAATACGATTTTCCGTTCCTTCTAACTGCGCCTGAAGGTCACGATAGTTTTGGTTCGCCTTCAGATCGGGATACTGTTCGGCAACGACAAGGAGCCGCGACAGTGCGCCGGAGAGGTTGCGCTGCGCATCCTCGAATTTTTTGAAGGTCGCCGGATCATTGAGCGCTTGAGCATCCAATTTGATCGAGGTCGCTTGCGCCCGTGCCTCGATTACTTTCTGCAAAGTTTCTTGCTCAAACTGGGAAGCGCCTTTCACCGTGGCAACGAGATTAGGAATGAGGTCGGCGCGGCGTTGATATTGATTTTGCACCTCCGCCCAAGCTCCCTTTACTTTCTCGTCGAGGCCTTGGAGCTCGTTGTAACCGCAGCCCGAGACGAGCAGAAGCGCGGCGAAGCCGATGGTGAAGCCGTGCAATGAATTTAGCTTGCGTCCGATCATGAATACGCTCCCTTTTTTACTTGCCAATGTAAGACTGGCCGTGGCAAAGGGCAAGGGGGGGCGTGTCGGAATGATGGACCCACGGAGCGCAAAGAGTTTTGTCGCCGATCAATACAAAAAGGGGCCAATTGTTCAGTGGGCCCCTTTCGGTTAGCCAAGTTACGACTGGAGGTGAAACGTGGATTATTCGGTAGCGCCCACTGCGGGGCGCCACTTATTGAAGCGCTTTTCCAATCGGCTGAGAAACTCCGTTCCGATCATCCCCGTTAGCGCGAATATGAGCACCCCGACAAAGACTTTATCGGTCTGGAAGGTGGCGCCGGCAACCGTGATCATAAAGCCGATGCCGGCGGTTGCGGCATAAAGCTCACCTACCATAACACCCACAATCGCCCGCCCAAGTCCGAGCCTCAATCCAGTAAGGATAAAAGGAACCGTCGAAGGAAGCACAACGGTCTTAAAGAGCATCCATTCGGAAGCGCCAAAACTCCTGGCGGCGGTTAGAAGATTCACCGGCGTGGTCTTTACCCCGTCGCGCGCATTGATCAATATGGGGAAAACCGCGCCAAGAAAGATGATACCGACCTTGGAGAGTATTCCGATCCCTAACCAGATGATCACTAACGGCAAAAGCGCCACGCGAGGGGTCGCGTTCATGGCGTTGACAAAGGGGTCGAATATGTAGGCCACTTTCTTGTACCAGCCGAGAGAGATACCAAAGGGAACGGCAACAACAGCCGAAAGTAAATAGCCCCAGAAAAGCTCGATGCCGCTAATGTAAAGGTCGTTATAGATTTCACCTGAGGCAAAGAGCTGAACAGCCGCTTTCCCAACGAGCGATGGAGCGCTCATGAACATGGGATTGATCAACTGAAAGGTATTTCCAACCAGCTCCCAAATAATCAGGAACAAGGTAACCGCGGCAGTGCCGAGAATTTTTTTCTCCTGATTCAGGTAGAATTTGAATAAGCGCGAGGCTTCAGCGACCCGCACGTCCAAAAGTAGTTCTTCGGTGGATTCGTTCTGATTAGCCATGGCTCCTGTCCTTTCGCGGTTTATTCGGCGTTTTTGATTCCGTCGGCGGCAAATCCGCCTTCGGCCCAGGCTGAGTCTCGACGCTTTCGATCAACCTCTGCAATATTTTCACGAACTTCGGGCCGGCGGACTGCAATTCCTGCAAATGATGCAGTGAAAGTGTTTCGAGAAATTCCTCACCGTCGCGAGTCAGCTTGACTAAGACCTGGCGTCGATCGTCCGTGGCGCGCAAGCGCAATAGAAATCCACGGTCGGCAAGCCGGTCGACAAGCTCGACGGTGCTGTGATGCTGCAACTGCATCCGTTCGGCCAGCACGCCGATGGTCGGTTTCAGGTTTTCGGGTAATCCCCTCACGGCGAGGAGAAGTTGGTGCTGTTGCGGCTCAATGCCCGCTTGGCGAGCTGCGGTTTCACTAAAGCGCAAGAAACGGCGAATTTGATAGCGCAGTTCGGACATCGCTTTGAAGTCAGGGAGGTTTTTATTGACTGTCATAATTAGATCGTAATACGATAATATCGTGTCAAGATATAAAATATTCACTGGGGGTTGTCAACCACCCTGGGCACGATCGGCGAAATTCTTTTAACTTTGTTAGTTGGCGAGAAAAACTGGAAGTCGGGAGATCGCGGGAAAAGTGCTGGGAGCCGTGGGAATAGTCAATGGATTCGGGGCGTTACGAGCGGCTTTTTGTGGGGAAAATAGGGGGGCGCGGAACGGGCTCGATGTTCAAATTAAATTTGAAAAATGAGTTGTGCGAATTATTTTTGAAAAAGTTCCTGCTGTTCGGGCGCGCGACCTACGCGCCGTAAGTGCTTACGGGGTGCAGGTTTTTCGCGATTGAAGCCTATCCTTATATACGAGTCCGTTAAAATCCAAGTCCAGTTCCGAGTCCAGTTTTTACACGCCGACTGGACTTGGATTTTAACACACTGGACTTGGCCGAAATCATTAACGAATTCGCGTAGCCTATCCGCTCGCACGGGCCGGTCGCGTTAACGACTGGACTTGGATTTTGACCGTGTTTTTGCCTCGAAATAAATAAGCGCGCTGTTTTTTTTGCGCCGCGATTCGCCAACTCCTAGACCTCATTTCAAAATCTGTTTGAAGGCCTATCCTCGCGCCAGTTTAACTCACGACTCCTTCCTAATTATAACGATCGTATTGATCGTGAGCTTATCGATGGCGGCGGCCAGGCTGGATCGCTTGGCCGCCGACTTCAACACTCGACTTTTCCGCGAAAAGAAATAGACTGACATTGTGCTGAGCGTGCGCCGGTACCATGGCATACGAATCCACCGACAGCGCTATCGTGAGTCTTAAACAGTGGTCCGAAAATAGCTCCGAATCTGCTTTGACAGGGCGCCTGAATCTGAATATAGTCCCTCTCGCTACCGTCTAGTTTGGCCCGTAAGTTGCGCTGTTTTGTAGGTATCGAGTGATCTGATATGGCATCGAAAGAGCTTGACCGAGTTTCCATCCGTGATTGGGATGTCCAGTCATTACGAGTCACCGCGATTTTGCCTGTCAATACAGAGTTAAACTCCGATACTTGGTGGCAGGATATTGTCGGGAGCCAGCCCGATACGAGTGTTGTCCGTTCAAAAATAGGCGAGCGGGTTCAGCAAGGGACCGCGCTCGGCGGTCAACTCACACTACGTATTCAACCGTCACGGATAGATTGGCTTTTGAATCCAGTAGTGCCAGATTCGAATGACCCGGAGGCTTCGAGCCCTACAACGGCGATCGGACGTTTCTCTGAAATTTATCCTCCATTCTCGGAGCTCGTCGAACGATGGTTTAGGGTGGGTCCTGAGCTGACTCGGGTAGCCTTTGGGGCGATTGTTTCGTTGTCCGTTCAAGATAGAATTCAAGGTTATCGGCAACTGGCTCCATACTTACCCGGCGTGGCGCTAGATCCTGCTGGTACTACCGACTTTTTCTACCGAATTAATCGCCGACGAAATTCGGAATCGAGGATAACAAATCTACAGATCAACCGGCTTAGCAGTTGGTCGGTCGCATCTGTAGAATTTAAACGGTTTCAAGTCACAGGCGAAAAGGCTGACGTTATTGGTGGACAACCGGCTTTTTTCTGTAGGGTTGAGCTCGATATTAATAGCTCAGCAGATTTTTCCGGTTTGTTGTCTACGGAACAGTCACTTCTTATTTTTGATGAGTTAAAACGCCTCGGAGTAGAAATAATAGAAAAAGGTGATGTGCCATGACCGGTGTAGAAATTTTAGAAGACACTCTTTGGCGCCGCAGAGTAATTCCGGAGATAATTATGGACGCAGACAGTGGCACATCTCCTTACTACCCCGGAATGGGCGACGTGAAGTTTCTATGTGACGAATTCGAGATTGGATATTTTGGCCACGAAGCGCGCTACGGGAATATAACAGTTCGCGGCATCAACGAAGGATTTGTGACTTTAGGTGTACCGTGCATCTTTACCGCCACTGGATCAACGACATCAATTTTGCACTGCTCTGAGTTCGTAGCAATCCCGCCTGATCAAATTATATTTGTATCCTCGACTGTAGTTGCTCCGGAATTGGCGGAAGGTTCTTCGCTCGATGAATCTCGCTCACCTTTGGTCTCCGATGAGCATATTGGAATTGGCGAGTCTTTTGAGGCACTAGAATCCCTTACCCAGCAAATGAACAGGCTCGTTCCATTAAGTCGGTCGTCCGCTCTCATTGACCTCGCCAGACAGGCGGTGGCCGCAATGTCGGAGCGGAGCGGAGAGGATGTGGAGGAGTGGGCGCGCAAATTAGCAAACGACGTTAAAGATGCCGCTGACTGATCGATGCATCCTGACGACTGCCCGAGTGAATGGGATTACGAGGGTTACCCTAACTGCGCCGGAATTCTCGCTCAATTAGCGGGGGAAATTCTTCTAGGCTTACGACGTGGCACGCTGGACACCTTGTCACTATCCTGCGACAGCCGCCCCGTGCATTTTAAATTGTTCGAAAGATTGACTCCCGTCGACTGCGTCTATTTCGCCGGGCATTATCGCGGAGAAAATTTCAGATGCCTTCGTTTTTACAATGTGGGGGTTCGCTCCGATTCGCGCGTCGGTTGGACGTGCGACGGTCTGCCGATCGTAATGGACCAAGTTGCCGAGGGCGCATTAAATGGCATACGGTCGCTTGACGAGGGGCACAAGGTGCCAAACTCCCAGCTCCCGCCTGAACAGAAACTCTTGTTTGTAGTGGCGTGCGCGTGCCGTCTATTCGAATTGTTCCTTCGTATCCATCCCTACGCAAACGGCAACGGCCACGCGGCACGATTTCTGGTCTGGTCGATTTTGGGCCGCTACGGATATTGGCCCAAACGCTGGCCACTTCACCCGCGGCCGGTGGAGCCCTACCTAGATTTGATCAAGCGCTATAGGAACGGTGATCGGGAGCCGTTGGAGATGTTCATGATTAAGAATATCATGGGAACTTGAAGGTAGAGTCTCGGCCCGATTTTCCCCCGGCAATTCTTATTCCAGCGCTCCACTTGTCAACAGGCTACGCTTGCCTTCGGCCCGGAGTTGGCGATATAAGGCCGGCCGTGGCTACCGAAAATGAAACTCGTGAAGAAACAGAGCGGCGGCTCGAAACGCTCGCACGCGAATTTGGAAAAACACACAACCGGCAGCTCTTGAGTGAGATTGCCGAGCTTGCGGAGAGATTGGGCCTACTACGCGGGGTGGCCGATGGATAACGTGCTTAACCTTGACCCAGTTTTCTCGACGCGCAAGTAGCCCTGCCCTACACTCAGTCGTCCGTTTCAATGGGTATGCACTGAGGGTCTGTCATAGCATCGCTAAGTTGATGCCGCGAAATTTTCCATTTTTCCGGATTTGAGAAACCCACTGTCTGGCCCGTTTGGCCTTGTCTGCGTTTTCGATACCCGCCGCTATTTTACCAGACGGGAAGGTTGCCTCGACTAGATCGAATATCATTGCCTTTCTGCTTACAAAATTGTTAGCCTGAAACCGGACATCCAGATCAGCCGCAAGATTCAATCTCACATTGGAAAATCTCCGGGTTGTTTCACTCCTTTTTAATTTTTCCCAAGACAATATGTCTCGCGCTTTCTGGCTTAATTCGTTCCACTCTCTTTTCGGAAAGCATACAGCGAGTCTCTTTAATCTTTCCGCGGCTTTAACTAGCGGGTTTGAACGATAGGGAGTACGAGGGTTACTTTCCCACATCAGCCGATAGAGATTACAGTTCGTGCGCAACCTCTTTTTGAATATTTCCCTCATTTCATCGGATTCGAAACATAGAGAGCCTACTACCCCCCGTATAGTTTCCTCTATCTTGGGCGTGGAGTTCGCTGGGCCGATAAATACAACACTGGGATCAGCAGCGCCACGATAGTCGCTTACAAATCGTCCCAAAATTTGACGCGATTTTAAGTTAGGTCTTCTATTCATCGCCGTCGAGCAAGTTTACAATCTGTAACACACTAAACGGAGAATGGCGAGAAAATTGAGATAGCGAGGTTCTAATGTCGACCAAGGAAGATTATCTGACGGCCGGCGCGGCCGCTAAAATTTTAAATCTGAGCAGCGCAAGCGTGAGAGGTTTTGAGCGGAAAGGATTACTGCCGGCGGTTCTAGCGTCGGGGGGGATACGCCTGTTTCTCTGGACCGACGTCCAAAAATTAGCGGCGGAGCGACGAGCAAAGCGCTCGATCGCTCGCGAGAAAAAGTAATTAACAGAGGTTGCGCGTAACGCGAAATCTGGCGAAGAGACGAAAGGTCGAGGCACCCCCTTTTGTCGAAATTGCGGCGGCTCAAAACTCGGACGGCTGAAGACGTGGTGTCCGGCGTGCTTAGATAAAAGAAAAGAAAGGCGCAAAAGTCAGCGAGCGTGGAAAAATTATGGACCCAAAAGCGCGCAGCGATAAACTAGCAGCCGAGGTTATCCGGACATTTCGAGCGAATCGAGTCGATGCGTTAGTTAGATTTGGAATCTGCGAGTGCGACGCTATTTATCTGTCTCTTGACGTTCGTGCCGTTTCTAAGTCGCAACTTTTCGCAAAAAGGCTCGCTCGAAAATTTGCGAAACTGCATGCTTTATATTTTTGTCAGAACGAGCCCTCGGCGTGCCCCGCGTGTTTAAAGCCCCGGGGGAATCCGGAGATTCGCCAGATTGAAATCGGTGCCTTTGGCGTTTATCGCGACGAACTTGTTGCGCCCTGTGATTTGCTAGCCAAGAAAGAGTGAAGCTTGCCTTATATTGTTCAAATCGTTGTCGAAGCCAATACCAGGCTTGAGGCGTTGGCGAAAGCTGAGCAAGCGGTGAAAGGGTTCGGCGATAGCGCCGCGCAAAGCAATCGACAGGTGGCGAACAGCGCGGAGCGAGGATCGAGGCAGGCCGCCGATGCCTATGCCAAGCTCGGCGCTTCAACGAAATTGCTCACGAACGAAAAACTCGGCTTGCAGCGCGCGGCCGGCATGGTGGCGAGCAATCTCGTCGGGCTCGGCCCCGCGGGAAATGTGGCCGCCAACGCGATCCTCGCTGTCGCTAGCGGCGCGGGGATCGCCGGCGCGGCCCTCGGGCTTGTTTCCACCGGAGTTTTTCTTTTGATTCAGCGCTTTCAGGAAGCCGAACAAAAAAAGAAGGACTTCGACGCTGCGCTGAGAACTGGAAATCTATCCTTTTTCGGCAACGAGATCGCGGCGGTCGATCGAGAAATAGTAGATCTCGACGCATCCATAGATGAGGCGCGCCGAAAGGTCCTCGATCTGCGCGCGGCTGGCATCAGGCCGGGCGGTTTCGAAGATCAATTGCTGGGCGGGAGAGAAAAACAAGGCGGCGATCTGGATAAGCGACGCGCCGAGCTGCTCGCCAGGCAACAAGAAATATTGGCGCAAAAAATCCAGCCGGCCATCCTCGCCTTGGAGTTCGAGACCGTCGCCACCCGCGCCAACGCCGTAGAGCAAGAGCGGCTAGCCCACGAGCTGCGCGTCGCAACGGCATTGCAGGGCGAGCTCAAGAACGCCGCCCAGGGCACGAAGGATGCGTTTATCTCTCAATCGGAAGCTCTCCGTGGCGCACGCATTGGGGAGGTGCTGAAAAGAGAGCGAGAGGATCAATCGCGCGCCATCGACCAGTCGCGTCAGTCTATTATGGCGCAGATCGAGGCGGTGCGCCTACAGACGAAAGAAAGCAATGAAGGCGCCGAGGCCGCGGCGCTCTATAAGATTGCCAATCTCGCCAACTCCGAGGCGGTGAAAAAACTCGGTGTCGAGGGGACAGCGCTGCTGACAATTCTCCGCGACGAGACGGTGGAGTTTGTCCGCAATGCCGAAGCGCAGAAACAGGCGCGACTGCAGAGCGAAGAACTAGCGAAATCCATTGCCATTGCCGGCCAGGCGCTAGAAAAGCAAACCGACGACGAAAACAATCTGCTCCGCGAGCAGCTCAATTTAAGAACGCGCTTAGCCGAACAGGCCGGAGACTTTGAACTGCGAAAACTTCGCGCGGCAGGCGCGCCGGAACCTCAGATCGTCGCCCTACAGCTCGAGATATTACGCCAGCAAGAAGAGAAACTTAGGAATTCGCCAGTGATCACAGTCGAGCAAAATCGGAGACACCAGCAACTCATCGAAGAAATTGAGATCGCCGAGATTCAGATGCAACGGCTAAAGTCGACCGGCATCGATATCGCCGGCGAGGTCTCCCGCGTCGTCACCGACATCACCGGCGCGGTGATCAGCGGCACTCTCAAGTGGGCCGATATCGGCAAGAGCGTGCTCGCGTCTTTTATGCGATTGGCGCTGGAGCAGTTTACCGGATTCATGCGCCTGATGCAGACGCAGTCCAACGCCGTCTCTCTCGCGGGCGGCGCGGGGATGATTCCCGGCGTCGCCAACGCCGCAGGCGGCAACGGTTTAGGCGGAGGCGGTTTTAATCCCGGCGGGATTCTCAGCAGCCTGACGGATTTGTTTAACGTGGTTGGCGGCCGCGGCGGCGCGCCGGCTGGCATGGCTGGGCCGCTGATGGAAAATGGCAATTTCTTCTCCGGTGGCGGTGGCGGCGTGGGTAGCATCATTAGCACCGTCGGCGGCGGGATAAGCCGGCTCTTGCCCGCCGGCAGTTCGATCGGCGGCGCTTTGGGCGGTGCCTTTGGCGGCTTCGGCATCGGTCAGATGATCAACGGCACGCCGGGAGGTATCGCCGGCGCGGTGGGCGGTGCCGCCGGCAGTCTGATCGGCAGCTCGACGGCTATCGGCTCGGCTCTGGGCATCGGCGCCGGCTCTCTGGCGGGCGGCCTCACTAGCTTGTTGACTCCCATGCTAGGCGCCATGATGGCTGGGTTAATGTCGAGTTTTATAATCCCTGGCATCGGCGCAATTATCGCCGCCTTGATGAGTCTTCTTTCAAAGCCGCCCGACCCGGCGATCTGGGTCAAGAGCACGATCACTTTCTACTATGATCAGATCAACGAGGCTTTTAATCAGTTTACCCAGACATCACTGATAAAGATTCAAGGCGACGTCAAAAAATCGAAGATCAAGCAGGTCATCGCTCAGCAACAAACCATTCTCGATACCGAAGCGAAGCGATGGGTTGAGGTCCTAAATAGTTTTCCGACATTCATTCACGAGCAAATGATCGGAACCCTCGAGAGCGCCAATGAACTCTTATCTATTTTTTTTGGCCGTAAAAAATACAGCGAAGGGGGCAAACGCAACATCCAACAAGAGCTAGACGACCTGAAACGCATGGAAGCGCCGCGCGGAGTATTTGCCGCGCTACGTGAAACCATCGGCGTGGGTCTCGGCGGTGTCCTGGACGTTGCCGGCCTCGGTAACGCTGGCGCGGCCGCGCGCGAGGCGTTTCCCCGCTGGCTCATCGGTCAATCGGAGAATCTTCCTGGCGTGATGATCCCGACCGGATCGGCGGAGGAGACCGAGAAGTTCGTCGAGGCGCTTAAAAAAATGATAGGCTTTACCTCTGCCCTGGCAAAGTTCGCGCCGCTCTCGCCGGAGCAGCTAGCCGCGAAGCAAGAGGGACGGCCGTGGCCCGAAATGGGCATGGAGAATGCAGGCTTGGCTAAATTCCTCACTCCTCAAGCCATCGCGACGATAGAGGACGAACTCGCCGGCGTTTTCTCAACCACTGGCACGGATTTCACTCAAGCGGTTGATTCGTTCATGGAGCGGATGCAGCCGGTCCAAGAATTCTTGGCGGAGTCGGTCAAGCAGGCTTCGGAACTGTTCGGACGCGGCTTGATTGCCGCGATGGAAGCGGCCACCGAGTCGGACGCCAAGATGGCGTTTTTAAACTCGCTCAGCACCGGCATCAAGGACATGATTTTCCAGGGCATAACCTCGGCGTTCATTGCCAGCGCTCAGTTTACCGATCTGCTCGCGCCGATCCAGAAAACTATTCGTGAGTTTACCGAGCAGGCGCTGGCCACCGGCGAGCGGCCGGACATCGGCAAATTTCGCAGCGCGATCCTGCCTGGCATCGAAAGCATTTCAACGCGCGCCGAGGCGCTCGCGCCGCTAATCGAAGAGTTGCGCAAACTCGGCCTCGATATCAAGTCCGCGCTGGCGCTCGGGGGAACAAACAACAACATCACCATCAACATCGGCAGCATGAGCGACGAGACCGATCCGCGCAAGCTCGCCGAGGAGCTGGGCAACTATATCGGCGGACTGCTGCCGCCGACGTAGCGGAACCAAGATGCGGATTAACCTGACAGATTCCCAACTCAAAGCGTATGCCGCGCAGGTCAAATACGCCGCGAGGCTGCCGGCACGGCGGCGCGGAGAGTTCGCCAAGAGTCTTCACCGGTCTCCGTCCAGCCTGTATCGCGACACTGCCAAGTTGCGACGCGGCGGCGTGGCGGCGCTCCGGCGGCGAGGCCGCGGCGATCGCGGCTGGCCCCGAAGAGTTCCATTTTTTCTTGTAGAGCTTGCCGTGACAAAGTTTTTCAATCACCCAAAGGCGGACTTTGTTCGCGCTTACGGCTTCGTCGTGGCTGCGTGCATCAAGAGAGGTTTAAAGCCGCCAAATTACTCGACGGTTTTAAGGTGGATAAACTCTCGCTTCCGGCGATTTCTCACCGGAACCGGAGTTGTTAGGCTCGGCGACTTCAAGCGCGTGAGAAAGCAGGCGTAATTACTCCATGATGTATTTCAACTTCCGCGGGGAAGCGCGCAGAGGGCGGGGTTTCTTTAAGATATTCTCCTCCCCCGCTCGGTGGGCGATGAGTTCCATACCTCATCGCCCACCCTCTGCGCGGCGCATGCGAAGGCGAGAGGATAAATTTTAGCGCGGAGCTTTCACGGTGGAATTAGAATACGACGAGTTTGTAAAAGAAGTCGCGAAGACGTTTCGGATTAACAACGATTCAAATCGAACGCCGCGCGACATCCGGCCGCATTGAAGGAGCGCTACGCTCTTATAAGTAACGAGCGGATAACCCGCGGGGTCGAGGAAACGCAGCGACACGAGACAGAGCGGAAAATAAGGGCAGTCATCCAAGCATCCGCTCCGGCGCCAATCGGCGCGCCGGACAAACGTAAACGTGAAAAAACAGAGAAGGGAGTTTTTACCGCAATGGAAATTAGTGAATGGATTCAAAAATTTTTAGCTAGGCTAGGCATCAAAGCCGGCCAGGACGTGACGCCAGAGGACGCGTTGGAACTGATCGAGCCGCTTGCCAAGAAGCTTGCAATCGACGCCGTAGACGACGCGATCGCCGCCAGTATGCTTTTTCCCGACGAGCGCGAGTCGTTAATGAAGTTTGCCCTGGACCATCCGCTGGCGTTCAAAATATTCTTGGAGAAAAGAGGACCGGTCCGCACGACGCTTTCAGCAAGCGCAAAGAGCGCCGCCAGCGCGAAGGCGCGGATGACCGAGACAGAGAAGGATATTGCCCGCCAAGTAGGTGTGACGGAGGCCCAATTCCTTCGCTATAACTGCGAGTCCGACGCGGCCGCCGGCATGACGAAAATCGATCGCGAAATGGCCGCGAAGGTCGGCGTTAGCCCGAAACTATTCTTGCGATACAACCCGCCGGCAAATCGTTAGCGCCGGCAGTTGATCAATTATCAACGATTTGACAGCAGACGGTCGCCGGGAAGGGTCCGGTGAGGGGTAAGGCAGGGATTGATGCCATAGGACGGCTGTATAAGCGCGGAAAAGCCGTGCACGGCTTTTTAGAGGGGGTCTCATGCGAGTCTGTGACTGTGGATGTGGTCAGGAAATAACGACACCGGGACGCGGCCAAGAAAGGCGGTTCATTTCGGATGCCCATAGGGCCGACTTTCATAGCAACGCTCGGCGCATTGGAGTCGAAGCGCTCCGTCGCCCTCCCGGCGCGGCCAAGCTGACAGCCGAGGAGCGCGTGAGGAAGGCCAAGCACCGCGCCGCCGACCTGCTCGCGGCGTATATCGAGCAGCGGCGCCTGGAGATCGCGGCCGGTTCGCCGCGCCTGGTTGATATCGCGGCTCGCGGCTTACCGACGGGTCCAGATCTTACCGCGGCGCCGGTGTCACCGGTCGAAACGGATGAACGGTTTGAGCACAGGCAAAGCTTCGGCCCGGTTAAGATCACCGACCAAGAAAACTATTTGACTGCGTCGCTCTAAGTAGAAAAAAGATGCTCTGTTGTGATAAGTACGATCTCGAATAATGGTCAAGAGAGCCCCCCCAGATTTGCTGACCGTAACGCAGGCAGCTGCTCTTTTGCAGACGACCCGCCAGGCAATTTACAACGCAGTCAAAAGAGAACGTATTACAGCCGAGGAACGTTACGGGCTGACATTAATCTCGCGGGCCGCGCTGCTTGCTTACAAGAAAAAAAGGCACGCTGGTGGCCGCCCTCCCAAACGACCCCGTTCCACTCAATAATTTCCAGTATTGACAACATACAATACTCTGTAGTAGTTTCAGTTCACTTTCTGATGGAGGTGAACTGATGGAAACTATTGACGTCGATTTTCAGAGTATTGACGACGTGAAAGATGCCGCGCAGCAAATTGTCGAGTTTGCCAACGACGCATGCTGCGCTCATCTATTCGAGGTCGGCCGAGGCGGCGAGTCAAATCTGTTTTTTATAGACGATGAACGCCGCAAAGAGTTAGCGGCTACAATCCATCCACATCTAAAAAGTCATCCGAACTTTGACGATCTGACCGAAACCCTACCCGGCGATATTCAAGATAGACTCCTCGAAATCGTAATGGAGACGGCTGAGGGGTTTTTCGCGATCGGGATGGTTGTTGGCGCCCGCGAGGCTGACCCGACGGGACGAAGCTGCGAGCGCGTAGCAAAGGGTTGGTTGAGAGCTGCTCTTGTAAAGCCGCGTTATTTGGGCTTGGAACCGAGAGCCGAGACGGTCTCTCGTGATGGAGAATCCGCGGTCCGGCGTGAAAGAGGCCGGCCACGAAAGCCCACGGCGCCGGTGGCTGCTGAGACGGCGGAGGTGGGCCGATGAAAGCGCGAGCAAAGTGCATACCTTTAAGCGCCCGGACGGTCACACCGACGGCACCAAGGGTAAGCGAGAAAACAATTAGGGCGCGGCGCGAGGAAGAGCAGTTACTTCTCTCTTCCGTTTTCCAGATTCTGCGCGGGATCGGCTTTGGCGAGGACTACGACCCGAGCGAGAAGTCCGCCGAGGGCAAATCGGTGGAATGGTTGGCAATCGAAGTCGCCGACCGACTCGACGAGATCGAATCTTCAAAACTCTCCCAATCACCTAAACCGCCGTCGGGCGCTGAGACTTTCTATAAAGCTCGTCATGACATCCGAGATAAACTGGACGCCCTAGAAAATTCCGTTCGAGGAACGCGCGCGACGAGAGCCTTTCAAGACTGCCATGATGAAGTTTTCCGGTTTACACGCGCCACCGAGCGACTTTACTTGACCGTAGGGTTCGCAATTGGCATCAAGGCAGCGGCGAGGCAATTCAGAAGCGTTTCGGACACGCTCGATCAGAGCGTCGGCCAACAGTACGCGATCGCATCGCCCGCGCCCACGGAAAAGCAGTTGCAAATGCTTGATGATTTAGCTCGCGACGTCCAGTGGAATGCGGGAGAGTATGAAAAGTTACTGGAGCAAACAGGCCGCGCTCGACGTTACCAAAATCGCGATCGGTGCGTTGCGGAGGTGGCCCGCCTGATTAGGCTGAAGCTTCACCGGGTTATTGCCTAAGCTAGGGTTATGATTTGGATCTCAACAGAGGGAGCGATGGAGTTGATGGGCGTCAAGCGCGCCCGCTTCTTTGACATCCTTCGTCGCGACGCAAACATCAAGACTCGCCCCGCCGGTAAATCCGCCAACGGCAAACCGAAGCGCGAGATCCTGCTCGAATCTTTACCAACCGACGCGCAAGCAAAATATTTAGACCCGTCACTTTCAGCGGGCCTAACTGTCGAAGCCTCAAATGAGGTCACCCTTTCTTCCTCGGCCGACGGCGCAGTCGTTCCAGATCGGCAAACGCCCGGGCTAGACGTGACACCTTCCACGGAACTACTCGCGCGTGCGCCGTCGGTGGCTTCCTCTCTCATCGGCGCCAGCGAAGAAGAACTCGCCGAGGTCAACGAGCTCGCCGCGATGCTCGATGACATTGAGCGCGCCAAGAGCAAAACCGCGGCGATAGAGGAGCTGGCCCGTCTCAAGAACGTGAGCCGTCAAACGGTTTACAATTGGCGAACTGCTTATCGTCGGCAAGGCGTCAACGGCCTATTCCGCAAAAAACGATCGGATGCCGGCGGCTCGCGGGTAATGGATAGCAGAACTATTGCCCGGATCAAGTCGGGGGTTCTCCAACTCCACCGCCCGCCCATCACTCAAGTCTATGCGGCCGTTGCCAAAGACTACGAGATGAACGCCTTGAATCCCTTTTCCTACGCGTCTGCCTGGCGAGTGGCCAAAAATATCGATCCGGACCTCGTCGCGCGCTTCCGCATCGGCGAGCGCGAGTATGACGACAAGTTCTGTTACATCACCCGGCGCCGAAAGCCGGAGCTGCCGCGCCAGTGGGTCGACGCCGATCATCATCAGTGGGACCATTACGTTATCTTCGAAAACGGAGAAATCGGCAGGCCGTGGATGACTGCAATCCAAGATATTTGCACCAACGAAATCCTGGGCTACAGATTGACCCGTGAGGCGCGCGCTACCTACCCCGGCTCTAATGCGATCGCCTTGACGTTACGCCATGCGATCTTGCGCAAAGACGAACCGGCGTGGCCGAGCTACGGACTGTTTGAAGTTTTTTACGCCGACCTGGGCAAAGATTTTCGCGGGCAGCATGTACGCGCGATCTGCCACGATCTCAATATAAAAATCGTTCATGCCCGCGGCTACCACGGCAAGTCCAAGCCCATCGAGAGATGGTTCGGCGTCGCTGAGAACCCTCTCAAGAAACTCCCCGGCTACTGCGGCAGCAACCCGAAGACCAACCCCGAGCGCCAACGGATCGGCGCGCCGCGTTCCTTCGAAGACATGCGAAGTGAGTTGATGACGATAGGCGAGTTTGACACCGCCGTGCGCAATTGGATCGTCAACGACTTTCATCACGCGGAGTCTCGCAGCCTCAAAGGTTTGTCGCCAATGACCGTGTTGGAGCAACATGTAAAGAATGGCTGGCGCGCCAGGGAACTTACCCATGAGCGCGTTCTAGATCTCCTGCTCATGCGCCGCGCCAAGAAGAAAGTCATGCGTTTCGGTATCGCTCTGTTTGGCACCGCGCAGCGCCAGCGCGTCTTTTTCGCGCCCGAGCTGCTCGACCTGATCAATCAGGAGGTCGAGGTATTTTGGGACAGCGGTTGTATCGGCGAACTGATTGTCTACAAGGACAGCCGTTTCGTGTGCAAGGCAACCAATAAAGAGCTGCTCGCCTTCGGCGCGAGCGAAGAAGATGTCAAAGCCGAGCGTGAGATTCGCCGAGAACAGAAAAAATCTATGCGCGATCGCATCGAACGGCTCCAAGTGGAGGCACAATATCCAAACGAGATGGAGCGCGTCCAGGCCGAAAAGCGCTACGACAAAATAGCGCACGAAGAGCGCGAAAAGCTCGTGTCCAACGCGCAGGCGGGCAGCGTTCCGGTATTGCTGCCGCAGTTTGCGGGGGCGGCGAAGAAGCTCGCGGCGGTTAAAGGTTCAAGGCCGCAAAACGCGAGCGCGGAGAAGCGAGACTCAAAATCTGATCCGTTCGACGACCCGCCAACTATCGAGCAAATGTTTCCACGGCGAGAACGCGAGGCTTGGGAACAAGACGATGAACCTTTAAAAAGTTCAGAGGAGCTATTAGGAGCGGACGATTACGATCCGCCGGTACCGAATTCGCAGAGTTTTTGCGCTAGGTGTGGGAAGGAGAGCGTCATCACAGGCGACACTAGCTTTTGCTTCCCTTGTGGAAAAGTTTTATGCACGGAATGTTTTAACAGCCCCGAACACCGGTGCGAGGTTTAACGGATCGACGATGACACGAGAGGTTAAGTAATGCCTTCGGCTACCAACGCCCAACTCTCAAGAAACGAATTCGAACTCTTCGTGGACGTCGACGCGATGCCGGCGCCGAGGCGAGAGAAACACGACACCAACCCATTTCGCAAAAGGCTCGGCCTTTGCGCCTGCGGACCGGATCGCGAGGTGCGAATTTATTGGTGCCACATTTGTCACAAAGGTGGCCTTTGCTGGGATTGTTTCAAGCGACACAACCATTAGAGGGTAAATTCTTAGCGGCGATGCTATGAGCGAGACAGCCGAAAAACTAGACGCGGGATTGGAAGAGCAGCCTGAGATTGTAATCTCGATCGGCCGCGCCGAGACGGCGCGTTCGTGGCTGGATGAATTTCGCAAACACGAGGCCCTAGAAAAGATCGCGATCGCGCGGCGCCTGGGCTTCGATGATAACGGCCGCAACCGCGTGCGAAAGTTTCTGGAAGGCGACGACGATCCGGTGATGGTGCTTGCCGTCGAGCGCCTGCGCGCCACCATCGAGGGGCCGGATGGTATCTCGAAGTACATCGGTTTCCGCGAGACGCGCTGCGCGCGCACCATCATAGAGTTTGCCTTAAAGATCCGCGCGGCCGGTTTGTTCGGCGCGGTCGTCGGACCGGTCGGCGCCGGCAAGACGGAGGCGCTCAAGAAGATTCAACGAGGCACGCGAAACGACGGCCGCCCGCCAGTGCGTATCATCCGCGCGTGTTCAATGACGAATTCTCCCGGTCTTGTTCGTTCGCTCGCCGAAGAGATGGGCATCAAAGCCGCCGAGGTAAGCAAACTTTATCGCGAGATCGTCCGCCGGCTGTCAGCACGGCCGGAGTTCTTAATTGTCGATGAGGCCGATTACCTGCTACAAAACGAACGGTGCCTACACTTCTTCCGCGATCTGCACGATGAGACCGGAAATGGTGTCTTGTTTTCCGGCCAACTCTATTTTCTCAATCAAGTGTGGGAGCGCGCCAATCGCCGCACTAGTGCCAACGCCGAAGAGGGACGGCTTGCGATGGGCGGCGCGCTCGCGGCCTTCGCCGATCGCTTGCGCGTGCAGGTCGCGCCAGGGCTCGACGACGAGGAAGTGATAAGCATCTCTCAAGACGTGCTAAAAATGACGCTCACCGATGAAGCGGCGAAGCGTTTGATAGTGCTAGTCAACCATGACTTCCGATCGCTGGCGCTCCTGATCGGCATCATGCGCGATATCAGGACGCGCGCCGGACACACCGTCGATCATCGTTTCATCGAGGGCGCATGGATAAGGGCCATGCACATCAAATCGAGACAGTAGGAGGCGCCAACATGGACTCGTCAAACGTATATACGCTGGAGCGGGAAACGTTGGAGGCCATCTCGCAGGTAGCGAACAGCCTGGCCGATTATTGCCGGCGGCTCGTGGATCGCCGAGACCTCGACGCGTATAAGGAACTGGCACCGATGGCGAAAAGGCTAAGCAGCATCTTAGTCGCGATCGTCATAAGGGACGATCCTGATTTCGAGCGCGTTATTGATTCCATTGAAGATGCATACGACAAGACAAGGCGAGAACTTACTCCGGATAAATCTCCCGAGGAGCTGAACCGAATTTTGCGCGACATGGATGAATTCACGGCAAAGATCGGAGAAATAGCCAAGAGTCGACATAAAAAATGACTCGCGACGATCTCATAGCGGCGCTAGCCGACGATCAAGAGATCACCAGGACGAAGGCGGAAGATATCTTGCAGGCGCTCACCGATCTCTGCGCAGACGCTCTCATGAAAGGCGAACCTTTCAATCTAGGATTTGGCTTCCTTGCGGTTCGCCCTTCACTACCCACTCTCCGCGGCGATCTGCGCGGAACGCTAATCTTTCAAGGCACGGAGAAATTTCGCGAGCGGATCGGCCTGTCGGGAAGGCAGCGAAAACTGCGGGACTTGCTCATCTGCAAACGCTGCGGAGTCGAGCCCGCCAGGGTCCACCTATACGACGAGTGCGGCTCATGCTTGAGCGCGAACGGGCAAACGAAACAGAAGGCCACGACGCGCAGCTACAACCAGCGCGCAGCGACGAGATGACACCTTTTACACCTTTTACACCCTTTACGTCTTCGACCAATCTACACAAACCTCAAGTATGTGAAAAATGTGAGGACCGGATTCGGACAAAGCGCGCGTGAGAGATGAGCGTGAACGGAAGTAGCGCAATGAAACCAGCTGGCGCCGCAGCGAAAAATAGACACCTATTGCGCGAGTCGCTGGACAGGCTTGCAAGGTTCGAATCTGAGCTGAAGACGTGCGAGCCTGCCGTCGCGAGCCAGCTACTTTCAGCATGGAAAGAGCAAATCGTGGACGACCTCGTCTCGCTGTTGAGGGCAACAAACGACCCGGATCTCATCTCTAACGTCGATCGGGCGATGCGCTTTCACAAACGCTCGTCGATCAGAAACGCTAGTAGCTTCGTTAGGAAAGTTCGCGCCCGTAGCAGGACCGATTTCTGGCCGCACAGACCGCGCTTTTAAGGCGCCAAAAACACGCCTCAGATGCGCCCGTCCGGCGATGCCCTTTGACGCTCGAATCAGGCCATATTCAATCAAGGAAACGGGACAAATTCCGCCGATTTTCCGACCGGCTCAACTTGGGTTGAAAACCGCTAATTCATGGCCTATTTTGTGGCCCAAAATCGCCTAATTAAAACCGCGTTTGCACGTCGCGAGGCGCGCCGGAACCGGAGTCCGGGCGATTTCAAGCTTGTAAAGTTTAATTTGAAACTTTTTCAAGTTTAATTTGCAAAGCTACAAACTTCGACTCGAGAGGAAGCCGGCGGCCCCGATGGATGTTGGAGGTCTTCGTTACAATCGACAAGCAACGGAGATCATGGCGTCGGCCGAGACGATCCGGCAAATCTTTCAGCGCCGCGCTCACAGACAGTACATTGACTTTGGCTTAGTTTTGCTTTAAAAACGATGCTTCGAGAAAATCCTATGAAATATGCAGTCATTAGAACCGGCGGTAAGCAGTACCGCGTGTCCGAAGGTGATGTCGTCAGAATCGAGAAGCTGGCGGGCGAAGTGGGCGAAAAGATTACTTTGGCGGATGTATTGTTGGTTGCTGGGGATGGCGACGCAAAAATTGGCGCGCCGCTGGTAGCCAATGCCAAGGTGACCGGTGAGATCGTTGATCAGCTGCGCGCGAAGAAGGTCGTCGTCTTCAAAAAGAAACGACGCAAGGGCTACAGTCGCCAAGCGGGCCACCGGCAGTATCAAACGGCGCTGAAGATTACCGGTATCGAAGTGTAGCTGAGGGAGCGGAATAATGGCACATAAAAAAGCGGGCGGCAGTTCGCGCAACGGGCGTGATAGCAACGGACAGAGGCGCGGCGTAAAAGTATTTGGCGGCGAGACTGTGCGCGCGGGCAATATATTGGTCCGTCAGCTCGGCACCAGGATTCATCCGGGCAAGAATGTCGGCATGGGTCGCGACTACACGCTCTTTTCATTGATTGACGGAGTCGTGAAGTACGGGCGGCACGACAAGCTGCGCAAGAAAGTCGAAGTCCTTCCGGCTCAATAGCCAAAACTGAACCGAATGAAAAAGCCCCGGAAGGGGCTTTTTTTTTGCCTGCAGGAAGCGGATGATGGCGGGGGACAAGGCAAAAGGCAAAAGTAAAAAGGCGAAAGTAGGAATTCGGAAGTCAGGAGTCGGATGGGAGATTGTGCACGATCGGCTTTCAGTTGTTTGTTGGATTCTGACTCCGGATTTCTGGATTCTATACCCAAATGAAGTTCATCGATGAAACCAAGATCCGCGTGATCGCCGGCGATGGCGGGCCGGGCTGCGTCAGCTTTCACCGGGCCAAGTTCGTGCGGCGCGGACCGGCCGACGGCGGCAACGGCGGTCATGGCGGCGACGTGGTTGCCGTGGCCGACGGGCAACTGACGACGCTGCTCGATCTGCGCTATCGCAAGGAGTGCAAGGCGAGCCCCGGAAAACGCGGCGCGGACGCCGATTGTCACGGCCGGCGCGGCGAGGATTACGTGATTAAAGTTCCAGTCGGCACAATCATCCGTGACGCGGCGACGGGTGAGTTGCTCGCCGATCTGAAAATCCCCGGCGAGCGTACTATCGTTGCCGCCGGCGGGCGGGGCGGCAAAGGCAATGCCCATTTCGCTTCGTCGACCCACCGAAGTCCAAACTATGCTCAGCCAGGCGAACCAGGTGCCGAGCGCGAGCTGGAGATCGAGCTGCGGCTGCTTGCCGATGTCGGCATCATCGGCTTGCCCAACGCCGGCAAGTCCACGTTGATCTCGGTGATCTCCGCGGTGCGGCCGAAGATCGCCGACTATCCGTTTACGACGTTGGTGCCCAACTTGGGTGTGGTCAGCTATGGCGAGGGCAAAAGTTTTGTCGTCGCGGACATTCCGGGTCTGATCGATGGCGCGCACCAGGGACATGGTCTGGGCGATAAGTTCCTACGCCATGTGATGCGCACGCGGCTGCTGATTCATTTGCTTGACGCGTCGCAGATCGACGAAAAGGATCCGTTGGCGGCGTGGAAGACGATCAATCGCGAGCTCGAAATGTTCGACCCGGAGCTCGGTGAAAAACCACAGATCGTGGTGGCCAATAAAGTCGATTTGACTGAAGGCCGAGAGAAAGCGAAATGGTTAGCAAGAAAACTACCCAAAGCCTTTCGCCCTGTGCACGTCATTTCGGCAGCAACGACCGAGGGCGTTCAAGCGTTGGTACAGTTGGTCGGCTGGAGACTCGACGCATTAAGACAACAGAGCGAGACGGACCGTGACGCAGTTGGAGCACAAGAAGCTAATCCTTAAGCGGGCGCGCCGGGTGGTCGTCAAGATCGGTAGCCAGATTCTTTCTTCAAGTGAAGGCATCGAGGAAAACCGCTTGCGTGGTTTGGTGCGCGAGCTCGCCGAGCTGCACGAGCGTAAGAAAGAAATCGTCGTGGTCAGCTCCGGTGCGGTGGCGGCGGGGATGACCCGGCTTGGGCGCAAGGAGCGGCCCAAGACGATTCCCGAGAAGCAGGCGTTGGCCGCGGTGGGTCAAATAAAATTGATGGCGCTCTACGAGCGGGCATTTGCAAAATTTGACAAGAGCGTCGCCCAAGTGCTCTTGACCGCGGACGATCTCGCCAACCGGCAGCGCTACATCAACGCCAAGCATACGTTTCAGGTGTTGCTGGAGTCGTCGATCATTCCGATCGTCAACGAGAACGATACCGTCGCCGTCGAAGAAATGAAGTTCGGCGACAACGATCATCTGTCCGCTTTGGTCGCGACTTTGCTGGAAGCGGATTTGTTGGTGATCTTGAGCGACGTTGAAGGTGTCTATGACCGCGATCCTCGGGCGCATGGAGATGCCCAGCTGATTCCGCTAATCAGCGAAGCACGCGGCATGAGCCAGGCGATCGGCGGCGCGAGCATGAGCGCGGCGGGGACGGGCGGGATCGTCACCAAGTTGGGCGCGGCGGAGGAAGCGGCGGCGGCCGGAATTCCCACGCTGATCGCGAGCGGGTTGCAAAGCGGTGTGCTGGAGAAGATTTTCGATCCGAAGGAACAAATCGGCACACTGATCCTAGCCGAAGAAGATCGGCTGCCTAGCCGCAAACATTGGATCGCCTATAATTTGAAACCGAGCGGGGAAATCGTCGTCGATCAGGGCGCCCACGATGCCGTGGTGCAAAAGGGCAAGAGTCTATTGCCGTCGGGATTAAAGGAAGTGCGCGGCGCCTTCGGCGTCGGCGAGTGCGTGCGTTGCCTAGATCTGGCCGGCAAAGAGTTCGCCCGCGGCCTAGTCAACTACAGCGCCCAGGAGTTGAATCGGATCCGAGGATTGCATACAAGCAGGATTGAAAAAGTGCTGGGCTACAAGGCTTACGAAGAGATCATTCATCGCGACGATTTGGTCGTTTTGTGAGAGTCGAATGTTCGCTGACAGCGAAATCCTAAAGCAAGCAGCGTTCCGACTTGGCACGCAGGCGAAGATCGCTTCGCGCCGACTGGCGCCGCTGTCGTCGGCGGAGAAGAACCGCGCGCTGCTGTTGATGGCCGATAAGATCGAGGCCAAGAGCGCTTTCTTGGTCGAGGAGAATGCCAAGGATCTCGATTTCGCCAAAGCCAAGGGCGTGTCGAGCGCGGTGCTCGACCGCATCGCGCTCGATCCGAAGCGCGTGCAGGCGATGGCCCAGGGACTGCGCGATGTCGCCGCGCTGGCCGATCCGGTGCGCGAAGTGGTCAAGATGTGGCGCCGGCCCAACGGCTTGCAAGTGGGCCGCATGCGCATTCCTCTGGGGGTCATCGGCATCATCTACGAAGCGCGCCCCAACGTGACGGCGGACGCCGCCGCGCTTTGCCTCAAATCCGGCAACGCGGTGATTCTGCGCGGTGGCAGCGAAGCGCATCATTCAAACCAAGCGATCGGTGCGGTGCTGCGCGAAGCTTGCGCCCAGACGCGCGTACCGCAAGATGCGGTGCAAGTTGTCCAAATCAAAGATCACGCGCTGGTTAACGAGCTGCTGCAATTGGAAGAATTCATCGATCTGATCATTCCGCGCGGCGGCGAGGATTTGATTCGCGCTGTGGTGGCCAATTCCAAAATCCCCGTGATCAAGCATTACAAGGGCGTGTGCCATGTCTACGTCGATGCCGACGCGTCATTGGAAATGGCCGAGCGCATCTGCTTTAACGCCAAGGTGCAGCGGCCGTCGGTGTGCAACGCCATGGAGACGCTGCTGGTTCATGAAGCTGTGGCGCCAAAGTTTTTGCCGGCGATGATCGCCAAGTTTCAGGCGGCGGGAGTGGAGATTCGCGGTTGCAAAACCAGTTGCGCGCTGGTGCCGGGAATTAAGCCAGCGACGGAAGAGGATTGGTCAACGGAGTATCTCGATCTGATTCTCGCCGTGCGCATTGTAAAGGATCTGGACGAGGCGATCGCGCATATCGAGCGCTACGGTTCGGACCATACCGAAAGCATTGTGACAACCAATTATCAAAAATCGCGGGAGTTTATCGATCGGGTTAATTCTTCCGCCGTTATGGTGAATGCTTCGACCCGTTTCAACGACGGCGGCGAGCTCGGCTTGGGTGCCGAGATCGGAATCAGTACCAGCAAGATTCACGCATTCGGTCCGATGGGGTTGGAAGAGCTGACGACCACTAAGTTTATCGTTTTCGGCGACGGTCAGGTTCGCGAATGACGGAGTTGCCTATCGTCACTCTGCCGAGTTATCTTCCTTTGCCGTCTAGTGTCTTGGGTCTAGAGTTAACGCGGGACCCAAGACGCCAGACGCCACACTTTGTTCTCCGCTGCCCGTCTGCAAGTTCTGATTCGCTCGAATCAGCCGATGGCACGCCGAAAGGTCGTTTCATCTTCTAATGAAGATCGGCATCTTCGGCGGCACCTTCGACCCGATCCACTGGGGCCATCTGCGCAGCGCCGAAGAGGTCGGCGAAACTTATCGGCTCGACCGCGTCTATTTCATTCCCGCTTCTCTTCCGCCACACAAGAGCGGCCGGACGACGACGCCGGCGCGTGACCGTTTGCAGATGGTGCGCCTGGCGGTGGCGCGTAATCCGCGCTTCGCCGTATCGACGGTGGAATTGGCTCGCCCCGGCTTATCGTATTCCATCGATACGATTCGTGAGTTTGCCAGTAAATTGCAACGAGGCGATTCACTCTACTTCATCATCGGATTGGACGCGTTTCGCGAGATCGGCACCTGGAAGGAGTTCCAAGACATATTTTCGCTTTGCAACTTCATCGTCACCTCACGGCCCGGCAGCAAGGAGAACGATCCGCTCAAAGGCACCGGCGTTGCCGTCAAAAAGCTCTTTTGTTATGATTTTAAGCGTAAAAACTATCGCCATCGGAGCGGCACACGAATACACTTCATCGAGCTCACGGATATCGCCATCTCAGCTTCAGAAATCCGCGCCTTGGTCCGGCAAGGAAAATCGATTCGTTATTTAGTGCCATCGACCGTGGAAAAATATCTCAAACGGCGCGGGCTCTACGGCAGCCGGCACAGCTAGCGGAGTGACTTTGAAAGACATCAGTTCTTTGGACAAGGCATTACTGCTAACGCGCGCCGCGTTGGAAAAGAAAGCCTGCGACTTGGTCGTTTTGGACGTGCACGAACACACGTCGATCGCCGACTATTTCATCGTCTGCTCGGGCCGTTCCGACCGACAGGTGCAAAGCATTGCCCAAGGCTTGGAAGACGATGCAGCGGAGGAGGGGATTAAGCCCTTTGCCGTCGAAGGGACCCAGCGCGGTCACTGGGTGTTGATGGATTTTTCCGATGTCATCGTACACATCTTCTACCAGCCAGTGCGCCAGTTCTACGACCTCGATGGCCTGTGGGGCCACGCGCCGCGCGCGCAGTTGCCCGAAGCGTATGTTAAACTGATCGAGCAGTTTCAGATCGCCGACGAACGCTTGTCCTCGTAAACGAGCTTTCCCGCTTGCTTTACGCTGGAGCGGGAAATCCGATCTAGAAAGGAAACTTTGTTGAGCACGACGCAGCCAGTGGTTCTGATTATCTTGGACGGCTTCGGCATCAATCCGCGCAAAGAATATAACGCCATCGCCAATGCTTCGACGCCCAATCTGGACGCGTTGCTGCGCGGCTATCCCAATTCAAAGTTGTCCATGTCCGGGGTTGATGTCGGTTTGCCCGCGGGACAGATGGGTAACTCGGAAGTTGGCCACATGATTCTCGGCGCCGGCAGGATTGTCTATCAAGACTTGACGCTCATCCACAAAGACATCGACGACGGAACTTTTTACCAGAATCAAGTGCTGCTCGACGCGCTGCGCAGGACCAAAGCGAAGAGCGGGCGGCTGCATCTAATGGGCCTTTTGGGCGACGGCGGCGTGCATAGCCACCAGCGGCATATGGAAGCGATCATGGAGATGGCCAAGCGGGAAATGATCGGTCAGGTTTATCTCCACCTGTTTCTCGATGGACGCGATACGCCGCCGAACAGCGCTGAACAGTTCATGCTCGATTTGAACGAAAAATTAAAAGTGTTTCCCAGCGTGAAAATCGCCACGGTGAGCGGGCGCTATTATGCCATGGACCGGGACAAACGCTGGGATCGGGTCGAGAAGGCCTATGTTTGCCTCACTCAAGGAATCGGCAACCAGGCTTCATCGGCGCTCGAAGCGATTCACTCTAGCTACAATGAAAAAGTGACCGACGAGTTCGTTTTGCCGACGACGATTGCCGGGGTGACTCCCGATGGGCTGATCCGCGACGGCGACGGCGTGATCTTTTTTAATTTTCGCGCCGACCGGGCGCGCGAGTTGACCCACGCGCTGACGGACCCGGAATTCAACGAATTTCCCCGCCCGCGGCGCATCGAGCTTTGTAGCTATACGACGATGACGCAATACGACGAAACGTTCACGCATCCGGTCGCTTACCAGCCCCGCGAGATTCGAAAAATTCTTGGCGAGGTGGCGAGCCAGGCCGGCGTTAAACAATTGCGTATCGCTGAGACGGAAAAGTACGCTCATGTGACTTATTTCTTCAACGGCGGCGAGGAAAGCAAATTCCCCGGCGAAGAACGCATTCTCATTCCTTCGCCGAAAGATGTCGCGACTTACGATTTAAAGCCCGAGATGAGCGCGCGGCCGGTGACCGAAGCGTTGGTAAAACACCTGCGCGGGCAGGATGTCGGCCTGGTGATCGCCAACTACGCCAACGCCGACATGGTCGGCCATACGGGAAACTTCGAGGCATCGATTAAGGCGGTCGAAGTGATCGACGAGTGCCTCGGCAAAGTTGTCGACGCGGTGCTCGGCAAAAAGGGCAAGATCATCATCACCGCGGACCACGGCAACATCGAGCAGCTGATCGACTACGACACCGGCATGCCACATACCGCGCATACGACGAATCTCGTGCCGGTGATTCTGATCGACGACGAGCATCAGCGGTGCCGGCTCAATCAAGGTAGCGCCATCGACGTGGCTCCGACGGTGATGCGTTTGCTCGGCTTGCCGCAGCCACCTGAGATGACAGGCCATTGCTTGATCATTGAAACGTAGCGAAAAACCATTCTCCTCGGCGCCCTTTCTAAGAGACTGTGTCGCATTACACGCGGAGCCTTTCGACACGCTCCGGGCGAACGGATCCCTAGTTGAATTTGCGATCGAGCAATCCCGTTCGTGGTGAGGTTCTCGAACCATGTAAGGTATTGCACGCAGTCGCTAGAGAGGAAGCCGGTTCGGAACATCTTTGCTAGGCAGAAATATTTACTTTGCCAGTTGGCGTGCGGATTTGGTAAGTTTCCGAGCGCGATGGAACTTGTGGCAAGTCGAAATATTTCAGATCGGCTGGATTGGCTGGTTGATTGGCTTTATCCGCCGCGCTGCCGCGCTTGCGCGGGGCGGATTCACGGGCGGGATGCGGAATATTTCTGTGCAGGTTGCCGGGCACAGATTCAACTGGTTTCCCATCCGCTGTGCAAAATTTGCGGCAGGCCGTTTCCGGATGCCAGCGGCGACGATCATGCCTGCGGTGTTTGTCTTGAGCGCGCGCCTCGATTCGCTGCCGCGCGCGCTTGGGCCTGCTACCCGCGAGAAGAGCAAGCCGAGCATCCGCTGCGGCAGGTAGTGCAGAAATATAAGTACGGCCGCAAGGTATCGCTGGGAAAGCCACTCGGCCGTCTGATGGCACGCGGCTGCGAGGAATTTCTCAGTGAGGTTCGCGCGGACTTAATCATTCCGGTGCCGCTCCATGCCAAGAGGTTGCGTTGGCGTGGCTTCAATCAATCGCTGCTGCTGGCGCGGCAAGTCAAGCGAATTTACGGCGTACCGGTGGATCCGTTCATATTGCAACGCCAGAAGGAAACCGCCGCGCAAACTCAACTTCCGGAGGACGACCGGCGACGCAACGTGCGCGGCGCCTTTGCGCTTTATCCTGACAAATCCGTGAAAGACAAAACGGTCTTGCTGGTCGACGATGTTTACACCTCGGGCGCGACGGTCAATGAATGTAGCCGAACGTTGAAGCGAGCCGGCGCCAAAGAAGTCTACGTGCTGACGCTCGCTCGCGCGGTTTACTAAGGCGACGCAGGGATCACTCTTGTCTCAAGACGATCAAGCGCGATGGGATAGGCAGCACGCCGAGGCGCGCGGCGCTGGCGCACCGGCAAGTTTCTTGCGGCAGGTGTTTGAAACCGACGTTTGGCAAATGCCGCGCGGGCGAGCTTTGGACATCGCCTGCGGCCAGGGGAGAAATTCACTCTATCTTGCCGAGCGAGGCTTCGAAGTCGTCGCCATCGACGTTTCGGCCGTGGCATTGGCCGAAGCGCGCAAACGAGCCGAATCGAATCAGCTGCACATCGATTGGCGCCAGACCGATCTCGAAGACGTTCAACTGGACGAAGCCGCGTTCGAGCTTATCGTCAACTTTAACTACTTGCAGCGCTCGCTGATTGGGCAAATCACGCGAGCGGTGAAGCGCGGCGGTCACGTCATCTTCGAAACCTATTTGATCGATCAAAAAGAGATCGGGCATCCGAAAAATCCTGATTATCTACTGCGCCACAATGAGTTGCTGGAACACTTTCACGAATTTCGCGTTCTTTACTATCGTGAGGGGAGATTCAGCGAAGGCGGCGAAGCGTCCTATCGCGCGGGAATTCTGGCGCAGAGGATGACGTGAGAGCGACTTCTATTAAACGAACCCACTTCGCGGGCGGGGAATTAACCCCGCCGCTGTTTAAATATCGCAAAGGGGATGCTCGCCTCCTTTGGAAACCCCATAATATTGTGCCCGCCTCAAGAGGCGGGGTTAACGTAGATTTTGTCGCACGGTGATAATGATGCTTGAAGGCGAATTCATCACTCACCGCTCAGCACGCTGGCTCGATCGAGCCGAATATCGGCTTTTCTGCTGCCGCTGCCGGAGGCCGCGAAGCGGCTGCTACTGTTCTTTGATTTCGCCGTTCGAATCCGAGCCGCGTTTCATCATCCTCAGCCAACCGCGCGAGGCCAAGCACCGGCTGGGCACGGGACGGATGGCTCATCTCTGTCTAGCCAACTCGTCGCTCTTCGAGGGCGTGGACTTTTCCGATGACGATCGCGTGAATCGCGAGATTGACGACCCGGCGAATTGTCCTGTGTTGCTTTATCTAAGCCCTGCCTCGATCAACCTGACGCGGCAACCTTGGAGCGAGCGACAGACGCTGTTTCCCGGAAACCATAAACGCGTCGTCTTCGTGTTGGACGGTACATGGAAAAGCGTGCGAACAATGGTTCGTTTGAGCAAGAACCTGGCGCGATTGCCGAAGATATGTTTCGATGCGCCGACGCCGTCGGCCTATCGGATTCGGCGGGAACCCCGGCCCGAGTGCTATTCGACCATCGAAGCGATCCATCAAGTGATCGAACTGTTCGCTCTGGACGCTGCCCCTCAAATTCCATCATCCCGCCCCCATGACACGATGCTCGGCGTATTTCGCTCCGTGATTGACCGCCAGTTGACCTACACGGCTTAACCTATTTCTTTTCGCTTCCACTCTTTCTCGACGATCAGCGGATGCCTTCAAGGTTGTCAATATCACAATATTAGCATATAATGATTGACCACGAGATGATCCATGGACTTCGTTCGTACACTCAAGGCTTTGGCCGATCCTTTGCGTCTGCGGGTTCTTGCCGCGGTGGCGGAAGAAGAGTTGACCGTCGGGGAAGTTCAAGACGTGGTGGCTTCGGTGCAATCGTCGGTGTCGCGGAATCTGGCGATGTTGCGCGAAGCTGGCTTCGTGCGGGACCGCAAGGAAGGCACCAACGTCTATTTTTCGGTGCGTCCGGATATGGCCGCGCCGGCGCGCGAGCTTTTTAAATCGCTGCAATCCCGCTTCGCAGAGATCCCGGAAGTGAGGCGGGATAAGGCGCGCTTGGCGGAGTGTCGCCGCCGAAGAGTGCGGCGCTCGGCAAGTTATTTCGAATCCGTGGCCGGGGACTGGGAGCGCATTCGGAAAAGCTACTTCGATGACCGCGTGACGTCATTGGCCATCGAGAAACTCTTGCCGCGCGATTTAACCTTGGCCGATATCGGTTGCGGCACAGGCAGCCTGACTTTCGAATTGGCGCGCTTCGCGCGAAAGGTTATCGGCGTCGACTTATCGACGGAGATGCTTCGGCGCGCGCGCGGCATCGCCAAAGAGCGGCAGATTCACAACGTCGAGTTCCGGCAGGGCGCCGCGCTCAAATTGCCGTTGGACTCGCGCAGCGTGGACGCGGCGTTTTGTGTCATGGTGCTGCACTTTTTGCCTGATCCTTCCCGCGTAGTCGCGGGGTTGTGCCGTGTCGTGCGGCCGGGTGGTTCGGTCATTCTTGTCGACCTGGTGCAGCATAAGCAGGAGTGGATGCGTGAGCAGATGGCGCATCAATGGCTCGGCTTCGAGCGCAATTCGATTGAACAATGGTTTCGTGGCGCCGGGATTACGAAGGTGGATTACGATCTGACCGGTTCGTTTGCCGGTGAAAAAATGGCGCGCAACGGCAATCGCCCGGTGGAGATATTCGTCGCGCGGGCCAATGTGCCGGCTAAAACAACGGGTAAATCATCTAGGAAAGCCAAGTAATGAACCAAACCGAACAGATGCTACGAAAACTCTTGTCCGAGCGCATCGTGCTGCTCGATGGCGCCATGGGAACGATGATCCAGGCGCACAAGCTCGACGAAAAAGCCTTTCGCGGGAAGCGCTTCGCCAATCATGGCAAAGATCTCAAGGGCTGCAACGATCTCTTGTGCCTGACCCAGCCGGACCTGGTCACCGATATTCACGTTCAGTATCTCGAGGCGGGTGCCGACATTTTGGAGACCAATACTTTCAATTCGACTTCGATCTCGATGCTGGATTACCAGCTGGAGCCATTTGTCTACGAGATGAACTTCGCCGGCGCCCAGGCGGCGAAACGAGCGGTTGAACGGGTCATGGCGAGAGAGCCGTCGCGCTCCTGCTTCGTCGCCGGCGCCATCGGCCCGACCAATCGGACCTGCTCGATCTCGACCGATGTCAACAGCGCGTCGGCGCGCGGCGTGACTTTTGAAGAACTGGTCGACGCCTACTACGAACAGGCGCGCGGTTTAGTCGATGGCGGCGCCGATATGCTTTTGGTGGAAACGATCTTCGACACGCTTAACTCGAAAGCCGCGTTCTTTGCCATCGCCAAGCTTTTCGACGAGCGGAAAATTCAATTGCCGCTGATGGCTTCCGTCACCTTCATTCAGCCGGGCAGCAATCGCGGCGTCACCGGACAGACCGTCGAGGCGTTCTGGAATTCCATTGCCCACGTGCCGCTGCTCAGCGTCGGCATGAACTGCGCTCTCGGGCCCAAAGAAATGCGCCCGCTGATCGAAGAGCTGGCGCAGATCGCGCCGATCTACATCAGCACCCATCCCAACGCCGGGCTGCCCGATCCGCTGTTGCCCACCGGTTTTCCCGAAACGCCCGAGTCGCTGGCGCCGCAGTTGAGCGAGTGGGTCGACAACGGCTGGCTCAATATCGTCGGCGGTTGCTGTGGCACCACGCCGGCTCATATCACGGCGCTGGCAACCGCCGTCAAGGGAAAGGCGCCGCGGCTGCCTCCCGAAGTCGAACCCTACTTGCGATTGAGCGGGCTCGAAAGCGCGACGGTTCGTCCTGAATCGAACTTCGTCAACATTGGCGAACGTACCAACGTAACCGGCTCGCCGATCTTCGCCAAGATGGTCCTCGCGGGTGATTTCGAAAAAGCGGTCAGCGTGGCGCGCCAGCAGGTCGAGGGCGGCGCGCAGATCATCGACGTCAACATGGACGAGGGCATGCTCGATTCGAAGGCCGCGATGGAACGGTTTTTACGCCTGATCGCCGGTGAGTCGGACATCGCGCGGGTGCCGGTGATGGTCGATAGCTCGAAGTGGGAGGTCATCGAAGCGGGCCTGCGCTGCTTGCAAGGCAAGGGCGTCGTCAATTCGATCAGTTTGAAAGAAGGCGAAGATAAGTTCATTGCTCAAGCCAAACTTATCCGCCGATACGGTGCGGCGGTCATCGTCATGGCGTTCGACGAGCGCGGCCAGGCGGATACCTATGAGCGGAAGATCGAAGTGTGCGCGCGCACGTACAAGATTCTTACCGAACAGGTCGGTTTCCCGCCCCAGGACATTATTTTCGATCCCAATATCCTCACGGTCGGCACCGGCATCGAGGAACACAACAGTTACGCTGTGAACTTTATCGCGGCGACGCGCTGGATCAAAGAGAACTTGCCACTGGCCAAAGTCTCCGGCGGCGTGAGCAATATCTCGTTTTCATTTCGCGGTAATAATCCGGTGCGCGAGGCGATGCACTCGGTGTTTCTCTATCACGCGATCAAAGCCGGCATGGACATGGGCATCGTCAATCCCGGTATGCTGGCAGTGTACGAAGAAATTGCTCCGGACCTGCTCGAACTGGTCGAAGATGTCTTGCTCAACCGGCGCGCCGATGCGACCGAGCGGCTGGTCGCCTTCGCCGAGACAGTGAAGGAAAAGGGCAAGGTCGCGGTCAAGGACGACTCCTGGCGCGACGGCACGGTGGAAGAACGCTTATCGCACGCGCTGGTGAAGGGGTTGACCGATTTCATCGATCAGGACGTCGAAGAGGCGCGGCAAAAGTTAGGCAAACCGCTGAGCGTCATCGAAGGGCCGCTGATGGACGGCATGAACGTTGTCGGCGATCTGTTCGGTTCCGGCAAGATGTTCTTGCCGCAGGTGGTGAAGAGCGCCCGGGTGATGAAAAAGGCGGTTGCCTATTTAACACCCTACTTGGAAGCCGAAAAGCAGAAAGCGCAGGATACTTCCAAACGCACTAAGCTGGTCTTTGCCACGGTCAAAGGCGACGTCCACGATATCGGTAAAAATATCGTCGGCGTCGTCCTCAGTTGCAACAACTACGATGTCATCGATCTCGGTGTCATGGTGCCGGCGGATAAAATTATCGACACGGCGATCGAGGAAAAGGCCGATATTATCGGTCTCAGCGGTTTGATCACGCCGTCGCTTGATGAAATGGTTCACGTCGCCAGCGAAATGACGCGGCGTGGTTTGAAGATTCCACTGCTCATCGGCGGCGCGACGACGAGCAAGCGCCACACCGCGGTTAAGATCGCGCCATCCTATAAGCACGAAACGATCCACGTGGTCGATGCCTCGCGCGCGGTGCCGGTCGTCGGCGCGCTGATAAAGCCCGAAACTCGACAGGCGCTCGACGAACAGAATCGTCGGGAGCAAGCGGACATTCGCGAGCAATTCGAGAACCGCGCTGGCACCCAGTTGCTGACGTACGAAGAGGCCCTCCGCCATAAGCTTCACACCGAGTGGGACGACCACCACATCGCCGTCCCTGAGTTCACCGGCCGGCGCGTGCTCAGAGATTATCCACTGTCAGAGTTAGTGCCATTCATCGACTGGTCGCCGTTCTTTCACACCTGGGAAATTCGCGGGCGCTATCCCGATTTGTTGCAAGATCCGGCGCGCGGTCCGGCGGCGCGCGAGCTATTCGCCAACGCTCAGGAACTGCTCAAAATGATCGTCGACGAGAAATTATTCACGGCCAACGCTGTCTACGGTTTCTATCCGGCGAACAGCGACGGCGACGATATTGTGGTTTATTCGGATGTAACTCGTACGAAAGAACTTGCGCGCTTGCACACGCTGCGCCAGCAAAAAGACAACCAGCGCGGCAAGCCGCAGATAGCCTTGTCCGACTTCATCGCGCCGCGGGAGAGCGGACATATCGATTACCTTGGCGCCTTCGCCGTCACTACGGGGCATGGCACGCAGGAGTTAGCGGAACGTTTCGATCAAGAAAATGACCAATACAATTCGATCATGACCAAAGCGCTGGCGGACCGCTTGGCCGAAGCTTTCGCCGAGTATCTGCACAAGCGCGCCCGCGCCGAATGGGGCTACGGGAAGAACGAAAGGCTGACCCCGGAAGATCTGATTCAAGAACGGTATCGAGGAATCCGCCCTGCGCCCGGCTACCCCGCTCAGCCCGACCACACCGAGAAACCGTTGATCTTCGACCTACTGCAAGTCAACGAAGCCACGGGGATCACGCTTACGGAAAGTTTCGCCATGTACCCGGCCGCCTCGGTCTGCGGATACTACTTCGCCCACTCCGAGTCGCACTACTTCGCCGTCAATTCCATCGGCAAGGACCAAGTCGAGTCCTACGCCGCGCGCAAAGGGATGAAAGTGGCGGAAGTAGAGCGTTGGTTGTCGCCGATCTTGGGTTATGATCCGGCAAAGAAGTAATCGCTCCGGTTTGTTTAGAATGCAGGCTTTCACCCTTGAGCGTCATTGTATTTCCACGTTTCCGGAATTCCGGAAACGTGGAAGTCGGTTAGCAAAGTGCGGCAACGCTTGCTTGAAGAAACCATCGGAAAGATGAAGTCCGAAGGCAAACCGACCAGCGCTTCTATTTGAACCGATGTCGACTCTCCGATCAGTATTGGATTGCATGAGCAAAGTTTGTAAAGAATGAGGTTGTGCTGAAAAACTCCCGTTCCCCCTTCGACAGTGCTCAGGGCGAACGGGAGGGGATTGATAATCTTAAGAATTTTCCGTTCATGCTGACCCCTCGACAGGCTCGGGACTAAAGGCTGTCGAGGGGGCCTGCCCTGAGGCCCCTCGAAGGGTCGAAGCATTCCTAAGGGTTTTTCAGCAGAATCGAATGATATGCCAGACCCAGGCGCCAAGCAAAAGAAATCTGTGCCCTCTCGCCATTCGGTAGGCGTCAACTGCACGTCGCGATCATTTTGTCTGCAGCTAGCGCGTAGATCACCAATGCAACGGCCAGAATGCACCTAAATTACTGATAGCAGTATCGGCATTCCAGTTTAATAAACTTATCGCGCAAATTGGAGGCCGCCAATGGAATACGTTTTCATCAACTATCTTACTGGCCGATTGGTTCGCGTTGACGGTAAAGACTGGGGCATCACCAACTCCACGCTGATGGTGGAGAAAGGCCATCACATTTTCGATCTGGGTGAGCCACCCAACTATCAGCCCGCATCCGTCCAGGCGGTCGTTCAAAACACGACTATAATTAGTCCATTGATTATTAATGATTTCCAGCCGTCGTGAGGTGGTGTATGAACAAGCTCCTTCAGTCGGTTTTTGTGACCGTCATTATGTCCGCGGTGACAAGCTGCGCCGCATATCCAGTCAATCCCCAACTCGCCCAATACAATCCAAGCTCTGGATATCGCTATGAGAACTTGAAAGCACCAGCAAATTCCGAGAGCCTTTTTGTGATCCTGACTTTTTCTGGCGGAGGCACCCGCGCGGCGGCGCTCTCTTACGGCGTAATGGAAAGGCTGCGCAACACGAAAATACAATGGGAGGGTCAAGAGCGGCGCCTGTTGGACGAAGTGGATGTCATCTCTTCCGTATCAGGCGGTAGCTTTACTGCCGCCTACTATGGATTATTCCGGGAAGAGCTGTTCGATCCGGAAAAATATGAGAAAGTTTTCTTGTATCGGGATATTCAGGGAGAGTTGATCGCGTCGCTGTTCAATCCGATCAATTGGTTTCGGCTGGCGTCGTCCGGCTTCGGGCGAATCGAGTTGGCCGCCGAGCTTTACGACCGCGAGATCTTCAGAGAGAAAACCTTTGGCGACTTGATCAACCAGGGGCGCCGACCCTACCTCATGGTCAACGCAACTGACATCACCATGGGCGCGCAGTTTACCTTCGTCCAAGACCAGTTCGATCTGATCTGCTCGGACCTCGCCGGTGTTCCGGTGTCGCGGGCGGTCGCAGCGTCGTCAAACTTCCCGATCGCGTTCACGTCTCTGATCGTCAACAATTATGCTGGCAAGTGTGGTTACACGGAGCCCGAGTGGATGAAGCAGGCTTCAAAGGACCTTCTGGTCAACCCGCCACGCTTCAATCGCGCGCGGATCGCTCGCTCATATCTGAATAGTGACGAGCGAAGGTATGTACACCTATTGGATGGAGGAGTGGCGGACAACATCGGCCTGCGCAGTCCGCTCTTGGCCATTCAGTCGAACGATTTCTCGTGGAGTATCGTGAACAAAATCAATTTAAAGCAAATTAAGAAGCTTGTTGTGGTCGTTGTCGATGCCCGCACCGACCCGACGACAGACATCGACAAAAACACGAGCAGCCCCGGGGGTAGGCACGCTGATCGATATCATTTCTTCCGTTCCGATGAGCAACTATTCGTTCGACATCGTGCAGCAGTTGTTGGGCACATTCGAAAGTGGGACCAGGGAGGGGGCTACCTATGCCGCGTGCCAAAGTATTCTTCAAGACCAGTGTCCCGCCGGTAAGATGCGGACACCACCGCCGTATATGGCAGACACTTTTGCGATTTACGTCGGATTCGACCAGATCAAGGATGAAAAAGAGCGGCAGGATTTTCTCAACTTGCCCACGACTTTCGCGTTGCCGAAGGAAGAGATCGATAAACTTCGAAGAATCGGCCCGAAGATTCTCGACGAATCGGAATCCTATCAAAAACTCTGCGGAGAACTTAAATGCCAAAAGGAGTAAGGTCGATTTTTTCTCTGACGGGCGCCGGAATCGGCGCCGGCCGAACAATTCGCCAGAGATCATGACCAATTAAATTCCATCATGCCCAAGGCATTGGCCGACCGGCGCGCCGAGTCATTCGCCGAGTCCTTGCATAAGGACGATCCACTACTTTGCCGTGAGATCCATCGGAAATACCAAGTCGAGTCCTAAGTCGCGCGCAAGACCGCGCGCATGCACGGTACGCCGATTTACATCTGGAAGAACGGTAAAGTCGTCGCCGAAAAACCGTAGAGTCCAGATTTAGGCCTTGACCCTAGGCTCCGCTCAATCGCGTAAAGCGTTTTTTCATTAGGTCAATTTGGGTGAGATAGCGCTGCAGGCTATGAGTCCCGCAACGCTCACCCTGTGTTACTCGAAAGCCGCGCGCGACGAGAGTCTCTCCTCTTTTCGATCCGCACAGGTGAATCACGGCGGCCAGTTTTTGTTTTTGCGCACGGCTGGCATTCGCCGTGGGACGAGCAGCCAGAGTATCGACCACACTCCGGTGCAGATAGGCGGCGGTCATTTCGACCGCATGGCTCGGCAGCGTTCGAGTATAGAGGGTATTGAACCAGCAGGAACGCGGATCGTGCCACGGACCTTCGGTCACAACCGTATGATCACGGATGCAATATTTGCGGGCCTCAGCGAAAGTACCGTCGGTGAGTTGAAACATGCCGAGCGCGCTCGAGGCTGGACGATAGATTTCAAAAGGGTTCCAGGACCATTGCCAGCGCCAGTAGGTGCGCGCAATGGGATTGCCGTCGCTCTCGACTTGGGCCAGCGCGGCGAGCAATTCAGGCGAAATAATGCTTGTCGAATGCTTCTCAAATAGCGCCCCGTAACTCTGCCAGGTGGACGCGGGACTTTTCGATAAGGAGCCACTGATCGGGGCGAAAAGCTCTCCGGGCTTCCGGATAACCTGATAGATCAAGTTGAGCGCGAAGAACCCGGCGATCCCGAGAACGCACCATCCGACGATGGCCCCCTTCCAGTGGCGTCCGGTGAATCGTTTGGACTTTCGCCTGCAATATCGAACGCCGCTATAAACGGTAGCCGCCACGTAAGAAGGTTAACCTCTCGGCTAATTTTCATCAAGGCCGCTCTCTGCGTGTTTGAACGTCAGTTAGCGGTGTTAATCGTTGAATCACGAAAGCAACAGACGGGGCGTCGGCGAAACACGGACGATATATCACATATTGGATGGCATATGCCGACCTGGCCCCGGATTATTTAAGAATCTCCGACATTTTCGCGACCGTGGCGGCATCAAGTTTAAAAAGGCCGGCAACTATTTTTTCGACTTCCTCGCCGCTCACCGGATCGACATCCAGTTTAGATTTAATCGCTTCAGCCAAAAAATCTTTGTCCTTCAGGGTTTCTCTAAAGGCCCTGCGCAACAGTTGAACTCGATCCTTCGGCGTGCCCGGCGGCAAAGCATAGGGACGGGTAATCGCCGCGGTGTCATGGATGCCCACCTGAATTAACTTTCGCGCCTCCTCTGTCTTTGCGAGTTCGATGGCCACGGGTACCTTTGGGAGGTCCTGGACTGCTTTGGGCACAGCCTGCAGCACGATATTCGCGTCGCCGGAGTCCAGGCCTTGGCGCCACATCACTTTGATCGACTCCCAAGCCCAGCAACTGCCGTCGAGTTCACCGCTCTCGGCGGCCAATTTAATCGGAGCCGTGCCCTTGTAACCGGTTACCAGCTGAATCGGAAGGCCGAGGGCCGCCTTGAGTATTTTAGCAACGTCGTCATTGGTGGTGCCCGGCGCGCTGCCACCCAATTTGACCGGGGCCTTCGCCGCCATCCATGCATCGACGCTGGTAATCCCGCTCGCTTTTGTCAGGGCACAGACGACATGATCCTTTACCGGCACGCCGATCCATTCGAATTTTCTCGCATCGAACTCGATTCCACTACCTCCAAAAAGTTGTTGCGAGATCAGGTTGCCGATAAAATTCCCGATCGTCAGACCGTCAGGCTTGGTCGCCTTGTAAATCGTGTTGGCGGCGATGAGACTGCCCGCCCCGGTGACGTTATCGACAACCACCGCCGGGCTTCCGGGTATGTATTTTCCGATATGGCGCCCCATGATCCGAGAATACGTGTCGAAGCCGCCTCCAGCCGGAAACCCCACCACGATCCGGATCGTTTTCCCTGCGTAGAAATCTTGAGCATAGGAAACATACCCGGAACTCCACATTGAGGTCACAACTAATCCGATCAGGCCGAAGTAAAAAAATATTTTTTTCATGGGTGAGCCTCCGTTAAAGTTAGACGTCCGGCCGCAGTCGCGGCAGTGTGGATGACACTCCGTTTTCAGTGCCGGGGAATGCAAGCTGCGCGAAAATATCCCCCACCGGCATAGAACCTGTCAAGCACAATTCGATCATAATTCGATCATCAGAGAGGTTCGCCAACACTGGGAAGGTGAGAGTTGACCAGAATGCGAGCAGCTGACAAATATAGTCGAGGCGTCGAAGCCTGCTACTCGACCCAAGATTGTAAAGAATGATATGCCAGCTCTGATGCCAGTGAAACAAACTGGACGATCAAAGGAGGCAAAGAAGTATGGCGCAAGACTTTGTCGGCACCAAGCGCTGGATACGGCCGGCCACTCCCTATGAGCTTTACATGGAGGAGCAAAATCTCCCCATCCATCGCGGCACGGTGGGATTTTACGACATTCGCGACCTGACGTTGGGAGCTTGGCAGCGCATGGGCGCTCAAGGCGCGTTCATTGAGCTCAACGGCTGCGGCGGGCTCCAGGGGATGTACGTGATCGAAGTGCCCAGTGCGGGTGTGATTACTCCTGAAAAGCACATGTACGAAGAGATCTTCTACGTGCTTGAGGGGCGCGGCACGACGGAGATCTGGAGCGACGATGCGAACAAGAAGCAAACCTTCGAGTGGCAGCAGGGTAGCCTCTTCTCGCCACCGCTGAATATTTGGCACCGCATCGTCAACGCGACCGCGATTCCCGCCTTGCTACTTGGCGTGACCAACGCGCCGCCGATTTTTCACCTGTACCGGAGTCAGGACGCGCTGTTCAACAATCCGTACCAGTTCAAGGATCGCTACGATGGCAGCGCAGATTATTTCAAAGCGCAGACCGACCTCGGCAAGGACCCGCGCCACGGCCGTGCGCGCAATTACGGTAACATTATTCCAGACGCGGACCGCGTCGAGCTACCGCTCGATGGCCAGCGCGGCGTGGGACATCGCACTTTCTTTTGGAACCTGTCCGGCAATAGTTTTCAGGGATTCATTGCGCAATACGCACCCGGCCGCTATTCCCGATGTCATGCCCATGAAGCCGGCCCGGTGCTATTGTGTCTAGGCGGCAAGGGCTACACCATCACCTGGCCGGGCGAGGCGGGAACGACGCCCTGGGCTGACGGCAAGGATGAATTAGTTTTACGGCAGGATTACAAGCCAGGCGGCATCGTGAGCGCTGCCCCCGGCGATGCCGGCTGGTTCCACGGCCACTATGGCGCGTCTAAAGAACCCCTGCGCGTGTTGGCTTTCCTTGGTGGCTTTCCCAGGCGGGTGAAGGGTGTGCCCGGTGTCGATTGGCGCGGTTTGAACCTCGACGTCAAAGAGGGTGGCAGCACCATCGAGTACCGCGACGAGGACCCGCATATCCGCAAGATGTTCCAAGAGCAGTTGGCAAAGGAAGGCGCGGACTTCAATATGCCTGAAGAAGTTTATCGGTGAGCTGTTTGAACGCGCGAATTGCAGAGACTGTTGTCCCGGCCCCATAGCCAACCCCTTTACCAGGGCAAGGCCGGTCACCGTTGACAGAGGATCTTTATTATGGGGACAAACTACGACGAGATCGCGACAGAATATAAACGCGCCAAGCAACACCCCTGGCGTCTGCACGTAGAACATTTCACGTTGTTCAAATTGCTCGGCGATCTGCGTGGTAAGACCGTCATCGATTTGGCTTACGGCGAGGGGTTCTACACGATCGATCAAGCGTTCAGGAGCCGCCCTAGTGGTCGGCGTCGATCTATCCCAAGGCATGATTGATCTGGCCCGCCGCGAGGAGGAGAACCGATCCTCTGGAGATCGAATACCTAGTGTAAGATGTAACGAGGTTGGCCCTTGGCGAAACATTTTCTGTCGTTGTGGCGGCCTATCTACTCAACTATGCTCAAACATCGGCTCAGTTGCTGGAAATGTGCTCCGCCATCGCGCGACATCTCAAGCCGGGTTGCCGGTTCGTGACCGTGAACAACAATTCGAATCATACGACGGATGATTTCACGTCGACGGGAAAATATGGCGTTATCAAGAAGGCCCATGGCCCGTTGATCGATGGCACACCCGTGGATTACATAATCTTTCTAGACGACGGGTTCCTTGCGAGTACCAACTATCATTTGAGTGTCGAAACTCACGAGATGGCCTTTAGCAACGCCGGGTTTCGACAGGTTAAATGGCATAATCCGGAGCTTTCAAGCCAAATCGAACAGAGCAACGAGCGGGATGATTGGTCGGAATTCCTCAATCACCCCCCCGGTGGTATTTATGGAATGCGTGAAATGATCCATGACGAGGACCCGCGTATCCGCAAAATGTTCCAAGAGCAATTGGCAAAAGAAGGCGCAGTTTTCAATATGCCAGAAGAAGCGTATCGGTGAGCCGTTCGAGCGCGCTACAGCGAAGAGTCCCTTCCATGTCATCAACGCTGAAGGAGTAACCGACCCAGTCCGCTGGACCTTGGATCAGCTCAAAACTCGCATTCCATCAAGGGTCGCCAAAGCCGGATATGAGGACATTGCCAAGTTGATCGACCAACGAGCGATAGCTCAATGTCTTTCTCGGGCTGAGAAGGATGTTTTCGCCAACGTGATTGTAAAGATTGTGATTTCAGACCTTGAAGCCAATCCTAAGCGTCCCGATACTGGGAACCTTGGATGCCGGGGCCGGAGCTAACGATCAAAAGATTGTTTAGATGACCAGGCACGACCACAGTAACCTGATTATTGGAGTGGACTATCTATAAGGGCCAGGTTCGCTAAGTGCTTTAAAATTTCAATTTGTGCGGCGCTAGTCAGGTCTTTACCGTTACGCCACTGTGAAGGTGGATTGCCGTGGTCTAACGTCCCAAATCGAGAAAGACAGTAGGAATAGGCTATGGCGGCTTGGACTCGGTAGCTTCCATCGTTACCTAAGGAGGTCCAGTGGATCGCTCTAATATGGATGCCGTCCAAGATAGACGCAGCTAGTTCTCGGGGATTAAGGGTGGAAAGATCGTAATGCCGGTCATCTGCTGGAAAGAAATTTAGGTTATGTTGTGGAGTGTATTGCAAACGCACATTTATAGGCAGGGAGTTAATCGGAATCATTAACGTTCCGCGCGTGCATCCTTTCGCTCGCTTTTTTGCGCTAGGTTGAAAATCTTGCTGGATTATTCCCTCGGCAATTACACCCAAAGCGTGGCCAAGGTCCAAAGGGTCCGCCGTTGCGGATGCGTAAACGGAGATGTTTACGTTATCGTCCTCCAGCACATACTGTATGACCCGATCAACGAGATCGGGTGGCCATGGAGGCGCGCCTTGTGTAGCCTCGTTGACTATTGAGAAAAACTCGGTTCTTCTGCGGCAAAGACGCAAGATATGAATCGGCCGCAGAAAGCGAGCTTGAATCCTTTCGAACCACCGTTGTATTAGTGGCAGCAGGTTCTCAGCTCCGACGCGCATCACTGTGAGGATAGAAGATGAATCGCACCGAGAATAAGCTGAATGTGGGGCAGGGATGCCGGGTCATTCAGTCGAGCTCGGAGAAGTGTGCCTCCCAGGCCGCCTCCGCATTGCAAAAGGCACACACCGGCAGTTTGGGCAAGCCGTTTGTCCTCCGATCCCAAAAATCCTGCTATCGTATGGAGCAAATGTTCGCTTCTGAGCTGTACTTCAGCGTCCGCAATTGCGGAAAGAAGAATGCGAACCCCTCTAACGGTTAGCCCACCAAAAGAAGTTGCTAAAACTCGCTGTTCGGCTCCGGATGCATCAGCCATCCACTTTGCAATCGAATCTGCGATTTTGTAGACCGTGTCTTCGCACTCTTCTTCGCGAAGCATCGCCAAATCTTCTCGAATATTTTCCGGGAGACGAAGGGATGTGTAGAGACCCGTCCATTCTCCTCCTTTTGGTCGCCACAGCAGAATTCTCTCTTGTCCTTTAGTGATAACCTCAACAGCAAGCGCGGTTTGGGGGGAATCCGTCATCGACAAGCTTTGAACGGCCAGTGTCTCACGCTCTATTCCGCTATTAGCTGTTGCGCCAGTAAGTGATTCGTAAAGTGGCACCTCTCGTGTCAGCCGGTCTTCAGCTTCCGAATAAGAACTCGAAATGGCCATCATTCAATTCGCTCCCACACATTTTTCTGGATCGGCATACTCGTGTAGTCAGCAAACCCGCGTACAATCCATTCGTGAGCTAATTCAAACCATGCGTGCATACTTCCCAATGAAGTATCATCTCCAATACCTCGAGCCGTTATTTCCAAACGGAAAAGGCGGCGTTTATCCGCAATACGTACTGCACTCTGAATATTCATGTGCAAACGGCCTGCATTGTTCGGAAGGGTGAAACTCGTTTGCCAATTAATTGCAGCAGGATTCGGAAGAAATCGGTCTTTTGTACTTCGCCAACTGAAGTCAGGAAACACATTTTCTGTAGCCTCTATTGTTTCCCATCCCTCGCCTTGTGGAATATTGTTGACGTAGGTCATTTCGTACTGCTTAGGTATGATCTCTCCAAGTTGATACTCGCTTAAGAATTGTTGAAACGTGGAGAAATGAGTCTGAAATATCTTAAAAACTGTGCGGTACCGAGGATATTCATCCGTCGGTTTCAGCTTTCTCCAGTTGTGAAGAAAACGGTCACGTTGAACTTGGATGATGCGCCCATCGTCGTGAATGAACCAAATGCGAGGGAGCGGAACCTCAGAAATTACTTCATCCGGCCGCGGTCCCGTTGCACTTTCTACGACCGGCATTAGTGGGTCGACATGTCGACAACGTGGGTATTCTAGCTTGAATTTTTCCCATAGTAATCCGAAGTGCGGCACAAGAAACTGCTTAAGAGGCTCAAAAAGAATGCCGCAAACTACCTCGTCAACGGGAGGTTTTTTGTACTCAGGAAGGGAGTGAGAACTTCCGATGCTCACTTTAATACTCCGATTACAGCCCAGGGCAAACTTTTCAGTACTGGATAGTGTGCCCCAAGTACCTCCCGAAGGCAAATCAATCGCCCGGGCCGTCAAGAAAGACTGACGTGAGTCAGTAATTCGGGTGAACAGTAATTGGGACGGTAAAGGGATCAAGTCCTCTTTTAGCTTTTAAGTGAGGGGTTTGCCATATTGGCTGAATAGATCCCGGATCCCGAGGCCAGGTCTTGCAATCACACATCAAGCGATTCGAAACCGGCTTTACCTGGGAGGTTTACGCCAGTTCCTGCACTAATGCCGATAACTCCTTGCCTTCTTACCGGATCGCCATGACGATCAGATTGGCGACAAACACCGTGCGGGCAAGAAAATAGAATGCGCTGAGGATGCCCCAGCGGTCGGCGATGAAACCACAGAGGGGTGGCGAAACGGATCTTTCGAGTGATCTTTTTATGCAGCCTGGCCGCGCCAAATTTGACAATCCCCGCCAAGTAGCTACGATGGCTAGTAGGGAGATTTTCTCATGAACACCGTCAGCGTGAAGGAACTCAAACATCGTCTTACTCATTATCTTTGGCGGACTAAGCAAGGGGAAGAAATGATTATTACAGACCGGGGTGCGCCGATTGCGCTGCTCCATCCGATCAATGGGGCTGCGAAGGCAGTCAGCCTTAAAGGTAAGCTTGCAGGACTGGCCGCGCGCGGTGCGGTGATTTTGCCCACTCAGAAGCCCTTAAGGCGCGTTCGCCTGGTAAAAGCTTCCGGTAAGCCGATGTCCAAAGCAATCCTGGACGAACGTCGGTGATTTGTTTAGACACGAGAAGAAAGAGGGTCGGCTCTTTATTCTCGCACGCATAAATTCTGCCTTGATCTGCCACTCCTGTCCGGTCGTCAATCATTAGAATGCATCTACGATATCCGATATCTCAACTCCATTCATAGAATTCGGGAACAAATTCTTGCCGATGGCATTGTGCCGTCTGGAAAGTTATAAAGTTGTCGAGGAAATCAACCATTGGCTGGTATCGGAAAAGCAAAAGAACGCTGCCCGGTGTGCGACGCGTCGCTGACGCTGTGCATGTGCGCGGCTTTGCCGCGCTTGGATTTGCGCACGAAGATTACTTTAGTCATTCATCATCGTGAGTTGGCGCGCAGTAGCAATACCGGTCTGCTGGCGCTCAGAGCGCTGGTCAATAGTGAGTTGCGCGTGCGCGGTGAAAGCCGGGACACGCTCGACTTGAGTGATATTTTGTCGCATCGCTATCGGACGTTGCTCTTTTTTCCCTGCACTGATGCTGTCGAACTTAACCGGGATCTCGTCGGCCAAGATCCGCGGCCGATCCAGCTTATCGTGCCGGACGGCACATGGCGGCAGGCGCGGAAGATTCATTCGCGCCATCCTGAATTAAGCGATATACCGCGGGTGAAAATCAGCACGCCGAACGATTCGACATTTCAGTTGCGCTCGCAGAGCCGGCCGGAAGGGATGGCGACGTTGCAGGCGATTGCCAGCGCGCTCAGGATTATCGAAGGCGATTTGGTGGCGGCGCAGCTAATGAAACTCTATCGCGCCCGGCTCGATCGGACGCTGAGCGCCCGCGGTCTCCTAAGGCCAAGTTAGGGGCCAAGGTCCCAATCCGGGGGGGCTGAGCGCGATTTTGCTATAAACCGCCTTCGTTGTACGGCACTGCCACGAGCTGGTCCTTCGCCGATGACGCGTCCTGGTTCCACATTTCCAGCAGCTGCGCGCTGACCGCTCCGGGTTTGCCGTCACCGATCTTTTGTCCGTCCCATTCGACCACCGGGGCGATTTTGATCGAGCTGCCGATGAGCATCATTTCCGCAGCGCCACGTCCTTCCTCTATCGGAATATCGGCGACATGAATGGCGTTTAGCTCGCCTTGCTGCACGAGCCGCTGAGCGAAATCGAGAACCCTCTGAATCGTGATCCCCGATAGGATCGCGTCGAAAGGGGGATGGCGGAACACGCGATCCTTGGTTACGAACGCCACGTTCATGTTGGAGCTTTCCGCCACCATGCCACGCTCGTCGATGAAAACGCCGTTGTCGGCACCGCGGTCTTTGGCCTCCAGGACGACGAGCACATTGGGTAAATAATTGGTCGACTTGATGCGGGCAAAGAGCGGTGGCTTGATCGGCACCTGGCTGGTGACGAGCTTGATGCCCAGTCGATAGTAACTCTCCGGGTAAGCTTGCTGCTTAAAGACGATCACGTAGAAGCTGCTGCCGACGCACTCCGCGGGACCGAGGCCGTAGCCGCCGGGACCGGCGGAAAGCCAGTAGCGGACGGATCCGTCGCGCTGGCGGCTCGCCGCCGCGGTTGCCAAAATGATCTGGCGCAATTGCTCTCGCGAAAATGGCAACGTAATGCGCGCGCCGTCGGCCGATTTGATCAAGCGATCCAGGTGCGGGTCGAGTTGATAGAGCATCCCATGCGTCAGCGTGGCCGTATCAAAGACGGCGTGGCCGCGGTGCACCATGTGATCGTCGAGCGGCAACACCATGAGCGCGGGGTCGGTGACGATGCCGCCGAGAACACTGGAGTACATCGCGTAGAAATTGTTCGCCTTCGCGTGGACCGCTTGCCGCAAACCGGCAATCGCTTCCTCTAAGGTAAAGACAGGGATTGTCGCCATGGTTTATATTCGCTTTCGTAGTAAATTCAGCTTGGCTCGATACATTGTCTGGTAGGAAAAGGTCGCGACCGTTTCCCCTGCAACCATCCTTTGATCTAATCTCTAATATCCTGCAAGAACCAACTCGTCGGAATCTCCTGTCCCAAGCCGCGCTTCTTCGCTTCGCGCACGACGTAGCCGGCGGTGGAGGCGAATTGCAATCCTTGGGTGCCGCTGTTGGCGAAGAAGGTAACTTGGTTCTTGTCGGTGCGGCCTTTGAGCTTGCCCGACATCACGTCGGTTAGGAGCGGATACTCTTTGGAAAAGATATCGACCTTGGGGTTGGCGATCCGTTTGATTTCCTCGGCGTTGCCGGCGACCACCGCGGCTTCGGCGCCGATGCGGATCTGGCCGACGTCGAGATTGAGCGTCGGACGGCCCATGCGGATGACGAGATCGGATTTGCTGACGATCTCCGGGCTCCACTCGTTGGCTTTGACGCAGGTGAGATGCATGCCGGATTCAATCAGGTCTGGATCGCTCACTAGGACTTCGATCGCGTCGGTGCAGGTCGCGACGATATCCGAGCCGCGCAGGACTTCTTCCGGTTCCTCCACGGGAATGATTTCAATGGCTAATTTTTTGCCCATCTCATCGGCGTAAGCTTCGCGATTCTTCTTAGTCGGACTATAGACTTTTACCTTGGTGATCTTGCGCACCTCGTTGAAGGCTAAAAGATACGTGCGCGCCATACCGCCGGAACCGAAAATTCCAACGGTCTTCGAATCTTCGCGGGAAAGATATTTCACGCCGAGACCGGCGCAGGCGCCGACGCGCATATGCTGGATGATGCCGTCATTGATGATTGCCAGAGGCTCGCCGTTACGCGTGGAGAAGACCATGACGAAGCCGCAGAAGGTGCCGGGTTGGACGCAGTATTTTTCCACAGTCTTGCCGTCCGGCCATTCGAGCATGTCGGACTTCATCCTGATCGCGAAGCTCTCGAACGATCGCGAGGCGCCTTCCATGGTGCCCCAGCGGTACATCAACTTCGGATCGTCGTTGGGCACGAAGAAGTCGTAGCGGCCGCGATAGTTGGCGCGCTCGTTGACAAGGTCGCGGTAGCCGGTGTCGAGGGCTTCGATGCAACCTTTCATGTCGAGAATTTGTTCGACCACTTGGTTGTTGATTAGCAGCATGATCCCTCCGGTTGCGTCATGTTGAAGATTCTATTTCGCACCGGCGCCAAATTTACAAGGCCGGCAGGGCTCGAAATGAAAAGCGCCGCTCGCTGGCGGCGCTCGTAAATCGCTACAAGGACGGGCTTTGAAGATTAACTATCCAGCTCTGGTTTCGGCAGGGGAATACAAGGAATTCCCTCTTCGACAAGCTCTTTGACTTCCTCGCCGGTGGCGGTGCCGTGGATCGGCCGCTCTGCCGCTTCCCCTTTGTGAATCTGCTTGGCTTCTTCGGCGAAGCGGGGGCCGACATCCTCGAAATTCTGCTTTACGTAGTGATGCACCTTAATCAGCATCTCTTTGAATTCGGCTGCCGTCGGCGGCGCGGGCGGGGTCGCCTCTGGCTTCGGCGCCGGGGGCGCCGGTTGTTCCTTTTTTACGTGGACGGCGCAGGCATGGGGCACCTTTTCCACTTTGGTCGTGCCGCAGGTCGGACAAGAGATGAGCTTTTTGTCGGCTTGCTTCTGGAACTCTTCGAAGCTCGGAAACCAGCCCTCAAAGCTATGTTTTTTCTTGCAGAGGAGATTGTATATCACCATAAATTACCCACGGGTGAGTTAATCAATAAGGTTACAGGGGCGGGTTGTCAAGGGTAGCGACCGCGGTCGCGAGACCGTACGGAGGAGTCGCGCCTTTGATTTCCACCTCTGATTCCAATGTTGGGCGCAAAAGTATAAAAAGGATGCGGAACTCGTGCTAGGATTACGGCAATGGCCGATCAGATCAGTTTAAGAGTCATTCAAAATATCGCCGACGTGGCGCGCGAACAGTGGGACGCGCTGGCCGGCAGGGCAACGCCTTTTCTCAAGTGGGACTGGTTGGAAAGTTTGGAACGGTCCGGCTGTGTGAACGAAAAGAGCGGCTGGCTGCCGCACCACATTGTAGTGGAAAAGCGCGGTGAATTGGTCGCGGCCTGCCCGATGTATTTGAAGCTCCATAGCATGGGCGAGTTTGTTTTCGATTATGAATGGGCCGAGGCGGCGCACCGCGCCGGCATTCAATACTATCCCAAAATGCTCGTCGGCGTACCGTTCACACCGGTAACTGGTCATCGCTTCCTCACCGCCGAGGGCGAAGATCGCGCGCAACTGATTCAGTTCATGGGCCAGGCGCTGGCCAAGATCGCGGCGGACAATAAAATTTCCTCGGTGCACGTGAACTTTTGTCTGGCCGACGAGCGAGCGGCGTTGGAGGCGGTCGGTTTTTTCCCGCGCAACGGCATTCAGTATCATTGGCAAAACCGGCGCTTCAATTCGTTTGACGATTATCTCGCGAGTTTTCGCAGCGACCGGCGCAATAAGGTCAAGCGCGAACGGCGAGAAGTCACGCAGCGCGGCATCACGATCCGCGCCTATGAGGGCGCGGAGTTGACGCGGGATCATCTGCGCACCATGTTTCGCCTCTACAAAGGCCATGTCGACCGGCTCTATTATGGCCGGCAATATTTAACCCGGGAGTTTTTCGACGAGTTGCACGAGCGCTTTGCGGCCAATCTCTCCCTGATGCTCGCCGAGCGCGAGGGCAAGATCATCGCCGGCACCTTCAACGTGCGCGATGACAAGGCGATGTACGGGCGCTACTGGGGCTGTTCCGAAGAGCATCCGTTTCTCCATTTCAATGTTTGCTACTATTCCGCCATCGAGCATTCGATAAAATTAGGCTTAGACCGCTTCGAGGCCGGCGCTGGCGGCAGCTTCAAGCAGCTACGCGGTTTGGACCCGGAGCATACCACCAGCATGCATTACATCGTCGACGGCAAGTTTCGCCGCGCCGTGGCGGGTTTTCTTGAACAAGAGCGGGAGATGATTCAGCGCAAGCGCGAAATACAGCTCGAACATAGCCAGTTGAAGCGCGAGCAAGAAGAGCCCTAAAACACCGCCATCACAACAAGGTGCCGCGCAGAACCACCGCAGCTACGGTGAAATAAATCACTAGTCCGGTTACGTCCACCAGGGTGGCGACAAACGGCGCGGAGGCGCTGGCTGGGTCGAAGCCTAAGCCGCGCAGGATGAACGGCAGAACTGAGCCCATCAAGCATCCCCACAGAATCACTCCGACCAGACTCAGCGCCACGGTGAGCGCGACCAGGAAATAGTGATCGCCGTAAGCATCGAACAAGAACTGCCAGAGCAGTATGCGCGCCAAACCGATGGCTGCGAGAATCCCTCCGAGTGCGAGCCCCGTGGCGACCTCACGGCGGATGACGCGCCACCAGTCGCGGATGCGCACTTCGCCGAGCGCCATGGCGCGGATCACCAGAGTGGTTGCTTGGGAGCCGGAGTTGCCGCCACTGCTGATGATCAGCGGCACGAAGAGCGCGAGGATCACCGCGCGGGCGATCTCCGCTTCGAAATATCCCATGGCGGTCGCCGTCAACATCTCGCCCAAAAAGAGCGCGGCGAGCCAGCCCGCCCGTTTGCGGATCATTTTAAGTAAAGAGACCTGTAAGTACGGTCCTTCCAACGACTCGGCGCCGCCGATCTTTTGAATGTCTTCGGTAGCTTCTTCCTGGACGACATCGACGATGTCGTCAACGCTGACAATGCCTTTGATGCGCCCCTGTGAATCAACAACTGGAATCATCAACAAGTGGTGGCGTATGAACAGCTTGCTCAAGGCTTCCTGGTCCATGTCTTCGGCCGCCGAAATCACCTCGGTGCGCATGACTTCGCGAATCAACTTGTCGGCCGGCGCAACGATCAAATCGCGAAAGGTGATGACGCCGAGCAGTCGCTCCTCTTGGTCGACGACGTAGGCGTAATACGTCGTTCTCTGCCTTGTCTGGGCGTCACGGCGCAGGTAGCTGATCGCCTCGCCCACGGTCATGTCGGGGCGGAGCCGGGAGTAGCGGGTGTTCATCAAGCCGCCGGCGTCGTCTTCGGCATAATCAAGCAGCCCTTTGACTTCTCTTTGCGTGGCATCGTCCAATAACGCCAGCAAATCGGCGCGCTCTTTTGCCGGGGCTTCTTGAATCAGATCGGCGGCGTCGTCCGGCGCGAGCAGGCGCATCCATAGCCGCCGCTCGCCGGCCGGCAATCCGAGCACTAGATTGGCTCGGTTGCCAGCGTCCAATTGCAGGAAAAACGACTCGGCGTCGTCCCGTTGCAGGAACTCGAAGCCCTCGGCGCGCTCGGCGCGAGAAAGCACCGGCCAGGCTTCGTATAATTCCGCGGCTGTAAAATTTTTCTGTGCCATCGCGCGTCATCCTCCCGCCCGCGTCGTTGTCATTCCTAACACATCGCCCGGCTCGTGCAATTCCGCGCGATCGCGTGATATCGGGTTTTCTTGGATAAATCTTCGGCGCTGTTCGATTACGGCCCCAAGCAATTTCTTGACTCCAGCGGGTCTTTCCATTAACGTCGGCGCGGGGTGCAATCGTGAAATTTTCCTGGAAGAACGCCGCCGAGCCGGTGATTTTTTTTCTCGTCCTGTTGGTGCTGTGGGAGATTCTCGTTGAAGTGATCAAAGTCCCGGCGTTCATTTTGCCGCCCCCGCGGGATTTGTGGACCGCATTTTTTAAGAAGTTGCCGATCCTGGGCAATCACGCCTTCATCACTTTCATTGAAGCTTTTGGTGGCTTCGTCTTGTCATTGGTCCTGGGCGTCGGCTTCGCCATCTCCGTCGTCTATTCGCGCCATTTGCAGAACACCATCTATCCGTTGATCGTAATTCTTTACGCGATGCCGAAGAGCGCCTTTGCGCCCTTGATGGTGATCTGGGTCGGCTATGGCCTGTTTTCCAAGATCGCTATCGCGTTTCTGGTGGCGTTTTTTCCAATCGTGGTGAATACGGTTGTCGGCCTTAAGGAAGTCGAGCCGGAGCTGTTGGAGTTGGCGCGCATCAACCGCGGCTCGGCATGGGACGTGTTCAAGAAAATTCGCCTGCCCAACTCGCTGCCGTATATGTTCGCCGGCATCAAAGTCGCCATCGTTTTGTCGGTGACCGGCGCCATTGTGGCGGAGTTCGTCGCGGCTAATGAAGGGTTGGGATATCTGGTTTTGCAGGCGAACTACAGTTTGGATACGGCGTTCGCCCTGGTGATTCTGTTGATTCTCGCCGTGCTATCGTTGGCTTTGTTTTGGCTGGCGGAGCTTTTACAAAGAAAGCTCGCGCCATGGAGCGCCGCGGTGCGCGAGGTCGAAGGTTCGTTCTAATACTTTGTCCGTGGAGGTTGCATGATGATTTCGATTAAGCAGACGGTACGAATTGGCACGGTTGTTACTATGCTCGCCTTGTTTGGTCTTCACGCACACGCCGCCGAGCTCACGCCAGCGAACATTCGCTTGGATTTTATAATCGGCGGCAAGCACGCGCCCTGGTTCGTCGCCTTGGAAAAGGGGTTTTACTCAAAGCGTGGTTTGAAGGCGACGATTCTAGGGAGCACCGGCTCGGCGGATACGGTGCGCACGATCGGCGCCGGCCTCGCGGATTTCGGTTTCGCCGATATTGGCACCACGATCGTCGCCAATTCGCGCGGCACGCCGGTCAAGACGGCGGCGCAATTCGGCTACGTTCCGGCGACGGTCATGTGGCGCGATGATACGAACATAAAAAAATTGAAGGACCTGGAAGGCAAGTCTTATGCGATCAGTCCGGGGCAGGCCCAATGGTATTTAATGCCGGCCTATTGCCGCATCAATAAGGTCGACTACAAAGCCATCCGCATTCAGGAAACCGCCGCGCCGCTTCAACCCGCTGCCCTGGTGGCGAAGAAGGCGGATTTTATCGTCATGTACCGGGCCTCCAACGACGAGGTGGCGGAGTTGGCGGCGGCGAAGCAAGGTATCAAGCTCAATCGCATTTTCATGAAGGACACCGGCCTCGATATTTACGGCACCGGCTTGATCGTGAAGGACGACGACATAAAGAAGCGGCCGGAATTCGTTCGAGCCTACGTTGAAGCGACTTTGGAGGGGCTGCGCTACGCGCGGGATAACCAAGAGGAGTCGCTCAAGATTCTGCTCAAGCACAAGCCCGAGCTCGATGCCGTGCTGACCACGATGCAGCTGAAAAATGCTCTCACAGAGGTGTTTTTGCCGCCGGAATCGGTGAACGTCGGCTTGGGCTACATGAAGCCGGAGATCACGGAAAAAACCGTCAAGATCGTCAACGAATATTTCGATGTTGAGAAAAAGGTGACGTCGAAAGAAGTCTTCACCAACCAATTCATCAAGCGATAAGCGCTTCAAGCCGCCAGAGTTACGCCGTGCCGCCGCTGATCGCCGTTGAACAAGTTTGCCGAATCTTTACCAGCAGCGCGCGGACCGTGACGGCGCTGGATAATGTCTCTTTCGAGATTCACACCGGCAATTTCGTCTCCATCGTTGGCCCGAGCGGCTGCGGCAAGAGCACCCTGCTAAAAATAATTTCGGGGCTGCTGCCGGTTTCTTCCGGCACGGCTTCCGTAAATGGTCGGCGGGTCGATCAGCCGCTGGAAAATGTTGGCATGGTCTTTCAAGCGCCGGTGCTGCTCAAATGGCGCTCGGTGCTCGGCAATATCTTGCTGCCAGTGGAGTTCGCCAAGCTCGACGTGGCGACCTATTTGGACAAGGCGCGCGCGTTGATTCAGTTGGTCGGCCTCGACGGCTTCGAGGAAATGTATCCCCATGAGCTTTCCGGCGGTATGCAGCAGCGTGCCTCGCTTTGCCGCGCCCTGGTGACCGATCCGCAACTGTTACTGATGGACGAGCCTTTCGGCGCGCTCGACGCGATGACGCGCGACGAGCTCGATATCGAGTTGTTGCGCATTTGGGAAGAGCGCAAGAAGACCGTGCTGTTCGTCACCCATAGCATTCAGGAAGCGGTGTTTCTTTCCGACTTGGTCTTCGTTATGTCGGCACGGCCGGGAAGACTGATCGAAACGATTGCCGTTGACTTGCCGCGGCCGCGGACCATGGAAATGATGAGCACGGCGAAATTCGGCGAATATACCCTCAAGATTCGTGCGCTCTTAACCGCCAGCGGCACCGCAGGCTCGAAAACCGGCTCGACCATGTGAATTTCTCGCCACGGTGCGCTATCATGCTGGGACGGGGGTACCACGATACGCCCGTCTACGAATCCCAGCGGCAATTAAACGCAGCCACTTCGCGGACGGGGGTTTGACCCCGTCGCCAAGTAAAATAGTCGCAAAGGGTATGCTCGCCCGCTTTGGAAATCCCATTTAATGGTTCCACACTGCGAGTAGCGTGATCAACTCGTAATTCAAGTCTCAAATGGCAAGCCAACCAGGACTCACTTACGCCAAGGCCGGCGTTAGCATCGAAGCGGGCGATGAGCTGGTGCGGCGCATCGGGCCCATCGCCAAACGCACTCAAGTTCCCGGCGTGCTCGCCGGCGTCGGTGGCTTCAGTGCGCTGTTCGATTTGAAATCGCGCGGTTACCGCGAGCCGGTTCTGGTGTCTTCGACCGACGGCGTCGGCACCAAATTGAAGATCGCCTTCATGACCGGCATTCACGACAGCATCGGTATCGATCTGGTCGCCATGGGCGTCAACGATATTCTTACCCAGGGCGCCGCGCCGCTTTTTTTCTTGGACTACTTCGTCTGCGGCAAACTCGATGTGAAAATCGCCGAGGCGGTGGTGCGCGGCATCGCCACCGGCTGCACGCAAGCGGGTTGCGCTTTGATCGGCGGCGAGACCGCCGAGCATCCCGGCGATTTTCCGCAAGGCGAATACGATCTCGCCGGCTTCGTCGTCGGTGTATTGGAGAAAAAGAAAATTATCGATCCGGCGGCAATCGTTGCCGGCGATGTCTTGATCGGCATTTCATCAAGCGGCTTGCACAGCAACGGCTATTCGCTGGCGCGCAAAGTGTTGTTGGAACGCGGGCGACTTAAATTGCGCCAACGCATCCCAGAGTTAGGCCGAACCTTGGGCGAGGAGCTGCTCGAACCGACGCGCATCTACGCCAAGATCACCGCCAAGCTGTTCTCTGAGTTTGCCGTCAAAGGCGCGGCTCACATTACCGGCGGCGGCATTACCGGAAACCTGCCGCGTGTGCTACCCCGGGGGCGGCGCGCGGTGATCGAACGAAAGAGCTGGCCGGTGCCGGCGATCTTTGGCCTAATCGAAAGAATCGGTGGGGTCGCCCAGGCCGACATGGAATCGACCTTCAATAACGGCATCGGTCTGATTCTGGTGGTGGGTAAAAAGCAAGCCGATGGCGTTGTCAGGAAGCTCAAGACGATGGGCGAAAAATCTTTCGTCATCGGCGAAATTCGCAAAGGGGCGCGTGGCGTGACGCTACGCGGTTAGGAAAGTTTCATGGTACGGCAAGTTCCGATCGGTGTTTTGATTTCCGGTGGCGGCACCAATCTTCAATCGATCGTCGACGCCATCGAAGCGAAGAAGCTCGACGCCAAGATCGAATTGGTCCTGAGCAACAAGGCTGATGCTTTCGGTTTGGAACGCGCCAAGAAGCACGGCATCCCCATCGCGGTGCTGGATCACAAGACCCACCAGACCCGCGAGGCGTACGACCAGGCGGTGGTCGACCTGCTGCATGGGCGCGGCGTTGAGCTGGTCGTGCTCGCCGGCTTCATGCGCTTGCTTTCGCCGGTTTTCATCAAAGCCTATTCCAACCGCATCATGAATATTCATCCGGCCTTGCTGCCAGCGTTTCCCGGCCTGCATGTGCAGAAAAAGGCGGTCGAGCATGGCGTGCGCTTCGCCGGCTGCACGGTGCATTTTGTCAATGAAGAATGCGACGAAGGGCCGATCATCATTCAAGCAGTGGTGCCGGTTTTTGCAGACGACACGGAGGAAATCTTGGCGGCGCGGATTCTCAAACAGGAACACCGAATTTATCCCCGGGCGATTCAGCTCTACGCCGAAGGGCGGCTGCACGTCGTTGGCCGACGCGTGTTGGTCGATGGCCTGAGCAAAGATGAGGACCAGCTTCTCATCCAACCGCCGTTGGCCGAATGAAGAATTTCAAAGCAAAACTCATTTTGCTTGCCAAGCTCGTCGTCAGCATCGGCTTGCTGGCGTTTTTTTTATCGCGCATTGACTTCAGTCAGTTTTGGGGCACCCTGCGCGCCGCGGACATCACCTATGTCAGCGTGGCGTTGTTGGCTTACCTAGTCGGTCAAATCATTAGCGCGCTGCGCTGGACGGTGTTGTCTCGCCCGTTGGGTTTTACCATGGGACTCAGCGGTATGACGGCATATTATTTTATCGGTATGTTCTTCAATCTTTTCGCGCCGGGAACGGTCGGCGGTGATCTCAGTAAGATCTACTATCTGACCCGCGAGGGGCAAAAGGCCGGCGCGGAGAGCTGGGGTGCGGCGACGCTAAGGGCTACCGTATCGGTGGTCGCCGATCGGGCCGTCGGCATGTGTGTGCTGGTATGGCTCGGGGCGGTGGGCTTGATTTTCTATTCTGATTACCCAATTCCGCCGACGGTCCGTTCCTTCACCTATGCCTTGGCGCTTGGCTTGTTGGTCGGCGGACTCTGTCTGCCGCTGATCACCCGGTTTCTTCCCAACGACAGCCATCCACTCGTCGGCAAATTGCGCGTGGCGCTGGAGAGCTATGGCCGCGAGTTCCGCGCGATTCCAATCGCCATGGCGCTGTCGTTGGCGGTTCATCTGATCCAAACCTGGATGCATCTCGTCATGGGCAAAGCGCTCAATCTCAACCTGCCTTTTTCGTTTTGCCTGATTCTCTATCCGCTGGTCGGAACCTTCGCGGCGATACCCGTAAGCTTCGGCGGCATCGGTTTACGCGAGTCGGGTTATATGTTTTTGCTCGGCGCCCTCGGATTCAGCTCCGAAAAAGGCATCGCTTTTGGCCTGTTGCTTTTCATCATCGTGGCGCTGGACAGCTTGCTCGGCGGATTGCTTTTCTTGGTCAAACGCAAAGAAAGCTCGCCAGCCGCCGCCGTCACGGTCGAAGGTCAGATAAGATAATTGCGGAAGATCGTCGCCAGGCCGAGAAACGAGAGAAAGCCGAACGCATCGGTAAGACCGGTCACGATGATGCCGGAACCGAGCGCGGGATCGAACTTGAGCGCCTTTAACAGCAGCGGAATCACCGCGCCGGCGAAGCCTGCCATCAAACCCAAATTGAAGATCATCGCACAGGCCAGCACGAGCCCCAAATAAGGATTGCCTTTCCATAGCGCGGCGGTTACGGCGATGAGCGCGCCGGCGGCGAGGGCGATGAAGACATTGACCATGACTTGCTTGACGATCGCTTTCCACGCCGAGGAAAATTCCAACTCGCCCAAGGCGATGGCGCGGATGATCACCGTGGCGGTTTGAGTCGCGCCGTTGCCGCCGACGCCCGCGACGACCGGCATAAAAGTCACTAGGGCGATGATATCTTGGAGGGTGTGTTCGAACAGGCCGACGACGGATGCGGCGAGGGTGGCGGTCAGCAGGTTTACCAGGGTCCAAGGCAGACGCATCCTGACCGAGCGCGCCACCGGCGTGAACACCCGGTCTTCTTCGGCCAAGCCGACCATCTTGTACATGTCCTCGGTGCTTTCCTGATTGATGATGTCGATGACGTCATCGACGGTGATGATCCCTTCCAAGTGGCCGCCCTCGTCGACGATAGGCAGCGCCAGCAATTCATAACGGGCGACCAATCGTGCCGCTTCTTCTTGATCCATGAAGACGTTGGCTTTCACCGGATCGGCGATCATCATTTCATCGAGAGCGCGGTCGGGCGGCGCGATGACCAAATTGCGTATCGGCACGACCCCGGTCAACTTGCCGGTATCGTCGACGACGTAGAGATAGAAAAAAGATTCCAGCTCGCCGCGCTCGCGGATCTTGTCGATGGCGCCTTGGGCGGTGGTTTCCGGCGGCAGAGCCATGAAGTCGGTAGTCATCAGCCGGCCCACGGTGCCTTCCGGATAATTGATCAATTCGCGAACCGCGGCCTGGCGTTCGGGGTCCAAGAGGGCCATGACCCGCTCGCGGCGCGCATCGGGCAAGCTGTCGATAAAGGTTACCGCGTCGTCCGGGTCGGCGCGCACGATCAAGCGGCCGATTTTTTCGTCGTCAATCAAGGCGAGAATATCCGGCAGCAGCTCCGGCGGCAGTTCTTTGAGTGTCTTAGCGGCGCGCCGGGACGAAAAAAGCACATCGAAAAGCTGGCGCACTTCCGCCGGTTCCAATCCTTTGAACAGCAGAGCGATGTCGGCGGGGTGGCTTTTGCCGATAAATCTGAGCACGCGGTCCGGTGTCGCGGTGCGCAACATTTCGCGGACGGTGTCGTAATCGATGGGTGCCGGTTTCATGCCTTGGCTTTCACAAAAAGGTCGTTATTTCATAACGGCTGCACTAGCTATTTGCAAATGTTTTGGACGATCTAGGCCATCTTTCATTCTCCTCGGAAAATTTGCTAGTGTATATTTGTCTCACGGAGGACATCAAACAGCGTCGATGAAATACGCCAAACCATCAGCGCGGCTATGGGCCGGCATGAAATTGAATATGTCCCTTGGGTTGCTCTTGATGCTGGGGTCCTCGGGACAGCTCGATGCGGCAACTCTTGGCGCCTTGGATGGCAATCGGCCCCCGTCGTTCGCCGCCATTGCCAAGAAAACCATGCCCGTGGTGGTCAATATATCGACGTCGTCGCATCGCGCCGGACGTGGTGCCTCCAACGATCCCATCGAGGATTTTTTCAACCGCTTTTTTGGCGAAGCGCCACCCAAGGACAACAGTCAGCGCAGTCTTGGCTCCGGCATCCTGATCAGCAAGGACGGCGAGATACTGACCAATTATCACGTCGTGCGCAACGCCGACACGATCAAAGTCAAAATGGCCGATCAATCTGAGTACGAGGCGCGGCTGGTCGGCAAGGACGACCGCACCGATTTGGCGTTGATCAAAATCAGGCGTTCGGGCGGCAATCTACCCTTCGCCCGGTTGGGGACATCGGGCCATCTCGATGTCGGCGACTGGGTGATGGCGATAGGCAACCCATTCGGCCTGGAGCACACGGTTACCGCGGGCATCGTGAGCGCCAAAGGACGCGTCATCGGCGCTGGTCCCTACGACAATTTCATTCAAACGGATGCATCGATCAATCCCGGCAACAGCGGCGGGCCGCTGATCAACGCCGATGGCGAAGTCATCGGCGTCAACAGCGCCATCTTCAGCCAGTCGGGTGGCAACGTTGGCATTGGCTTCGCGATTCCCATCGACCTGGCAAAAAAAGTCGCCGACCATCTGCGCAAGAACGGCCGGGTGGTGCGCGGTTGGCTCGGTGTGCGTGCGCAAGATGTGACGGTGACCTTAGCTTCATCGTTAGGCCTCACGCGCAATCCCGCTGAGACCGCGTTGGTCACCGAAGTCGCTGAGAAGAGCCCGGCGGCCGAGGCCGGGGTTAAGACCGGTGATATCATCATCGAGTTCAACGGCAAGCCGGTGCCAAGGAGCCATGAGTTTCCCGGCGTGATCGCCGACACGCCGCCAGGGCAGAAGGTGACGCTAAAAATCTTTCGCGAGAAGAAGGAACAGTTGGTCAGCATCAGGATCGGCGAGTTGGCCGATGAGAGTGACGGTAACCAGCAGGTGGAGGCTAAAGATGCCGAGCTTGGGCTGCGAGTGCAGCGCATCACGCCCGAAGCGGCGCGCCGCCTAGGGCTCACTTCGCCGAAAGGCGTCCTGGTTGTCGAAGTTCAGCCAGGCAGCCCGGCCGATCAAGTGGGCATCGAACCGGCCGACGTGATCCGCGAGGTCAACCAACGCCCGGTCAGCAACGTGAAAGAGTTCGAACGGGCGACGCGCTTGGGACGGCGCGGCGATCGGATTCTTTTGCTTGTGCAACGCGGCGATAACGCGGTATTCTTCGCCGTGAAGCGCAAAGCCTAGGAGGAACCATGTTTGGACTTGGTGTGCCGGAACTGATGGTCATTTTAGTGATCGCGTTGGTTATATTTGGGCCGAGCAAGCTGCCGCAAATCGGTAGTGGACTGGGTAAAGCGATTCGCGATTTCAAAAAAGGCGTCACCGAGAACAGTGACGACGAAGCCAACAAAGAAGCCAGCAAGGACGCCAACAAAGATCCCAAAGATCTGCCCCGCTAGCTAGATTCTTTTTCCCACCACAGCCAAATCCCAGCCGGATGCGGTGATCACTTACAATCAGTGTAATGTGACAGACCATGGGCAGCGTTTTGTCTAATCAGAGCTGCCGCCTAATAGAGTTTGACTACGCCGCTTGCAGCGTGGAACCACTGAAAGTGATTTATAAAGGTAACCTTGCCGACAGCGGCGCTCAGTTGCGCTACGGCGCACCAGTTGATTATGTGCGCCGGCTAGGATGCAGCTAGAGCTCCCGTGTGGAGCGGCGGCCGTTGGTTTCTTTCCGGGCGAGGACGACGGTGTAAAGGGACGTTTTGTTGATCTTATAAACCCTCTCGACGGTGAGTCCTGTGGCGACAATGAAAGGTTTGAGCTGGAGATCGGTGCGCCAGCCCAACCAGCGCGTCAACGGGTCCATGGCTCTGGTCAGGGTGCCGAGCACCGGGACATCGCTGGTGAAGTGATTGACAATGACAATCTTGCCGCTCGGTTTGCACACCCGTTTGGCCTCAGCGATCATGCGTACCGGATCGGGAACCACGGTGACGACGTGAAACGCCATGACAAAATCGAAAGTGTTGTCGGGAAATTTGAGGTCGAGGGCGTTCATCTCCATGACTTTGAGATGACTCCAGCCATGGTCTTCAATTTTTTGCCGTGCCCGCGCCAGCATGTCCGGAGCCAGGTCGACGCCGGTCACATTGCAATGGGTAGGATAGGCTGGAAACGACGTGCCCGTACCAGCGCCGACTTCGAGAACCTGGGCGCCTGACGGGATGTCGAGGTCTTCGATGACCCGCTCGAGGCGGTTGTAAAACATCTTGCCAAAGACGCGATCGTAAAGTGGTGCAAACTCCGAGTAGAGTTTGCTTTCATGTGCCTCGATGTCCGCCATCTTCCCCACCCAGATCGATCCCGTCTTTAAGCGTCGCGAATGTCCTTCGGTTGTTTCTTATAAAAGATCGAGATGTCGCGCTTGCGAAAACGCCATTGCTTGCCCTTCTTGAAGGCGGGCAGGATGTTCTTGCGGGCGAATTCATTGACCGTGTCGGGGCTCATGTCCAGAATCACGGCGACCTGTTTGCTATTGAGCAACTCCTCTTCTCTTTCCAACATAAACGCTCTCCCCCCGGAAGGAAACCCCATTGGCTAAAAAGTTCGTACTATCTAACAAGTTCATCCTAGGCTGTCAAGGAAGGATTTGCGGAAGGAAGGATTTGCGGAAAAATCCGCGCCGGTCTAAGGCTTCCACGAAGTGTGACCGTCACCGGTTCCGCGAAACCTTAAATGCCGATAGAACGATCGTGGTGATTAGGAAATTCTCGGCGTGCCGGGACTCCTCATCGACACGGACGTTTAGGAGCCAGATGGCGCCGATCTCGGTGCGCTCAATCTCTTGCGGGACCGTGGTAGTTACATTAGCATTGGCGTTGCTAGACTATCCGAATCTTCCCGCCTGCGGCGGACGACAGCGGGATTCAGCGATCCAGCAATCTCCATGAGAAAAGCCCTCAAAGTCATCGGCTTCATCAGCGTCACCCTAGTGCTCTTCTTTATCGTGTCGGGGTTGGCGTTTTTTCATCTGATGCGCACCGGCGAATTCCGCCGATTCTTGATTGATGAAATCGAAAGGCAAACCGAACTCAAGGCCCAGCTCGGCGAAGCCGATTTGGAAATCGGCTGGATCACCGGAGTGGCATTCGGCCAAGTGAGTTTATCAGAGCCGGGCGCGGCGAACCCCGCCATTACGGCTGATAGAATCACCGCGCGGGTCGCGTTGACACCGCTGCTCAACCGGGAAGTCGTGTTCTACGAGATCCGCTTGCAAAAACCGATGGCTAGGTTCGTGCGCGATAAAGATGGCCGGCTGCCGTTGCTTGACCGGCTGCTCAACCTGCCATTTCTTAAACGGCAAGATAACCAGTTCAGTCTGGATCTTCGTTCGATCAAGATCCAGAACGGCGTCATTGATTTCGCGGACCAACGGACGGACGGCGCCATCGGCAACTGGCGCTTAGTCAATGCCAACCTCGCTCTCGAACGGGTGCGCGGCGAGCGTCTGCGTGACTTCATGAAGGAGCTACTGAAGCGACCGGCGGCGGAATTCACCGGCGCGGCTTTGCAGTTCGACCTGAAAGGCGAATTACTGAAGGACAGCGCCAAGATGAATTTGAAGACCGCCGGCCGTTTGCTGTTTCCCAAGGAAACCATGGATATCCATGAGGCGCGCTGGAACGCGGATATCGAACTGGTGAATTTACCAGCAACGCTGATCAAGGATTACCTCGGCGCTCGCGTGCCGATCCAATCGATGTCCGGCCAGCTGGCACAGCGGATTCATATCGAAGGCCATCCGGCACAGCGGCTCCGGCTCAAAGGCGATGTCGATTTCAAGCAGCTCGCCGTCGATGCGCCGGAGCTGTTTCTCGCGCCGCTCACCAGAGTCGACGGCAAGGGCAATTTTGAAGCCGAATGGAGCAAGCAAAGTCTGCAAGTGACGCGCGCCGACTTTCGCACCAACGAGGTCAGGTTTTCGCTTCAGGGCGTGGTCAGCGCGCTCGACGGTGACGATCCCCATGTGCGCTTGAACCTTACGGCGTTAAACGCGCCGTTGCCGGCGGTGCGAAAATATTTGCCGCTAAAGATTCTTGAATCGCCGCAATTGGAAAGAACCATCAACTCGATCCAAGCTGGCCAGCTCGAAGTCAAAATGGCCGGCGTCGATGCCAGTCTCGCCGGACTGCGGCGCTTGGCGCAAAGCGGACCTGGAACGCAGCTTTGGTTTGAAGCCGACGTTCGCGATATGGTTGCGACTACTGTCGTCGATGGGGCGCTGCCGCTGCGCGGCGTGCAGTGCCGCATCAGTTTGGCCGACGGCGTATTGAGCGTGCAAAACCTCAGAGGCAGCTACGGCGACTCGCACCTTGCCGACGTCGACGGGCACTACGATTTGAATCCGGTTGCCGCCGGCAAGCTGGAGCTGCACGCGCGCGGCGATGTCAATTTGGCGGAACTGCGGGCGCAGATGCGAGCTGGGCTTGTGTCGAAACCGGCGGCGAAATTCGCCACATCGATTCAGGAAGTGGCTGGCCGCGGACATATCGATCTTGCGCTCAAGCATGCCGCCAACACGCCGATCGAATTTAGCGGCAAGGCCGCCTTGGAAAATGCCCGGGCGCGCTACGAAGGTTACGCTCTCAGCGAGCTCAAGGGTGAGATCGTCTTTAGCCCGAAAGAAATCAAGGGCGAAAATCTCCGCGCCCAACTGAGCGGCGCGCCGGTGCAGTTGCAATTCGCGTTGAAAGATTACGCCGGCGACGAGGGAGTTTTCGATCTGGTGTTGGAATCGCCCGGCATGAAGGCCGGCGTGATCACCAGTCTGCTGCTCGACAGCGGCACGCCGCAGGACCCCGGCGTGATCCGCGGCACGGTGCGCTACAGCGGCGCTCTCAACAACAAAGAGCGGCGCAAATTTACCGGCAACTTGGATCTCCTCAACGTGCAAGTTGCCCTGCAGCCGTTACTCCAGCCGCTGCGCGAGCTCAATGGCAAAGTCGCCATCGATGAGAAGGGCGTCGACCTTCAGAATCTCAAGGCGATCGTGGCCGGATTCCCCGCCAATGCCAGCGGTCGCTGGCGTTTCAATGAAAAGCCGCAACTGTTGTTTGATTTCGCCGCGCCGAACTTGGATGTCACTTATCTCATTTCCCAGATCGATCCGGAAATTGGCGAGTTCTACGCCAACTTGCAGGCCGAGGGAAAAATTGCTCTGTCCAGGGGGCGAATCAAGAATTTTGAATTCGGCGAGCTGAAAACCGATGTAACCATCGACCGGCGGGTTTGGCGCTTGCACAATTTGTCGGCGCGCTCGTCCGGCGGCACCATCGCCGGTGTCACGACCATCAACGACCGATCGGACAGTCTGGGCATCGTCGCGGCGCCGAAGATCCAAGCCGTGCCGGTGGAAGCGTTTCTGCGCTGGTTCAATATCACCAACACCGAGATGACTGGGCGGGTGAATCTCACCGGCAATCTCGATACCACCGGCAAAAACGACACGGAACGGAAGCAAAACTTAAACGGCGCGTTCAACCTGCGGATCGAGGACGGCACCATCAACCGGATGCGCATCGTCGTGCAAATACTCAATCTGCTCGACCTGTCACGTTGGTTTACCTTGCAGATGCCCGATCTCACCAAACAAGGGATTCGCTTCCGCGCCATCACAGCGGATTTAAAAGTGACCAAAGGTGTTTACGCTACGGAAAATTTAATTGTCGACAGCAGCGATTTGCGCATGACCGGCGCGGGCAAGATCGACGTGCCGAACGATGAGATTGATCTGGTGGTTGCCGTGCGGCCCTTCGCCGGCATCGAGTCGGCGTTCAATCAAGTGCCGATATTAGGCCGTGGCGTCGCCGCCATCATGAATTCCTTCCTGGTCGCTAGTTTTAACATCAAGGGGCGCATCGAAGAGCCCGTCATCACGCCGATGCCGTTAGGGACTTTATCAGAAATGTTTTGGAGCGTGCTCGGCATCCCCAAGAGCATACTCACTCTGGGTGACGCCGAGAAAAAAGAAGAACTTAAGGAACCCGCCAAGACGTCGGCGAAATGACGGCAAAGCTAACCCTATATTCGCGCCGGGAATGTTGCCTGTGCGACGAGATGAAAGCGGTCATCCAGCAAGTAGCGGTGAAAACTGCGCTCGACTTAGTCGAGATCGATGTCGACAGTGACGACGAACTGAAAACAAAATACGGCGACCAAGTGCCGGTATTATTCATCGGCGGACGCAAGGCATTTAAGTATCGGCTCACGGCGGCAGAGCTGACGAGAAAATTGCACCGCCAGGCTCGGCCTTTCTTGAGCCGACTCGGCCGCATTCTTGGCAAGGGGGCATCATGATGACGAACGTAGTTCGAGGGTTGTCCTTGCTTTTTCTTTTGACGGTGGCGGCAATACCGGTCTCGGCGGCGGAGCGTCTGGTCGGCGTGCAGTCGGCGCGGGTGATGTCGCAATCGATGCCGTGGATCGCCGAGGAGACCGGCATCTTTCGCAAGCACAATTTAGAATTTCCATTGGTATACATCGGCACTTCGCCGCTGGCGACGGCGGCGATGCTCGGCGGCGATGCGCAACTCTTGATCGACGGCGGCGTGGGTCTGGTGCGCACGGTAGTGGGTGGTAATGCCGATCTGGTGTTCATCGCCGGCATCAAGAATCATCTGACCCAGAGCATTCTCGCCAAGCCGGAGATCAAGCGATTGGAAGATTTGCGCGGCAAGAAGATCGGCGTCACGCGCATTGGCGCGACCACTCATTACTTCGCCGTGCAAGTATTCAAGCGGCGCGGCATGGAAGCCGGACGGGATTATTCGATGATCCAGACCGGCGGCGCGCCGGAAATGCTCGCCGCGCTGCTCTCCGGCGCCATAGACGCCGGCACCATGTCGGCGCCCTGGGACGCGCGCGCGATTTCTCAGGGATACAGCTATGTCGTTTACGGCCCCGACCTGCGTATCGCGCAGGTGGCGGTGTCGTTTATCACGCGCCGGTCATTCATCGCGCAGAATTCACCTCTGCTTGGCCGCTTCATGCGTGCGATGGCCGAGGCGGCGAAAATTCTGCACACAGACAAGGAAATTGTCATCAAAGTCTTGAGCAAGTACCTGCGCATCGAAGGCCGCAAGGTGCTCGACCAAGCCTACAACGGCGAGATCAAAGCGCTCGAACCGCGCATGGAATTGCGACTCGAAGCGGTCCAAGCGATCCTCGACGACATCGCGCCCACCGACGCGCGGGCAAAGAAGTTCAAGCCGCAGGAGTTGTACGACCGGCGCTACTTGGACGAGATGGAAAAGAGCGGGTTTATGGACAAGTTGTGGGGTGGCGCGGCGACAAAATGAAACTCGATTCGCTGGCGCTCACGCGCAACTGGCTTTTGCTCTGGACTTCGCTTTGAATTGCGCAGTGAAACGATGAAACTAGATTGGCTTTTTGATATGGTAAGGATGGGGGCTAGCCGTTTTTCAGAGCATCAAGGTCTGTCAGGACACTGAGACCGCAGCAGTTCTCGAACACAACTTGGACAGTATTAGGACTCAAGCATTCGACTGATGGTGAATACCGTTCAATCCTGAGGTCATCTATTCAATTTATCCGTTTGCGCCAGTTCATTCGAAGGAATCGGCAGGCCCGCTCTGCTTCGCCGTCTTACGGCTTGGTCATAAACTCGAACTTCGTCTGCTGCTCGACAGGCAGGTACAGAATCCCGGTCACTGCTTTGGCGCCTGCTTCGGGTCGGTCCAGTATCCTGGCACTGAGACCTGCACTCCATTCCCGCCGTCCACCCAGCGTGGCAGAACGTAAATTCTGTTTGTGGTAGGTTCTCTGGATTCAACGGTTGGTACAGGCTGAACCTGCTGAATAATGATGACTTGATCTTCGCCGACTTCACCCACACCCCAGAATCCAGGGTGGTGGAAACGCTGTGAAATAGGGGAGTGTTGCGGGCGCGTCTTAGGAGCCCTCAACCTCCCCGAGCTACTGGAAGTGCGATCCGCGCCAGAACCGACGTGCGGGCGCGTCTTGGGCGCACTCGACCTTCCAGAGCTACTGAAAGTGCGATCCGCGCCAAAAACGACGTAGGGTACGGTCACGGTAATGCCGATCGCGAGGATCAAACTGAAGATGTTCCGTCGAATACTACCTGAGCGTCGCATATCATCCTTTTGGTTAAATCTAATATTGACACTCGCATAAGTAATGGATATATCGCCCACTAAGGCCACGGCAACTCCGAAGCGTGAATGCATGACCAAAGAAGCCGCTGAGAGTGGCGGACTCGATGGATAGTGCTACGGAGGCG
>Ga0105252_10000073_pt1 | contig 79936 bp, 76 predicted proteins | sample EasRivMeERMZT100_FD_89675 | JGI IMG/M metagenome (GOLD analysis project Ga0105252, IMG submission 89675) | Soil microbial communities from meander-bound floodplain in the East River, Colorado, USA - East River MetaG ERMZT100 | ecosystem: Environmental > Terrestrial > Soil > Floodplain | place... | reverse complement strand
CGATCGAAGACTACCTGGAGTGTCACAACCAAAACCCTCGCGTTTTCGTTTGGAAAGCCTCCGCGGATAGCATCATGACCAAAATCGCCAAATGTAAAGAAGTGTTGGGGACACTACACTAGGCCGCATGTACGACCAACACTGGGTCTCCCGATTGCCGTACCACCCTTTCAGTGACGCTGCCGAGTACCCAACGACGCACCCCGGAACGGCCATGGGTACACATGGCGATGAGTGCGTCAGGATGCTCGCGTGAGTAGCGGACGATCTCGTCCGCGCCGGAACCCGCTATGGCGATCCAAGACACTCTGGTGAGGCCGACCGTTTTGAGCGAGTCGGCTTTGTTGGCGAGGTAGTCCTCCACCTCTTTTTTAAGATTCAGGAGTATTTCGTCATAGTTGGGTAAATAATCCTCGCTGCCGTAGTATGCCGATGCAGCCAACTCGTAGGCCCGGCACAGAACGACCTCGAGATCCAACGATTTGGCGATTTCCACGACAGTGGGCAAAACGGATTCCGCCAGCTCTGAACCGTCCAGTGGAACGACGATGGATCTTATCATCACTGTACCGTCGGCTCGCGCTTCGTCATCCGCCCGGACGAGGAACATGGTACTTTCCGATCCGCGCAGAACTTTTTCCGCAACGCTGCCCATCATCCAACGGCTGACACCTGAGCGCCCGTGGGTCGCCATGGCGATTAGCGTGCCTTTATCCGCGGCCGCTCTTTCGATGATCGCATCGGCCGGCGCGCCTCGCTCAACGGTGCAGCTAACCTTGTTGCCGGGGAATTCACCGGCAACCATCTTCAAATGTTCCCGGCTCTCTCGTTCCCCCTCGGCAATCAGAGCATCGAGGTAACGCGCTTTTTCGCTGGCAAGATGGGCGCTGACCGCGGCGACATCGACGACCTCCAAAAGCTCGACGGGAAGCTTCAAGGTCTTGGCCAAGGCGCGCGCAAATGGGAGCACTCTTTCAGAGGTTCTCGATCCGTCCAGCGGAATCAGTATTTTTGTGTACATAAGCTTTCCCCTCGTCTGCTTTCACCTCGCGGAAACTCAATCTAAACATGATAAACGCAGCCGCTTCGCGGGCGGGGTTTTGACTCCGCCGATGTTTAAATCATCGCATGGGCGATGCTCGCCCTCTTTGGCAATAACCCCCCTTTAACGGTTCCACGCTGCAAGCAGCGTGGTCGATCTCAGTGCAGCATCTCTTTTTCATCGGTTACCACCAGTCTCGGCGAATGAAATCCGCAAGTTGCATGCCACGTTAGCCTGCTGATTTTGCTCGGCGGCCAAAGAGAAGTTTTCCTGAAATCAGGAAGCATTCGGCTTGATCATCCCAGCCTTGAGAAACGTGAATGGGGCATTAGGAATTGGGTGCCGTTCTTGCGCACCATTGGCACGGCCGAACGGCATCCCGATTGCAAGTTTCTCCAACGAAAAAAAGCCCAACATGGGAAAAAAATTCATGGAAATCAACTTCGGCCACTGGACTAAGGGAGCGACGGGAGCTATAAGCAAAGTAGATCCCAACCATACCGTGGCGACTTGGGAGGTTTCCCAAGTCCTAGACCCGCATCCCCTGCGGCAAGGAGGCTGCTCCATGAACACGGTTAATCCATCCAATCGATGGGCTCGGCTCATCAAGCGCAGAACTGAAATAGCCATGACCCTGCGCCACGTCGAGCTTGAACAGAAGGACATCGAAGCTAAGCAGGCATCGATGGATCACCACGCGCGCGCCCGCCGGCTTACCCTGCTGCGCGATTTGAATCACTGGTACGCGCGTGAGTTCAACCGACTCGATCGGGCACTGAGGCGCGTCGATCGAGACAACTACGGCGTCTGCATCTCCTGCGGTGCACCAATCTCAGCCGAAAACTCAGAGGTTTTCCCTGAGACCCGGCTCTGCGCCGACTGCCGAAGCTTTCAGAGACAGCTCTGAGCCGATAGATAATATACGAAGCCACTTGGTGAGGGCGGTCCTGATCCCGCTTGCCGAGTGCCGGCTGGCAAACCGTCGCTCTCGGTTTACAAAAAATGGCTTAGCTTGCGCGAGCGCACTCACATCGAGCAGAGCCGCTCCAGATTACGGGATCTCCAACTCTTCAATCTTTCGGTAGAGCGAGGAGAGACTGATATCCAACAGTTTGGCCGCTTCCCTGCGGTCTTGATTGGTCTGTTCGAGCACGCGCATAATATGCTGCTTCTCGAATTGGCTAAGCGCGTCTCTGAGGTTGAAAGTGAATGCCGTATGGCCCGCGCTACTGGCGATCACCGCGGTGGGCAGGTCCTTCAATGCGATGCGATCGCCTTCGGCAAGAATCATCGTGTGCTCGATGACGTTGTCGAGCTCACGCACATTGCCTTTCCAAGGCAGCGACATCAGAAGCTGCACGGCAGCCGAGTCGATGCCCTGAAAATTACGCTTCAGCTCCGGGTTGTGGCGCTTGATAAAATAATCGATCAATAGCGGAATATCCTCGGGACGATCCTTCAATGGCGGGATGTGGATCTCCATGACGTTCAACCGATAGAAGAGGTCCTCGCGGAAGCGCCCCGCGTCGACTTCAAGTTTTAAACTTCGGTTGGTCGCGGCCAACACGCGCACGTCGATATGGCGCGGCGTGGTACTACCAATCGGCAGAATATCCTTGGCCTCGAGCGCGCGCAGCAGTTTGACTTGCAAATGCTGCGGAATTTCGCCGATCTCGTCGAGGAAGATCGTGCCGCCCCTGGCCTTTTCGAATAAGCCCTCCTGATTGGCGAAGGCGCCGGTGAACGAACCCTTCAAGTGTCCAAACAACAAGCTTTCCAGCAGCGTCTCGGGCAGCGCGCCGCAGTTGACCGGCAAAAACAGTTTGTCCTTGCGGTCGCTAAGCGCGTGCAGCGCCAGCGCGATCAACTCTTTGCCGGTGCCGCTGGCGCCCGTGATCAGCACCGTGGCCTGGGTATTGGCGACCTTTTTGACCAGTTCGAGAACGTCGCGGATCGCCTTGCTCTTGCCAATGATGTTTTCCAGTTGAAATTCCATGGTTAATTCGTGAGGGCAAATATCGATCGCCGTTTCGCTTTAACGTCACAGCCTTTCCGCCGCGGATGACAGCTCGGGGCTGGAACAAAATCGCCGCAGCGCGGCCTTGAGTTTTTGTCGTTGGATGCTCGCCGGTACACCCAGGTTCTCCATCGTCTTGGCGATCTCTGCGCCACCCAGATGAATTAACTTGCTATAGATCGCGTCGATTTCGGAGCTTTCGATGTCCACGGCGATTCGGAAAGCTTCTTCCACCGTCAACGAAGCAGTGCCTTGGGCGAGAAAAGAATTGAGCTTTAGACTCAGCTGTTGAGCCTTGTCACGACTGATCGTCGGGTCAAGGGAATGTGCTGGGAAATTCTCGATAACCGCCCGGCACGCCTGCAAGATGCACGCATGCTGCTCTTCTTCCTTGGCCATTTCCCACCAGAAGTCGCGCAGGTCCGGCTGAGCAAGAAAGAGGTGCGAGAAGCGAAAGTAAATCTTCGAAACGAGCCGTTCGATCGCTGCGAAATTCATCAGGGGATCGAACGGCTCCTCGGTAGTCATGCGTTTTCTAAATTCTCCTTGAGGAATTCGAGCAGCTCCACATGTTTTTCAGAATCCCGGACCATCGATTCGATGAGAACCTTGAAAAGCCCATGATAATAGCCGCTGCTCTCTTCGAGCAAGCGTTTGTACTCCCTTATCCCTTCCTTTTCAATTCGAATAAACTCTTCGGTCGCGGCGCGCAATCTGCCGTTTATACCCGCCACATCGCCACCGCCTTCTAGGCTGCCGGCCGGCTTGGTCCAGTTAAGGCTGCCTTTGAGCGTCACCACCATCGAGTGAATCACCGCCCGGTGTTTCTCTTCATCCGAGACGATCATCTGTAATAGGAAGCGGGTCATCGGATTGGCCATCTCGCCGAGGGTCTTCTTGTAGATCTCGATCGACTTCTCTTCCTTCGCTTCATGGGCCTCGAACTCATTGAGCAACCGTTCAATCGGCGATATCCCTTCCGGAGGCCTCAACAAGTCGAACATTACATTGACATCAGCCATCTCGTCCATGATCGTTCTCCTTTCTTGATTTCATTAGGTCGGGGGCGGGAAGTTCAACCCCGCCCGCGCTAAATGTAGCCGAGGCACAGAAGCAGCGGCAGCCAAAGCCAGCCGAATCTGGCATCGCCAAATAAAAGTTTGGCGACATACGATTCCCCCCTGGCAATTCTATCTGTGCTCATAGCCCCTGCCTTCCTTGCACTGTCCACCTTTCCTGCCTTCATTGCTTGGTCGTAACCGCAATGAATATGCCACGAATATTTCGCAGGAATCTCGGTGACTTTCCGCTCAACGGAAAAATATTCTTCGCAGCTACAGGAATCAAAACCCAGCAATTTCGCAACTGTGCGAAAAGCCTGATACCTCGCCTTGATTTCCACCACGAGAGTCAAGAAAAGAGCCCGCACGGATATCGCCACGACTGCGTCATGGCAACAGATCGTGCCAACGTGAAAAACCATTTCGGAGTTCTTATCACCGGCGCTGTTGACGCAGTGGGCCAAGCGGCTTTTATGCCGCTACATCACCACCTCTACCAACGGGAAACATGGCCTCTAGATACTCGGCAAATATCCGGCAAACGTCGACCGCGGACAAAATACCCGCCAACTTGCCACGGCGCACGACGATAGCCGAACCGATGTGACGCAGCGCCATCTGCGCCGTCACTTCATTAAGCGGTGTATTGAACGAAACCACGTACGGGTCGCTGACCATCACATCACGCGCGCTGAGTCGAGCCTTTTCACCGGCCGCCGCGCCGCGGTCGAGTCGGTGATGCAGATCGCGTTCCGAAACCACGCCGACGACCTTGCCGTTCCGTTGCACCGGCACGTGGCGAATTGCATGCTCGTCCATCATCGTTTCAATCCTGGCGACCCGCTCCTCAATGTCCACCGAGTACGGAAACGAAGTCATCACGGCACCGACACTGGGCATTTTCTTTAATTGTTTCACACACCACCTCCGTGAACACTTGGTAGCTAATCAACCAATCGTCATTGTACTGAAGTGAACGGGAGCAAACTAAGTGCCACGGTCAACCTAGAACTCGCGCTCTCACTAAGGCACATGGGCGATGTCAAATAAACGGAAAGGGGATGCTCGCCCCCTTTGAAAACCCCATTCAATGGCTTCACGCTGCAAACAGCGTGGTCAACCTCAAATTGACAAGATATGGGAACTGAAATCAGAAGTTTCCAATTTTCGGGAATGCTGGCGGCGCTTCGAAGGCAGAGACAAATTCATTCATTCACCAAGCATTCCGCCGCCAGCGGCACTTCCTGCACCGAGCCATAGGCGGCGCGCATGCTGTACGCCCGCGAACCGCGCTTGGACGAGATCACTTTATAAATCTCGCCGCCGATAAAATGCACACCGGTCCAATCCTCGATAGCTACGCCGGCCGAGATCTCGCCCGAAGCCAAGAGCTTGTGCAGCGACGGCCGACGCTGCGCTTCACCGTCGTAGTGCGGACAGCAACTGCCGGGAAGAAAACCTAAACAATCGAGCGGGCGGAGGCCATCGGAAAAAGAATCGGTCAATCCCTGTTCGAACCAGCAGATCGCTCCCGCGCTCACGCCCGTGATCACGATGCCGGACTGCCACGCCTCGCGGAGAATCTCGATGACACCCCAATCGCGCCACACCGCAATCAAGCTTTTGGTATTGCCGCCACCGACGTAGATCACGTCTTGATTGAGCAGAAACGAACGCAAATCGGGCGTGCGTTTGAAAAACGTCAGCACCGATGGGCGGCAGCCCAGCTTTAGAAATGCCGAATAGAAACTCGACACATAATGATCCGGCTCGCCGCTCGCCGTCGGAATAAAGCAAACCCGCGCGTTGTCGGCGCCGCTCTGCTGAAGCACGTACCGTTCCAGCGCTAAATTCTCCGCGTCGCGGTAAAAACCGCCGCCTCCGATGGGAATGATCTGTTTCGCTTTCTCCGACACTCCGTCTCCGAACTGCTCAGAAAAGTTCGCAAGCCCAGCTATCGCCGCCCCAGTTGTCGACGCCGCCGACGATCATGTCGCGGGCGTCGAGGGTGAATCGGCCGCGCGCCGAAGTAAGCGGCGCGCCCGGATAGGTAAGCACTTTAATCGCTTCGTAAGGCCCGACGATCTTCTCCGCCTCGAGCAATTCGATCCAGCGATCGCGGCTACCGCTGCTCACCGCCGCATTCGCCTCGGGCACATAATACAAGAGCGGCGAATCGATGCCGTCCTTGCCGCCGTACTCGTAAGTCACCAGCGTGGTCTTGACGCCGCATTGTTCCAGGGCGCGGATCGTCAACATCACTTCGACGAAAGCATTGCCCGAGCCGATCCAGGTGACCAAAGCGGCGTCGACGCCCAATTGCACCGCAAGCTGTGCAGTATTATGCGCCACCACTTCTTTGCCGTGAAAATTATCAAAGGCGATGCGCTCAAGCATCACGCCGCCAAAACTCAGCCGACCCGCCGCCTGCGCGCGATGGAGGGCCAAAGCGAGCGGATGATTTTGCCAGTCCCAGCTCGTCGGGCTATAAGCGACGCAGCGCGTCGTGTTGACGGTCACCGCGCCGTCAAGCAACTCGTTGGCATCGATCGCGGTAGTCAGCGACTCGCGAATCGGCAAGCCATAATAACTCACGCCCGAATGCGCCTGTTGCGCGTCGGTCAAACACCCTTGGACAAGCGCAACGCGGGGAACGCCACGCCGGGCCAAATGCGATTCAAATATTTCCACCCGCGCGGGCGCTAACCCGCGGGTTGATTCGGCTAATTTACGGGCGACTTCAAACTCGGCTTTTTGGATCGCGCCGTGAGCTTCGAGTTCGGCCAACCCTTTTTTGATCTCCACGATCAAGACCAGATGGCTGAGCGCACTGAAGCGCGACGCCGCCGCGCCGTCACCCGCCATGTCGAGAAGCGCGCTGCGTTGCACGCCGGTGCCGGCGCGAATCGTTCCTTCATAGGCTGCCGTCGCCAGCACGGTCATGCGGGATAGCCGGTGCGTCACACCGCCACCCACCGGCGTCACCGGACCGAGCACGCCGGGAAATACTTGACCCTCAGCGCCAAACTTCGCGCGTGGCTCGACCGCATCGCGAATGCCGGTAACGCGCACCGGGTCGCCAGGTGTAGCGATTTCAAATCGAGCCGATTGAATACGCGCATCGCGCAACACCAGGCGAGTCAAATCATCGCGATCGACATCCAACACGCCGTCTTGATAGCGATTAGCATCGCCCAGACGAATTTGGCGAACTGGGAATTCTGCCATCTCAAGGCGCATGAAGTGTCCTCGGTTTAAATACTCGTCCCTTGGCGGCTATGCGCGAATCGAACAATCACGACCCTCTCTCACCCATCCGCGCCGACCTTCGGTGTGAACACCGTGGTCGTGTCAACCTTCGTTTCAAGGGCTTTCAATGCCGTCGACACGATCTCGCGACGGAGCTGTCCGTCCAACTCGGCTGGTAAATTGGGATCGCCACAGGGATGAGGAATCGCCACGGCTTTGACGATGCGGCTGGCGCCGACTTGTTCCGCTACCGGATACATCGCACTGATCAGCGCCACTGGAAGACCTGCTCTGTCGAGTTCTTTGCTAATCACAGCGCCGCTGCGACTGCATGTCCCTCACGTGGCAACCAACAGCACGCCGTCGACACCGTCCTTTTTCAAATCGGCAGAAATTTCCTGACCGACCCGGCGCATCACCGCCGGCGAACCCTGATTGCCGGGGATGACGTAATAAGCGGGATAAAGCTTGCCGCGGCCGATCTTACCCTCAGCTTCCAACGCCCGCAGCGCGTCAAGCGGCATGCCGTAGTGGGGATTCTGATTCATGAAGGCTACGTTATAGCCGCCGTGCACCGCTTCCCATTTGCCGGGCTCGAGTGCTTTTAGTTCGGCAAAATTATACTTGCGCCAAAAAGTATTGCGGTAAGTTTTAAAACCGTCGGGGTTGCCCCAGGGCACGACCCCGCCGGTGCAGATCACCGCCAGGTTCGCAGCAGCTGAATCCGCCAGCGGCGCCGCGGGTTCGACCTTGTCCCAAACTTCCATCGGGATCTCGGTGGCAAACGGCTTGCCGGCTACCTTGGCGAGCAACATGTCGATGGCCCGATCGGCGCCGGTACGATCGACGCGCACCAGCCGGCGCATGCCGCGCGGCAAATACCCCTCCTTTGCAGCGGGGCCAATTTCTTCGCGGTCGGCCAGCCGGCAAGCGAACGGCGCCATCGCCGTCAGCGCGCGCGCCATCCCCGCCGCAGTTTCGCTAGTTGGCAGCAAAAACACTTTGTCATTGTGATAGTCGCGGTAGACGCCCGCGCCGGGATTTTCCGGCTCCATGCCGGTGACACAGCGCAAGCCCAGCCGCTCGCTGACGGTCTGGCAAATCTCTACGCAGGCCAGACCATACCGACCGGCATTGAACGCAGGACCGGCAACGACAACATCGGGTCGAAGCTGTTCTAACTTGGTCAGTATCACCGCTAGTGCATCATCTTTATGCTCGTGAAAATAATTATCGCCAAAGTAAATCGTCCCAACGACTTGGCCGCGCTCTGCCAGCTGCGCTTGCAGCCCGCGCGCTGCCCCCACCGCGCCACTGACGACCGCGACTGGAGTATCAGCCTTCTCTTCGCCGCCGACCCCGGCGAAAAACTGGTTCAGGATATGGACGACGCGGATCATAGTTCACCCCACTCTCGACAATTGGTTTTATAACCTGCACGCGAACTTACTAATTCTCTAACTTCCGCACGATCCGATCGTCGATCAAATCTTCCACTTTCAGTTTAGCGTACTTGGAGTCGGCTTTGGCGAGCACGCGCAGCGCATTTTGCACGCCCTCCCGGGTTGGGCTGATGCGCCGGTCATAGAGCGATTTCATTCGTTCGTAGAGTTCATCGGTATTCTCGCTGGCCGGCAGCCGCAGCCATTTGCGTAGGCTTCGGATGACCGCAGGCTGATTGTTTTTGTCCTGCAGGAACGCGTTCGCTTTGACAAAAGCTCTAAGCGTCTTCTCGACGGTATCAGACGAGCCGGCGATAAAACTTCGCCGTGCTACCAAGCCGGTTCCTTGGTACGGGATCTTGAGTGTGCCGAGATCGGCCAAAAGCCGTCCGCCATTTCGCTGCACCACACTGCTGTAGGCATAGCCCAAAACGGCACCGTCGATGATACCGGCACCCAGCGCTTGAACCAAGACGGACTGATCGCCGATGATACGCATCTGAATCTTATCGCGCTCCGGACTGATACCCCAATGATCGAAGGTCATCATCGTGAACATCCAGATGCCGCCGCCGATGCTCTGCACGCCGATAGTTTTTCCTTTTAAATCGTCCGGCTTTTGGACCTTCGGCGAAACGTAAAAGTATCCGTCGAGCTTATTGATCATTCCAGCGACCCAGACGAGATCGAGACCACTTACCATGGCACCCAGGGCCGAGCCGGTCGCTGAGACGGTGTAGAACTCCGCCTCGTTCGCCGCCATCGCCGCCACCGCCACCGGACCGCTGTTCACCTGGACGAGATCGGCTTCAAGTCCATGCTCTTCAAAAAAATGCTGGTCCTTGGCGACAAAGAAGAGCCCCATCCGCTCGCTGAAGTCGGCGAAGAGGATGCGGACTCTCTTTGTCGGCGTCGCGGCGGATACAGCCGACACAAGGGTGAAAACCGACAGGAACGCGATGAAGATCACGTCAAGAACAGGTTTCGTACGGCCCGAATGCACCATGGATTGGCTCCTTCCCATCCGATTCATCGATCGACGGTTGTCGCCGAGTCTGACTAATTGAATAACTCCACCCGGTTTGGAATTGCAATCACTATTACAGTGCGCCGATGGCCATCAGCGTCCGCTGCACATCTTCAAGCGCCTCCGCCGTCAGCGGCGATTGCGGCGGCAAAGGCGCGCCGACGGCATAGCCTTGGAGTTCCAACGCGCCCTTGATGCAAGCGGCGAGATTGTATTTGGCAAACGCCTGATTGAGCGCCCACAGTGGCCGTTGCAGTGCCATCGCTTCACTCCAACCGCCGCGCCGGCAGGTCTCGTACAATTGCACGCTTTGGCGCGGCGCGACACAGGCTGGCCCGGCCATCCAACCGACGCCGCCGATCAGCATGACGGTGGCTGGAATATGGGCCGAAGCCGCGAAGACTTTCATTCTTTCGCCGACCAGATTGATGATCGACAGGAGCCGGCCGGTGTTGTTCGACGCGTCTTTGATATAGCCGATGTTGGGCACACGACTTAGCCGATCGATGACCGGCAAACTCAAGTCCGAACGCTGAAAGTTGGGATTGGTGTACAAGACGACAGGGAGCGAAACAGCCTCGGCGATCGCTTTGAAATATTGAAACACGCCGTCATCGGAGATCGGAAAGTAAGCTTCAAGAATCGCCAGAATGCCGCTGCATCCCATCTGCTCAAACTCGCGCGCCTGGATGACGGCGTCGGCAATCGTCGTCGATGCCACGCCGGCGACCACTGGCACACGCCCACGCGCCGCCTCGATTACGACTTCGACCACCCGCCGCCGCTGCAACCATGAGAGATAAGCGAATTCTCCCGTCGACCCGAGCGGTGTCAGACCGTGAACTCCGGCTTTGATCAGATCGTCGCAGAGCCGAGAAAGTATTTCGGCTTTTACGTTGCCGTCAACATCGACCGGGGAAACTAGATAGGGAAAAACACCGTGGAATTCGTAAACCGTCATCATCGCCTCTATACCGTCACCTCTAATTTCAGCTTGCGCTAGTTCAACGATCCGACTAGCCACCCCAGCATGCGCAACACGAGAGTGGCGGTCAATACCGTCAAAATTCCAAAGCTCGGATAAGCAGTTAAGCCAAATCCCATCGCTCGCCCCGGTGCGCCGCGCTGGTATCCGCACGCGAAGAGAATTCTGCCCGCGGCGAAAAGCATAGCAGCAACGGGAATCGCTCGCAGCCAACTGTGCGGCATGACGGTCGCCCAAATCCCATAAGCCGCGACGGCAAGCACGCTCTGCTCCAAAGTATTTTGCAAGATCGCTCGCAGCACCAACACCCGCTCAGTGCCGGCGCTAAGACCGCTCCCATCAATATCGTCCGGCGAAGCGAAGCGATGGTTCGCCACCCGCATGATGGAAATCATCAGAGTGAGAATTGGCAGCAGCGCCCACCGCAGCGCCCAGGCAAGTCGCGCGCCTGTCTCGTCGAGGGGAAGCGCGCTTACGGGAATCAAGAACGATATGCCGGCTAAGCCTCCCAGCGACAATAGCGCCGCTGGGATCACGCCGCGGACGACTCCCCTTTGTTTTTCCGTTAATTCCATCGCGCGTCATCGCCAATTCATTAAGCTGAGAGTTATTCTCGAAGCATGGGTGTCATCTGTTTGGCGTTAACCCAAGCTCATCCAATTCTTCCATTTCTGCTTCCGCATCGGCAATGCTTTTCGTCCCGGTGCAAATCCCGCTTTGAATATGCTTTTGCTCCTCTATAACGTACACCAGGTACTCTTTCTGCTCTTCAAACGGGAACCCGCACCCCTCTCCGGTAAGCCGCGTGACGACAACGGTAGTCTCGGCAGACGGGCCTTTCCACTGTTTCAAAATCTCGAACTTAACTCGATGAGCGCCGGTCCGAGTCAGACCGATCCAATCCAACGATGGAACGCTGATCTTGACTACTCTGCCTTTAAACACTGCGGTAGCCCGCTTCAATGCCTCGGCGGTTGTCGGCGGAGCGCTGCAACTGCACGGCCACGCTGATCCCGTTTGCATGAAGCAAAAGACCATCGCGCAGATCGATAAATATAATTTTGTTGGTCTCATAACGCACGGAACGTTAACAAAGAAATGTGGATTTTACACCTTAAAAACTATCTTTTCTTAGCGCGACTAGGACGCCGCCCAACCGATTGGCGCAGCCCTGCCGCGACGTGGGCCGGCACTGCTGCGATCGCGCCAAAAACGGTATACGGAATCAGCCCGAGCGGCAGGAGACTGCCTGTAGGTTTCTCAACGATCATCATCACTGCCCGCGATGCGAACGACAGTTTGCCCCAGCGCCACGCCTGCAAAGGAACGATGAAGCTCGACCCAGCGCACCCCACCGTCAGCCGGGAAGGATCCGACGTGGTTGATGACATCGCCTGTTTTTTTCAGTAGAGTCCCACCATGGCAGGCAACTCTGGGCGAGTAGCGTCCGGGAGTCGGCTTGGTTAAAATATCGGAGGCCATTCATTTGGAAACCGCGGCGCGTGAATTTCAGATCATGGTGAAGACCATCGGGGCGATCTGCAATCTCGATTGTCACTACTGCTACTACTTGGAGAAAGAGAATCTTTACCCCAAGGGCTCCAACTTTCGCCTCGACGACAACACTCTGGAGCGCTACATCGAGCAGCATATCCAGGCGACGCCGGGAGAGATCGTGAGTTTTTCCTGGCACGGCGGTGAGCCGACGCTCCTCGGCGTTGAATTTTTCCGCAAAGCGGTCGACTTCCAGAATAAACATCTCACCGCGGGCAAAAAAATCATCAATGGCATCCAGACCAACGGCACCACCATCGACGACGAGTGGTGCGAGTTCCTAGCCAAAGAGAATTTTTACATCGGCCTGAGCCTCGACGGCCCGCGCGAGCTGCATGATCACTACCGCGTTACCAAAGGCCAGAAGCCGACGCACAAGCAAGTCGTGCAAGCCTTTCACATGCTGCGCAAGGCCAAAGTCCACGTGGACCTGCTCTGCGTCGTCCACGACGTCAACGTCAAACATCCGACTCAGGTTTACCGCTATTTCAAGGAGATCGGCGGACAGTATCTGCAATTCCTGCCGCTGGTCGAAAAGACCGGCGATCCCAACAACCCAGTGCATACGCGCTCGGTGCCGTCGGCGGCCTATGGAAAATTTCTGAACACAATCTTCGATGAATGGATGCGCCACGACATCGGCAAGATCTTTATCCAACTTTTCGACGAATCGGTGCGACCATTTTTAGGCATGGAACACGCGCTGTGCATTTACCGCGAGACCTGCGGCGACGTGCCGGTGGTCGAGCACAACGGCGATTTCTATTCTTGCGACCATTACGTTTTGCCGGAATACAAAATTGGCAATATCCATGAACGGCCATTAGCCGATATGGTCGAAGACGCCAAGCAAAGGGAATTCGGCCAAAAGAAGTGGACGAGCCTGCCCAGATATTGTCGCGAATGCGAAGTGCTGAGCATGTGCAACGGAGGCTGTCCCAAGGACCGCATCATCAAAACGCCGGACGGAGAGGAAGGTCTCAACTATCTCTGCGCCGGACTTAAAGGCTTCTTCACCCACAGCAAGCCTTATTTCCAAAAATTCGCCGAGCTGGTCGAAGCCGGCGAACCAATTGAAAAATTAATGGAAATCGTCCGCGCCGCCGATGCAAAATCATCCGTCCGCCAAGCCGGCCGCAACGACCCCTGCCCCTGCGGCAGCGGCAAGAAATACAAACGCTGCTGCGGCGGCGCGCGTCCGAGCGTGTGACGGAAATCGTGCTCGTCGCTCGTGTTCGAACTCTCGATTTTACCTTTGCGTACTTTGCGTTCTTTGCGGTTAAACTTCCGAATCCGAATTTCTTCTTACTTTGTGATCCCTTTGTGGTTAAATTCCGAATTCCGAAGGAGTAGTTCATGACCTTGTACGACGACATGATGGAAGGCGTCATCGACGTTCACTGCCATATCGATTTTGAATTCTCCGCCAAGGAGCGCAAACGCGAGCCGGAGTTTCTTTGGCTGCCCAAAGCCGAAGCGATGGGCATGCGCGGTGTCGTGCTGAAGTCGCACTGGTGGCCGACGGTGAACGTAACGCCCTATATATTGTCGTCGGTACAAACCAAAGTCGCGCTGTGGTCCAGCGTGGCACTCAACAGCACCGCCGGCGGACCGAACCCCTGCATCATCGATGCCTGCGCCGAGCTCGGTGGCAAAATGGTTTTCCTGCCGACCTGGAGCGCGCGCAACGACGTCGAACGCAAAGGTTTCAGCAGCCGCCTCAAGAGCTATTACCCACACCACGCCAAACTGGACAATCCGAATTATTACTTTCTCGACGACCGGGGCAAGTTGATCAAGAGCGGCTACGAGATCGTCGAATGCTGCAAAGCCCACAATCTCACGCTCGGCATGGGCCATGTATCGTGGCAGGAGTCCCTCGCTTTCATCGAAGCGGCGCGCGATATCGGCTACAGCCACCGCCTCGTCGTCAACCATGTGCAAAGCCACATCATCGCCATGCCCGTCGACGCCATGAAGCGCGCCGCCGAGATGGGCGCGTTTCTCGAAGCCTGTTGGAACGCGCTCGCGCCGGGGCGGATGGACTCGCCCGATCTGGTTAAACAGTTCCGCGCGGTCGGCCTCAGGCAAATCATCGCCAGCACCGACTACTTCCGCCCGTATAGTCCGAATCCCGCGGAACTCCTTCGCATGTACTTGGGCATGCTGCACGAGGGGGGACTAAGCAAAGGCGAAGTCCATCAAGTCGCCTCGATCAACCCGGCGCGGCTCATGGGCCTGGCGTAAAGACACCAAAAGGGGGCGAGCACCCCTTTACGATAATAAACCAGGCATTTCGCCTGCGGGGTATTAACCCCGCAGGCGACCAAAGGGGATGCTCGCCCCCTTTGGAAACCCCATTTGATGGTGCCCGCAGCAAGCTGCGGGAAATATTAGATTAAAATAAGCGGCGGCGTTAAATCCCCGCCCGCGAAGTGACTTTGTTTAATGAAGAGTTATTATTTGGTTTTCCGCCAACCATTGGTTAACACGCTCACGACCAGCGGCAGAATAAAGATGCCGATGAAGTACAACGCTTTCAGCTCAAAGTCGAACCAATAGAACTTGACCGTCAGCAGAATCAGCACGACCGTGGATGAACTGGTCACGCCGGCGGCAATGAAGCGTTGCTCGCGGTCGAAAAACACGAAGAGCTTGAGGGTTACAAAGCCAAGAAAGAGCGTCAGCAGCAGTGAGCCTAACACCGCTCGCGGCACGCCAAACGGATCGTCGAAGCTCAACACACCACCGGCCACGACAAACCAGACCGCCACCTGAAATAGGAAATGCTTTAGATTGAGTTCAGCCATATCCTCTTAGACCTTCACCCTCATTTCGTGCACCAAGAAGATCACGAAGGACTCGAAGATTTCAGATAATGAATTCTTCGACCTTCGTGCTCGTAGCCGGTGGTGGGCATAGTCGAACCATGTCCCTCGTAGTGAATTCTACTCCACACCAAACCCAGAAGAATCAATCTTCTCGTCGTCCGGCACGATGTCTGTCACCAGATCGCGGATTAGCGGCCGCTTGGGCAGGGGCTCGACCGTCATCACGTCTGGCGTCAGCTTGGCGATGCAGGTGTATTCGACCTCGCCGTTGACCAGCGCCAGGCAGGTCTTGCAGGCGTTGGCGTTGATGCAACTGTAGCGGATCGCCAGCGTGCTGTCTAAGTGAATGCGAACCCAGCGCAGCGCGTCGAGCACGGACATGCCGTCTTCGTAGGGCACTATGAAGTCGTCGTAATGCCCCTTCTCACCCTGCGCACCGCGCCGGACATGCAGAGTTGCGGTCTTGATCGATGCCTCAGCCATTATGCGAATTACTTTCTTTCAAACTCACGGGCTCGATCCAGGTTGTCCCCAACTCACCCCGCTTGAGCTCCAACACTTGGTTTTTGAGCAACGAATCGTTAGGCGCCGGATAATCTTCGCGCTGATGCGCGCCACGGCTTTCCGTCCGCGTCAGCGCTGATTGCACAATCGCTTTCGCGGTCGTGAGCATGGCGCGGAGCTCGAACCAATCTTGCCGGTCAAGATTGAACTTCCCTTCAACGCCGATTATAAGGTGCGGTAACTGCCGCTGCATTTGCTCGATGCGCGCGAGCGCCGCGCTAAGATCCTCACCGGTTCGAAACGGTCCCGCCTTTTCCCACATGAGTTTTTGTAACTCGGCTTGCAGCCCAATGGGAGTTGCCGAAACGGTTGAATATGCTTCGCCTGCTTTGTTGAAACCGTCGGCAGCTTCACGTGCGATCGTCTCGTCCCAACTCGAGGTGACTGTTATTGAGTGTTCGGCGGCGCGCGAACCCGCTCGTTCACCGAAGACCAACGCCTCGGTGATCGCGTTGCCAGACAACCGGTTAGCGCCATTGGCGCCGCCCACCGCTTCGCCGGCGGCGTACAGCCCCTCAATCCGCGTTTGCATATTCCTATCGACGCGCACGCCGCCCATGTGATAGTGCGCCATCGGTCCGACTTCCACCGGCGTTTTGGTCAGATCGATGCCGTTGGTGAGCAAGCGATCTATCACCGGACCGAAGGCGCCGCGCAATTGCGCTTCGGCAATATGACGGAAGTCGAGATAGGCGCCGCCGTGCGGCGTGCCGCGGCCGGCTTCGACTTCTTTTAGAATCGCGTAGGCGGCGACGTCGCGGGTCGCGTTGTACTTGCCGAAGTCCGTGCTGCCGTAGCGGTCGATGAACTCGTCGAAGTTGCCGTTGAGTAACTTACCACCGAGCTTGTAGCGAAAAGGATCCCACATGATCGGATCCATGCCGACCAGACGCGGCGCCAGATGGCCGATGGGGAAAAACTGCACGAACTCCATATCCACCAACTCCGCGCCAGCCCACAGCGCCAATGCGTAAGCCTCGCCACCCATATTGGCCGAAGCGCTGTTGCGCGCGAATAGTTTGGTCAAGCCGCCGGCGGCGAGAATCACCGCTTTCGCTTCGAGCGAAATAAATTGGCCGTCGACGAGATTCAGCGCGATGCAGCCCGTCGCGCGTCCGTCGCGGACCACAATCTCGACCACCGCCAGATTGCTGATCCGGCGAATGGCAGGAATCTCGCTCACCTTGCGCCTGAGTGTCGCGGCCACCGCCGGTCCAGTGTTGAGAAAATCGACGTAGCAGCAGCGTTTGACGCTATGGCCCGGTGCCATCTCCTGCTTGATATGGCCGTTCTCCCGCGCCCAGCGCGTGCCCCACCGCTCCATTTCACGGATGCGGTTCGGCCCGTCTTCACAGAGCAATAGCGATAGTTCTTCGTTACACAGGCCGCGCCCGGCGTTCAAAGTATCTTGGAGATGAAGTTGAATAGAATCCGGCTCCTGCTCGCCTAAGGCGACCGCCACCGTCATCTGCGCCATGATTGTCGCGCCGCCGCGACCGACCTGGCCCTTGTCAAGCAGCAAAACAGACGCACCGCAGCGCGCTGCGGCGATCGCCGCATACATGCCGGCGCCGCCTGCGCCGACGATGAGGACATCCGTGGAATGATGAGCCATGGGGAAGTCGTGTTCGTTGTTCGTGGCTCAGATTCGTTTTCGGAAATTGCGGTTAGGTTTTCTTGCTAGCCACGAACACGATTCTTCTACCGGCGCTCTTGCAACTCCATGAGCGCTATCTTCGCCGCTTCCTGTTCCGACTGTTTTTTGCTTCTACCTTCGCCCTTGCCGAGCACTTTTCCGCCGACGCTGATCTCAGTCACGAAAAATTTCTCGTGATCCGGACCGCTCTCGGCGACGACCCGGTAGCTCGGCGGCGCGTGAAACAACATCTGGCTGATTTCTTGAAGTCGGGTCTTGTAGTCTTGCTGGCCAAGCTTCTTGCCGGAGACATCGGCGAGGAAATAGCGCTCCACGGCGCCGCGCGCCGCTTCGTAACCGCCTTCCTGATAAATACCGCCGAGTAGCGCCTCGAAGGCGCCGGCTAAGATCGACGGTTTACTACGACCCTCGCTGCGTTCCTCGCCCTTGCCGAGACGCAGCAAAGTGCCAAGTTTTAGCTCCACCGCTTTTTCCGCCAACGCGGTCGAATTCACCAGCGAAGCGCGCATGCGCGACAAGTCGCCCTCGCTCTTTTCCGGATTGTGGCGCATCAAGAGATCACTCACCGCCAGATCCAGCACCGCGTCGCCGAGAAATTCCAGCACCTCGTTATGCCCTTCGGTTTTTTGCCGATCGTAGGAGACGTGGGTGAGACAACGGGTAAGCAGCGCGGGATCTTGGAAACGGTATCCCAGCGCTTTTTGCAAAAGGTCGAGTTGTGTGTCGGCTTTCACGTCGGACTCTGACTCTAATTGAACATCTCTCAGCTATTAGCCGGGGGATTCTTAAGGGTCGACTTTAAGTCGACTTTCTCTTTTTCGTCATTTCCGCAAAAGCGGAATTCCAGGTTCTGTCCGTTTGCATCCACCTGCCCGCGTGCGCGGGCATGACGGATCTTTTCTACGCTTGATAGCGAGGGATTTTAACCATCCCCGAAAGAGACATTAACGGCGGCAGGCGCGATGCCAAATTTCGTCTGCCGGCGGCCGTTATCCGCTTCGCCAGTCAACCAGCCGTTTTGAAAACCGGTGAGCCTTATGTCGATTTCATGATTAGCAATTTCACCGGCGACGGCGACCGAGAGATAGTTGCGCGTAAAGCCGCGCCGCGTGCCGGTGGCTTGGTCGACTTTACCTTCGACCAATACCGAGACGGTCCGACCGAGGAAGCGTGCAGAAAATGCTTGCTTCTTGCGCGCACCTAGCTCGCGCAGGCGCCGCCCGCGCGATTGCTTGACCGCCGCCGGCACATGATCCGGCAACGCCGCCGCCACCGTCGTACGACGCGAAGAATAGGGGAAGACGTGAAAGTAGGTCAACGGCAAGGATGCGAAATATTCCAAGGAGTTTTCGAACTGCGCCTCGCTCTCGCCGGGAAATCCAACGATGATGTCGCTTCCCAACGCCGCGTCCGGCAACCGCTCACGTACCCGCGTCAGCAAATCGCGATAGTAAGCCGTATCGTAATTGCGCCGCATCGCCTTGAGAGTAGCGTCATCACCCGCTTGGGCGCAAATATGCAGGTGAGGGCAGATAGTTTCGGAACCGGCGATCAAGTCGAGTAGCCGGTCCGGCACCTCGCGCGGGTCAAGAGAGCTCAAGCGCAGCCGCGCCATCAAACCGCTCTCGGCGATCATTTCCACCAACGCCGTCAGATCGATTTTCGGATCTAAATCATGGCCGTAACCACCGAGATGGATGCCGGTCAAAACGATTTCTTTGTAGCCGCTGTCAGCCAGCTGGCCTACTTGCGCCATCACTTCACGCGGCGTGACGCTGCGACTCAAGCCGCGCGCCGTTGGGATGATGCAGTAAGTGCAGGTGTAGTTGCAGCCCTCTTGGATTTTGAGAAACGCCCGGGTGTGGCCCGGCAGCGCGCGCGTGCCGAGCACCGCCACGCCGCGTTCGCGCTTCACGTCGCTCACCGCGACTTGCGGCGCACTTTCCGGCGACGCTTCGACAAAGCGCAAGAGATCGTCCAATCGATTGAGGCCAACGACGTAATCGACGCCCGGGACGCTAGCGACATCGGCGGGATTGACCTGCGCGTAGCAACCGGTGACCAGAATTTTCGCCGCTGGATTCAAACGCTTCGCCCGCCGGACCAACTGACGCGCTTCCCGATCGGCGCGATCGGTCACGGTGCAAGTGTTGATCACATAGCAATCGGCCGGCTCATCGAAGCGCACGAACGAGTGATTAACTTCCAAGCGGTTCTGAATCACCGCGGAATCATACTGGTTGATCTTGCAGCCGAGTGTGGTGATGGCGATCTTCACAATAGAACTCTTCGGTCCAAATAAACGGAGCATTTCGCGTACGGGGTATTAACCCCGCACGCGACCAAAGGGGATGCTCGCCCCCTTTGGATTCCCCATCAATAGGGTGCCCGCAGCAAGCTGCGGGGAGTTATTGGATTCAAAGTGCAGAATGCAAAATGCAAATTTCAAAATTCTCCGGACCCCGCCATTCTTTGCTTTTGCACTTTGCATTCTGCAATCGACATTTTGCATTCTCATTTAACCGCCGACCGAATCCATCCGCCGCCCAGGAGATGTTCGCCGCGATAAAAAACCGCAGCTTGTCCGGGCGTGACCGCGGGAAGCGGAGTAGCGAAACGAACTTCGCAGCTGCCATTGGAATCGGGCCGGATCACGCAAGCGACCGCCGGTGCGCGGTAGCGAATCTGCACTTCGGCTTCGATCACCGCGGCGCTCGGTGCTTCAATCCAATTAACCGAGCCCGCGACCAAACCGCTACAACTGAGTTCATCTTTCTTGCCGACCACGACGCGCTTGGACTGCTCGTCGATATCGACGACGTAGAGTGGTTCCGCGGCTGCAATGCCCAAGCCGCGGCGCTGGCCGACGGTGACCGTGTGCACGCCGCCATGCTGACCCAGCACTTTGCCGGCGCGGTCAACCACATCGCCGCCTGGAAGCTCGCTTTCCCTAGCATAGCTCGCCACCAGCGCTTTGTAGTCGCCGAAACAAATATCTTGACTCTCGGGCCGTTCCGCCGCCAGCAGTCCGAGCTCGCGCGCTTTCGCCCGCACGTCGGTTTTTTGCATAACACCGAGCGGAAACATCGTGTGCGCTAGTTGTTCCTGCGATAAGGCGAACAAGAAATAGGATTGATCCTTGGCGCGATCCAAGCCTCGCAAGAGCGCCGTCCGCTGCGTCGATTCGTTGCGCAAAAGTCTGGCGTAATGACCGGTGGCAACATACTCCGCGTCATGCTCATTGGCCCAGCGCAGCAAGGTACCGAGTTTGAAATCGCGATTGCACGCCACACAGGGGTTGGGCGTGCGACCGTGCAGATAATCTTCTGCGAACGGCTTGACCACGGTCTCGGCGAATTGTTCACGGAGATCGAGCAGCGTGTGGGGAATTTTCAAATGCGCGGCGACTTCCTCAGCACCGCGATGATCCGAGCACACCCGCGGGCCGCGCTCGCCCTCCCACATGCGTAGCGACACGCCGTGCACGTCGTAGCCCTGCTCGACCAGCAGCGCCGCGCTCACCGAGCTATCGACGCCGCCGCTCATGGCGACGACGATCTTGTCTTTTCGCTGTGACATTTCTATAGAATCAAATGGCTCCTAATCCCTTTTTCAATTCGGACGCGTCTAGGGGCCGACCTGCGTGTCGGCCCTCCGGACGGGCGGACACATAGGTCCGCCCCTACCATTGCCCGCCGCCCTTTTCAGCTCCCCGTATTCCGCAACAACTCTTTGATCTTGTTGAGCTCTTCACTTTCTTCGGCGGTTTTCACTTCCAGCCCGCCTTGGCGCGCGCTCAGCTCGTCGACTTTCTTCTCCAGCTTTTCGATATAGTCGCCCAGCGCGCTGAACGCTTTGGTAACCGGATCGGGAAGGTCGGCGGCGTTGAGATCGATAATCGCCTTTCCCGTCGGCGTGTGTTGCGCCTCGGACTTGACGATCCTGCCGGGGATACCGACCACCGTGGAGTGTGCCGGCACTGAAGTCACCAGCACCGAACCAGCGCCGATGCGGCTATGGCGGCCCACGGTCACGGGTCCGAGCACCGCCGCGCCGCTAAAAATTGTCACAGCATCTTCGATCGTCGGGTGGCGCTTGATTCGCGCCGTCGACGTGCCGCCCAAGGTGACGCCCTGGTAAAGCGTGACATCGTCGCCAATTTCGGTGGTCTCGCCGATCACCACGCCCATGCCATGGTCGATAAAAAAGCGCCGGCCGATCTTCGCGCCGGGATGAATCTCGATGCCGGTTAAAAATCGAGAAATATGACTGACAAATCGGGCCAGCGTGGATAATTCCTGCTGCCAGAGCCAATGCGCCCAACGATGCAATACGATGGCGTGAAAGCCAGGATAGGCAAGCGCAATCTCCCACACCGAGCGCAACGCCGGATCGCGCTGGGCGATGACTTGGAAGTCTTCTTTAATCGATTGCCACATGGCAGCCAGGCAATAGGCAACAGGCATTAGGCAATAGTTTCGGAAAACGAATTCCGGCTATTGCCTGTTGCCCATTGCCGATTGCCTTCCCTTCAGTTCGCCCGATGCCTCGCGTCCTTATACAGTTTGTAGTCGATGCTATCGACCAGCGCTTGCCAGCTCGCTTCGATAACGTTGTGCGATACGCCGACGGTGCCCCAGCGCGCCTTGCCGTCGCCGGACTCGATCAACACCCGCACCACCGCGCCCGTACCTTCGCCGGACGAGAGCACACGGACTTTGTAATCGAGCAGCTCCACTTGCTTGAGCGCGGGATAGAATTTCGTCAGCGCGCGCCGCAGCGCTTGGTCCAGCGCGTTCACCGGCCCAACGCCCATCGCCGCGGCATGCTCCAGCTCGCCATCGACCTGCACTTGGATGGTCGCTTCGGAGATCGGCGGCTCGCCTTCCTTGCGCTTCTCGTCAATGACGCGGAAGCCGATCAGTTGGAAATTTTTCTTCTTCTTGCCCAGCGCTTCCTGGATCAGCAGCTCGAACGATGCTTCCGCTGCTTGGAACTCGTAGCCCTGGCCTTCGAGCTCTTTGGTCCGGCGCAAGATATCTTTTACGGCATCGCCTTTATCTTTCAGATCGATGCCATACTCCTTGCCTTTATAAACCACGTTGCTGCGGCCGGAAAGATCGGACACCAACACACGCTGGCGGTTACCGACCAGTTCCGGATCGATATGCTCATAGGTCTCGCGGTTCTTGAGCACGCCGGAAACATGCAGCCCGCCCTTATGGGCGAAGGCGCTGTCGCCGACGTAGGCTTGACGCTTGTTCGGATGGATATTGGCCAGCTCGTAGAACAGCTGCGACACCTCGCGCAGTTTCTTGAGCTGCGCCGGGGTCACGCACTTCCTGCCCATCTTGAGCTGCAAGTTGCCGATGATGGAGATCAAATTCAAGTTGCCGCAGCGCTCGCCAAACCCATTGATCGTACCCTGGACCTGAGTCACGCCCATCTCGACGCCGGCCATGGTGTTAGCCACCGCCAATTCGCCGTCGTTGTGGCAGTGAATGCCGAGGGGTGTCTTGATCGCCCGATTGACATGATTGAGCGCGTCGCGAATATCGCCGGGCAAGCGCCCGCCGTTGGTCTCGCAGAGCACGATCCAATCGGCGCCGCCAGCTTCTGCCGCCTTGAGACAGTCCACGGCGTATTCCGGATTGGCGCGAAAACCATCGAAAAAATGCTCCGCGTCGAACATCACCTCATCGACGCGCTTTTTCATGTAGGCGATCGAGTCGGCGATCAGATCCAAATTCGCCTTCTGGCTAATACGCAGGTCGTCGCGCACATGGAGGTCCCAAGTCTTGCCCACCAGCGTCACCACCGGTGTGTCCGCCTGGAGCAACAACTTCAAGTTAATGTCCTGCGACGGCTTGGCGCCGAACTTTCTCGTCGTGCCAAAGGACGCCACTTTGGCGTGCTTCAGTTTCAACTTTTTTACCTGAGTGAAGAAATCAGCGTCGCGCGGGTTGGAGCCGGGATAGCCACCCTCGATGTAGTCGATGCCCAGTTCTTCCAGCTTCGCGGCGATGCGCAGCTTGTCTTCCAAAGTAAACGAAACATCTTCGGCTTGGCAGCCGTCCCTCAGTGTCGTGTCATAAAGCAAAACGTCTTTCATAAATTCCTTTATTTGGCTATCAACGAAACCGCTTCGCGTGCGGGGTATTAACCCCGCACTTGACCAAAGGGGATGCTCACCCCCTTTGGAAACCCCATTTGGTGGTTCCGCGCTAAAAGCCGCCTGGTCATTAGCAAATAAACGCGTCGTGCAACGCGCGCACGGCTTGATCCGCTTGCTGGGCGGCGATCACCACGGAAATCTTTATTTCCGATGTCGAAATCATCTGAATGTTAATCTGCTCCCGCGCCAGCACTTGAAACATGGTCGCCGCCACGCCGGCATGGGTGCGCATGCCGACGCCGACGACGGAAATCTTGGCAATATCGGGGTCAACCTTGATGCCCTTGGCATGCACCGCCGGTAACGCCTTTTCAACGATCGCCAGCGCTCTTTGATGGTCGGCCTTGGGGACCGTGAAGGTCATGTCGGTCGTGCCATCTTCGCTGGCGTTTTGAATGATCATGTCGACGACGATGTGGGCGTCCGCGATCGGGCCGAACAATTGAGCAGCTAACCCCGGCTTGTCGGGCACGCGCAACAGCGTGATCTTCGCCTCGTTCTTGTCGCAGGCCACGCCGGAAACCAACACATCGCTCATGCTCTCATCCTCCTCGACTAACCAAGTCCCTTCAACTTCAGTAAACGTCGAACGCACGTGCACCCGCACGGCGAACTTTTTGGCAAACTCAACGGATCGAATCTCCAAGACCTTGGCGCCGGTGCTCGCCAGCTCGATCATCTCATCGTAGGAAATCTTGCCGAGCTTCTTGGCCTTCGGACAAATCCGCGGATCGGTGCTAAACACGCCCTCAACGTCGGTGTAGATCTCGCAGGCATCGGCGTTGAGAAACGCCGCCAAGGCCACCGCGCTGGTGTCCGAGCCGCCGCGTCCCAGAGTCGTGATGTTGTCATCTTCATCGACGCCTTGAAAGCCCGCGACGACAACCACCTCGCCGGTCTTGAGCGCGCCAATGATCTTCGTCGAATCGATGCTTAAGATGCGCGCCTTGCCGTAAGCACTATCGGTTTCGATGCGCACCTGATGGCCCAGATAGGAGCGCGCTGGCTGGCCGAGCTCTTTCAGTGCCAAACTGAGCAGCGCCACGGTCACTTGCTCGCCGGTGGCGATCAGCACGTCTTTCTCGCGCTCGTCGGGAATTCGGGAGATCTCCTGCGCCAACGCGATCAAGCGATTGGTCTCTCCCGCCATCGCCGACACCACGACGACGACATCTTTTCCCGCTTTCTTAGCCGCCGCCACCTTCGCCGCGACATGCTTGATCCGATCGATGGAAGCGACGGACGTGCCGCCGTATTTTTGTACTAGCAAACCCACACCAATAACCCCGCAACCTATTTTGGAATTTGGATTGCCGATTTTGGATTGTCGGACTAAGAATTCAGATTGATGCTTCGGCTCCCCAATCCAAAATCGATAATCCAAAATCACTTCGCCGTTTCAAGCCGTAAATCTTTCAACAAAATTTCATACCGCTCCCCATGGGCGACAAACTTCAATTCCCGCCTGGCGCCGCCGAGATGAGCGATCTTAATTTCGAGATACTCATCGACCTCGTCGGCAGGCAAATACTCGAACCATTCGATCAGGCTTACGCCATCGCCGTAGAGATACTCGCGCAGATTAAGCTCGGCCTGCTCTTCAGGCTTTGCCACACGATAGAGATCGATGTGAAAAACCGGCACGCGGCCGCTGTATTCGTTGATCAACGTAAAACTCGGGCTGCGCACCCAAGCTTCCTTGCCGACCCCGACACCCGCGGCAAAACCGCGCACGAAACAGGTTTTGCCCGCGCCCAGCTCGCCGACGAGTCCAATGATTTCGCCCCCTTGGACCAGCTTTCCAAACTTTTGGCCCCAGTTCATCGTCTGCCGCGCCGACTTAGAAACAACCGTACACAAACCCATCGTTGAAAGGGGCCTCACCACAGGCTGCTGAAAAAAGCTTCGGAATGCTTCGAGGACCTCAGCATGAACGGAAGACATCAAAGAAATCTAATTCTCCATTCGTCCTGAGCCCGTCGAAGGACTCCGATAGGGATTTTGCCGCAACCTGTTAGTACAACTAGTATATTTTGAGGGAGAATTCGAGCCTAGGATCTTACCGCCGCGAGGGCGTTCAAGCCAGCCGGCAGCCCGTCTATTATATCAGATGCAATCAGTCCGATTTCGCCATTGGCCGCTGCGACGCGATCACCGATGAAGCCATGCAGGTAGACACCCAGCTTCATGGCGTCTTCGGCGGATAAACCCTGTCCCAACAACGCGGTGAGAATGCCAGCCAAGACGTCGCCCATGCCGGCGCTGGCCATGCCCGGGTTGCCGGTAGGATTGATGAAAACCCTGCCGTCTGCGATGGCGATCACCGTGCGCGCGCCCTTGAGCACCAAGTGACAACAATGTTCGACCGCGAATGAACGGGCGATGCCGACGCGGTCGGCATTCACCGCCGCAGTATCTTTTCCGATAAGCCGCGCCATCTCGCCGGGATGGGGCGTAAGAATCGGCGCCGTCTTGGCATGGCGCAAGCGATTTAGTTCAAGCGTTAAATTATTCAGCCCGTCGGCGTCGATGACCCATGGCATGTCGAGATTGCGGAGCAGCCAGCGCAGCGTGTTCTGCGTCGCGCCGTTGACACCGACACCGATGCCGGGACCGAACAGCAGGGCATTTTTTCGCTCTAGCAAAGCGCGCCACTCGTCGTCGCTCAAAGGCTCCATTTCTTCGCTGCTATTTTCGCGCAACGGCTCGGTCATGACTTCGACTAACGATGTCGCGAAGATCGAATTTAACGAACGCGGCGCGGCGAGCGTAACCAACCCGGCGCCGCTGCGCATCGCCGCGCCGCAGGCGAGTATCGCCGCACCGGTCTTGCCGCGCGAACCGGCGAAAATCAACAGGTGGCCGTAGCTGCCCTTATGACTGTCCGCCGATCGGTTTGGCACCAACCAGCCAACCTCTTGGCGCTCTAAAAGTTCACTGCGCGGCGCGACTTGCGCCATCGCCCGAGAATCGATGCCGATATCGGCAACCACCAGATCGCCGACATGATCCAAGCCGGGATAAATCGCTTCGCCCAACTTCGGATAGCCAAGCGCCACGGTCATCTCGGCTTGAATCGCCACGCCGAGCGGCGTTCCCTTGTCGGAGTCGAGGCCCGATGGAATATCGACCGCGACGATCGGCAATCCGGACGCGTTCATCAACGTGATCACCTCGGCGAACAATCCGCGCACGTCGTTTTTCATTCCCGTGCCGAGAATCGCGTCGACGAGTAATCTATTCTTGCTTAGCCGCTGGCTCAGCAGCTCAAAATTGCCAGCAGTGATCTCGGTGACTTTGCCGTTGAGTTTGAGAAATGCCTGCAGATTATGGCTGGCGTCGGGCGAAAGCTCGTCCCGGCCCGCCAACAGAGCGACTTCGCAGGGAATGCGTTTTTTCTTGAGCAAGCGCGCGACGACAAAGCCATCGCCGCCGTTGTTGCCCTTGCCGGCAACAATCATGACACCGCGCTTGGCGATGCTGCTGAAGCGTTTAAGAATCGCCTCGGCGATGGCTTCGCCGGCACGCTCCATCAAGGTCAAGCTCGGCACGCCAAATTGCTCGATCGTCAAACGATCCAGCTCGCGCATCTGTTCAGCGGTGACAACTAGCATGGTTCAAAACGTTCAAGCCGTTCAATCGCTACGCTCCGTTCAAGCCGTCAAACTCGGACCGCCCGAAAACCGTCCGAGACGGTTTGAACCGATTGAACGACTTGAACGTCTTGAACGCATTATCCTCTGGCTTTCGCGAGCAGTTCTTTCATTTCCCGCACCGCCTGCTCGATACCGACAAAGAGCGCGCGGGCGATAATGCTGTGACCGATGTTGAGTTCGACGATCTCGTCAATCTCGGCGATCGGTAGAACGTTTGTGTAATTGAGCCCATGGCCGCCATGCACCTCGAGGCCGAAGTTTTTGGCTAGCTTGGCGGCGGCGCTGATCGTGCGGTGTTCTTTCTCGCGCCGCGCGCCGGTGTGGTTACAGTAAATGCCCGTGTGAATTTCGATGGCCTGAGCGCCGGCTTCTTTGGCGCACTCGATTTGTGCTTTGACCGGATCGATGAACAACGCGACGTGAATGCCGCGATCTTGCAGACGGTCCACGGTGTCCTTGATTTTCTTCCTATGCGCGACGACATCGAGACCGCCCTCGGTGGTGAGCTCGCGCCGTTTCTCGGGCACGAGACAAGCATCGCCCGGCGCGAGTTTGGTGGCGACTTTAACCATTTCCGGCGTCGCTGCCATTTCCAAATTAACCTTGGTCTTGGACCGCTCGCACAACAGACGAACATCGCGTTCTTGAATATGGCGGCGGTCTTCACGCAGGTGCACGGTAATACCGTCGGCACCAGCCTTCTCAGCGAGCAGCGCCGCCTCAACGGGATCGGGAGCATCGATGCCACGGGCCTGACGCACCGTCGCAACGTGATCAACGTTGACGCCCAAGCGAATCATCGTTTGCAGTTCTTCAGACGTTTGTGTCGACAAGGCGTCATGCAAAATTTGATTTATTCACCACCAAAAGCACGAAGTTGACAACCGCTTCGAACGGTCAACCACCTGGGGGTTGCCCCCTACAATCCCGATTTCTGTTTTGCGATCTTTGCGTTCTTTGCGGCTAATTCTTCTACTTGCCAACCTCGGCGCGAATCTCACCCGCTATATCCTGCGCCATGGCGCGAATTTGCTTCTCGTCCTCGCCTTCCAACATCACCCGCGCCAACAGCTCGGTACCGGAGTAGCGCACCAAGACCCGGCCGCGTCCAGCCAAGGCGCTTTCGATCTCTTTAATTTTTTTCTCCGCCTTCGGCATCAGCGCGAGATCTTTGCGCTCTTTGACAACGACATTGACCAATACTTGCGGCAACCGCGTCATGACGCCTTTAAGTTGGCTCAACCGTTTGCGCTTCTCGACCATCAGCGCGAGCATCTGCAAACAGGTAATCGCGCCGTCGCCGGTGCTGTTGTGGTCCAAGTAAAGTATGTGGCCGGACTGTTCACCGCCGAGATTGAAATTTCCCTGCAACATTTTCTCGACGACATAGCGATCGCCGACTTGCGTGCGTTCCACGCCGATCCCGGCCTTTTGCATGGCGAGATCGAGGCCTAAATTGCTCATCACGGTAGCCACTACGCCGTCACCTTTGAGAGTGCCTTTCTCGCGCATATCGAGGGCCGAGATCGCCAAGATCTGATCGCCATCGAGAATCTCACCGGTCTCATCGACAAAAACCGCCCGGTCCGCGTCACCGTCGAGCGCCACGGCGAAATCCGCTCTCTCATGCAGCAACACTTCCCGCGCCGTTCCAGGATACAGCGCGCCGCAGTAGCGGTTGATGTTTTCGCCATCCGGTTGCACGCCGATCGGCAGGATCTCCGCGCCCAACTCAGACAAGACTTCCGGCACGACTTTATAGGCTGCGCCATGACCGCAGTCGACGACGATCTTCAATCCTTCCAAGGTCAGATGGCGCGGAAAACTGTTCTTGAGAAATACATTGTAACGGCCTACGGCGTCGGAGATGCGAAACGCCTTGCCGATGGCGCTCGCCGTTGGGCGTGACCCTTCGACCTCGCCGGCAAAGATCAACTCCTCCATGCGCGCTTCGACTTCATCGGGGAGCTTGAAGCCGTCCCAGGAAAAAAACTTTATGCCGTTGTCTTGGTAGGGATTATGGGATGCGGAAATGACCACGCCAGCGTCAGCGCGCATGCTGCGGGTCAAAAACGCCACACCCGGCGTCGGCAATGGACCGACCAGCAACACGTCCGCTCCCATGGAAACTATACCTGAGGCCAGGGCGGTTTCCAGCATGTAACCGGAGAGTCGGGTGTCTTTGCCGATGAGAATCTTGTAACGATGGCGATCGGTTTCGCCGTTCTTGCGCCCGAACGACGGCGGCGGAACGCGCCCGGACTGATCCGACGGTAACGACTCGTGCAGAACTTTGGCGATGGCGCGGCCCAGCGCGAGCGCTGTCTCAGACGTCATCGGCTCTTGATTGGCGACCCCGCGCACCCCGTCGGTGCCGAACATGTGGCGCTTGGGCGGCTTCTTTTTGGCCTGCGGCTGATTCATCGATAATAACTCCTAGTGTAATGCCTCTTAAGTGGGTTCTTCCGGTTTTACTGTGAAAATATTTTCACCACGAAGGACATGGTTCGACTACGCTCGCCACCGGCTACGAGCACGAAGTTTGGAGTCTTAATCATCCGAACCCTTCGGGTCCGGAGCCTGGCCTGAGCGACGTCGAAGGGTGCTCTTCATGGTGAACAAAACAAGCTAAACGTGACACATTCTGCACTAGCTGAATCTCAATTCCCCGGCTTGCTGATCCGAACTCGGAACCGCTGCGGCTTTTGCTCGATGACCCGGACCCCGGCTGGCAATTCTATCATCAGTGGCAAATTATGCTCGCCGGCAGGCAAGCCTTTGAGGTTTAGATAAACCTCGTCACCCTTTAATTCTAACTTATCGAGCAGCGATTTGGCAGCAGAAAGTTTCAGCGAGACCGATGGTGGGGTGACCGTGTAGGCACCGCCAAAGTCCTTCGCCCGCACCGGCACAGCGGCAAACTCGCGAACCGATTCTTCCTCCTCCAGCGCCACCGTGATCTCGACCTGATCGGGCGTGAAAGACAACGGCTTACCGTCCGTCGACAAGCGCACCTTGCGTTTGACCACGCTCCGTCCCTCGTCGATCTCCACTGGCACGGTTTCCACCACCGCCAAGCGCCGCACTTCTTCCGCCGGCCCAGCCACCGAAACGTTGGCTGGCTCCGTGGTCACTTGTCCGATCCGGTAGCCGGCGCTGGGCTTGCCGGTGAGTTTCACGCTTACCGGTAGCGTACGCCTGACTACTGGTTCGAGGCGTAGGCTTACCACCGGCGGGGTAATGCGCGCCACCGTAACGCCGCGCGGGATATGAAAAGAACCCGCCCCGAGCGGATAACTTACCGCGCCCGATTTCGCCCCGGTGAGATCGAGGGAGAGCTTAAGATCGTCCGGGTCGAGCGTGGAAACCAACGTGCGCGGCCCGGTGAAGCGTAGCACGACATAGTCGATGCGATTGTCCAACAACATTAAGTCAGAAGGAATATTGCGAAACTCCACCGGCACTTCGATGGCGCGCTCGATATCGCGGTGGCCGGCGACCCATAAGCCGACCGCAATGGTCAGCGCCAACACCTTGAGGCCAAAGTTACTACCCGCCAGAGCGACGATTTTTTCCCAGAGTCGTCTCATGATTTGATCAGATCGTGGAGCGCGCTCCGTAACCTGGTACCGTCAACGTTCTCGGTGACATTACCGGCCACGACCAGGGTCACGGCACCTTCCTGTTCGGAAATCACCACGGCCACCGCGTCAGTTTCCTCGGTCACGCCCAGTGCCGCGCGATGGCGTGTGCCCCAGCTTTGCTTCAAATGGGGATTGGTGCTCAGCGGCAATAGGCAACGGACCGCCGTCACCCGCCCGTTTTGGATGACCAGGGCGCCATCGTGGATCGGCGAGTGGGGCAAGAATACGCTTTCCAGGAGCTCGCGACTCACCCGGGCATCGAGGCGAGTGCCGATCTCCATGTACTCGCTCAGCCCCACTTCCCGCTCGAATACGATCAAGGCGCCGACATGTTTGGCGGCCATCGCCACCGCCGCCTGGGCCACCTCTTCGATGATATCCTCGCGCCGCTGCACCATGCGCTCCCCCTGAGTGAACCGCGGCGCGGTGCCGACTTGGGTCAAGGCACGGCGGATATCGCTTTGGAAAATCACGATAATGACAAGGATTATTGATGCGAGAAAATTATCCAGGATCCAGTTGAGCGTGAACAGCTCGAGAGCGCGCGATGACACATAGGCGACCAAGATCACCGCCAAGCCAATGATCATCTGCATCGCTCGGCTGCCGCGCACGATGTGCAGCGCCCGATAAACCAGGAACGCGATAATGCCGATGTCGAGAAGATCTTGCCAGCGAATTTGACGGATCAACTCGAACATCGCTCGACTCCCGTCACCCGGTTACGCCGAAACGAAGCGCGTCGGCAACCCGCAGCGCTCTCCTGGTTTCGCCGACATCGTGGACGCGCAGCAGATTTGCTCCGGCAAGAGCCGCCGCCACCGCCGCCGCCAAGCTGCCTTCAAGCCGCTGGTCCGGTTCGAGGTTGAGAATTTTGCCGATGAAGGTCTTGCGCGACACACCCACCAGCAGAGGCTGTCCAAGAGCAGCCAAGACCGGCAAGCCGCGCAACAGCTGTAGATTGTGATCGAGGGTCTTGCCGAAACCGATGCCCGGATCCAGGACGATCGCCTCCGGGGCAATCCCGGCGTCCATCGCATCATAAAGCTGCGCGGCGAGGAAATCCCGCACCTCGCGCACGACGTCAGCGTACTGCGGACTCGCCTGCATCGTGCGCGGCGTCCCTTGCATATGCATCAGGATCACCGGAACTTTTTCTTGCGCCACCAGAGCCACCATCGCCGGATCGAAGCGCAGCGCGCTGATGTCGTTGACGATGTCGGCGCCGGCATCCAATGCCGCCCGCGCCACGGCGGATTTGTAAGTATCGATGGATATCGGTAGCGCAACCTCTTTGCGCAGGCCTCGAATCACCGGCAGTACCCGGGCCAGCTCTTCAGCTTCCGAGACCGCCGCCGCGCCAGGCCGTGTCGACTCGCCGCCGATGTCGATGAGATCCGCGCCCATGGCCGCCATGACAACACCGTCGGCGATCGCTTGATGCGCGTCCTCCCGGCGCCCGCCGTCGTAAAACGAATCCGGTGTCACGTTGAGCACGCCCATGATCGCCGTGCGCCGCGCGAAATCGATGTCACCATGGCGGGTTTTAAGAGCGCCACCTGATTGCGCCGCGGCAGGAGTAAACGGCGCGAATTGCCGAAGCGTGGAATTTAGATCTGGCGAATTTTCTCGTGGCATCGGTGATTGCTTACGATTTGTTGTTGACCACGCTGATTTCAGCGTGAAACCAATAAACAGGGCATTTCGCGTACGGGATATTAACCCCGCACGCGACCAAAGGGGATGCTCGCCCCCTTTGGATTCCCCATTTAATTGGTGCCCGCAGCAAGCTGCGGGGAATTATTAGATTAAATGACTCGACGCTGCCAGCAGCGTGGCCACCCTCAAATCGGCGATGAGTTAGAATGTGGAGATTAGAAAGCTAAGTCTCTCGCCAGAAAGCTTAAGCCAGCGCCGCGCTCGCCGACGGAGTGAGTGGGGCTCCACCATTCCCGCTAAACTCGCGTACGATCGCATCAATTTCGCTGCCGTCGAGAACCTCTTTTTCGAGCAGCGATTCAGCGACCTTGTGCAGCAGACGGAGATTGGTTTTCAGCAGATCCTTGGCCTTATGATAGCTCTCTTGAATGATCCGCCTGACCTCGGCATCGATCTCGATGGCGGTGCTCTCGGAGTAATCCACCTTCTGCGTAAAATCCCGTCCCAAAAATATCTCTTCTTCCTTTTTGCCGAAGGTCATCGGTCCGAGCTTTTCGCTCATGCCCCACTCGCATACCATGCGGTGCGCGAGATCCGTCGCCTTCTCGATATCGTTGCCGGCGCCGGTCGTCGTATGTTCGAGCACCAGCTCTTCAGCCACCCGGCCGCCAAATAAAATGACCAAATTATTGAGCAGATAATCTTTGCCGTAGGTATGCTTCTCGTCCATCGGCAACTGCTGGGTAAGACCCAAGGCCATGCCGCGGGGAATAATGGTCACCTTGTGAATCGGGTCGGCGCCGGGCAAGAGCTTCGCCACCAAAGCATGGCCGGCTTCATGATAGGCGGTGTTGCGCTTCTCTTCGTCGCTGATGATCATGCTGCGCCGCTCGGCGCCCATCATCACTTTATCCTTAGCAAGCTCAAAGTCGCCCATGTCGACTTTTTCTTTATCGTTGCGCGCCGCTAAAAGCGCGGCCTCGTTGACGAGGTTTTCCAGGTCCGCGCCGGCAAAACCCGGAGTCGCCCGTGCCAACACCCCAACATCGACGTCGGCGCCCATAGGAACCTTTTTGGTATGAACCTGAAGAATCCCTTCCCGGCCTTTGACGTCCGGCCGCGGCACCACGACGCGCCGGTCAAAACGCCCCGGCCGCAGCAGCGCCGGATCCAAAACATCGGGCCGATTGGTGGCGGCGATCAAGATGACCCCTTCATTGGCTTCGAAACCGTCCATCTCGACCAGCAGTTGGTTGAGAGTTTGCTCGCGCTCGTCATGGCCGCCGCCGAGACCCGCGCCACGGTGGCGTCCCACGGCGTCGATTTCATCGATGAAGATGATGCAAGGAGCATTCTTCTTGCCCTGGACGAACAGGTCGCGCACCCGCGACGCGCCGACGCCGACGAACATTTCGACGAAGTCGGAACCACTGATGCTGAAGAACGGCACGCCGGCTTCGCCGGCGATGGCGCGCGCTAGTAACGTCTTACCGGTCCCCGGAGGGCCGACCAGCAAACAACCTTTGGGGATACGCCCGCCCAGCTTGGTGAACTTTTTGGGATCTTTGAGAAAAGCGATGATCTCTTGAAGATCGTCTTTCGCTTCATCGACACCGGCGACATCGCTAAACGTCACCTTGTGCTGATTTTCCGTGAGCAACTTGGCGCGGCTCTTGCCGAAAGACATCGCCTTGCCGCCGCCGACTTGCATCTGGCGCATGAAAAAGATCCACACGCCGATCAACAGCAGCATGGGAAACCAATTGAGCAGCAGCACCATGTACCAAGGTGAATCTTCTTCCGGTTTCGCGGCGATCTTTACTTTTTTATCGCGCAGCGATTTGACCAGCTCAGGATCATTGGGCGCGAAGGTGCGGAACCGTTCGCCGTTCTTGTACTCGCCCTGAATGTTGTGGCCCTGGATCACGACTTTCTGAACATCGCCGCGGTCGACGGAAAGCATAAAGTCGCTGAAGACGACTTCCGGGTCGCGGCCATGCTGCTTATTGAAGACGCTGAAAATGACCAAGAAAACCAGCGCCAGAACCAACCAAAGCGCAATGTGTTTTGATGACTGACTCAACCGAGCCTCCTAATGATAGAAAACAAAGAAAAGTGTAACATACGCTACCAGCCTGATCAATAAAGAGTTTATATTGCTAAGCGCTCAAAGCTACAAGTTTTAACCGCAAGATTGAAGCCGTGTCCGCCGTGACCTTGGCCCGCTCACTGCGGGCATAACCGGGGACCCATAAAACCTCTTGGCCGAGCACCAAAAGCGGCAGCGTAGAGCGCAGCGCCAAGGACAGTTTCTGTTCGATGAAAAGATTTTTAACTTTCTTATGCCCCGACATGCCCAAAGGCTGAAGACGGTCGCCGTTACGAACGTTGCGCACGATTAAGAGCCCTGTCAAACAAGCCGCGTCAAACACAGCCTCCGACGGGTCGGAGGGAAAACTCTCAAGCGGCGGTTGGAGGAATTCGCTGCGAATTTCCCAACCCGCTTCGGCAATCGTCAATGTCGAACCCGCCGCGAAGTCATAAGCATAACACTGCCGCTTCACCCAAGGTACCCGCTTAACCAACTTGAGCCAATCGTAGTGCCGCGCCAACTCCCAACCGCCGGGAATCGCCAGCCGGCCGTGCGGCGCTCCGTCCTTGATTAGACGCAGCAACTCATCGATGTGAACGAAATCCAGGCCGCGCAAGTTCCCGCGCGCCGCTTCGATCCACAACCGGAGCAATCGGCGCTGCATCGCGATCGGCTCCGCGAGCAAGCCATCCCGGTTAAGACCGTTGGCATTAGCAATTTCGACAAGCTTGCGCCGCGTTAACTCAGCGAGCACATTATCCTCATCCCGCATCAATTCAGCTTGCTGCACCAAGCGCTCGCTCAGTCGGCTGTCGACCCGCTCACGAATCTTCGGCAATAACTCCAAGCGAATCCAGTTGCGCAATAAGGTTTTGTCCTGATTTGTCCGATCCAGCCGAAAAGTTTGTTTCTGCGCTGTCAAGTAATTGACGATCTCCGCCTTTGACGTTTCCAGCAATGGGCGAATCACAGTGAGCTGAGATGGCGAGCCGCCGATCGAGTTCAAAACTTGCAGCGGCGCCATACCGCTGAGCCCTTTCATGCCGCTGCCGCGCAGAAACCGCATCAACACCGTTTCTGCCTGATCGTCCAGCGTGTGCGCCGTGGCAACTTTGTGAAGCGCCCGCGCGCGCACCGCTGCGGCAAAAAAGCGATAACGCTCCTGCCGCGCCAACGCTTCCAAATTCCCCTTCCCCGCCGCGGTTCGAATCTCTGGCAAACTTACTTCTCTAAGATGAAACGGCAGCCCTAATTGGTCGGCCAATGCCGCGACAAAGCGCGCATCTTGTCGCGCCTCCTCACCACGAATCCCATGCTGCAAATGCGCCACTTCCAGATACAAGTTCAGTTCTTGGCGCAAATCAACAAGCAGCCGCAACAACGCCACCGAATCCGGACCACCCGAGACGGCGACGAGCACCCGGTCGCCGCGCGAGAGCAGCCGATGTTTCTCGATAAAACATTTAACCTGACGCACAGACTCCACAGAAGAAATCTGCTCGGTTCCAAGGATCAAATCAATAGGGGGAAACCGCCGAACCGGATCGGGATCGGGGCGCATCGTTACCTGGAGATAGACTGCAACCGGAGATAGGTTTCCACTGGATTCGATTCAGTAAGCTTGGATTGATTGACAACGCCAAGTTCGCTTCGTATCATTTCCAGCATGACGAAAACGATTTCTCTCCGCCTCGACCAACGACTGTTGCGCGCGGTCGAGGTTGCAGGCAAATCAGCGCACAAAGATCGCTCTGAAGTAGTGAGCGAAGCTCTCGAGCTTTGGCTCAAACGGCGCACGCTCGCAGAAAAAGTGCGGCGTCATCGCGAAGGCTATGCTCGCCATCCCGTTAGCCGCGATGAATTTGCCCCCGTACTGAAAGCGCAATCGTGGCCGAAATAAACCGCGGGGAGATTTGGCAGTTTAGCTTTCCCCGCCCAGATCGCCGCCGGCCGGTCATCGTCCTGACCAGACAGGAAATCATCAGCCATCTTCACAACGTCACCGTCGCCCCGATTACTACAACCATTCGTGGCATCCCGACAGAAGTTGTCATCAGCCCGGAATGTGGATTAAAAACCGTCTCGGCGATCAACCTCGACAATCTCGTCACAGTTCCAATAGCCGGCTTGCGTTCATTCGTCGCAACCGTGCCACCCGCGATCATGACGGCAATCCGTGAAGCGATCCTGTTTGCGCTGGGATTTGACGATCTCGAGTAACACACATCGCAACTGGTGTTTTTACTTTCCCTGGCTGTTGCTTCAAGTGAAGTTTGCGCGAGTCTTTTAAGCACCCCGACTGTTCCCTATTGCCTGATGGCTCTTGCCTATTCTCACTTCCCCTCCCCCACCAAAATAAACGGCGCCCAGAAATACGGGTGAGAAGTCGAGATAGAGCCTTGCGAATTGCGAACCGGCGTCTGTCCGAGCTTGGCGACGCCGCCCACACCGCGCTGGGCAAGCAGGTTCGTGTTCACCTTGCCGCGGATCATTTCCAACTGCGCCTGTCTCAATGCTTCAACTTTGGTTCTAGATTTTAGGCTTTTGTAAAAACCGCTCATCAACGACGCCGTCGAGGCATCGTCAACTTTCCATAGGCTCGCAACCACGGACGGCGTGCCGGCGTAAATGAACGCGCGAGTGAGACCGACCAGCTCGTCACCTTGTGACAAGTTCCCCAGCGCCGTCTCGCACCCGCTAAGCACGACCAGGCTGGCTTTGAGATCCATGCCGAATATCTCTCGTACTTCGAGGCGGCCATCCTCGCCCCCGCCTTTGGCGAGGAGCACTGCTGATGAGAGAGGATCATTTTTGTTTAGTTCCGCGTGCGTGGCAAAGTGAAGAACGTCATGCGTCGGTGATAGCGCTTTGACTTTTTCTTCCTTCGCGTCCGCTCTCGCCATTACCGTCGATTGCGGGTAGAGACGGCGAATTTCACTCGCTTCCAATTCCGACATCGGCAGACCGACGTTGGAAGCTTCAAAACTAGGGTTCCCAACAGCCAACACCTTCTGCCCAACCGCTCGTCGCTTGGCTTTTGTAAACTGCATTAGGCTTGCGCTGGAAAGGTAACTAATCGAGTAGTCCTCGACGAGATATCGACCTCCAGGCGAATACAACGCTTGGAATAGTAGGTAATGCAAGACATCGTGTGGGACCACGATCAATTCTTTCCCGCGAATTAAAGACATCGCCGGCGCAGCGATTTCACCGTACAGTTCCCGTGCAATCGTCTGAGCCTCTTTCAAAGGCCGCAGTTCCGAAATTGCTGCTCGAAATGCCTGCACTTTTTTAACTAGCTCTTTTTGCGACAGCGGGATTTCGATAGCCCGCACTTGTTGTCCGGTCACAACCCAAAGATAAAGCTTCTGAGGAGCAACCAAATACTGCAGCAATGCCTGCTGCGGCTCCAATAGCTCCTGTACCTGCTTTAAGCTCAGCGGCTCCACCGATATCAACGACGCCTGCTCGGGATTTCTCTGACGAACGGCGTTCAGCGAATCCGCATAGCTTTTCTCGGCCTCTTCCAAGTTTTCCTTTAAACGCTCTCGCTCCTCTTTTCCTCGTACGATTGCTGTGGCCGCGGTGAGTGCCGTCATGCGTCTTTGTAGTCTCGTTAAGTCCGTATCCGGAGAGTCACTCGCTCGAGCAAGCGAAAGTTTACTGCCTAAACTATCGAGAAATACGCGGGCACGGGACCGTTCGCTATAATCAAACGCTTCCGCCTCCCTGGCGGAACGAAGCAGGGCGTCAATCATCCCTGTGTAGACTCCTGTCTCACCGCCGAAATACGTCTGTCGATCTTCCTCGGTCCATAAACCCGATCGAGCCTGTTCGATTCTGCTGATCGCCTTCTCATAGGATCGGACAGCGGCGTCCAAGTGGCCCGCTTTTGCGTGTGCTTCGGCGATATGGACAGCGGCAATGGTTATTCCATCAAACATGCCCACGCGCTCCGCTAGAGCGAGACCATCCTGATAGTGGCTCAAGGCCCGGGACCAGTCGCCGCGCCGAAACTCGATCTGCCCCAATCCGAGGTGTAATCTATGTTCACTGATATATCGTAATTGCCAACCTTCAATATCCTGTAGCGCCTGACGATATTGTTTTGCTGCCAGCTCCAGGTCTTCCGCCAGAAAGTAAGCGTTCCCCAAAATATCCAGCAGATGAATGGCACGGCTCCGATAAAACTCCAGAGGGAGCTGGAGGATGGATCTGCGCCAGAGATGAAAACCATCGAGGACCTGCTGGGTGAGCGCAATCGATTTATTCAGTGCATCGATCGCTTCGCGGTTTTTTTTCTCCCGGATCATATCCTCTGCCATTTGCTCGTAGATAATGCCTTCCCAAAGAGTTTTGCTTAAACCTTCCTGGCGGTTGAGGAGATCCATCTGTCTTTTTAACAGTTCTGACGCTTTGGCATGATTTCGCACCGTTCGATAAACGGAACGCAACCCACGGAGCGCGTTTTGCTGGATGACCGGCACGCCGGCGCGGTCGGCCATCTCCACCCCTTTTTCACCAAGGATGACCGCTCTTTGTAACTCGCCGATTAACAGCGCCGCTCTTGCCGCTTCATAGTATGCCGCGCTTGCCGATCGCCAATACTCTGTCGGCGATGCGCTGGTGCGCGCCTCTGTCTCTGCGGCTCGGGCTGCCGCCTCAAAATAAGTCAGCGCTTCGTGGATCTCACCGCGCAAGATGGCCTGGCGGCCGACCTCGTTGACAGTCTTGGGGTCGAATCTGGATTGGCCAACCGCATGGGAGGCCAACAGTAAAAACAGCAGTATGATCTTCGATTTCAGTGCCTTCCTGGAAAACATATTACACCCGGCAGTGACTCATCCGGTCAGGTCTTCGGCATATTACTTGTGCTGAAAACTAACAGCTCTTACCGCAGCACCAGCACCCGTAACCAGTTCGGTGACTTTTTGAATATTCCTGCCGTCGCTCAGCGCATAACTGACGGCCTTGCCCTTGGTCACGCCGCCGACGCCGCGTTCGACGATTTGAATTTGCTGTTTGATCTCTCTTGACAGACTCTTGCGTTCGGTGTCGCTCGCTTCATTCATTTTGCTCAGGAGGCCGCGTATGTCGGTCAGCGGCGTCTCGGACGCGAGAACATAGACCGTCTCCGTGCCGGGATTTTCATCCAGCCAAAACCACAGATCCTTGTCTGGAATTGCAATCTCACGACCGGCCTCGACAAATCCCGGGTGTTCTATTTTCGGGTCGGGAAACAGTTGGCTCGCTTGTCCGTGACTGTCGAAGAGCAAAACATAAACGTGGGCCGGCTTATTCGTCTCGACATGCACCTGAAAATGATCACGCGATCGCAAGACGCTCCTTTCTCTAACGATCACTTCAGTGTAACTACCATCGGGCTCTCTTCGCTGGCCGATGATGTTCATACTAAGAGTCAGCGGCGCGGGGAGCGGTGTGGATAAGACTCTTGACGCGTCGGGCGCGGGCGATGCCGCAGGCTGTATCAGGAAAGTTTGGGGCTTCGAAGCCGAAAACCGGTTAAACGACAAACCGGCGACTAAAAAACCTGCCGCCAAGACAGCAGCCGATGAAGCGTATAGCCACGACCGCCGATTTTTCCGGCCGAACATCGGGGGCAGCAGCTTACTCTGCCCAGGTTGAGCATCGATCCCTCTATCGTGCGGCTCTGCCGCGGGTTCCTCCACCGCGCCGAATTTACTGTCGGGGTCGCCGTAGAGAAGATAGTTGGCCCAGGTCAGCCGGTCGAACTCGTCTGTAAGATCCTCCCGGCGCGCGCTACGAAGCGCCGATCCCACAGTCTCTCCTGCCGCGATGGCGGTGTAAAAACGCTTGGCGCAGCCGGCGCCGAGGCCGTCTACGACATCGCACCAAGTGCCGATGTAATGCTCGACGCCGGCGAGCAAGAAGGCGTTGGCGAGACCGAAAAGCTGTTCTTCTTGCTCATCCTCGCACGGCTCGTCGCTGCGACCGCTTCGGCAGGCGTTGGCAAACACCAGAGCCGGCATTGCCTGAAAGCCGCCCATGGCAATAATCTCAGACGCTTTGAGGATACCGTCGGTGAGCAGCCAGCCGCTGCTGTTCGGACTCAGCGCATCATAGACGGCGTGTCCGGCATAATGAACGATGTCGTAATCCCGCAAGTGATTCTTGGCGTACGCAAGCTCGACCGGGCAGCTTTTGAAGTCGACTTGAAAGATGCTGCTCTTGGCTTCGAGAAAGGCCTTGATATCGAGGCCTTCGCGGTAGCAGGCTTCGAGGTCACCGCGCGGGTCGGCTAGGATCAAGACTTTGAACGGAGGTTTGAGCGCCCGCGCCGACCGCGCGGTCGGCGCCTGCCGGGTGCTGGCGATCCGGCCCACGGCGAATCGACGGCAAAGAAACTCCCGCCCGTCGTAGAGCAGTTCCCAGGGCAAGTGAACTAAAGTGTCTTCCAGGTGGAGAGTGAGAAGAGTCGCCAATGTGCCGGTGAGTTTTTCTCTGATCGGGATCGGAAGGAGCAGATCGAACAGCAGCCCGCCCGCCCTCTTGAGACCGTCCGCGGCCTCCCGTGCCAGATTGCCAGTCTGGTTTGCCCGCTGGAGACCGGCTAAAAGCTCTTTTCGCGTCTTCTTGACTTGCTCCCAATCGACCTCGTGGATTTCATAGGAGCGGAGCGCTTTCTCGTTCCCCTGGGAGAAACTGACCTTCAGTCTTGACCCGTCGCGGGCAAACTGAAGTGTAAGGGCGTTGTCGTTCATGGCCGGAGAAAAAACCATTGCCCAACAGTCGCTGTGTTAAATCACCTCTCCAACATCAGGTTAAGACGAACCCGGCCCAGGGAATAGCCGGATTCGGAAACGGCGATACTATATTCACCCGGCGCTAACCGGTCAAATACCACCGAACCCGCTCGGGTAACAAACGACGCCTGCTCACGATCCCCGGAAGTCAGCGTCAAACGAACACCATCGGCTGGCTTTCCGGTTTCCTCGCTGACGTTGGCCAGAACTCTGCACGCGCCCGGCTCCGTAAGCTCCAAGACCAATCCGACTCTGAACCGCCCCACGTCCTGCTCGACATGGAGCATATTTTCGTTAGCCGATCTGCCTTCGCTGCGAACAATCGGCACCGGCTGTAACACCAACCGCGCCGTGGTGCTGAGCAATTCTATAGAATCTCGAAGCAGCCGGACGGCGATCTCAAAGCGATTCTCTCTGCCTTCAACAAGGGCCCTTGCCCGATTCACAAGCTGTCGCGGAACATCGACCTCGCCGCCGGTTGTTTCCACGGCGTTCAACACCGCGGCCAATTCATCGAGGCAAAGCGCACATCGCGCCAAATGCGACTCGACTTTGTCGCGCTCACGGCCCGCCAGATCTCCTTCCAAAAACGTCGCCAGGACTTCCTCATCGGGACATTCGGCTCGGTCGCTGGACCCTGCCGCTCGAGTGAATAACCGCGACAGCATTTCCGCGATCTTTTTTTCGTCCGAGCTCATCTTCGCCCCCTCTACCACAAATCTCTGCCCCACAAAACCCTGCTAAGCACGCAGGCAGGCCATCGCGCAATGCGCTATTGAACGATCCATCTTTACGTTTCTTTCCCGATTCGTCGGGCTCTCAGATAGCATAGGCATCAAAGTCATACCCCTTTACTAAGCATACGATCCTCGATCCGCAAGTTAACTCTACGCGCGATCTAGCGGACTGGTCTCCTTTGGTTATTTGGGCATCGATTTATCGATAAACGTAAACAACCGCCGGGTAGCATCCTCCGTAATTTTCTCGTCGTAGTGGTAAGCGACCTGTCTACCGTCGACGGTTTTGGTGACGCCATTTAACTGACGGCAATCGAAACAGTGCGTGGTCTTCGGATAAACATGCCACTCGACCGGAGCGCCGGCGGCCTTCGCCGCCTCGAGTTTAGGAATGCAGACACTCGGCAAAGTTTCATTATCGTCTTCGCCCATAAGGACCAGAAGTGGCCGATCGATGTCCGGATTGGCGATTTCATATGGAACACCTGTTTGAAATTTAAGCGAGGGACAACCCGGATAGACCGACACGATCGCGCTCACTCTCTCGCCCGCCGCGAGCGCCGTACCCCAAGACTTGCTACTCGCGAGCACCCCTACCATCGCACCCCAGGAAAAACCGGCCATCGCGATGCGCTTCTTGTCGACGTAGGGTAACGAGCGCAAATGCTCCGCCGCTTGCAAAACGTCTTTGACGCCACGCGGAAAAGTGACCCCCTTTTGCGGTCCGTTGCAAAGAGTAGTGGCATCTCGCTGACTGAGGCTGTCCAACAAAAAAGCGACATAACCTCGCGCGACCGCTTCTTTGGCCCAGTCCAGCATCGAGAGATTGGGATTCTTGGCTCGTGCCAGCAACCCACTGCATTGGTGCAGTAGCACGAGCGCCGGGAATGGGCCATTCCCATCGGGTTTGAAAATTCCCATTCCAACGCTAGGCGTTGACGCCTCTGTAGGAAACTGAAGATCAGCCGCTTGGCTCGCTACGCGTTTCATCGTCGCTGGGGCCACTTGGGCGAAACTCTGGTTCGAAACAAGCGACCAGACTATTAAGGGTAGTATAACCAGGGTTCGCTTTGAATAACGACGCTGAAACAGCGCGGAAGCCGAATCTATTTGCACAAAAACCTCCCTAAAGGATTTGGTATTTCAAATCTGAAAACCATCGGCGAAAAAGACGCCCGCTAAATTTTTCGCCCTTCAAGCTACTGAATCCATTTGGCGATTTTGTCGACGACTTCCTCGTCCCGTCCGTTGAAGCCGTGATAAGCCTGCGCCTCGCAAGGGTCGCCGTTATTCGTCCCGCCCTCGATCGTCACCAGCTCCGTGCGCGCCGCCCCCATCAGTCTGTTCATGAGCTTCGGTATTTCGCTGTACGCGCAGTGCTCGCAGCCGTCGTCTTTATGGTGTACCACCAGCGTGGGAATCTTTAGTTTACCGAGAGGCATGGCAGGTACCGGCCGGCCCTTTGGTTCGGACAAGATGCTCGAGGTTAACACCAGGCCGTCCGGACCATTCTGCGTTCCAGCTGCTTGAATCGCGATGTACGCGGCAGATTGAGTTCCACGACTGGTGCCGACCAGCCACACCGGGACATTGGCCTGCTGTTTGATCCAGGCAATGACCGCCTTTACGTCCTCCGCATGTTCGGGCCGCTGGCGAAAACCCCCAAGGTAAGGGTTGCTCTGCCGATCAGAGGGGGCGTCGATCGTCGCCACCATCAGGCCGCGCTCAGCAAACAAGCCGCGGTTGCGCACGACGAAGTTATTGGCGCCCCAGCCAATTTTTCCGCTTGGCAAAATTTGCAGTCCGCCATGCCCGCCGGCCAGAAGGATTACCGCAGCTTTCGCGTTGCTAGGAGAGGAAAACAAAAACCGCTGGGTAACATTGGCGCGGGTAGGAATGTCGACAACGCGCTCGGACTGCGAATGAGCGCCAGACGCGATCAGTAACATCCCCGTGATTGTCGAAAAGATCAGCCGAAACATGCATCACCTCATTGAATTCTCTTGTCTATCCTATTGGGAAATCTCACCTATCATAGATTAAGCGCGTTCAACGCGGCCGTCAGACTGTCATAGAGCACCGCTTGATCGCCACAATTGGTAACCCAGTCTCGACTTGGACCGTTTCCGTCGGGTGATCCGCGTAGCATACAGCCGTCCGTCCGCTGGATCGCCTGCTCAAGTTTCTGACGCGCAGTCTCAACATCGTCTACCTGGAGACTCTCGATGACCTGGCGCAGAAGATTCTGGATCGCATTTTGATTTCCCGCGGTCGTCACGCTTCCGGGGGGAAGAGTGACAACAAAATTCTGGCTAGCCGCGGCTTCGTACTCGACGAAGTCCTCGGCGGTGATGACGGAAATACTCGTCCCACCAGTTGCCGTTCCTCCCAAACCGTCGCTAACTGTGAGATTCGCAATATAAGTTCCGGCCATGTCTGGAACGAAAGTTGGATACGCTGTCGTCGCACCGGACAATGAGGTTAGGCTACCAGCAGGCACCTGAAGCGTCCATGAATAAGTGAGAACGTCACCATCAGGGTCGAAACTTCCCGAGCCATCGAGGCCGACGGTCTGCCCGACAATCGCAGCTTGATTCATACCGGCATTCGCCGATGGAGCGGCGTTCAAAGAGCTGACTGCTACCGTATCGGGAGCACTCGTGCGACCGTCCGTGTCGGTTACGATCAGTTGGACAACGTAGGTTCCCGCTTTGTCTGCCGTGAAGAAGGGACTAGCCGAATTGGCACCTGCGAGTGTAGCGGTGCTGCCTGGAGGTACGCTAACGAAAGACCAGGCGAAGATGAGAGATGGCGTTGGCGTATTGTCATCGAACGACTGTGAACCGTCCAGGCTAACGAGCTGTCCTGCATCGATCGCTTGGTCAGGCCCCGCATTCGCCGTGGGCGCAGCATTGCGCGGCTCACCGGACAATAAGGCGAACGATAGCGGGTTCGATAGTCCCGTGCGGAAAATTTCGACATTCGACCCGTCGAGGTTTGCACGGCCGATGCGGCCTATCGCCTCGTTTGCCCAGTATATTTTCCCGGCCGGAAGATGCAGCATCAGCCCCGAAAGCGTTGTTTGACCGCTCACAAGCGTGACAATACTACTCCCGTCGAGATTCGACCGCCGAATCTGTCCAGATCCGGTTTCACTCCAATAGAGATGTCCGTTCGCCAGATCGAGAGCGGTGTGATTGGGTGTGGGCAGACCGGAAACCAATGTCTGCTGGCCTGTGCCGTCGAGATTGGCGCGTGAGACGGTGCCGGCAAAATAGTCGGGCCAATAGACTTTGCCGCCAACCACGTCGAGCGCCAAGCTTGTCGCATTAGTTACATTGCTCAGTGGCAGTGTCTGGATGCCTGTTCCGTCAAGGTTCGCTCTTCGAACGCCCACTGTGCCATACTCTGTCCAGTAGACTTTGCCGCGCACGAGGTCGAGCTCAACGTCGAAAGGACTGGTACCTGTACCGACGACGATTTCCGCACCGCTTCCATCTAGGTTAGCTCGACGGATGTAGCCAGTATTAAGCTGGGCGAAATAAAGCTTCCCCGCCCCAAGGTTAACCGCCAAGCCGCGTATATTTGAGAGTCCAGTAAGTATCTGCGCCGCCTCGGTTCCATCGGGCTTTACCCGCCAAATCGAGCTCGTGCCGTAGTCGCTGAAATAGATAGCGGGCGTCGGTGGAGAGGCCAAGACCGCGAAGGAAAACGGGTTCGACAGTCCCGTACGGAATATTTCGACATTGGACCCGTCCAAGTTTGCGCGGCTGACGCGGCCGATCGCCTCGTTCGCCCAATACATCTTTCCGCCCGCAAGATCGAGCATCAGCCCGGAAGGTGTTGATTGGCCACTCACAAGCGTGACAGTACCGCTTCCGTCGAGGTTCGAGCGCCGAATCTGTTGAGAACCAGATACTGTCCAATACAAGTACCCGCTCTGCGGATCGAGGGCGATGTGATTGGGATTGGATTGGCCGGAAACTAGCGCCTGTTGACCGGTACCGTCCAGATTGGCCCGCGAGATTGTCCCGGCAAAATAATCGCACCAATAGAATTTGCCTCCACCGACATCGAGCGCCAAGCCGACTGCGTTTGTGACGTTAGTAAGCGGCAATGTCTCGACGCCCGTTCCGTCGAGGTTCGCTCGTCGGACGCCCACCGTGCCGAACTCTGTCCAGTAGACTTTGCCTCGCACGAGGTCGAGCTCGACGTCATGAGGACTAGGACCTATAGCGGTAACGATTTCCAGGCCGCTACCATCTAGGTTAGCTCGACGAACATAGCCAGGATTCTGCTGGACGAAATACAGCTTGCCCGCCCCAAGGTCGACGGACAAACCGCGTATGTTTGTAAGTCCGGTAAGAATTTGTGTGGCCTCTGTCCCATCAGGCTTTACCCGCCAAATCGAGCTCGTGCCGTAGTCGCTGAAGTAGATAGCCGCTGCTGGAAAACCACTCCCCTGCGACGCGTTAAGGAAGAGCGTACAAAAAATGCCGAATACTATAAATGTTCCGGCAAAAATTCGGGAGATACTCAGCTTCATAGCCTCACCTCATTTCGATTACGGAAAGGGTTACAAGTCATTGGACAAATTGGTAAACCACTCCGCCATGAATTATTCGGACTGCTACTCTGTGACCCTACTCAAATCGAAAGTTTCCGTAAAAATGGCTCGCTATTTCGTCACGGTAAATATTGAAGTGCTTGTCGCGGTCCCGCCCGGTCCCGTTACGGAGATCGGACCACTTTTCGCGCCATTAGGCACCGTGGCTGTGATCGTGTTCGGTGGTAACACGGTAAATTTCGCATTCGAATTATTAAACTTTACGGCAGTGGCACCCGTAAAGTTCGTGCCAGTGATGGTCACGATGGTGCCGGCATTAGCGCTGCTCGGTGAAAAGTCGGTGATCGTCGGCGCCATGACAACGGTGAATGCCAAGGCGCTCGTCGCTGTACCACCCGGAGTAGTGACCGTAATCGGTCCGCTTGTAGCGCCGGCCGGGACGGTGGCGGTGATCTGTGAGCCTTTGACCTTGAAAGCCGCATTCGTGCCGTTGAACCTAACAGCAGTCGTGCCGGAAAAGTTCGTTCCCTTGATCGTAACGGTTGTGCCGACGCCACCGATGGCCGGCGAGATGCTTGTGATCGTGGGTGCCGCTACCGTCGTCACCGTGAAGGGCGTGGAACTCGTTGCCGTACCGCCGGGAGTGGTTACCGCGATCGGGCCGGAAGTGGCGCCAATGGGCACCATAGCTGTGATTTGCGTGTCCGAGTCACCGGTGAAAGTCGCATTCGTGCCATTAAAGTTAACCTCGCTTACCCCAGTAAAACTCGTACCGGTGATCGCCACCGAGGTGCCGATCGGTCCGCTCGTTGGCGAGAAACCTGTGATCGCAGGGCTCGGAATTGGGTCCACGCGGACGACGAGCTGACTGATAGGAGGAGAGATCGGCGAGACATTCACTTGCATGAATATGGTCAATTGCCCCGACTCGTTCATCTCCGAAGTCGGTGTTATATTTATGATAACTCCGCCATACAAACTATCGCCGGTGCGAAGAACTACCGCGGCGCTGCTGCCTGGGTCGACGTACAAGAGTTCGCTCACACCGTTCCCCGCATCCGTATAATTGCGGACAGCCGCAATGCGCCCGGAACTATTAATGAAGACTCCGCTATAAACAGCATGGGTAATCGTACTGCCAGATCCACCGATTCGGGTTCCTTGAACCTCCACCGTGCTGCCGTCGGCTAAAACCCTTTTGACCCAAACTTGCCCTAGGGCGTCATACTCCGATACGACGAGGCTACCGTTCTGATTCACATTCCAGGAAAATATTCCCGCTTGACTAGCTGGGATAGAATAGACGACGGTATGGGTCGCAGTCTCGCCGGCCGCGAACCGCCAGATTTCGTAATTTTGATTGCCATAGTTCAAAAGCGCGACGTAAATATCACCATTCTCGAGGATCTTCGCAGGGCGCGCGATAACACCCAGGTACGTTGGATCGATAGTTAACGCTGTTGTGGTGCCATCCCCGTTAAGGCGAATAACCTGCGGTTGGTTTAAGGCAGTGTCGCGCACGAGCGTGACACCCGAACCGGCAGAGTTAGTGAACACGTCGAGCGAGTAACAAGGACATGGCTGGGATGCGTCTGTGAAGCCGTTTGTATAGGGCGGCGCGAGACTAAAAAACTGATAGTAAGGTGGCGTTCCTTGAAATATCGGACCGCGTTGGTATGTCAGCGTATTGAGGTTGTTGATAGCAAATCCGTCCAGCCCAAGGTCGTAACCCGGACCCGCTGCGCTGACAAAGCTGTGCGTTGAACTGTCAATGGTCAGAAGAAAACCGTCTCCCGGATCAGGATAGTTACTGTATCGAGTGTTGATAAGGACAATTCCGGAATCATTGAGCGGAAAAGAACTAGGACCTCTCGCGCCCAGAAAGCCGCCATCCGGTCTCAAGTTTGTCCCGTAGCCAATGATCCCCGTGAAGTTGACCTCGATGGCGTACAACGGCTGTGCAATAGCAGCGGCGAGAAGCAGCGCGCAAAGGCCAACAACCTGGTAAACACTCCGCTGCAGCCGATTCGAACGTGTCAGAAAAGCAAGTTTCGTATTTGGGTACTTTCGCCAATGCCACATGTTTGTTGTCTCCTTGGTTTTTGACAATCGAAAAGAAACCCATTCCGGCGGTCGGACCTTGGGGTCGCGTCGACCTTTGGGTCGCATCTTGAATCTTGTATTTTGCCAACTTCCTATCACCGCCCCTATGGCTAAAACTTTACCGAAGCCATTCGCAACCGAGCGGACCACCGCTCGTACGATCGCCGAAGGGCATACCGACACATCGACGCGCACGGGGAATTATCCTCGGCTACAACTTCTGCTGTTCAAATAGTCGCAGCGCCCTGCGATTTCTTACAGCGAGATGGGTTTTCCTTGTGTTTATCGGAGCTTCGTGGGGACGTAGTGGGTGAAGAGCAACTACGTTAAACGGCGTGACGGTGGCGGGCGCCAGGAGGCCAATGTCGAGGCTTCGCCTTAGATCGAGCGAGCTTTGACCCGAGCTCCCGTTCTTGACCATGTCGGCTGACGAGGATAGGATTGGTCATAATTCAGACCAGAACATGGATGGGTAACCGATATGAAGACGATGCCGTTATCGGAAGTCAAGACAAAACTTAGCGAGCTCATAGACGTCGTCGAGCGCCGGGACGAGGCGGTTACGATCACTCGGAACGGGAAACCTGTGGCCATCATTGTCAGCAAGGATGAGTACGAAGGGTGGCAGGAGACCGTTGAGATCATGACCGATAGCAATTTGATGAAAGAGATTCGCAACGGCATAAAAGCCCTCGCGCGCACCAGGAAGCGCTACACCCTTGACGATCTCTTCACCGACTGACCCTCCGGCATGCCGGTTTCCGGACTCAAAGTGCCGCCGGAAGTTCGCGATCTTATCCGGCATCTCCATCCCGAACTAAAGCGGAAGCTCCGCGCCGCGCTGGCAGACATCCTGGACGATCCCGCCTGTGGCAAAGCGCTCAAGGATCAGCTCGAAGGTTATTGGAGTCTGCGCGTAGGGAGAAGCCGAATCATCTATCGGCTTCTCGAAGATTTCGTGGAAATCGTGGCCATCGGTCCGCGTCAAACGATCTATCAAGAGGCGGCTCGTCAGCATCGTCGAGATCGGGAGAAGTCCTGATGCCGGCCACGAAAGGGCCGATAGATCTGGAAGAGATGTCAGGCTATAGGTCCGGCGCTAGCGGGTGACCGTAAAAGCGGCCAGTTGACGGGTGACGATATCCAGCGATACATATATCCAAATGAAAACCACCATAGAGATTTCCAACTCTCTCTTGGAAGAGGCTCGCAAATTGGCGGCTCGAGAAAAAACCACGGTCCGCGCGCTGGTCGAACAAGGCCTGCGGCAAGTCTTGACCGAGCGCAAAAGCCGCGGCGCATTCAAGCTGCGCAAGTCGACTTTTAAAGGTCGCGGCCTTCAAGCCGAATTTGCCGGCGGGACTGGGGAGAAGATTCGTGAAGCCGTTTACGAAGGTCGGGGCGGATGATTGCGGTCGATACCAACATTCTCGTGTAGCCCATCGCGAAGATGCCGCTTGGCATGACGCCGCCTATTCCAGAGTCGTAGAATTGGCCGAAGGGCGCGCTGCGTGGGCCATACCCTGGCCCTGCCTTCATGAATTTCTCGCCATCGTCACCCACCCGCGCATCTATGCTCCGCCGACACCCCTATCGGTGGCGATCAAGCAGGTAGACGCGTGGTTAGAGTCACCGACATTGAGTCTGTTAGCCGAAACCGAAGAATATTGGCCCGAGTTGCGTTCCATCCTGAAACCGGGGCGGGTCAACGGCCCCGTCGTTCACGATGCCCGAGTTGCAGCCATCTGTCGCGATCACGACGTCCGCGAGCTTTGGACCGCAGATCGTGATTTCAGCCGGTTTCCCTCGCTCGCCACTCGAAATCCACTCATCGGATAATCAACGCAGGCTTCCCCGGAAACCGTTCGGCGGATGTCTCGTCGACCACGGTTTCCAACGGGTCGGCTGCAGTACTCGTGAAGTGTTGAAACCAAAAAATTCAGGTGAATTTCTATAACGCCGTGCGCAGCTTGGCGAGGAGGCAGTTTTTTTGCGTGTAAACCGCGTTGACGGATAGATAGAGGATCAACGCGACGTCTTGGGCCGAAAGTTTTTGCCGAAAGCAGAGATCGAGGATGAATCATTCGCCCGATTGAAGTTCTGCTTTCGCGCATCCAATACGCGCAGTTGGTCGTCAAACCTCTCGCTCTTTGATTTTTCCGTGAGCTGGTGCGGCGATTTGACAATTTCGTCATAAATCAGATAATCAGATTATTATGAAACTCGACAAGAAAAAGAACCTGCGTGGGCGGAACCGGTTAAAGCCGAAGGCACGCATTCTACCGGTGAATTCGGTCAAGGGCAGCCGTGTCATTTCGGCGACGGAAGCGGCGCGTAGCTTTTCCGAATTACTCGATCGCGTCTGCTATCGAGGAGAATCCTTTGTGATAGAGCGTGGAGGGGAGCCGGTGTGTGAGATGTCACATGTAAAGCCGCTGCGCTTCACCGGTCCGGACTTCCTGACACTGCTTCATTCCGTGCCAAAGCCCGATCCTGGCTACTGGAACGCGGTCGAGGATACAACGAAACAAGCATCTACGGTTCCGGAATCGCCATGGGGATCCTGATCGATTCGAGCGTTCTGATGGCTTGGGAGCGGAACCAACTCAATCTGGAATCTCAATTGGCGGATAACGCTGAGGAAGACTTTGCGATTTCGGTGATCACCGCCTCGGAGTTGCTGCATGGGGTTCATCGTGCCGCCAACCCAGCTCAGCGCCGCAGACGAGAAGCCTTTGTCGAAGGCCTGTTGGACCGGCTCCCGGTTATTTCTTTCGATGCCGTTACTGCCCGCATCCATGCCCGGCTCTCAGCGGAGCTTGCGTCGAATGGAACTACAGTGGGCCCGCACGATCTCATCATCGCCGCGACGGCGATGACGAAAGGCTATGTCGTGACCACTCGTGACGAGCGCAGCTTTCCAAGAATTCCAGGGTTAACGTATCAGCGCTGGTGATTGTTGGAACCGCGGGACGACCATTCATAATGTGAATTGTCCGGCGTACCCGGTCAGCTCAACGTAGCCATTACTGTTGACAATCTGGCGGTGCGCTTTGCGAGAAAAGGTTGGACAGAATCGATGTTGCCCGAGACAATCGGTTCGCGTAAACTCCGATGAGAGTGGAAGGCGGTAGCCCCATATGTATTGCAAGAACTTTTCAAACCGCAAGGGAAAAAGTGAAAATCAAATCGTGGTACTGCGGCCAGAGTAGTCAATAGTCAGGCTCGACCCCGATACTGAATTTCTTACAATCGGCGACTTGGTTTCACTACTTTTGCTCGGTGCTGCGCCGGATTAACAAGCGCGAGCGGGGGCTACAGAATCATCCTCGGAAGGCGTAATTAGGGCCGTGATCGAAGCTGTCGGTTGCCACCCACAGTCAAAATCTACCGTAGCCTGGGTTATGGCCGTTGAATCGCGCTATCTCGTTCCGCCAATGTCTCCGGTTAAAGCCGGCAAGCCCTCATAGCTCGCTAAGAATACGATCTTGGACTTTCCGAGGATCTCCCTCGTTCGAAGGATCGTTAAGAAATCAAAGCATGACATCTTTTAACTCATTCCGACCCAATCCGACGCCCCGATCGTACCATTGCGGGAATATTTCCGTCTCTGTACATTAGTGCGTGATCAAAGGAGTCCGCATGGGCAGTCGAAAAACCAACCGCCGAATGACCAAAAAACACTTTGTCAAAATGGTCGCTCAGGGGACTCTTTCTGCCGACCAAGCGATTGGCAAGATGGTCGACGAACTCCAGCGTTACGAGCGCAAGTACGGCATGCGCTCCGAAGTCTTTTACGCGCTGATCCCCGGCACGCCCGCCGAGGACCAGCCTGACTTTCTCGATTGGGCGATGTGCTATCGCGGCTATTTTCGCGCGTTGCAAAGTAAGTTTCCCCTTAAAGAATTAGCTCACTATGCCGTTTGAGGGCCGCCAGCGCGCGGCTGTTATCGAACGCTGTTGGGCCATCTACGTTTCGCTCACCGACGCCTTCGACGTTCCCGAAACTTTTCACTCCGAATTCGCTGACATCGTAGAATCCGCCCTTATCAGCGGGGGGTTGCGCTTTACGGTAAGCGTAGGAGGCAGCCTCACGCTACGAGTGGCCGAGGAGTATGTTTTCAACAGGCAAAAACTGACGGTCAGCCGATATAGCTACAACTTGATCGACGCCTCCGGCGACAACCTGTTTCGCGCGGACAATTTGCCTTTTCATCGGACTGACTACCGCCGAAAGCGGCTGACGCACCCGCCGCACCATATGCACGACCAAAGGGTCCGAGTATTTTCTTTTAGTGGAGACTTGTTTCACTTATCGCCCACGCCAAGCTCATTCTCGCGTCGCGGTGAACGCCACGATTACTCACCTGCCTTGTGAAACTGTCTTGTTCCACTACGTAGTGATCACTCCGCGCACCAGCGAAGCAGGGTACCATCTTGGATCTCGATATTTCGCCGTTTCCCATCGTCGGCACCGTGGAAAAACATCACGACGCCAAACCCAGCCAAGTGCACCACGGCAGCCGCAACCGGTAGATAGCAAAGCGACGAATCTGCGCGCACGGGGAAAGTTCCCCGGCGACAACTGACTCTGTTCAAATGGTCGCAGGACCCTGCGATTTCTTAAAGCCGGCTGGGTTTCTGCAGAGTTTCTCTAAGCTTGGCGAGGATGCGACTTTTCTGTGTGTAAACCGCACCGACGGAGAGTCGCAGTATCGAAGCAACGTCTTCGGCCGAGAGGTTTTGTCGAAAAAAGAGATCGATAATGATTCGTTCGCGGGGTTGGAGTTGGGCCATCGCTCTTTCGAGAAGCTGAATTTGCTCGTCCTTGCCACGCTCGTCCGAGTCATCGGGGGGATCGATGGTCCGCAGATCTTCGGCAGAGGCTGCCGGGTTTTTTAATTTTCGCAAATGATCGATGGTCCGCCGCGCGGTGATCATCCTCAGCCAACTCGCGAGCGTGCAGCCGTGATCGCCGCGAAAGCAGCGCAATTGGAGAAAATCGTCTTTGACCAGCGATAAGAAAACTTCTTGGAACAGATCGTCCGCGAAGTCCTGTGATGTTTCAGCGCGGTGGAGAGAAGCGGAATTCTTAATCGTATGAAAAACCAGCCCGGAGTACTGCCGAACGAATGCATCCCAGGCGGCCTTGTCGCCGCTCACGCAGCCCGCGATCAGAGTTTTTTCCGGTTCGGTCATGAGGCCGGTAGGAATTCGAACGTCGATTTTGGTTCAGTGCAAGTACCACAGGAGTCGATTGTTTGGCAAGTTACCGGCTGAGGAAGCGAGTCAACCGTTAACTTTGCCGCGTATCATCTGCTTGGGTGGGCGTGACGGAGATCGAGCGCTCAGTCACACGAACAGTTAGCTGGGTTTTCTTTTACGGCTCTTAACGAGGGAAAGCCCCGTGCCTCTTCTACCTTTAAGTTCATTTAGAAGACATTCCCAATCGATCAGAGTCAGATAATCGTCTGGCGGACTGGACTCGCAATCGTAGCCGCGCAAAAATTTAGCGAAGCTGCCAAATTTCTTTTCGTAATCCTTGATTCGTTTCTGAATCTCTTTAACGGTGAGAGTAGAATAGTCTACTTCTTTCTCACCTTCGGTTCCTTTAATCGCCAATATCCGACTCATCGAGTGATCTCCTTTATCCGTGGCAAGGCAGTATCGATGATCCGCTTGAGTTCCGCTTCGCCGCTGGCTGCATCTTTAAACGAAGTGGCTAATTTAAGGTGCAAGTGCGGTGCGAGAGTCTTTCTTCCTTTTTTGATTTCGTGACTATCGTAGCGAACTTCGTCGTACCATCCATTGGTTTTCCGATAAAAATGAATTTTGTACTCAATAACCGCGCCAGATTCTTTATCACGGACCGTAACGTTGAGACACTTCCAATTTTTGTTGTCGGGTCCTTCCGGCATTGCGTGAGTATCGCAAATCCAGGGAAAGCCGGCAAACTCCTATGGTTATTCTCATATCGTCAGCTTCCCCGCGTACCCCGTCATTTCGACATAGCCGTTGCCGTTCACAACTTGGCCGCGCACTTTGCCGCGAATCTGCACCGCCCCTTCCCAGTAGGTCACGCGGGTGCTGCGGTTGGTGATCAGCTCCTGTTCAGGAAATGCCGGGGCGATTTCCAGTTCGATCTCTTCGCCGGGGATCGTCACTTGCCATTTCATCGGATAGTTAGCGCCGCTCTTTGGACTCTTCCATCGCTCCAGGGCTTCCACACGATAGTCGTTGAGCCTAAGATGTTTCGTCGAGCCGTTGGCGCTGACCAACGTGCCGCTGGAGTACGGATCGATGGAGCCGTCTTTGCGGCGCATCAGATAGAGCATCAGCTCCGTCTGATTGTCGAGCTGGATGCTAAACCAGTCCCAGCCGACCTGATCCTCGCGCAGCTGGTTGCTGCCGAACTCGTGGTCCATCCAGGTGAGGCCACGGACTTTCTCTTTCCGGCTATTAATCGTGAGCTCTCCTTCGGTTTGCATTCGCGTCAGTGAGTAATAGTAGGAAGCTCGGCCCTCGCCTTCGCCCTTCTGGCTCAGTCCATTTTGGCCGTGCAGGACCGGCGCTTTCAGCGATTTGAGTTGAAGCTGCAATTGCGCGCCGCGGTCATTGACCTGAATTGAATGATTCCGGTCGTCACCCTCGACTTTCCAGTCTTCGTTCCAAACCAAATAGCGGTCCGTCATCGCGCCGGCCTTGCCGGCAATGCCACGATTGATCCGCTCGCGGAACAGAAACTTCTTCCCGGCAACGTCGGACAACGCGAAATGCGCCATGTACAGCTCGGTAAACAAAGGGGCAGCTTTCACTTCTTTCTGCCGGTCGCGCACGCCGAAGCGGAAAAAGGTAACTTGAAAGCCGTAACGCTTGCCGCTGGCCGTTTCCAAATGGCCCGTGTAGTACCACCACTCGGTTTTGAAATCCGGGTGTGAATAGTGATCCACCGGAAACGCCAGTTTCCTGCCCGGCAACGCTAGCTGATAGGTAAAGCTTGCGGTGGCCAGGAGCACGGCAATGACGGCAAGGACAGCGTAGCGGCGGCGCATCAGGCAATCCCCAAGTTTCGTGTCCATGCAGAACGCAAAAGGCAAATTGCAAAATTCACAATGACCGGATATGGATAGGGCGGCTTCGGTTCCCGTAAATTCGCTTTTTTCATTTTGCACTTTGCATTCCTCTGGAGTTTGTTATGGAACCAAAATACACGCGTGAAACGCTGCTCACAACCGCGCAAGAATTGCAGAGCAAAATCGGCTCGGCAAATCTTTGCCTCATCGATACTCGCACCGCGGAAGACTACGCGCAGGGCCATATTTCCGGCGCGACCCATTTCGATCTTTTCGGCCTGAGCCTGGTCGACACCACCGACGCGCCGTTAAAAGCATTTATGTTCATGATCCACCATGTGCTCGAGCTGCGCGGTGTCAGCGAAGCCAAAGAAGTCGTCTTCTATGGGAAGAATTCCGATATGCGCGCGGCGCGCGGGGTGTGGTTCTTGGAATACTACGGCCACCCGAACGTGAAAATGCTCGATGGCGGCATTGACGCCTGGAAAGCCGCGGGTGGACCCATCACGTCCGATGCCATGGCGCCCAAAGGGGCGACATTTAGAATCGCCGAGCGGCGCGATGTCTTGGCGACGGTCGACGACGTGCTGAAATCCCTCAACAAGAAGGACATCGCGATTCTCGACACGCGCAGCGAAGGCGAACACTTGGGTACGCTCGTGCGCGCCGCGCGCGGCGGGGCAATCCCTGGCTCGATTCACATCGAATGGACCGACAATCTCGACGCCGACGGCAAGTTCAAATCGAATGAGCAACTGAAGGCGATGTACGACAAAGTTGGAATCACGGCGGACAAAGAAGTGGTCTCCTACTGCCAAGGCGGCTACCGCGCCGCGCATAGCTACATCGCGCTCCGTCTGCTCGGCTTTCCCAGAGTGCGCAACTACATCGGTTCGTGGAAAGAATGGGGCGACCGCCCAGACCTGCCGCTGGAAATCCCGCGAAAAAAGTAATAGGCAAATTCGGAATGTTGACCGCAAAGAACGCAAAGTACGCAAAAAAGGAATCGGAATTGTAGCACGGCGTGCCGCGCCCTCATTCCAAAACCTTCGTGTCCTTCGTGACCTTCGTGGTGAACACATTCCGACATCTGACAGTTAGACGCAATTTAATGAAATGCTTTCTCCTATTAGCGCTGTTCGCGTTCACGCTTGCGCAGAACAATTCAGCAAACAGCGCCGAAGCGCGCAGAGTCACCTTCTCCTATTCGGCGGTGAGCATGACCTGGTTTCCCGTCAAGGTCGCGGCGGAGAAGGGTTTCTTTCGCACCGAAGGCATCGAGCCACAGCTGATTCAGATGAACGGCAACGTCGCCACCATCGCGCTGGCCAATGGCTATGTCGATTTTTCGCTGAATATTTCGCCGGTGCTTAACGGCGCAATGCAGGGATTAGCCACGAAGCTTGTCGCCGCGCTCAATTCGCGGCCGTTCTTTTCCCTGGTCGTTCGCCCGGAGATCAACTCACCGGCAGACTTGAAGGGTAAGGTCTTCGCGGTAAGCTCCTTTGGCAATACCCAGGCGATCCTCACGGAAAAACATTTGCAGCATTTGGGTTTAAAGAAAGGTGAATACCAATTGCTCGCCATGGGCGCGACGCCGGCGCGCGTCGCCGCGATGGAAAAGAACATCGCCCAGGGCAGCTTGATGCCGCTGCCGACCAACGTGCAAATGGAAAACAAGGGCTACCGCTTGCTCGGCAACACCGCCGAGATCGTCACCCATCCCATTGCCGGTCTCGGCGTGCACGAAGACAAGCTCAAAAAAGATCCCGAGCTGGTCAAACGCACTCTGCGCGCTACGCTCCGTAGCTTGCAGCTGTTGCAGACCAATCCGAAAGAGACGACGAAAATCTTGATGGATTGGACCCGCGCCAATGAAAAGGACGCGGCGCGATCGCTCGAACTGGCTAGGCCCGGTTTCAGCAAGAACGGCATGTTGACAGACGAGGACCTCAGCATCGAGTGGGGCTTTATCCAACAGCAGACCAAAAAAACCAACGTGCCGGTTGCCGTCGCGCACGATATGACGCTGTTAAAAGAAGTCCAGCGGGAAATGGGCATTTAGATAAATTGAAGCCGCAGGCCGGATCGCAACCGCCCAGCCTACCGCTGGAGATACCATCGAAGACGTAACCCGGTTGCTTTCCACAAAGGACACGAAGCGCCCGAACTTAGAGATTCTTACCGATTTGAACGAAGCGGAGCGGGTGAACGGCTTGAACGATTTGAACAAATTAGGAGAACCAACTAGGAGAACAATCATGCGCACATTAGATCTTTTAGCCAGCGATTCATCTCACCTACCCTTTCTCTACGTCTTCAAGGAATCGAAGGTCATGGAGAAATACGGCTTTGAGATCGACCTACACATCGTCGGCGGCGCCAAAGCGCCGACCATGGCGCACCGCGCCAAGCTGGCGCTGGCGGGCGAGATCGACTTCTTGAGCGGGCTGCACCACGAAACCTATCGTGAGCGCGCCAAAGGTGAAAAGCGCCTGACGTATCTCGCGCAAGCGCAGAACAACTGGGACGATCGCCTGGTCGCGTTGCCGGAAATCAAAACCGTCAACGATCTCAAAGGGCGAAAGATCGTCTGCCATTCCAAGGCGCCTTGCGTCTCCGGCAATCTGCGCGCCGTGCTCATCGATTGCGGCCTCCAACCGGAGGAGATCAACATGGATGTGATCGACGATACCTCGGGAAAATTTTTGGAGTTCGTCGACGAGATCACTTCTGGCAAAGCGGTTGCAGCATTGGTCGATATGCCTTTCGATCTCTACGGTATCAAAAAGGGCCTTCACGTCGTCGACCTGCCCGACCGGCCTGTGATCCACAACACGACCCTGCTCGCCACCAGCGATTACATCAAAGAGAATGAAGAGACGGTCTACGCGTTTTTGAAAGGTTTTATCGAAGCGCTGCATTTTTTCAAAACCAAACCGGCTGAAGTCGTGGCGATCTTGAAAAAGAATCTCGCCGCGCGATACGGGCTGCAAGACGACGAATACTATATTCACCTGCAGCGCGAGTGGGCCAAGCTGCTGTCGAAAAAACCCTATCCGCTGCCGGCGGCGATCCAAAACGTCTACGACCTCGACGTCGGCAAAGACCCCAAGATGCGCCACATCGGCCCCATGGAGCCGTGGGACCTGCATTATCTGCGCAAAATCGACGACACTGGATTTATCGACAAGCTATACGCGTAGTGAGAAAAATGCCGACACCCGATCTACGCGCCTATCTCGCAGTCCTGCAAAAAAATGGCGAGCTTCGCTCGGTGACCGATGCCGTCGATTTGCGCTTTGAGATATGTGAGTTTCTACATCAAGTCGACCGCGTGCACGGGCCGGCGCTTTTGTTCGCGCGAGTCATTGGCCATTCGATGCAAGTCGTTGGCAATCTCGTCGGCACGCAGAAGCGCTTAGCCTTGGCGTTCGGGCTGAGAAACGAAAGCAAGTTACTGGAGACCTACCACAAAAGAAGAGGCACCAGCGGAAAACCACGACGAGTAAGAGACGGGCCGGTCAAAGAGGTCGTACTGCGCGGCACCAAACAGGTCGATTTGCAAGCGCTGCCAATCCCGACGTACCACGAAGACGACGCCGGCCCGTACATCACCTGCGGCATTCTCACGTCGAAAGATCCGCTGACGGGTTTGAGAAGCATGGGGCTGCATCGATTGCAGGTAAAGGACAGTCGGCGCCTCGGCGTGCACTTGGCCAACCCCCCGATCTCACATTTCGTCGCTAAAGCGGAAGCAGCGAATCGTCCGCTCGACGTCGCGATCAGTCTGGGCGTCCATCCGATTCTTCTGCTCGCCTCCATCGTCAGCTCGCCGACCGAGGATAAAGTGGCGATCGCCAGCAGCCTGCTCGGCAGCCCGCTTGTATTGACGAAATGTGAAACTTCCGATGTCGACGTTCCGGCGCACGCCGAAGTGGTGATCGAAGGCAAGGTAGTGCCGAAAGTAAGAGAGCCGGAAGGTCCGTTCGGTGAAACCTCCGGTTACTATTTTGGCGACAACAGTCATATCATCGAAGTCACGGCAATCACCCATCGAAAAAATCCAATCTTGCAAGCGCTTCATCCAACCTCCCAAGAAGTCGCGCTGCTTTGCGGTCCCGCCGGCGAAGCCGAGTTAATACAGATGCTGCGCGCGAGAGGCTTTGACGTACAAGACTTGGCGTTGAGCGCCGCCAGCGGCCGAACCCATGTCGTGCTGTCTCTCAAGAAGCGCCACGAAGCCGATCCCAGACAACTGCTCCACTATTTGCTCGCCGGCGTGCCGTACCTCAAACATGCCGTGGTAGTCGACGACGACGTCAACGCGCGTGATCCCAGAGACGTCGAATGGGCGATCGCGACAAGAGTTCAGGGAGATGAAGACATGATCGTTCTTCCGGGCTTGCGCGGCCGAAGCATCGATCCTTCGCAAAAGCCCGGTCTCTTTACCGCGAAGGTCGGCATTGATGCGACGGTGCCGATGACTCAGCGGCAGCGGTTTAAGAGAATCAGCGTGCCCTTAGAAGTTAAAGAGACGGTAGCGAAGCGGCTGGCCACCATCATAAGTCCATCGCCGCCGATAGTCACCAAAAGATGAAGCCAGATCTGTAAAAACAGTTTCAATGATGAAGCAAGCTAGTCTGCCGCGAGAATACCCGGATAAAGCTATGACAAGTACCTCCTCCGAGATTCTCAAGAAATCGTTTGCTTTATTGATCGTCGGCTTCTTGTGCGTCGTCGCCCTTAGCCGCGACACGCTCTTACGCGCCGAGACTCAGGGGAGAGCCATGGAGCTCAAAAGCTCGGCCTTTCAAAGCGGTGCGACGATTCCGCGCAAGCACACCTGCGATGCTGACGATGTCTCGCCTCGGCTTAGCTGGAGCAACGTACCTGCCGGCGCCAAGACTTTCTCTCTGATCGTGGACGATCCCGACGCGCCGGGCGGCACTTGGGTACACTGGGTGATTTATGACTTGCCGGCGGACGCTAAAGAATTGGCCGAGGCTGTCAGCAAAACTGAAACGTTGGCCAATGGCGGCAAGCAGGGTCTCAACGATTTTCGCCGGGTCGGTTATGGCGGCCCGTGCCCGCCGGCGGGAAAGCCGCACCGTTACTTTTTCAAGCTTTATGCGTTGGATGCATCGACGAATCTTAATCCGCGAGCGACCAAACAGCAGCTTCTAGCAGCCATGAAAGGCCATATCTTGGGTGAAGCCGAGTTGATCGGGCGCTACAAACGGTAGGCAATACCCATGAATCGCCCAAGCTAAGGCCTGACGAAAGCTAAGACAAAGCGGTCGCTAATTCCATAGAACTTCTACGACGGCTGATGATCGGCGTTCTTGGGATCGTGCAGGCCGCGCCATAGGTCAATCGAACAACGATCCCAATAGCCTACCATGTTTGATATTGCCAATTGTGATCCCCGTAGGGGGTCGGCGACAATTTGTCTCGGCATTAACGGAAAGCGATGGTATCACCGATTTGCCAGAGGTATATGGCGTGCGCTTCGCCGCCGGCATCACGATAAGTTTCACTTATCTTCGGCTGCCATTCGCCCATATCAAAAGTATAGGTCACGATGCGCGCGCCCGGCCTGAGTTGCCTCATCAGCTGGGGCCGCAGCGCAAGATTGCCGTCGTAGGACAAGTAAAGCGTCACCACCGATGCCCGCGATAGGTCCACCGTGAGAAAATCTTGCTCACGGATTTCGACCAACTTTTCCACACCCTGTTGGCGCGCGTTCTCGCGGGCAAGCTTTACTAGGCCGGGATCGATCTCGAAGCCGACAGCTCGGATGCCGTACTTCTTTGCCGCGGTAATCACGACGCGGCCGTCTCCGGCGCCGAGATCGTAGAGCACGTCGCCGGATTTCACGTTCGCCAACAACAGCATGCGCTCGACCACTTCCTGCGGTGTCGGATCGAAGGGCGCCAATTGCCCCGGGCTCCTCGTCCGCGCTTCGCTCGGCGGCTCCTCCCTGTAGCGCGGCGCCTCGCCGATTACACCGGGAGCAATCTCGATGATAACCGTAGGCGAGTAGGCGTAAGGCCATTCGACAATTCCCACACCGGGGTGTCCGCGAAAAAACCAAGGTCGCTGGTGATGAAGCGGAACGAAACCGGGAACGACCACTGGCCGGTGACCGACCGTCAGTGGCGGCGCAACGAACACCGTGCCGCGGTGGTTTGAATGTTGGCCCGGATGATAAACGGGAACAGGCGCGATCGTCTGAGTCTGAACCCGTTGCGTCGGTGCAAATGATCGAATGGGTGCAGCACCGGCTCCAGGAGTATTGGCGACCACCGGCCGGTGACCGACCGTCGGAGCCGGCGCAACGAACTCCGTGCCGCGGTGGTTTGAATGTTGGCCCGGCTGATGAACGGGAACAGGCGCGATCGTGTGAGTCTGAACACCTTGCGTCGGTGCGAAAGATCGTATGGGCGGAGCAGCGGCTCCAGGAGTATTAACGAAACCTTGTCGCGGCTGCATAGCTGTGGGAGCCGTTTGCGTCACGACGCCGGGGCTCCGTGGCCCCCCTCCCGAACCTCGAAACCCTTGGCCGTCCGCGCTCGTGATCCCAAAGGACCAGCAGAGGATAATTGTCAGCAGCGCTCGTGACTTCATCTCGCCTCCCGAGGAGAACCAATCATATGAACCCCGGACAGGCGAAGTCAACACGTCAAGTTTTGACGCTCACGGCAAGCTCGCGCACGACCGGCGCGCACCAGGCAAGCAGGACTGCAAGCGCGATCACGGCCAGCCCCATATAACTGACGATCGCCGGCGCGCCGATCCAATGGGCACTTATTCCGGCGGTCATTGAGTCGATCGGCATGAGGCCGGCAGGACGCCGCTTAATTGGCCCTGCCGACGAACATTGCATCATCGACGCGAATAAAGCCAGGCGGGTTACCATGTTTAGAGCGCACTTCGAGCCACTCGCGCACTGCGCGCACCACGGTCACATGAGTTCCCTTGGCGATCTGCGTGAGCGCCCGCGCGGAACCCGTTGGCTCCTCGTAAACCGTCGTTGCGCGCAGGGTTTCGTAGACTCCGGGTTCGGCGGCTCGTCTTGCCGGCACCGGCGCGGGCTGCGCCGGCGGCGCCACTGCATCGGCGTTGCGCGGTGCAGGGCGCGGCGCCGAAGCGACGCGGCCCGATGTCAATCGGTCGATTTCGCGGTTCGCGTCGGCCAGCTTCTTTTCCGTGTCCGCCAAATCTTTTTGACCCTCATTCAGCTTGGCCTTGAGCTCATCGAGCTGGCTGGAGCTGCCCTGATTGCCTTCGCGCAGTTTTGCCAGCTCCGCTTCCAGGGTTTGAATCCTTTGATCCTTCTCACGAAGCTCCGAAGAGTTATCCGCCGCGCCCGGCAACTGGTCGCGACGCGGCCATTGGCCGAGCAAAAGCACTCCAGCCACTGCCAAAACGACTATAATTGCCAAGCCAATGATTTTTGATTTTGCCCCACTCTTTTCCTCGGGCCGAACCGGACTGGCCTCGACGGCTTCACTGCTCCGCTCAGCCCACTCCGGTGCCGTCGCAGCGCTCAGCTGCTTTTTGCAATAAGGGCATTGCACCGCATCTAGCGCGATGCTGTTCGCGCAATGCGGACAAAGTTTAGCCTGCTGAGTGGTTTGCGCCATTGCTCGTTCTCCGATTATCTCTAAATTAATTAGGGCCGGATATTGCAACCATTCTGCGGCGGCTAACTCCAAGCGTCAAGTGTTGATTAGACGCCGGCTAAAGCAAAGTCGAATCGGAAGGCCAACCACTGAAGCTGGGGAAGGACTCGCGCCAAGGCGCAAAGTACTCCAAGTTCGGAGTCGAAAGATAGATAATTTTGCAAACCATCTTCTTCATTTTCTCCGACCTTTGCGGCCTTGGCGTCCCTTCGACTTCGCTCAGGACAGGCTTTGCGGGAGATATTCCGAGTTTCAGTTGCGGCACTGCCGCTCCAAGGTTAAATCGTCTTCCCTTCGTGCTCTTGGTGTCCTTCGTGATGAACGATCCCCCCACACTAGACCCAGAACAAACGCAGATACTAACACCTTGCCCCTATCCAACCCTTAGGCTATAGAACCGATGGAGGATTTTACTGTCATGGCCATCATCATCAGCGAACCGCAAACCCGAAAGCTCGTCAACATGTCCCAAGCCGTCAGCCTGGTCGACAAAATGTTTCGCGACCGTGCCGCGGGGAAAATGCGCAACGTGCCGCGCCGCCGTCTCAAGGGCAGCTCCAAGCAACTCAACATGATGGCCGCCTGGCACCAGGAATCGGACTTGATCTGCCTGCGCTCCTACGCCGCCGGCGCCAATATCATCACGCTGTTCCATGGCGGCAAGGGCGGCATCCAAGGGATCGTTAATATGGCTTACCTAAGTAGCCTGCGCACGGGCGCCGCCACGGGCGTCGCCGCTAAATATCTCGCCCCAGCCAACAGCAAGGTGCTTGGCATCGTCGGCCCCGGCTGGCAAGCGACTTTCCAAGTCGAAGCGGTTATGGAAACCTGCGATATCGAGCAAATCGTCGTTTGGGGCCGCACACCGAAGCGCAGGAAAGATTTCATCAAGCAGATGAGCAAGGTCGTCAAAGCAGACTGGAAAGAAGTCGACCGCGTCGATGAGTGCGAAGGCCTCTCGGATATTCTGGTGGTGTCCACCGACGCTACGACACCCGTGGCGAATGGAAGCAATCTCAAGGACGAAGTCCTGGTCGCTTCCATCGGCGCCAACGCCACGGTGAAGCATGAAGTCTCGAATAACTTGATCCGGCGCATGGACTTCATCGTCACCGACGACATCGGCGCGGCCAAAGCAGACAGCGGCGACCTGGTGGCCGCCGCCGAATTCGGCATCCTGCGCTGGGATAGCATCGTTCCCTTGGAAAAGATCGTCGCCGGCGGCGTGCCGCAGCCAAGGCCAAAACGCATTTTCTTCCAATCCAACGGCATTGCCGACGAGGATCTCGCCGTCGGCAAATATGTCCTCGACCAGGCGAAACGCAAGAAAATGAAAGTTCGCCAAGTGACGGAATTCTAGCACGGAGACCCGTGAGCATTTTCGTCGACGAGCGTGGCCGCCAATGCGTAGCCCGTCGGGTGAATCGTTACGACTCGGCTACGACCCCGTCGCATTCGCCCAACTCGCTCCGAATAATGAAGCACCGATTAACCTACTCGGCGAACGAGTAGTGCCCGAACTGCGGTGATCGACGAGAAGACCGGTACGGGCGCAACATGCTTCGCCCGTCCGACTGCAACTAAATTGGAATCAACTTGCTTACGGTTTCTCAAACTTCAGCACAAAGCGGTCGCTGCGTTCGCGTAGATTCGACACGCGGGTGTCTTCCGGATTGCGCAGCATGCTGCCTTCGTTGGCGAGCGTAAATCCTGCGCTGGTCACCTCTTTGATGACGAGTAGCCTGTCGATACGATGCAGCGTTTTAGTTGCCTCATTGCCCGAACCCTCTTTCGCCGAATGGTCGACCACGCCGTAAATGCCGCCCTTCTTTAACGCTGCCAACACGCGTTGGTTCATCGGTCCGCGCACTTCCGGCACGAGATCATGATAGTTGAGATGAATGATTACCACATCCAGCGAGCCGTCCTGCGGCAAGGCGATTTTCGCCAAAGGACCATCTATCACTCGCACATTGGCCAAACTCGGTTGCTTCACCCGCTCGTGCAAATCTGGGCGCGCCGCGGCGTTCGCCGCATAGACGACACCTTCCGGTCCGACCAAGTGCGAAAGGATCACCGCGTTATTACCGCGGGCGGTGAGCAGATCGGCGACTTTATCGCCCCGCTTCACTCCGTAAAAAGCCATCACTTCCTGCGGCTTGCGCACCGCGTCCAGGGCCCGTTCCGCGTCGGGACGAGTGGCAAGGGTTAAAATCTCGGAGTAGTTGGGCGACGTGGTGGCGCAGCCTCCCAGAACGGCTAGGCTCATCGCGGCAAAAATGGACCGAATTCGCGCGAACGGTTTCATGAAAGCTCCCCCCTGAATTAGTTGCTCCACGAATGTAGAATGTCTAAATCGAAATGCAAGATATAGTGAACTGAATTACCGCGAAAATACCATTAACCCGATGTGTTGCCGCTCATCCGTCACCGTCCCGACTAACGGATTGACTCACTTACCCGTTGAGCTGGGTTCGCCGACGAAAACTACCGAGTTGTGATCTTCGTAAACAAGTTTGAAACCCGCGCGGCTTTTCAACAGCGTCGTGAGTGGGCGGTGTTTTTCAGCGATCACCAATTTAGCCTTCAGCAAATCGGGCTCCGACTCCCAGCCAGCGGCGCCGTCCCACGCCGCCAATGACCGTTCGATTCTCCGATCCCCAAAAAGATTCGTTCGTCCGTCCATCGATACGGGAACGTCTGGCAAGGCCCATAGCAGGAATCCGCCCCAATCATAATGATTGAAAAGCGGTCCGGGAAGACGATTACTTTTGATGTAGTTGACCGCCTGCACAGGAAATTTTTCCTCGACGACCGATTTGAGGTTTTTTTCGTCGATGCCACGGCTATGGCCGATAAAAGTCAGCGCGGCAAGCGATACCAGCGCGGCGACCAGTAACTGTCCTTTGCTGAAGTCATAAACTTTGTTGGGCAGTACGGAGCGAGCCGTATCGCCGATAATCGCCAGCGAAACGAGCGCGACCATCCAGACATCCCGGCGCGCTCGAAAAGCAACAAACGCCGCAATCAACAGCAACATCGCCGAAAATGGCGGCCATCTACGTTGCCAGCCCAACGCGAATGCGGCAAGAATGGTCATTGCCAAAACCAGCCAGTCGCCGGGGGAGCGAAATAACATCGGATGCAATTCCGAAAGATATTGGAAGGCACCAACCTGCACGAACATGTAGCTGAGCACTTGATCGTACAGCAGATAATGGTAAGGCGTAAGAAATGTTGCCGCGACGCAGGCGATGTTCACCAACGCGAGGGTGCGCAGGGAAAACGCCGGCACAGCCAAATCCCAACCGCGCGACTTAGCGCAACTCGCCAAGAGGGCCTCGCCGAAGAGCAGGCCCACGGCAGCCAGACCGTAGACAAACTGAATGTGAATATTAGCCCAGGCAACGAACAATACCGGCAGGAACCATAGGAGCCGCGTTTTCTCGGTAGTTCTCGCCCGATAAATGATAAGCAGCTCGATCGCAAAAAATAGCATGGTGATCAACCACGGGCGGGGCGTCATGAGCGACTTCATCGCGCCCAAAGCCATCGCAACCAGGGCAACCTCCGCTTGAATTGGCAAACCGGCACCGCGGATCAAACGGTAAGCCGCGTACGCCACAAGTATCCCCAATAGAACGATGAAATACACAATCCCAACAAGCCCCAGAGACGAATGAATCCAATAAACCATCAACGCGAACGCCCAGCTGTATTCAATCCATGGCTTGCCCATGTCGTTCGCCGAGAAATGATCGACATAGGGCACGGCACGGTGGGTAGCGATCCATTCGCCCATGCGAAAGCGCCACCAAATATCCGGGTCGTCAATTGGCAACATCGCTTGCACCGCAAGGACAAGAAACATGAGAGCCAATAGCACAGCCCGCCGAATGGACGCCTCGCTATTCTCAGAGGGGGAGAGACTCGGTTGCATGCTTGGGTCAGCTGATTGCTCGTAGGATGTAGCGGAAAGTTAACGATAAACGCAGCCACTTCGCTGGCGGAGTATTGACGCCGCCCTGAACCAAAGGGACGCTCGCCCCATTGGAATCCCCATTCAACGGTTCCACGCTGCAAGCAGCGGGGTCAACCGCGGATTCACGCATCTTAACACATATACGTGAGGGAGAATATTCTGACTAGGTGCGTTTGGATGAGGACGAGGCGTTCATCGCGTCGGTTACCTCGTAGCGCAACATGTCCCAAATCTTTTCCATGCACCTGGAAAAATCTGGGTCCTTCATGCTCTTGAAATTGCGCGGCCGCGGCACGTCGACCGTGACGATGCTCTTGATCAATCCGGGCCGCGCGCTCATCACCGCAATGCGATCGCAGAGCATCACCGCTTCGTCGAGATTATGCGTCACCAGAATCACGGTTTTCTTATCCCGCTCCCAGATGCGCAGCAGCTCCTCGCGCATGAGCAGGCGGGTCTGCGCGTCCAGACTGGCGAAAGGTTCGTCCATGAGAATCACTTCGGGATCGTTCGCCAGGGCGCGCGCGATGGCGACCTTTTGCTTCATGCCGCCGGACAATTCATGAGGTCGCGCGCCGGCAAAGTCCAAAAGCTTGACCACGTCGAGAAAAAACCGACCGAGCCGCTTGAGCACGGACTGATCTTCATGGCGAAATTCAGCGCCCAGCGGTACGTTCTCCTCCACCGTGCGCCAAGGCATCAGCGCCGACTCTTGAAAAACCATCGACACCGGCGATTTGCCGCTTTGCGCGCCGACGAATTGCACCGAACCGGTGCTCGGCGTCTCCAAGCCGGCGATGATGTGCAGCAGCGTCGTTTTGCCGCAGCCCGTGGGACCGATGATGCCGAAGAACTCCCGGTCGTGCACCTCGAGATTGATCCCGCCGAGCGCCCGAGTCGTCCCCTGCGCACTGACGAATTCTTTGGTCACACCGCGAACGACAACTTTCATGAGCACCTTCGTGCTCGGTTTCGAGTTCCGAGTTTCGGGTTCCGAGTTTAACCCGAAACCCCAAAACCGGAACCCGAAACCGCGCAAGTCTTATCCGAGAAAATCTTCTAGCCTCACATTGACCAACCCTTGCGGTTTCACCGGTTCGAAGTAGTTGCGCAGCTCCTCGGTCAGCGCCGGGCCTTTGGTTGCATCGATCAACAGCTTCGAACCAATGCGCGGATGGAACCCCATGGGGTTACCGGGGTTCGGCAGCAGTTCAGCCGTGAGATCGCCGGTATGACACAGCGTGTCGGGAATGATCAACACGTCCGACTTGGGATTCACCCGCGTCGACAGCGCATACAGGATCGACTGCGCGTTGTGCGGGTCAATATCGTCGTCCACGGCAATGCCGATCTTCGGATGAAGATACGGGCTCGAGAGCAGCGCCATCAGCGTGCTGCGTACTTCGCCCATTTTACGCGGCGTCATCTGCACGACGATGATGTGGCTGCCGCCAGCGTACGGTAAGGCGACAACGTCCTTGACGTCGATGAAACCGCCGACATCTTTGATGCGCGCGTACAAAACCAATTCCATCGGGAAACCGTCCAGCGGCTGCGACTCGGAGATTGGACGCCCGCCTTGGAGCGCATAGTAGATGGCGTTCTTGCGCATGGTGATGCACTTAACATTAATAATCGGATGTTGCAGCGTGCCGTGGGTCATGCCGGCGTGTTCACAAAATGGCCCTTCGTCTTCCATGTAGTTGGGCGGCACTTCGCCTTCGATGACGATTTCCGCATCCGCCGGCACATCACGTCGATGGTTTCACAGCGCACCATGTTGGCCGGCTCCTGCAACAACGCGCCAGCGATATCGGTTTCGTCGGTCTCGTAACTGGTCGTCCACGTAGAGGCGATATAGTAAGCCGGATGATGGCCGATCACGGTTGCCACCGGCATCGGCCTTCCCGCATGCCAGTATTTTTGCATGCAGATATCAGTGTGCCGCTTCGGATGGACGAAGATGCCCATCTTCTTTGGCCCCTTGATGTGATCGCGCTGCAAGGCGATATTTTGTGTGCCGGTTTCGGGATCTTTGATGAACTGCATCCCCGAACCGATAAACGGTACGCCGCGGTCGCTGTCGGAGTGCACGTGAATCGGAATCCGGCCCAAGTCCGCATCATCGCCTCTCCAAACGATCTCTTTGACCGGTCCATCTTCGACGATCTTCGGCTTGATCAACCCGCGCGCGATCCGCCCGCCCAACTCCGTCAACGCTTTGCCCTTGGTCGTGCCCAATCCCAGCGCCATCTTTTCCCGGCTGCCGCACATGTAGCTCACCGCACTCCAGGTCGGATACCCTTTGAGATTGTGAAACATCGTCGCCTTGCCCTGTTCGTTCTCGCCGCGATAGGCGAGGCCCGCCAAGTTGCTCAGCGGGTCCACTTCCTTTTTGATATCGAGCAGCAATTTATGCTCGCGAATTAAATCGATATAACTGCGCAGGTCCTGTGACATGAAACCAGCTCTCCCATTAAACGAAGCCACTTCGCGTGCGGGGTTAATACCCCGTACGCGAAATGCTCCGTTTATTTGTTCCCGCCTCAAGAGGCGGGGTTAACATAGAATCAAACGTCATACGATGCTTGTAATGCAACCTGGCGGGTCATTGCAATCAACGACGCGTCCAGCGGACAAAGAGGACGGCACGCCGTGCCCCCACGAACCCGAAACCCGAGACTCGAAACCCAAGATGGCGCGCTTCGCGCTTTACCGTCCGCCAAATATTTCGTGGAACGTTTTAGCGTAGCCTTCGAAGTTTTCCAGCACTTCGGTGGGCGCGAAGGCGGGCTTGATGCCTTCGATGAAGCGCGTTTGCTCCGGCGGCGTATCGATACGGTCAGGAATACGGTTCATGCCACGGACAAGTTCTTGGCCGCGCTTGGACAGGACGAAATCAATGAACAGCTTGCCGGCGTTGGGATGGGGCGCTTTGGCGGAGATGCCTGCGGGATGAATGTTGGCAAAAACCGGATTGAGATAAACCCAGTCCACCGGCGCGCCATTGGGTTTCATTTGTTCGAACTGCGCGGAATAGGCGCTCAAGGCACCTTTGAATTCGCCGGCCGCAACCAGCTGGGAAAGAATCGTCCGGCCATTACGTAGCCCGACGTGCTTGGCCAACTCGCGCATGTAAGCTAACCCTTTTTCATCGCCCATCGCTTTGACCATCGTGCCGAACCATTCGTAAGCCCGGCTATCGATGCCGATGTTGCCTTTCCATTCCGGCTTCAGCAAATCGTTGAAGCTCTTGGGAATGCTCGTCTTCGGAACATTGCGCGTATTGAAACCGAACGCGCCGTAATTGGTGAAGATCGAGGTCCAAGTCGCCTGCGGATCTTTATAGCCGTCGCGGTAAAATTTTCGTTCCGGCGAATCGTAGACGGCCAACATACCGCGCTTCTTCATATTGTAGCCATAGAAACTCGAGCTCATCACCACATCCCAAAGATTGCGCCCGGCCCGCCCTTCGGTGAGGATACGTTCCATCAACTGGGCGTCGGTGGCGCGATAAAAAGTCGCGTCGATCTTGGGATAGAGCTGCTTGAAGCCGTCGATGAGGGTTTTCGAATCCGTGGCGTTGAAGGAGGCGTAAAAAACCATCTTGCCTTCCGCCTCCGCCAGAGTCTTAACATCCTGCGCCCACGCCGCAGCGGCGATGAGGAACACAGACGCCACAACCGCCATGCATTTCAGCAACCTTGAACTTTGAACCTTGAACCTTGAACAAAACATCATGGCATCTCCGCCAACAGCCGGCCGTAACCCAGCACCGGCTCGTTCAAATGAAGAATTTTTTTGGTCGCCCACACCTGCGCCGGAATGCTCGACAGCACCGTGGTTTTCAAATCTTTTTCGAGCATCTCGATCACCGGCAAGTTGTGCCAACCGGCGCCAAGCATGTAGATGCCGTCGGCTGGACCATGTTCAAGAAATGTTTTCTTGGCGAAATTGTAGATCGCTTCCGGCGCCAATTTGCCGGCGTCCTTGAACGGCACTTCGATGCCCCTCATGGCGTTCACCGCGAAGCCGTCGTCGCGCAGAAACTTGGCGAAGCGATCGTTCATGTCGTCTTGAAAATAGGTGATCCCGACCAGCGTCTTCATGCCCAAAGCGCGAAACGCATCGACCTGAGCGATCGTCGCGACGGTGACTGGAATTTTATACTTCTTAGTGAGCGAATCGGCGATCGCCCGGTCCGCGCCATGACCGCGCACCATCGTCGGCGGCGCACCCATGATCATCACCACATCGGCGCCCAGCTCGGCCAAGCGCGCAACTTTCTTTTCGGCAACGGTCAAGGCTTCCTGAAGTTCCTTCTCGTTACCGGCACGAATCCCCGCATGCGCGGGAATAAAGCCGACCCCTTCCGGCATGAGCTTGATAAAACTCTCCATCGATCCCGGCCGATAAGTCGGCTTGACCAACCCAACAATGCCGCGCGCCCCGTAGTACATGAGACTTCTTCTCCTAATGTTAATCGTCTAGGGTTTAGGGTTAATTCCGATAACAGAAAGCTACACGCAAGACCCCAGACGTTAGACGATCCGAACTTAAGCTGTCGCCCTTCCAATCTGATTAACCGCTCGAATATCGTAGTCGCAGCATCTTATCAAGCGGTGATTCAGACTGTTGGTCAAATATTCCTTGCTGGACGAAGTTTTGTCGGGAAAATCAATAGAGCTCCGAGAAATGACCATCGCGAGCAAACCACGATCGCTTCGCAATAGCCGTGTATTCACTGATGGAGCTTGCGATCTTTGAAGAAGCGAATGAAATGGCTCGGACTTCTATGTGACAACAACGTCGTGACATCAATAGACCCCGCTTCCGGTCGAAAATGACCCCGGAAACGCAACTGATCTCGTGATTGTCTTGGCTACGCGAGCTTGCGCGGCGGCAGTTCCTTCGCCCCGCGTTCAAGGCGATCATCGATCTCGGCCATCTGGGCCGCCAACGCGTTTTGACATTGCTCCAACGACTGGCGCAGATCGCGCTCAAGCTGATCGAGCCGTGCCGCCCATTGCGAATTGGATTGCTCGGTTTGGCGCGCCAGCGTTTGTAGCTGGGTTTCGACAAATTTTTGCAGCTCATGGATGCGTGAAATTTCAGCATGTTCGGCAAGCTCGCGCTGCGCGTTGAGTTCGCGGCTGTGACGATGAGTTTCAAAAAGAATCGACGATTGCAAATAGACTATGTAGATAAGAAACAAAGCGGCGAGCAGCACGACACCACCCAGCAGAACAAGTCCCAGCGGCGCTTCGACAGTGGCAAAGATTACGGAAAGGGTTGTGGGGGTGATAAAGGCATGCCAATTCGCCGCGGTGAAGAGCGTTAACGCGCCTAGCGTAAGCACAATCAATATCGTGCGCAGATACATACTAAACCTCCGAATCGAATGCCCCCTCGGCTAATTGATTCTACGTAAACCCCGCCTCTTGAGGCTGGCACAATTAAATGGGGTTTCCAAAGGGGGCGAGCATCCCCTTTGGTCGCGAGCGGGGTCCAAACCCCGCTCGCGAATTAAATTGATTTTCATCGCGCATCCGGCGCGGTAGTTCTTCAAGTGAAGACTTGCCGAACATGCGGCAAACCAGCATCCGGATAAATCATTTCACGTTCACTAGCTCCCGCTTGAGAGTGTCGCGCTTACAGAAGAAAATAAAAACATAGAGACGAAAACGCAATAGCGGCTCCCATCTCGGCTAGCGCAACACGATTCCTTTCATGACTGACTGGATTTGCTTGGCGCACTTGGTAAAATAAAAATTTTAGCGGTCGCGCTCCGAGCCCGGCCCTCAGCTCGCCGATTCAATATGCCTTGCCAAAGCTGTGAATGCGCATTGGAAAATCTTACTGTTTTTAATTGGCTGGATTTGTTGCGCGCGTCCCGCCGCCGCGATTCCGCTCGATGCTCTCGATACCGGCAAGGAATGGCGCGTCGCGAAGATTACCTTGACGGGAAATAAATTGTACTCCGAGGACGAGCTGCGGACCGAGCTGTTGACCCGAGAGCGTCCATGGTACCGAATTGGGTCAGAACGACCGGAGTTCGATCCGGTAACATTCGAAAACGATCTCGAGCGGTTACACCGGTATTACGAGGCGCGCGGTTATTACGACACGGAGATCGAACATGATCTCACCGTGAACGACGCCGAATCTTTGGTGGCCATCGACATACGCGTCAAGGAGGCATCCGCCGTGGTCGTAGCGGAAATTAATATCGAGGTCATTGGCGATATGCCGGACAAGGATCGTCCGGCTTTGCCGCAAACTTTGCCGCTCAAACCCGGCGAGGTCTTTCAGGAGGCTGAATATCAGCAAGCCGAGCAAGTCCTGCGCGAAGTATTTTTGCGCAGCGGTTATGCCTACGCCGAGTCCACGCGCAAGGCGGAGGTCGACGCCGATGAGCGCCGCGCTCGTATCTGGTATACAATAACTTCCGGTCCGCCAACCGTCTTCGGCGAGACCGAGATTCGCGGCACGACAAGCGTCGATCCGGATCTCGTTCGGCGTGAGTTGTCCTATGGTCTCGGCGAAAAATTCTCAGCGGAGAAGATCGCGACGACGCGAGCCAAGCTCCTCGCTCTCGACCTGTTCGGTAGCGTTCGAATCGGCCCACAACAAATCGCAGAAAAACCGCAAGTTGTGCCCATGGAAATCGAGGTTTCGGAGAGGCCGCTCCGGGAAGTTAAGATCGGCGTGGGTTACAGCACCGAGGAGGAGTATCGGGTCCAATCGGAGTGGCGCCATCTCAATTGGTTGGGCGGCGGACGCCAACTGTCGATTCAGGGAAAATATTCTGGCATTAACGTTGCCGGCGCTGCGGAGTTGATCCAGCCGCACTTCTTCACGCCGATGAGCAAAGGCGTGTTGAATTTTAAGTACGAACAGGAAGACGAGCAGACCTTTCTGCGCCATATGACGCGTTTCAATCCAAGAATCGATCACCGTTTTTCGCCGCTGCTGACCGGTTTCATCGGTTACCGGGTCGAGTACGATCAATTATACGATGTCGCTGAAGCCACCGAGCTCGCGCTCGGAGACATTAGACGCGAGGGTGTTCTCTCGGGCCCGGTCTTGGGCTTGGTCTGGAACACAACCGACAATCCTTTTTATCCAAAAAAAGGCGAGATTCTTTCGCTCACCATCGAGCAAGCGGGAGCGATCTGGGGCGGCGCTTATCGATTTTTTAAAATCACCGGGGAGGCCAAGAAATATTACGAGCTCGGTTGGAAGACAATATTCGCGAGCCGTTTAAAGCTTGGATTAGGCGATGCCATCGGCGCCGACGACCGCTACCCGTTATTTGAGCGTTTCTATGCCGGCGGCGAGAAAAGCGTTAGGGGTTACGGCAGGCGTCGCCTTGGCCCACTGAGTGACAGCGACGACCCACTGGGAGGCTTAAGCTTGCTCGAAGGTTCGCTCGAGCTGCGTCGTCCGATATGGGGAGAACTGGGGGGAGCCGTCTTTATCGACTTCGGCCAATTGGCGCCCCGACCGTTCGATGTGCGCATTGCAAACTTAAATTTTTCGTCGGGATTCGGTTTGAGTTACAACACGCCGGTGGGCCCGATTCGGTTCGATGTCGGTTTTCCGTTTCAAAAACCACCCAACGATCGACCTTGGCAAATTCATTTTAGCATCGGAGCGTACTTCTAAGGATGAGAAAAATGTTTCGTCATCTGCGTTGGATCGCGCTCGGCGTTGGCCTGCTCTTTTTACTGCTGGCGGTCGCGCTAGGGGTCTACACGAACACAGAACATTTTCGCCGGTTGGTGCGCGACCAACTGCTCGACGTGATCAATCATTCCATTCGCGGGTCCATTTCTCTCGATCGCGTCGAAGGCTCCGTCTGGGGCAATATTACTTTGCATGATGTTCGCCTGCGCCACCAAGATTCCGAAATTGTGCGAGTCCCGCGGCTCAAACTGGCTTACGCGTTGCTGCCGCTACTGCGGGGGCAGCTGCAAATCGTTCGCGCCGAAGCGGCACAGCCATCGGCACAGATAGAGCGTGATGCCCAGGGCCGATGGAACATCGCCGAGGCGCTTGCTTCGAATGGGGAGACGGGATCACAGTTTGCCGTGGTGTTGAAGGCTTTGGTTTTGCGCCAAGGGAACGTCGATCTCCGTGTCGCCGGGGCGGAGCCACAGGAGTACCGCCTGCGCGAAGTTCTGTTGGACGGAAAGCTGGCGATTCGCGCTGCGGGTCTGGAATTTGAAGCCAGTCAAGTGAGCGCACGGATGCAATCAGCGGCGCTCCCGGAAGTCGCCCTCAAAGGCGCGCTTTCCTTCAACGAGGCCGGCTCAACTTCGACCGTCAACGCTCGTGAACTACTCTTGGAGACCGCGGCTTCGCGTTTGAAACTCGATGGCGAGCTAACCGGCTTCGACAAGAGCAAAATCGCCGCGAAGCTGGCGATCGAAAAGTTAGCGGCGGCGGATCTCATCCGTTTCGTGCCGGAGTGGTCAACTGAGCACGATCTCGCCGGAACCATCACGGCAAAAGGGCCGTTCGACGCGCTCGCAGTCGAGCTGGCGCTGACCTCAGGCGGCGCAAAGGCGATGAGCAACTTTACCGTCGATGTCGCCGCGCCTGCGCCGCGTTTTCGGGGCACCGTAAAAGTCACGGGATTTAACCCGCGCACTTTATTCGCGACCAAAAAGTTCGCCGGAGTCTTAGAGGGCGAGGCCGCGCTTGAAGGCAACGGATTCGCTCTCAGCGAACTCAATGGCAGCGGATCCTTCAAAATTCGCGCGGCGGAGGTGCAAGGTTGGACGCTGGGCGATGTACGTTTAAAGACATCGCTGCGCAAGAACACGGCGTTATTGAGTGGCGATCTCAAGAGCGCGCTCGGCGGCGCTGACTGGCGCGGTCAAGTCACGCTAGGCAAAGTTCCGAAATATGATTTCGCTCTCGCGGTCAGCAATCTCGATGTCAATAAAGTGTCGCCTGAAACCAAAGCGCTTAGCGGTGTGCTGAGTTTTAAAGGCACGGTCAAGGGCTCGGGCATAACGATTGCCGAGATGAACACGCAGGCAAATTTACAAGTTCTTCCGTCAACCTTCGGACCGGTTCAACTGCGCAAAGGCGAACTGGTTGCCGCGGTCGTTGACGGCAAACTGCGCATCACGCGCGGCTCGCTCAGTAGCGCAGATTCAACACTGGCGGTTACAGGCGATATCGGCTTGGATCTTGAGCAACGCGGAAAACTCGATTACGAATTTCGCACGGAAAACTTATCGCCCTGGCTTACGTTGGCGGAGCGCAAAGGGACTGGTTCGCTGGCATTAGCGGGGAACGTCCAAGGAAGTCTAGACGAGTTGATGACGCGCGGACGCGTGAAACTGTCTCGCTTGAAACTTGATGGCGTGGCCATTGATAACGGTGAAGTCGATTTTGCTCTCACGCGCAAGCGTAACCAAGTCGTCCCCGATGGCGTCTTGACTGTTCGGTTCGCGGATATTACCGCCGGCGCGGCCCTGCGAAAACTCGACGCTAAGGTCAATCTGGTGTCGAGCCCGTCGCAGTCGGCGCAGATCGAAGCCACAGCAGAGGATCAGTTCAGCCGTTTCCATGCCGTCAAAGCTACGGTCCACTACGGAGAAGCGGAAATCGTCGCAAATCTGAGTCAGCTCACTCTCGGCCTGCCGGGTGGTTCTTGGAATCTTACGCAACCGACGGTGCTACGGAAACGAGGGGAGTCTTTTAGCGTGCAGAATTTCACTTTGCGAAGCGGGGAGCGCAACGCGACCTTGGACGGTTATGTGTCATTGACCGGAGAGCAGGCATTGAGTCTGACCATTACCAATTTTCCCCTCGAAGGACTCGCGCCTTTGTTGCCAAAGCAACCCACGATGACGGGACTTTTGGCGCTCCAAGCAAAGGTAGGCGGCACGGCGGCGGCGCCGGAAATTAACGGTGCCATCAACCTAATCAACTCCACAATCGGCGGACAAAGTTACGCTGGGCTCACTGCCGACTTTGGTTACAAAGCGCGCCGGGCCACCTTAAGCGTGACCTTGCGCCAAGATTCAGCGCATTCACTCACTGCGACGGGTACGCTGCCACTGCTTCTAAGTTGGCACGACAATTGGCGCTCGCAGGTCATAGGGGACATGGATCTACGCGTCAAGTCGTCCGGTTTAAGCCTGGCGTTTCTCAATGCTTATACGGGTAAAACCGTCACGGACCTCAGCGGCGAGATCAGTGTCGATTTCAATGCGCGTGGCGCCGTAAGCGAACCTACCCTAAGCGGGACCTTTCGCCTCACCGACGGCAAGCTGAAAGCGACTCTGCTCAATGTTGAAGCGACTGGGATCACCGTTGACGGGGCGTTCGATAAGCGCGCAATTACAATTAAGAATCTTGCCTTGCGCGCCAAAGATGGACGGCTTGACGGCAACGGGTCCATGTTGCTCAAAAACTATCAGATCGAAAATTTCAAGCTGTCGTTGGCTGCGCGTCGCTGGCCGGCTATCAACACGCGGCGATATCAGGCTGAAGTCGACGGCAACATCGACGTCGAAGGCCCGCTGGCCGCGCCAAAGCTCAGCGGACAAATCGCCATCACCGATGCGAATATCCGACCTGATCTAACATTTCTTGAACGCAGCTCGACTTCGGTCCAACGCGACGGAACGATCGTGGTGATGAGTCGCGCCGGCACTCAGAACCGCGCGGCAACGGAAAAAAACCGAAACAACGGCTTTGGCGATAGCGAGCTATTCAAAAATTTCACCGTGGATCTAACTGTGAGTGTGCCGAGCAACGTCTGGATCCGGCATCCCGATGCCGTTGCGGAGTTGCGCGGAAAGATCCACGCGACAAAAAAGTCCGGCCAGAGTCTCCAACTGGTTGGCACCAGCGAAATCATTCGAGGCTGGGCGGCGTTTCAAGGCCGGCGTTTTAACTTCGAGCGCGGCGAGATTAGGTTCGTCGGCGGCGGCAGCATCGACCCCACCCTGGATATTATTGCCCGCCATCGATTGCCGCAGTATACGGTGGATGCGGTGGTCGGTGGGACGGTCGCGAAACCGTCCCTCTCGCTGCGCAGCGATCCGAGTCTCGATCAAACGGATATATTGGCGCTCTTATTATTCGGCAAGCCGACCAAGGATCTCAACCGCGGCGAAGAAGCCTCGCTCAAACAAAATGCGCTTGACGTGACCGGCGGCTTTGCGGCCGCGAGAATCGGTTCGGCCGTCGCGGAAGCGATTGGTTTAGATAAGATTGGACTCGGCGAGATCGATTTCAATGGTGGCCGTGTCGGTTTTGGCCGTTACATCGGTGGCCAGACTTACGTGACGGTCGGTCAAGAGCTCGCTGGCGAAAGGGGACAGGAGGTGACGGTCGAATATCAACTGGCACCGGACTGGAAGATCGAAAGCTCGACGACCAGCAAAGGAGCGAGCGAAGTCGACCTGATCTGGCAAAAAAGATATTGACAAACCCGGGCTACCTCAGTCTGACCCCGGTCCGAGCTGTCCCTGACCCCACAAGCCACACCCTCGTCAAAATCTCTTTACGGGATTCTTTTAGATCCTGCTACCTGCTAAATTCCGATGGTAGACCCCGGCCCAACAGCAAGGGTGCGGGAAAGCGCTTGCTTCGCTGTGGCGGTTGGAATAGATTCCACGATAGTTTGTAAACAACCTCGCGCACACTGGGATTTTCGGGGTTAATCCGTTGGACGATAAATTGAGGAGACAGCCATGATCGACATGCATGCCCATTGGAGACCCGCCGAGCTGATCGACGCCCTGCGCGCCCGCACCAAGGAACCGCGCATCGTGCGCAATCAGGACGGCGTTGAAGTGGTGAAGAGCCGTATCGGCGAGGAGCCGGTCTCCAAGGCGTTCGATGACGTGGGATTCCATCTCGCGAGGATGGATCGCCAGGGCGTGAGCACCAGCGTGCTGTCGCTACTCGGTGCGTACTGCTGGATTGAGTCGCAGCCGGTCGAGGTTTCGCTGCCGCTGTGCGGGATGGTCAACGATGCGCTGTCAGGGCTTTGCCAGAAATACCAGGACCGCTTCAGTGCGTTTGCCGCGCTGCCGCTCGTGGATATGTCTGCCGCAGCAGCCGAGTTTGAGCGCGCGCTGGCGCTGCCGGGCGTGGTCGGCGCGCAAGTGCCGGGCAACGGGTTTCTCACCAAGAAGGACGCCGAGAACATGCGCCCGCTGTTGGAGGTGGCAAACCGCCACCGCGCAATCGTGTTCATTCACCACGGCCCGCGGCCTGGCGACGCGTTCCCCAAGGTAGCCGGCGACACCGACAACGCACGCCGCCGCAACGGCACTCTCGACATGCAGGCGAGCCTATCCTCGGTGATGGT
>Ga0105252_10000070_pt1 | contig 81039 bp, 74 predicted proteins | sample EasRivMeERMZT100_FD_89675 | JGI IMG/M metagenome (GOLD analysis project Ga0105252, IMG submission 89675) | Soil microbial communities from meander-bound floodplain in the East River, Colorado, USA - East River MetaG ERMZT100 | ecosystem: Environmental > Terrestrial > Soil > Floodplain | place... | reverse complement strand
GTCCCGGCCGTGGCGAGCGAGCCGAGCGCGATCCTTTCGTCGTAGCCGCGCTTCAGCAGCTCGGGCAAGGCGACCTTGGAGATGGTCGCGCAAGTCGCGGCCGACGAACCGGATACCGAGCCGAAGATTCCGCAGCCCAGGATGGTGGTGTGCATCAGCCTGCCCGGAACGCGGTTGAGCCAGGGAGCGAGGCCGGCGAACATCTGCTCCGACAGCCGCGTCCGGAACAGGATTTCGCCCATCCAGATGAACAAGGGCAGCGCCGCGAGCGTCCATGAAGCGCTCGAGCCCCAGAACGCGGTGAACAGGTTCTTGCCGGCCGGGGTGCCGGTGAAAAAAGTCATGCCGATCCAGCCGACGATCGCGAGCGTCATGGCGATCCACACGCCCCCTGCGAGCAACAGCAGCATCACGAACAGGAGCAGCCCTGCGATCTGAACGAGCTCCATGCCTCAGATGTCTTCGGTGAAGTCGCCGCGGCGGTGCCGTTCTTCCGTGGCGGTGACGTAGCTCGGAATGTCCCCGCGCAGGACCAGGACCAGTTCGTCCAGCACGGCGACGAACAGCAGAATCGCTCCGATCACGAAGCTCGACTGCGGAATCCACAGCGGAATGGCGATCAACCCGTTCGCCATGTCGTGAAACTGCCAGCTTTCATAGACGAACCTCGACACCCAGAACGCGAGATAGCCGCAGAAGCATGCCGCGGCGGCGAGCGATGCGGCCTCGGCCAGGCGGCGGGCACGCGGGCCGACGTGCTGAAGAAAAAGGATCACGCGCACGAAGTCGCCGCTCCGGAAGGCGTGGGCCATGGCCAGAAACGCCGACGCTGCGCCAAACCATGCGACCAGGTCGTCGGCGCCGCCGGTGCTCAGGCCGAACTCGCGCATCACCGTCTGCGCGATCATCACGGCGAAGATCGCAAAAACGAAAAACGCCGCGAGATACCCCGCGGCGTCGTAAAGGAAATCGAGAAAGCGGCGCATTACGACGGGCATTTCATGACGCCCGCCGCGTGGGCGTCACATCTTGCGATAGGCGTCGACTACGGCCTTGCCCTCGCCGCCGGCCTTTTTCAACCAGTCTGCGAGCATGGCATCCCCGATCTTCCTCATATCGGCCTTCAGCGTCGCGCTGGGCGCAGCGACATTCATGCCGTTTTTCCTGAGCTGATCGAGATACCAGCTGGTCTTTTCCTCGCTGGTCTTCCAGCCGCGCGTCTCGGCGACCGCGGCGGCCTTGAGCAGCGCCGACTGCGCGGACTTGTCGAGAGCGTCGAACGCCTTCTGGTTCACGATCACCACGTTCTTGGGCAGCCAGGCCTGGGTGTCGTAGAAGTTCTTCACGGTTTCATACACTTTCGTGTCGTAACCGGTGGCGCCGGAAGTCATCATCGAGTCGATCGCCCCGGTCGCGAGCGCCTGGGTGACCTCGGCCGCCTGGATCGTGATCGGCTGTGCGCCGACCAGCTCGGCGATGCGCGCGGTGGCCGGACTGTAGGCGCGCCATTTCAGGCCTTTCATGTCGGCGACCGAGTTGAGCGGGCGCTTGGAGTAGATGCCTTGCGGCGGCCAGGGGACGGAGAACAAGACCCTGAGACCTTGCTTGGCCAGCTGGGCCTCGAGCGTCTTGCGGGAAGCCCGCCACAGCTTCATCGCCTCGCCGTAGCTTGTCGCCAGGAACGGCACGCCGTCGATGCCGAACAGCGCGTCTTCGTTCTCATAGTTGACCCACAGCATTTCGCCGAGCTGGGCCTGGCCGCCCTGGACCGCGCGCTTGATCTCGGGCGCCTTGAAAAGCGAAGCGCCAGCGTGAACCTGGATCTTCAGCTTGCCGCCGGTCGCCTTGTCCACATCGGCCGCGAATGCCGCGATGTTCTCGGTATGGAAATTGGACGCCGGGTAGGCGGTAGGCAGGTCCCACTTGGTTTGCGCGGACGCCGTGCCGAAGGTCAAGGCAAACGCGAGGGTTGCGATGGCATGCGATTGGATTTTCATGATGACCTCATCGAGGATGCTGCGGGGCAGTGTGTCAGAGGGGCGAAGGGGCGTCAACTTGCCGGCGGCCGCAGGCGAGGCGGGGCGCCGAGCGCTGCGCTCGCCGTGGATCGATCCCGGTTTGCAAGTAATATCTTGCGATAACGCTAGGGATTTATCATAATTCCGGCATGCCCGCGCTGCTGTCGTCCGCTCAGTTCGCCCGCACGCACAAGCTCTCGGAGCAGCGCGTGCGGCAGCTACTCGCGGCGGGAAAGGTCGAGGGCGCATTTCGCGTCGGCGCGCGCTGGGCGATCCCGGCGGAAGCCGCGATCCGGCGCACGCCCGCAGGCCGGCCGCCGCGCGCGCGCGCGAGCATCCTGCGGCGGGCTGCGCGCGCCTGCGAAGCCGCTCTCGCCAGGGAGGGAGTTCGCGCCCTGGTGGTCGGGTCGCTCGCCTATGGCGGACTCCGGCCGGAGTCCGACCTTGATTTGCTGATCGTTTCCTATCCGGGTAAGAAGTGGAGCGAGGTGAGCGCAGTTGCGGCCGATGCGGCGCGCCCTTACGGGGTTCCGGTTGACGTGATCTTCGCCGACACCCTTCCGCCGGCGGTCAGGAAGGCGATGCTGAAGGACGCATGCCGTGCCGGCCAGCTTTAAGGATCAGCTGGCAGTTGTCGTAGATTTCCTGCATGAGGTGGAACTCATGCAGGCGGGCGAGAAGCGCGCCTCGGGACGGCCTGCGCCGGGTGTCTACGAGCGGGAGCTGAGGCTCGCGGGACTCGCCCAGCGGGTCGCGCAGGCGTACACCCTCATCGAAGGCGTGCTCGCCTTCGTCGCCCGGCGCATCGACCGCGCTCCCGTCGCGGGTGAGGACCGGCACAAGAAGCTCATCACGCGGTGCGCGCGGCCCTTCGACAGCCCGGCGCGGCCGGCCGTCGTTTCGGCGGCGCTCGCCGCGGATCTTCTCGAGCTGTGCGAATTCCGGCACGTGGTGCGCAACATTTACCCGACGCGCCTCGAAGAACGCAAAGTGCGGGAGAACCTCGAGCGCTTGTTTCGCGCGGCGCCGATCTTCGCTGCGGAGATCAGGACATTTGCGGCGAGCGTTGCAGCGGTCCAGAGGCCCAAGCGCGGGCGTCCGACCGGGCGGCGCTGAAAAGAAGGGGCGTCAACCGCGGAGGAGCCCCCGCACATACTCGCCGATCGCGAGCGCCGCGGTAAGGCCCGGTGACTCGATGCCGAACAGATTGACCAGCCCCTGTACGCCATGGTCCTTGGGACCCTCGATCAGGAAGTCGCGCGCCGGCTCGCCGCGCGCCTGGAGCTTGGGCCGTATCCCGGAATAGGCGGGCTGCAGCGCGCCGTCCTTCAGTCGGGGCCAGTAGCTCCGGATCGCATGATAAAAACTGTCGGCGCGGCGCGGATCGACGTCGTAGTCGATGCGCTCGATCCACTCGACGTCCGGACCGAAACGCGCCTGGCCGGCGAGGTCGAGCGTGAGGTGCACGCCCAGCCCGGCTGATTCGGGAGCCGGATAGATCAGACGCGTGAAGGGCGAGCGGCCGGAAAGGCTGAAGTAGTTGCCCTTGCAGTAGTAGGCGGGGGGCAGCCGGTCCGGGGGAAAGCCTTCGATGTCGCGCGCCAGCTTCTGCGCGAACAGCCCTGCGCTGTTGACCACCCGCTGCGCGAGCAGCCGGGTGGATTCGATGCCGCCGATCTCGAGCTCGACGCCGTCCGGCTTGACGCTGCCGCGAAGCACGGGGCTGCGGAACGCGATCGCCGCGCCGCGGTCTTCGGCGTCCCCGCGCAAGGCGAGCATGAATCCGTGGCTGTCGACGATCCCGGTCGAGGGCGATTCCAGCGCGGCGACGCAGGCGAGCTGCGGCTCCATCGCGCGGGCTTCGGCGGCGGAGAGCATTTTCAGATCGGTCACGCCGTTCTCAGCGGCTTGCGCGCGGAGCTTTTCCAGCGCGGGAATCTGCGCCGCTTCGGTCGCGACGATGAGCTTGCCGCAACGCCGGTGCGAAACGCCGTGTCCGGCGAGAAAAGGGTAAAGAGCCTGGCGGCCCGCAACGCACAGCTTCGCCTTGAGCGAGCCGGGCGGATAGTAGATTCCCGCGTGGATGACCTCGCTGTTGCGCGAACTGGTGCCGGTGCCGATCGCGCTTTCCGATTCGAGGACGATCACTTCGCGTCCAGCCAACGCGAGCGTTCTTGCACATGCGAGGCCGACTACGCCTGCGCCGATGACAACGGTATCCACTTGTTCCATAGGTCGCCGCAAGGCTAATGGCTGCCTGTTATCGCGTCAACGACGGCCGAGCGCTGCCATGCCTTGTATGGCAAAGTGACGCACTCGAGCGTACCCCTGACTGATGTCCACCGCTGCGGCCCGCTGGCAATTCTGGATTGACCGAGGCGGCACGTTTACCGACGTGGTGGCGCGCGGCCCCGACGGCCGCATCGTCGCGTACAAGCTCCTCTCCGAGGATCCGGGGCGCTACTCCGACGCCGCGGTGGAGGGAATTCGGCGCGTTCTGGGCCTGCCGCCCGGCGCGCCCATCCCCGGCGAGAGGATCGAGGTCGTGAAAATGGGGACGACCGTCGCGACCAACGCGCTGCTCGAGCGAAAAGGCGAGCGCACGGTCCTGTTCATCACGCGCGGTTTTCGCGACGCGTTGCGGATCGCCTACCAGAACCGGCCGCGTCTTTTCGACCGCCACATCGTGCTGCCGGAGCTCCTGTACTCGAAGGTCGTCGAAGTCGACGAGCGGCTCGGAGCGCGGGGGGAGCTGGTCGTTCCGCTCGACGTGGAAGCCACGCGGCGCAATCTCGAAAGCGCGCATCTCGAGGGATTCCGCTCGGTGGCGATCGTGCTCATGCACGGCTACCGCTACCCGCAGCACGAGAAGCAAATCGCCGGGCTTGCGCGCGCCATCGGCTACGACCAGGTGTCGGTGTCGCACGAAGTCAGTCCGCTCATGAGGCTCGTGTCGCGCGGGGATACCACGGTCGTCGATGCCTACCTTTCGCCCATTCTGAAACGCTATGTCGCGCAGGTGGCCTCCGAGCTGCAGGGCGTGCGCCTGATGTTCATGCAATCGAACGGGGGTCTCACCGACGCGCGCCGGTTCGCGGGCAAGGACAGCATTCTTTCCGGACCCGCGGGCGGCGTCGTCGGAGCGGTCCGAGCGTCGCTCGCCGCCGGCTTCGAAAAAATCATCGGATTCGACATGGGCGGGACTTCGACCGACGTCTCGCACTACGCGGGCGAGCTCGAGCGCGCCTTCGAGACGCAGGTCGCCGGAGTGCGCATGCGCGCCCCGATGATGAGCATTCATACGGTTGCGGCGGGCGGCGGGTCGATCCTGCATTTCGACGGCTCGCGCTATCGCGTCGGACCCGATTCGGCGGGCGCCAATCCCGGCCCCGCGAGCTATCGCAGAAACGGTCCGCTTACCGTGACCGACGCGAACGTGATGCTCGGAAGAATCCAGCCGAAATTCTTTCCGCCTGTGTTCGGCCCGGACGGCAGCATGCCGCTCGATGAGGCAGCCGTGCGGGCGGGGTTCTCCGCCCTCGCAGAGGAAATCCGCCGCGCTACGGGCGACACGCGCAGCGCGGAGCAGGTGGCCGAAGGCTTTCTCGAAATAGCGATCGGCAACATGGCCGAAGCGATCAAGAAAATCTCGGTTCAGCGCGGGCACGACGTCACCGAGTACACGCTGTGCTGTTTCGGGGGCGCAGCGGGCCAGCACGCCTGCCAGGTCGCCGACGCCCTCGGAATGACCCGAGTCTTCATCCACCCGCTTGCCGGCGTGCTTTCCGCGTACGGCATGGGGCTCGCCGACACCGTTGCGATGCGCGAAGAGGCGGTCGAAGCGAAGCTGGAGGTGGACAGGCTTCCGATGCTGCAGGGTGTATTGGAACGCCTCGCCTCGACCGCGCGGGAAGAATTGCTGTCTCAGGGCGTCGCAGCGGAGCGAATTCAGGTCGTCAGGCGCGTGCACGTGCGCTACGACGGCACCGACTCGGCGCTCGTCATCGGCTTTGCCGGCGTCGAGGACATGGTGGTCCAGTTCGAGGCCGCGTATCGCAGGCGCTACAGTTTCCTCATGCCCGGTCGCAGCCTCGTCGTCGAGTCGGTTTCGGTCGAGGCCATAGGTGCTCCCGAATCATCCACAGAAACGGCGGGGGCCACGGCGCGAGCCGGCGCCGCGCTCGAGCCCGAAGAGCGGGTGAGCATGCATGCGGGAGGCCGCGCGCATCGCGCCCCGATATTCCTGCGCGAGCGCCTCGCGCCCGGGGACAGGATAGCGGGGCCGGCGATCATCGCCGAGCGCAATTCCACCACGGTGGTCGAACCCGGATGGCGGGCGGACGTCACTCGCCTCGATCACATGGTGCTCGAGCGCGTCGAGGCGTTGCCGCATCGCGCGGCAATCGGCACCCGGGTCGATCCGGTCAGGCTGGAAGTCTTCAACAATCTGTACATGTCCATCGCCGAGCAGATGGGTTTGCGGCTTGCGAACACGGCACACTCGGTCAACATCAAGGAACGGCTCGATTTTTCCTGCGCGGTGTTCGACCAGCACGGCGCCCTCATCGCCAACGCGCCGCATATGCCGGTGCATCTGGGTTCCATGGGGGAGAGCGTGAGCACGGTGATCCGCGAGAACCGCGGGAAGATGAAGCCGGGCGACGTCTATGTGCTGAACGCGCCTTACAACGGCGGCACGCATCTTCCCGACGTCACCGTGATCACCCCGGTGTTCGACGAAGCGGGCGCGGAGATCCTGTTCTATGTCGGCTCGCGCGGTCATCACGCCGACATCGGCGGCCTGACGCCCGGATCGATGCCGCCGAGGAGCAAGGTGATCGAAGAGGAAGGCGTGCTGATCGACAATTTTCTGCTGGTCGAGCAAGGGCGGCTGCGCGAGGCGGAGACGCTCGCGCTCTTGTCCTCCGGTCCCTACCCGGCGCGCAATGTCGGCCAGAACATGGCCGATCTGCGCGCCATGGTCGCCGCGAACGAAAAAGGCGCCCAGGAGCTGCTGCGCATGGTCCGGCATTTCGGACTCGAGGTCGTGCACGCCTACATGCGGCACGTGCAGGATAACGCCGAAGAGGCGGTGAGGCGGGTGATCGAGGCGCTCAAGGACGGGGAGTTCAGCTACGAGATGGACAGCGGCGCATCGATTCGCGTTCGCATCACCATCGATCGCAAGGCGCGGGGCGCGACCATCGATTTCACCGGAACATCACCGCAGCAGCGGAACAATTTCAACGCGCCGGCAGCCGTTTGCATGGCTGCGGTGCTGTACGTGTTCCGCACGCTCGTCGAAGACGAGATCCCGATGAACGCCGGCTGCCTGAAGCCCCTCGAGGTGATCATTCCGGAAGGCTCGATGCTGCGGCCGCGCTATCCGGCGGCGGTAGTGGCCGGCAACGTCGAGACTTCCCAGTGCATCACCGACGCTCTCTACGGGGCGCTCGGGGTGATGGCGGCTTCCTGCGGGACGATGAGCAACTTCACCTTCGGCAACGAGCGGCACCAGTACTACGAGACTGTTGCGGGAGGGTCCGGCGCGGGGGTTCTTAACACGGGCGCGAACGGCGCGACACAGGGATTCAACGGGACGGACGTGGTCCAGACGCACATGACCAATTCGCGCCTGACCGACCCGGAGGTGCTCGAGTGGCGATTTCCGGTCCTGTTGGAGAGTTTCGAGATCCGGCGAGGGAGCGGCGGCCCGGGACGCTGGCGTGGCGGCAACGGCGCGATCCGGCGCGTGCGTTTCCTGGAGCCGATGACCGCCGCGATCCTCTCCGAGCACCGTCGCGTCGCGCCTTACGGAACGGCGGGCGGCCTTCCCGGAAAAACCGGGCACAACTGGATGCGCCGCGCCGACGGCGAGGTGGTGGAGTTGCAGGGGTGCGACCAGATCGAAATGAGCGCCGGAGACAGTTTTGTGATCGAGACACCCGGAGGAGGCGGGTATGGGAACCCGGGTGCCTGAGACTTGCCTATAATAGGCGGCCAGTAACCCGGGCGGGCGGCGGCCCCGCCCGGCAGCGATTGAACCCCTAGCGCGCATGCATCGCGGAACAATTCTCACCAAGACCGGCAAGGGCCTGAAGGAGGCGACCGGCAAGACCAGCAATCTGTCGCGGGATCTGCGCAACGTCCTCAAGGAAATCGACGGTCAGATCAGCGTTTCCAAGCTTCTGGACACGTTCGAGAAGGTGACCGAGCCCAAGCTTCTGGAAGTTCTCAAGCAACTGGAAATAGAGGGCTACGTCCGCGAGTTCGTCGCACACGAGGAGCCGCGATCGTCGATCGGACGCCCTTCCATCTCACAACCTCCGGCGGATGTCGGCGACGACCTCGATTTCACGTCGCTCGGCTCCGTGGGTGCTCCCTCCAAGCCGAGTTCCGCGGGCACGCCCTCCAAGTCGAGTTACCTGGGACCTCCCTCCAAGCCGAGCGATGACGCAAAACTCCAGGCGCAGGCCCAGGAGATCGCCCGCCAGGTCCAGGCGAGGCGCGCCCACGAAGATGCCGCGGCGAGGGCGAGAGCGGAGGCCGAGACGCTGCAACGCAAGGTCGCCGAGGCGCGCGCCCGCAAGGCCATCGAAGAAAAGGCGCGGCAGGAGATCGCCGAAAGAACGAGAGTCGGCGCGGCAGCCAGCGTCGACGCGCTCGACCGGGCGAGGCACGAGGCCGACGAGCGGGTGCGCCGGGCGGCGGAGGAGAAAGCGCGGCTCGAGGCCGAGGCGCGCGCGAGAGTCGAACTGGAACTGGGTGTAAGACGCGAAAGCGACGAGAGCGCCGGAAAGGAAAGCGCGGAAAAGGCGCAGCGCGAGGCGGCCGAAAGAGCGCGCAGGGATGCCGAGGAGCGCGCGCGCCGGGAGCGCGAAGAGCGGGCGCGGGCCGAACAGGCGGCGCGGCTCGAAGCCGAGGCGCGCGCCAAGCTGGAAGCCGAAATCCGCGTCAGGCGCGAGCTGGAAGAGCGTGCGCGCCGCGAAGCGAACGAACGCGCCCGACAAGAGGAGTTGATTCGGCGCCGCGCCGCGGAAGAAGCGGCCAAGCGCCGGCAGACCGAGGAAGACAGGGCGCTGGAGCGTTCCCTGCGGGAGCAGGAGGAGAAGGCGCGACAGGACGTCGAGCGGGAGCGCGAGGAACAGGAGCGCAAGCAGCAGGAAGAGCGCGCCCGCCGCGAGGCGGACGAACGAGCGCGCCGGGAGGAGGAAGAAAAGCGCGCCAGGGAACAGGAGCGGCGGGCTCGCGACGAGGAGAAGGCGCAGGCAAAGGCAAAGGCAAGGGCCGAGGCCGAGCCGGCGCCAAAGGCCGAACGCGCGAAGGAACGGGCGGGAGAGGACGCCTGGAGGGGCAATGAAGAACCGGTGCGATCTCGCGAGGGGGACTCGGTTCCGGCGCGAGCGGCGTGGGCGAAAAGAAAGCCCCACAGCGTGGCGAGGCAATTGCCGGCGCTGCTGATCGTCGTCCTGATCGTGGCGATCGCCGCGATCCCCCTCATTTCCCTGGAAGCGGGCCCTTTTGAAAAGGCCGCACAGACTTGGCTCGACCAGCCGGTGAAGATCGGCGGGGTAAGCTGGTCTCTGTTTCCGAGGCCGCAGTTGAAGTTCGAGAAGGTCACGATCGGCAGAGACCCCCAGGTGCGCGTGGCTGCGATCAGGGCCACGCCCGAAGTCCTGTCCTTGCTCGCCGAAAGGAAAGTCCTCAGGGCGCTCGACCTGGAGAACGCGACCTTTCCCCGGGAGTTTCTGCCGGCGCTGCTGATTGAGCGAGGCAAGGGCAGGCCGCTCGGGGTCGAGCGCATCACGGCCAAGGGGCTGAAGCTCGACCTGCCGGAGCTGAAACTGGCGACGGTCGATCTCGACGCCACCTTCGCGGCCGACGGCTCGCTGAAAACGGTCACGCTCCTCAACGCCGAGCGCAAGCTTTCCGTGCAGCTGCAGCCGCAGCGTGGGAGGGCGGCCATCGAGATCTCGTCGGGCAGCTTTCCGTTTCCGATCGGCGCCGATCTCGTTTTCAGCGATTTTGTCGCGAAAGGCACGGTGACGAGGAACGAACTTGCCCTGAGCGAAGCCGAAGTCCACGCCTTCGGCGGGCGGCTGCTCGGCAGCATGCGCGTCAGGTGGTCGGACGGCTGGAGCCTCGACGGCGCGCTGGCGGCACGCCAACTGGATGCTTCCAAGTTCGCCACACCCCTGCTCGCGACAGGGAGCCTCGACGGCAAGGCAGCGTACTCGATGAGGGCGACGGCCCCGGAGAGGCTGCTTGCGGGCGCGCGTCTCGAGGGCAATTTCATCGTCCAGAAGGGCTCGATCGCCAACATCGACATGACGCGCCTGCTCCAGGGCAGCAGCTCGAGCGGCGGCACGACCGTGTTCACGGAGATGAGCGGCAGCGTTCTCGTCGATCCCAACCGCGTGTCGGTGCGCCAGATCCGCCTTGCGGCGGGTCTCATGAACGGAACGGGACAAGTGGATATCGATTCTCAGAGCAGGCTTTCCGGACGGCTGCAGCTCGATCTGCGCAGCGCCGGAGCGCGCGCGACGCTCGCAGTCGGGGGCACCCTCGAGAAACCGCAGTACCGGCGCAATTGAGTTAATGTCGTTGATCCTCAAGCTACGCGGCAGCCGCGCCGTTTCCCCGTTCCGGCTCGAAAAACTCAACTCCCGTCTCGCAAGCGCCAACAGTTCAGTCCGGGCCGCCGGCGCGGAGTACTGGCATTTTGCGGAGACTGTTCGCACGCTCAACGCTAGGGAAAGCGAAGTGCTCGAGCGCCTGCTCGAGTATGGCGATCCCTCTCCGGCCGGCCGCGGTTCAATGCTGCTGGTCGTACCGCGCCCAGGCACGATCTCTCCGTGGTCCTCCAAGGCGACCGATATCGCGCGCCAGTGCGGCCTCGATGTAGTGCGCCGGGTCGAGCGGGGAACGGCTTGGTTTTTCCAGCCCGGGCGCGACTTCGAGCAAGACCGCGCCGCGATCCTGGAGCTCGTGCACGATCGCATGACCGAAGCGGTGCTGGGGTCGCTCGACGAGGCGGAGGTTCTTTTTCGCCATCACGACCCGAAGCCGCACGCAGACGTAGGCGTGTGCGAGCGCGGGCGCGCGGCTCTGGAGGAAGCGAATAGCGCGCTGGGACTCGCCCTCGCGCCCGATGAGGTCGATTACCTTCTGGAGCACTTCCGCGCCGTCGGCCGCGATCCGACCGACATGGAACTCACCATGTTCGCCCAGGCGAACTCGGAACATTGCCGCCACAAGATTTTTAATGCCTCGTGGACCATCGACGGTGCGGCACGAGAAGAGACTCTCTTCGGCATGATCAGGACCACGCACGCGCGCAATCCCCTGGGAACCATCGTTGCCTACTCCGACAATTCCGCCGTGATGGAGGGCCGGTCGGTCGCGCGCTTCTACCCGGAATCGGCCGGACGCTACCGCTACCGGGACGAGTCCACTCACACGCTGATGAAGTGCGAAACCCATAACCATCCGACCGCGATCTCGCCGTTTCCCGGAGCGGCTACCGGCTCGGGCGGCGAGATCCGGGACGAAGCCGCGACCGGGCGAGGTGCGAAGCCCAAGGCCGGATTGTGCGGTTTCTCCGTATCGCATCTGCACATCCCGGGCTTCGAGCAGCCGTGGGAAAAGGCGGCCGGCAGACCGACACGCATCGCCTCGGCTCTGCAGATCATGCTGGAGGGACCGATAGGCGCGGCTTCGTTCAACAACGAGTTCGGCCGCCCCAATCTCACCGGTTATTTCCGCGCCTTCGAGATGAAGGCAGACGGCGTCTCGCGCGGATACCACAAGCCGATCATGATTGCCGGGGGTATAGGCAGCATCAATGCCGCGCATTCGTTCAAGGAGGAAGTGCCGCCCGGGGCGCTGCTCATCCAGCTCGGCGGCCCCGGAATGCGCATCGGGATGGGCGGGGGCGCCGCATCGAGCATGAACACCGGCGCCAATCCCGAGAACCTCGACTTCGATTCGGTCCAGCGCGGCAACCCCGAAATGCAGCGACGCGCACAGGAAGTCATCGACCGCTGCTGGCAGCTCGGCGCCGACAATCCGGTGCTCTCTATCCACGACGTGGGCGCGGGGGGATTGTCGAATGCGCTGCCGGAGCTCGTCCACGCGGCCGGACGGGGCGCGAAGATCGACTTGCGCGCCGCGCCCAGCGAGGAGCCCGGCATGACGCCGCGCGAGGTCTGGTGCAACGAGGCGCAGGAGCGTTTCGTTCTCGCCGTGGCCCCTGAGGACATCGACCGGTTCCGGTGGATTTGCGAGCGCGAGCGCTGCCCTATGGCCGTGGTCGGCACTGCAACCAGCGACGAACGCCTGGTCGTCGAGGACCGGCATTTCGGGAACAAGCCGGTCGAGATGGAACTCTCGGTGCTGCTCGGCAAGCCGCCGCGCATGACGCGCGAGGTCCGGCGCGGCCGCCGGGACCTTGCCCCGCTCGCGCTTCAGGACGTGGCGCTCAAGGAAGCGTGCTTCAGGGTCCTGCGGCATCCGACCGTCGCGCGCAAGACCTTTCTCGTCAGCATAGGCGATCGCACGGTCGGCGGCTTGTGCTCGCGCGATCCTTTCGTCGGGCCGTGGCAAACGCCGGTCGCCGACTGCGCCGTGACCCTGATGGGATTCCGGGAATACGGCGGCGAAGCGTTTGCGATGGGCGAGCGCTCGCCGCTCGCACTCATCAGCCCCGAAGCCTCGGGCCGCATGGCCGTAGGCGAATCGCTCACCAATCTTGCCGCGGCAGCGGTCGGCGAGCTCGGCCGCGTCAAGCTTTCGGCGAACTGGATGGCCGCAGCCGGTTACGGGAACGAGGACGCGGCCTTGTTCGACACTGTGCGCGCGGTGGCGCTGGAACTGTGCCCTGCGCTTGGAATCAGCATTCCGGTGGGCAAGGACTCCCTGTCGATGCGGACTGCCTGGGACGACGACGGAGAGCCGAAAGAAGTGATCGGGCCTTTGTCGCTGATCGTTTCGGCGTTCGCTCCCTGCGAGGACGCACGCAGGACCCTCACGCCGCAGTTGAGGACCGACTGCGGAGAGACCGAACTGATCCTCGTGGATCTCGGGAGCGGACGCAACCGGCTGGGCGGCTCGGTCCTCGCGCAGGTATTCGGGCAGTGCGGCGACCGGGCGCCGGACCTGGACGAGCCCAAACTGCTCGCAGGTTTTTTCGCCGCGGTTCAGGCATTGAACCGCGATGGGCTGATCCTCGCCTACCACGACCGATCGGACGGGGGCCTGTTCGCCACGCTGTGCGAGATGGCTTTTGCCGCCCACGTTGGCGTCACCCTCAATCTGGACATGCTCGCCTACGACGCGGCCGCCCACGACGTCGAGGGAAACGAGCGGCGGCCCGAGCTGATGGTCGGCCGCGACGCCGAGCGCGTGCTCGCGGCGCTGTTCGCGGAGGAGCTCGGAGCGGTGATCCAGATCAGGGTCTCAGACCGCGTCAAGGTGCTCAAGCGTCTCGCCGGATTGCCGGCGCTGGTGATAGGGAGCCCCAATCCGCGCGACGAGCTGCGCCTGGTGCGCAATGCCAAGCTCGTGTTCCAGGCGTCGCGCGTGGAGCTCGAGCGCGCCTGGTCTGAAGTGAGCTTTCGAATGCAGCAACTGCGCGACAATCCCGACTGCGCCAGGGAGGAGTTCGACCGCATCCTCGATCGGGAGGATGGAGGCTTGTCGGCGACGTTGAGCTTCGATCCGGCCGAGGACGTCGCCGCGCCGTTCATCGCGAAGGGCGCGCACCCCAAGATCGCGGTGTTGCGCGAACAGGGCGTCAACGGCCAGGTGGAAATGGCCGCCGCGTTCGATCGCGCCGGCTTCGAAGCGCACGACGTTCACATGAGCGATATCGTCTCGGGCCGTGTGTCGCTCGCCGGTTTCAAGGGTTTCGCGGCGGGCGGGGGATTTTCCTACGGAGACGTGCTGGGCGCGGGCGCGGGCTGGGCCAAGGCGATCCTGTTCAACAGCCGCGCCCGGGACGAGTTCGGCGCGTTTTTCTCGCGCGGCGATACTTTCGCGCTCGGCGCCTGCAACGGCTGCCAGATGATGAGCAACCTGCGCGAGCTGATCCCCGGCGCGGAGCACTGGCCGCGCTTCGTGGGGAACCGCTCCGAACAATTCGAGGCGCGCTTCGTCATGGTGGAGGTCATGACGAGTCCCTCGCTGTTTTTCGGCGGGATGGCGGGCAGCCGCATGGCGATCGCCACCGCGCACGGCGAGGGCCGTGCGCTCTTCGATTCAGCCGAAGCGAAGTCGCGGGCGATCGTCGCGTTGCGCTTCGTCGACAACCGCGGAGTCCCGACCGAGATCTATCCCTTGAATCCGAACGGGTCGCCCGAGGGGATTACCGGACTCACCACCGCCGACGGACGTTTCACCATCGTGATGCCGCATCCGGAGCGGGTTTTCCGAACGGTGCAGCAGTCCTGGCATCCGCAAGGATGGGGCGAGGACAGTCCCTGGATGCGCATGTTCCGCAATGCGAGGAACTGGGTGGGTTGACCCCTTGGTGCTCCCGTTGCATGATTCGCCGTAACCATCTCTGAACTCGAGGCGTTCGATCCTTGTCGTCAATAGACCGCATCAAAGAGCAAAGACGAACCATCGTCGATCGGCATATCGAGGCCGACAACATCTGGGGATTCGCGCAAGTCCTCACGACATTGGTGCCTCTCGGCGCCCTTTGGTACGCCGCCGTGCTGAGTGCCGGCGTCTCCTACTGGCTGACCGCCGGAGTGACGTTGCTGATGAGTCTGTTCCTGCTGCGTGCTTTTGTGATGATGCACGACTGCGGTCATGGGAGTCTGTTTCGAACCGGGTGGCTCAATAGGACGTTCGGATTTATCTTCGGCGTGGTGTCGGGCATGCCGCAGTATGTCTGGTCGAAACATCATGCTTATCACCATGCGACCAACGGCAACTGGGCAAAGTACCGTGGGCCGCTGGCCATTGTGACGGTTAATGAGTATGCCGCCATGAGCGACCGGCAACGGCGCAAATATCAAAGTGTGCGCAGTATCTGGTTAGGTCCCGTTGCCGGATTCTTGTACATAGTTTGGAATCCTCGCTTTACCTGGCTCAAGGGCAGCCTCGGCCTTGTGAGTCATATCCTCAGGAGGAAAATCGCTCAGCCCGGCATATCGATCAAGGCGCATGCGGCTGAATTCAAGACGCCCTACTGGGCTTCCGCTCAGGAATACTGGCATATGTTCTGGAACAACGTAGTGCTGTTGAGCATATGGGTGCTGATGGCCTGGACCGTCGGACCTGTGCTGTTTTTCGCCGTGTACGTGGTCAGCACATCGTTGGCCGGAGGAGCAGGGATCGTGTTGTTCACGGTGCAGCACAATTTCGAGCACTCCTATGCGAGCGGCGACGAGGGCTGGGACTATATCACCGCGGCGATAGAGGGCACCAGTTTCCTGGTCTTGCCGCGCTGGCTAAACTGGTTTACTTCCAATATTGCCTACCATCACGTTCACCACTTGTCCGCGAAGATTCCCAACTACCGCCTGGCCCAATGCCATAGCGAGTACCAGGATCTGTTTTCGGACGTTACCCGCATCGGACTATCTGGCATTCCCGCAGCGCTGAAGTGCATTCTGTGGGACACCGGCCACCGTCGAATCATTTCGGTGGCCGAGTACCAGCAACAAAATTACGCTTGAGCTTGTCCTTTCTGCCGCCTGGCAAGCTGCAGGCCGCCGATGGCGCCGAGCAGCACGATGCCGACAAGCGAGCTGATCAGCTCGGGCGCGATCAGCAGGATCGCCGCGACGAACAGCACGCCGCGCTGCCACAGCGTTAGCGCTGCGAGCAGATACCCGTGCAGGCTGGCGGCGAGCGTCATGACGCCGATTACGGCGCTGACGAACGCGAACAGCGAGACGTGCCAGGGCCCGATCAGCAGCAGGGCGGGCTCGTAGACGAACATGAACGGCACGATGTAGCCTGCCGCGCCGATCCGCATCGCCGCCCAGCCCGCGTCCCACATGTCGGCCTTGGCGAGGCTGGCGGCGGCGAATACCGCGAGCGCGACCGGTGGCGTGATCGCCGAAAGAATGGCGAAGTAGAACGCGAACATGTGAGCCGCCGGCGTCACCACCCCGAGCTTGACCACCGCCGGCACCAGCAGCGCGACCATGAGTATGTAGGAGGGCGTCGTCGGCAGGCCCATGCCGAGCACGATGCCGGCGAGGGCGGTGAGCGCGAGCGCCAGCACCAGCGAGTTCTGCGACAACTCGAGCACCACCTGCGTGAAAACGATGCCCATGCCGGTGATGGTGGTGGCGCCGATGATGACCCCTGCGCAGGCGCAGGCGATCGCCACCGAGAGCGTATTCTTGGCGCCGTCCTCCAGTGCCTCGAATGCCGTCCGCCAGCTGATGCCTGTGCGCGTCGTCTTGCGCAGCATCGCCACCGGCAGGCAGGTGAGGGTCGCGACCAGGGCGCACAGCGGGGCGCTGTAGCCCATGACCAGGCCGACGAAGACGATCAGGATCGGGATGAACAGATGGCCGCGCTCGGCCATCACGCGTCCCAGGCGCGGCAGCTCGGACTTCGGCACGCCGAGCAGCCCGACGCGCTTGGCTTCGAAGTGCACGGCGAAAAACACCGCGACGTAGTAGAGGATCGCGGGTATCACGGCCCATAGGGTGACCTGGAAGTACGACACGGCGAGGAACTCGGCCATCACGAACGCCGCCGCACCCATCACCGGCGGCATGATCTGGCCGCCGGTCGAGGCGGTGGCTTCCACCGCCGCGGCGAAGTGCGGCCGGAAGCCGGAGCGCTTCATCAGTGGGATGGTCATCGGTCCGTCCACCATCACGTTGGCCACGGCGCTGCCCGAGACGGTGCCGAACAGGCTGGACGAGACGACCGACACCTTGCCGGGTCCGCCGGCGGTGTGCCCAGTGATCGCGAGCGCGAAATCCATGAAAAGCTGCCCTGTGCCGCTGCGCTCCATGAACGCGCCGAACACCACGAACAGCATGACGTAAGAAGCCGACACCCCGAGCGTTGCGCCGAAGATGCCCTCGGTGGAAAGGTAGAGCTGGTCCAGGAGCACCGGGATCGCGACGTTACTGACGAGCAACGGGTAGGCGAGAAAGGCGAGCGCGGTGAGCGGCAGTGCCCAGCCCAGCACGCGGCGCGTGGCTTCGAGCACCAGCGCGACCGCCAGCAGCGCCTGGATCTGGTCGGCCCCGGTCAGCTCGTCGATGTAGATGATGCGTCGGGTGACGTAATCGACATTGATCAGGATGTGCAGGACGAAGCCCCAGCTCGCGGCGATCAGCACCCAGTCGGCGACGCGCCAGGCGATCCCGCCGCCGGGCTTGAGCGGGTACAGCAGGAAGATCAGCGTCATCGCGAAGATCAGGTGGGTGCCGCGGAAGGCGTACACTTCGGGCGGGCCCACGGCCGCGACGTACATGTGATACAGCGACATCGCGATCGCGATGAGTGCGACCAGCGTTTTGAGGACCCCGCTCTTCGGCGCGGTTGCGGCGACTTCCTCTTCCAAGGCCTACCCTCCCAAGAAAAAGGGCGGCGCGAGGCCGCCCTTCTCTTTCCCCGGGCGCCTGCTACATCGCGCCGACTTCCTTGTAGAACTTCGCCGCCCCCTGGTGGAACGGCACGCCGATGTCGAGCGCCATATCCTTCGGCGTAATGCCCTCGATCGCCTTAACGACCGCGGACATGCTGCCGACGTTGGCCGCCATGGTCTTTGTCATCTGATAAACGGTGTTTTCCGGAAGATCGCAGGCGACGACCACGTGGGTCGAATAGCCGATCACCGGTACGTCCTTGTCCTGCTTCGGATAGGTGCCGGCCTTGACGATGAGCTTGTTGTAGCCCGGGTTCATCTTCTTGAACTCGCCCATCGTCTTGTCGTCGACTGGCACGAGCTTGATGTCGCGGGCGCTGGCCAGGTCCATCACGGCGGCCGCGGGCGCCGTGGTGCCGAGCGTGAATACCTGCATGTGGCCGTCCTTCATCATGCCGACCGCGTCGGTGTAGCTCTGGTAGGAAATCCTGGAGAGCGACTGGTAGTTCATCCCGTTGAGTTTGAGCACCAGCTCGGTGAGCAGCTCGCCGGTATTGCCCTTGACCTGGGTGACCAGGGCCTTGCCCTTCAAGTCGGCGAAAGAGTTCACCTTTGCGTCGGCGAGGGCGACGACGTGGAAATACTGCGGATAGAGGTTGGCCAGCTGGCAGACCTTGGTCACCTTCTTGGGATACGGCGCCCGCCCCGCAAGCCCATCCACCGTGGTGCTCGAGTTCCCGAAACCGATATGGGCCTTGCCCTCGTCCACGCCGCGTACGTTGGTGATGCCTGCTCCCGGCATCTGCGTGATCTGGAGGCCGGTGACTGATTTCTCCCACATGCCCTTGAGCGCGCCTCCGAGCGGAATCCAGGAGCCGCCCTGCGGGCCGGTCATGAAGGTCACTTGCTGTGCTGCGGCGGGGGCGGCAAACAGGGCCGCGGTGGCGGCGGCAAGCAGCGTTTTTGCGAGTTTCATTTCGTCCTCCTCGGGTAACGTGCGGACATTCTTACGCTTCACACTTCACGGGTCAATACCTTTTACTCGATCTTCGCCTTCGCGCGCAGCTCGCGCACCAACTTCTGGACTTCCTGTTCCTGCATCCTGGAGACCATCTGCGGCTTGACCGTTTCGAACGCCGGGAACTGGGCGGAGCGGACGTCATCGAGCTGGATGACGTGCCAGCCAAACTGGGTCTGGACCGGCTTTTCCGTGTATTTTCCCTTCTCCAGTTTCGCGAGCGCATCGGCGAATGGTTTCACGAAGGTGGTCGGAGGGTTCCAGTCGAGATCTCCGCCTTTTTCCTTCGAGCCTGGGTCCTTGGATTGCTTGGCGAGATCCTCGAATTTCGCCCCTTTCTTCAGCTGCGCGACGATTTCGTTGGCCTCGGTATCCTTTTCGACCAGAATGTGCCGGGCTTTGTATTCCTTGTCGCCGCGCGAGGCCTTGAGCTTGTTGTACTCGGCGAGCAATTCTTCGTCCTTGACCGGGTTCTTCTTCAGGTGATCCTGTACCAGGGCCTGAACCAGCACCTGCTGGCGCACCAGGTCAAGTTGGGTGCGCACCTCGGCGTTTTTCCCGAAACCTCTGCGGTCGGCTTCCTGAGCGACCACTTCCTGCGTGATCAGGTTGTCGAGAATTCCCTGGCGCGCCTGCTCGCTGTCGGGCTGGCCCTGCGCGGTGCGCTGCTTGACGATGAACTCGAGCCTGGCCCTGGGGATGGGTTTGCCGTTGACCGTGACCGGTTTTACGGGACGAGCGGCTTTTTCCGCCGTCTGGGCCCATGCATGGGTCGAAATACAAAGAGAAATTGCGGCAAGCAGCCGGACTGAACGCGCGAACATGATGGGTCCTTGTCGGGAAAGTGAAGTCATAGCTCATCCGGGGCAAACGCCTGGATTGCGAGCGCGTGAATCTCGCGCTGCATCAACGGGCCCAGTGCCGCGTAGATCATCCGGTGACGAGCGAGTGTATCGCAGCCCGCGAACCGGGGGGAAACGATAGTAAGTCGAAAATGACTGCCGCCCCCCGACGCACCCGGATGGCCGACGTGCCGGCCCGACTCGTCGAGAAGATCGAGGGATTGCGGCTCCAGCGTGGCGAGCCGTCCGCGGATCGCCGCGGGCAGATCCATCAGCCGGAGTCCCGGTCGACCGTGGGGCTTTTCCGACCCGGAAGCGGGAGGCGCAGCGTCATCGGGATTCCTTCTTATCGTCGACAAAGGGGGCGAGAAACACCGCCTGCGCGAGGACGAACGCGAGCATCAGACCCATGCCGCCGAAGAGCTTGAAGTTGACCCAGGCATCCGTGGAGAAGTTGTAAGCGACGTAGAGATTGGCCGCGCCCATGAATGCGAAGAACCCGGCCCAGCTCCAGGCGAGGCGCGTCCAGGCAATATCGGGCAGACGCATCTGCTCGCCCAGCAGCGCGCGGATGAGATTCTTGCGGAACAGAAGCTCGGCTCCGGCGATAACGGCGCCGAACAGCCAATACAGAACCGTGGGCTTCCATTTGATGAAAGTCTCGTCTTGCAGCACGAGAGTCGCGCCGCCGAACACCACGATGATGGCGAGGCTCGCCCACATCATGGTTTCGACCTTGCGGCGCTTCCATTTCAGCCAGCCGATCTGCAGAAACGTCGCCGCAATCGCGACCGCCGTCGCCACGTAGATGCCGGAGAACTTGAAGGCGACGAAAAACAGGATGACCGGAAAGAGGTCGAAGAGGAGCTTCATGAGGTTACTATTTTTTCGTCGCCGACCAGCGACCTTCCTGGCCGCTTTCGGTGCGGAACGAGCCCTCCATGCTGTTGCCGGTGACGCGCCCGGTGAAATCGCGGCGCACGCTCTTGTTGTCCACATAAGCAAAGTTGATCCTGAATCCGCTCAGGCGCGGTTCGCGCAGCCCCGCCTGCACCGGCCCCAGGTAGGCCACGCCCTCGATTTTCTGGAATTTCTGGTCGAGGTTGAGGCTCAGCTTTTCCGAGCTGCCGCCGCCCCCGGAAAGTTCCAGGGCCCAACGCCCGTTCACGTTTGCCGGCACGATCCACAGAAAGGCGCGTCTCCCGTCCACGTCGGACGTCTCGTCGGGCTCCCAGTCCTCCATGTTGAATGCGTGCGCGACCACGCGGGTCCCCGGCCGCATGGCGAGGATCTGCGGCCGCAGCTTCATGTTGAGCGACGGCAGGAGGTACATGGTGATCACGGTCGCCTTGGTGAAATCGGTGACGAAAATATCGCCGTGGACGATCTGTGCCTTGCCGAGCACGCCGGCCGCCCGTGCGTTGCTCTGCGCGTGGCTGACCATTTCGGGGTTGTATTCGACGCCGAGCGCTCGCGCGCCGAATTTCTTCGCCGCGGTGATGGCGATCTTGCCATCGCCGGCGCCAAGATCGATCACGTAGTCCTCCGGCTTGGTTTGCGCCATGTTGAGCATCCGCTCGACGACTTCGTCCGGAGTCGGCACCCAGACTACGTCCTTGCCCTGCTGACCGACGTAGGGCTTGAACGGCTGGGCGGATGCGACGGGCGCCGCAGCGAGCATCGCGAATGCAAGCGCCAATGCGGCGCCTCTGAGTATTGCGTGAGACATGGTGTCCTTTCTGCTTGAGTTGTGTCGGTCTGAGGGAACGGCGCCCCGGCCAACACCGAGCACGCGAAGTTTATTCCGTATCTTACAACGCTTCGGCGGCGTGGTCGGCAAGGCGCGAGCGCTCGCCGCGCTGGAGGGTGACGTGGCCGGAATGCGACCAGCCTTTCATTCGGTCCACGACATAGGTCAGTCCCGAGCTGCCTTCGGTGAGGTAGGGCGTGTCGATCTGCGCGATATTGCCCAGGCAGACGACCTTGGTGCCGGGTCCCGCCCGGGTAATCAGCGTCTTCATCTGCTTGGGGGTCAGGTTCTGCGCCTCGTCGATGATGAGAAATTTTTCGATGAAGGTGCGGCCGCGCATGAAATTCAGCGACTTGATCTTTATTTTCGAGCGGATCAGATCGCGCGTCGCGGCACGGCCCCATTCGCCTGCCTGGTCGTCGGTTTTGTTGAGCACGTCGAGATTGTCTTCGAGCGCTCCCATCCAGGGCGCCATCTTCTCTTCCTCGGTGCCAGGCAGGAATCCGATGTCCTCCCCGACCGGCACGGTGACGCGGGTCATGATGATCTCGGAGTAGTGCTTGGTCTCGAGCGTCTGCATCAGGCCCGCCGCGAGCGTGAGCAGCGTCTTGCCCGTTCCCGCCTGGCCGAGCAAGGTCACAAAATCGATCTTGGGATTCATGAGCAGGTTGAGCGCGAAGTTTTGCTCGCGGTTTCGCGCCGTGATTCCCCAGACGTTGTTCTTGCCGTGGGTGTAGTCCCGAACGGTCTCGAGCACCGCGGTTCGGTCGGCGATCTCCACGACCGCGGCGAGCATGGGCCGCTCGCCGTCCTGATAGACGAATTCGTTCAGCAACAGTTTCTGGCAGAGCGGCCCGCGGATGCGGTAGTAGGTGCGGCCTTCGCGCTTCCACGATTCGATATCGCGTCCGTGGTGATCCCAGAAATCCGCAGGCAACTCGCGAACGCCGGTATAGAGGAGATCCGAGTCCTCGAGCACCTTGTCGCTGAAGTAGTCCTCCGCCGTCAGGCCCAGCGCCCGGGCCTTGATGCGCATGTTGATGTCCTTCGACACCAGGATGACCTCGCGCCGCGGGTCGCGCTTTTTCAGGAAGATCATCACGCCGATGATGAAGTTGTCCGTCTTGCCGATCGGCAGGTTGGCGGGAATGTGGCCGTTGATCGCCTCGGTTTGCAGGAACAGGCGTCCCCTCGCGGGGTCGGCTTCGTGGCGTCTCAACGGAATGCCTTCGGCTATGGGTTGCTTGGCGTGGCTGACGATGTCGTCGAGAAACCGGCTCGCCTGGCGGGCGTTCCGGGCGATCTCGGAGATCCCGTTCTTGTTGTTGTCCAGCTCTTCCAGCGTCATGATCGGCAGGAAAACGTCGTGCTCCTCGAACCGGAACAGGCTCGTCGGGTCGTGCATCAGCACGTTCGTGTCGAGAACGAAGAGCTTGTTCGTCGATTGCCGGGCCGCGGTGCGGGGGCGGCGGGAGGGCGCGGGCTTGCGCGAACTTTCGGCTGCGGCTGCGGACCCGGCCTGATGCCCGGATGGTTTCAGCAAGATCGGGCCACTCCTAGGCGCGAGCGGTCACTCGGGGTGCGGCTCTGAAGAAAGACTGCATGCCCGATCATTGTCGCCCGAATTCGCGAGCGAAATCAAGCCGGAAGTCTCACAGGCTATGAAAGAAACTTGAGAAGTTCTTCCGACAGCTCCACCGGCGCTTCTTCCGGGATGTAGTGACCGCAATCGAGGGGCCGGCCCTGAACGGACTCCGCCCTCTCGGCCCAGTCGGCGAGGGGGTGGAAGCAGCGCGCTATCGTCCCGTGCTTTCCCCAAAGAACCAGGAGCGGCGCGGCGAGCTTGCGATCGATGTCGGCCTCGTCGTGCTCGAGGTCGATCGACTCGGCTGCGCGGTAGTCCTCGCAGCTCGCATGGATCGCCGCGGGATCGCGAAAGCAGCGCCGGTACTCGGCCAGCGCTTCGGGCGCGAACGGCTTCAGGCCCGCATGGCGGCTGCCCATGTGGCTCTCGAGGTAGAAGTCCGGATTGGCGCCGATGAGCGTCTCGGGAATCGGCTCGGGCCGCAGCAGGAAGAACCAGTGGTAATAGGCTTTGGCGAATTCGCGCGAGACATTCGCATACATCGTGCGCGTCGGCACGATGTCGAGCACGGCGAGCTTCGCCACCGCAGCGGGATGGTCCAGGGCCATGCGGTGCGCCACCCGCCCTCCGCGATCGTGGCCGACCACAAGAAACTCGTCAAATCCCAGCGCCCGCATGATCTCGACCTGATCCAGCGCCATGGCGCGCTTGGAAAAGTTGCCGTGGTCGCTCAGTCCATGGGGCTTTTCGCTGTCTCCGTAGCCGCGCAGGTCGGAGGCGATAACCGTGAACCGTCTTGCGAGTTCGGGCGCGATCCTGTGCCAGATCGCGTGCGTCTGCGGATAGCCGTGCAGCAGCAGCAGCGGCGGACCCACGCCGCCCTGGACGAAATTGATCGCCGCGCCGCTCGTCCTGATGCGCTTGCGCTTGAAGCCCGGGAACAGCCGGTTCATGAAAGGTATTCCTTGCCCTGCATGGCGAGCGATCCCGACCGGCCCGCGACCGCGCCGATGGCGATCTCGTTGCGCGGAAGGTTTTTCAGGTCGAGCGTCTCCGCAAGGGCGCGCAGGGATACGAGCTCGTAGCCCTGGTTCTTCCACCCGGAAAGCATCGCTTCGAACACGGGCGCGAGCTTTCCCCCTTCGAGCTCCGCGTGAAGCGTATAGACGTGTCCCGCGTTGGGAGGCTCGCGCGTGAGACCGAGCATGTGCTCAGCGACGTTCTTCGCGGTGAGTCCGTTCGTTCCGATCAGCTCGTCCAGCGTCGGCAGCGTCGTGGGAAGCTGCGGGCAGGCGACGATCTCGGCGTGCCACACGGGGATGAAGGGACAGCTGCCGCGAGTGTCCGAGCAATAGTCGAAGCCGAGCCGCTGCGTCAGGCGCAGCGCGTGCACGTTGGTCTGCCAGCCGGCCGCGCCGTGCGCGCGCGGGGGCTCTCCGAAGATCTCCTCGAAGCGCTCGCGCGCGAGACGCATCTGGCGTTCGGTCCAGCGGGCGTCGGCATTGCCGACGCCGTCCTGCCACTTCACGTGGTCCCAGGCATGAATGCCGGTCTCGAAGCCCGCGTCGCGCACCGCGCGCATCACGGTGGCGCAACGCCGGCCGATGTCCGGGCCGGGAAGGAGCGTTCCGTAGAGCAGCGTTACCAGCCCGTAATTCGACAGCACCGAAGTGCGCGATACCTTGCCGATAAAGCCACGGCGAAAAACCCGCTTGATGGCCCGCCCGGTGTGGTCCGGCCCCAGGCTGAAGAGAAAAGTCGCACCGGCGCCGTGCTTCTTCAAAAGCTCGACCAGCCGCGGGACCCCCTTGCGGGTGCCGCGGTAGGTGTCGACATCGACCTTGAGGGCGAGCTTCATTCCACCAGATGCCGCGCCTCGGCGACATGGGTGCGGTAGGCGTCGAAGATGTGTTTGAGCGCGTGCTGCATGCCCACCCGGGGCTTCCACCCGAGGTCCGTCGTCGTGCGGGCAATCTTCGGCACGCGATTCTGCACGTCCTGATAGCCTTTGCCGTAATACTGCGCGGCCGTCGTATTGAGGAGCTTCACTTTTCTCGCGTTCGCGCGGTACTCCGGATAATCGAGGGCGAGCTTGACCATCATCCCGGCGAGTTGCCTGACGGAATAGTTGTTCTTCGGGTTGCCGATATTGTAGATTTTTCCGGTCGCGATTTTCTTGCGGTTCTCGATGATCTTCATGAGCGCGTCGATGCCGTCGTCGATATACGTGAATGCGCGTTTCTGCCGGCCGCCGTCGACCAGCTTGATCGGCTCTCCCCGGACGATGTGGCCGAAGAACTGGGTGATGACGCGGGAGCTGCCTTCCTTGGCTGCGTTGAGGTTATCCAGCCCCGAGCCGATCCAGTTGAACGGCCGGAACAGCGTGTAGTCGAGCCCTTCCTTCATGCCGTAGGCGTGGATCACCCGGTCCATCAGCTGTTTCGCGCAGGCGTAGATCCAGCGCGGCTTGTCGATCGGGCCGTACACGAGCGAAGAGCTCTCGGGATCGAACTGGCGGTCGGCGCACATGCCGTACACCTCCGAAGTCGAAGGAAATAGCAGGCGCTTGCCGTGCTTTACGCAAGAGCGCACGATCGGCAAGTTCGCCTCGAAGTCGAGTTCGAAGACCTTGAGCGGCTCCTTGACATACATCGCGGGCGTTGCGATCGCGACCAGGGGCAACACCGTGTCGCACTTGCGCACGTTGTATTCGATCCACTCGCGGTTGATGGTGATGTCGCCTTCGAAAAAATGGAAGCGCTCGTGTTCCAGGAGGTCGGTGACGCGATCGGTCTGCATGTCCATCCCGTACACTTCCCAATCGGTCTGTTCGACGATGCGCTTGGAAAGGTGATGGCCGATGAAGCCGTTCACGCCGAGGATAAGGACTCTTTTCACCGTGGCTCCCTAGTGAGCGGTAACAGGATCTTGCGATTGCCGATGCGTTCGGCGAATTCTTGCGCGGAGAGCGGCTGCCCGTCCAGTTCGACCTCGAGCAGCTCCAGCACTTCGCCGTCAACGCATGCAGCGTAGCATCGGTTTCCTTCGGCGCAGAGAAAAGGCGAAGCTTGCACGTCGCGCTTCTCCGCGCACCGCCGAGTCCGCAAGACGCGCAGCCTCTTCCCCTCGATCTCGGTGAACGCTCCAGGGTAGGGCGGCGCCACCGCGCGCACCAGGTCGTGCACCCTTTTCGTGGAGGCGCTCCAGTCGATGCGCCCGTCCTCGGGCCGGCGCCCGCCAAAATAGCTGCCCTTGGACGAATCCTGGGCGCGCAGAACCGCGCTGCCGTCGATGAGCTTCGGCAGGCTGCGCTTGACGACGCGCTCGGCGGCACCGGTGACTTTTCGGAACACGTCGACGGCAAGCTCGTCGGGCAGGATGGCAACGGGCTCCTGGTCCACGATGCGCCCCGCGTCGGGCTTTTCCACCATCTCGTGGAGCGTCGCTCCCGTCTGTGTTTCCCCGTGGAGGACTGCCCAGTTGACCGGAGCGCGCCCGCGGTACTTGGGCAGCAGCGAGCCGTGCACGTTGAATGCGCCGCGTCTTGGTATTGCAAGGAGCGCGGGCTTGAGCATCAGGCGATAGTAGAAGGAAAAGAGAAAATCAGGATGCAGGTCCCGAACTTTTCCGACGATCTGCGGTGCATTGGGGTCATCGGGCGTGACGCTCTCGATGCCGTGCCTGCCGGCAAGCTCGGCAACGCTCGCAAACCAGATGTTCTCGCCGGGGCTGTCGCGATGCGTGACCACGAGAGGCACTTCCATCCGCTGGTCGATCAGGACTTCGAGGCAACGGCAGCCGACGTCGTGATAGGCGAAGACGACTGCGCTCGCCACTCTAGATCTGGCGCTGTTTCGGATGTTCGGAAACAGCGTCAGTACGTTCCAAAATGGCCTGAATCAGGTAGCGCGGCCGCTGCCGCACCTGCTCGTAAATGCGGCCGATGTACTCGCCGAGGAGCCCCACGCCGAACAGCAGCATGCCGATCAGAAAGAATTCGAGAATGTCACGATCCCAGCTCGCGAGCAATCCCTCAAGGAGGTTTCCGGAGACGAACCAGCGCTGAACGATCACGACAAGGTATACGAGTATCGAGGCGACCGAGACGAGCATGCCGAGCAGCGAGAACAACTGCAGCGGCTTGACCGAAAAGCTGGTGACGAGATCGAAGTTGAGCCGGATCAGCTTGTAGAGCGGGTATTTCGACTCTCCCGCCGCGCGCTCCTCGTGCGCCACCTCGATCTCGGTCGGGCGCTGCGCGAAGGTATAGGCGAGGGCGGGTATGTAGGTGTTGACCTCGCGGCAACTGTTGATGGCGGCGACAATCTCGCGGCTATAGGCTCGCAGCATGCATCCCTGGTCGGTCATTCGGATGCGGGTGATGCGTTCTCGGACGGCGTTCATCATTCGCGAGGCTTTGCGCCTGAAGATAGTGTCTTGCCGTTCCTGCCGTATGCCGCCGACATAGTCGTAGCCTTCGTCCATCTTGGCGAGCAGCTTTGCGATCTCCTCGGGCGGGTTCTGCAGGTCGGCGTCGAGCGTCACCACCCGCTCGCCGCGACAGCGCTCGAAGCCGGCGACGATCGCCATGTGCTGCCCGTAGTTGCCGTTGAACAGGATCACCCGCGTAGTGTCGGGCCGTCTCTGGAACTGCTCGCGCAGCAATGCCGCGGACCGGTCCGCGCTGCCGTCATTGACGAAAATGACTTCATAGCTCTCCCCGAGCGCATCGAGCGCCGGATAAAGCCGCGCGAACAGCGCCGGGAGCACCGCCTCCTCGTTGTAGACCGGAATGACAACCGAGACTCGCGGGTTCACGAAAGGTCTTCCCGGAGCGTGCGCGAGACCGCCTCGCAAACGCGTTCGACGTCGGCTGCTTCCATTCCGGGAAACAGCGGCAGTGTGACGATGCCCTTGCCGATGCGCTCCGCGTGGGGAAATTGCCCTTCGCGCCAGCCGAGCGAGCGGTACAGCGAGAACAGGTGGATGGCAGGGTAGTGGACGCCTACGCCGATCGAGCGTTCGCGCATTTTTGCGATGAAGTCGGCCCGCTTGACGCGGCCGGGCAGGACGACCTGGAACATGTGCCAGTTGCAGTTCTCGAAGTCGGCGACGGGAAGCTCGCAACCCAGGCTGCGATCGAAGAGCTCGAAGTAGCGGCGGGCGAGTTCGCGCCGCTTGTCCGTAAATTCCTTGAGGCGTTTGAGCTGGCCGAGGCCGATACGCGCGGCGACGTCGGTGAGATTGAACTTCCCGCCGACGACATCCACGTCCATGCCGTCGTCCCCCGAACGCGTCACGCCCTGCAGTCTCAGCTTTTCGGCGAGAGCGATGTCGCTTTCGCCGGGAAGCACGATCGCGCCCCCCTCGGCGGTCGTGATGTTCTTGTTCGCGTGAAAGCTGAAGGCGATCAGATCCCCCCGGCTGCCGATGCGGGCACCTTTCCAGGTCGAACCGAAAGCCTGCGCGGCGTCCTCGACCACGCGCAGGCGATGCTTGCCGGCGATCGCGTCGAGCCGGTCCAGATCCACCGGCAGGCCGGCGAGATAGACCGGCAGGATCGCTTTGGCGCTTTTGGTGATCACCGGCTCGATGCGATCGAGGTCGATATTGTGCGTCCTCGGATCGACGTCTACGAAAACCGGCCGGGCGCCGAGCTCCAGCACGACGTTGCTCGTGGCGACCCAGGAAAGGGGCGTCGTGATGACCTCGTCTCCGGGGCCGACACCCGCGAGGCGCAACCCGATCTCGAGCGCGGCGGTGCCGGAGTTGAGAGCGCGCACCGGGCGCCCGCCGCAGAAACGCGACAGCTCTTCCTCGAACTCCTTCACCCGGGGCCCTGAAGTGATCCAGCCCGAGCGCAGCACTTCCGCGACCCCAAGAATGGTTTCCTCGTCGATCATCGGGCGGGTAAAGGGCAGAAAGGATTTGCCGGCCACGGATTCAGCTGCGCGCGACCAGAAACACGCCCACGACGATGAAAGCGATGCCGATGAGTTTTTGCGCGGTGAGCGATTCCCCGAACAGGTACCACGCTGCGGCCGCATTCAGGACGTAGCCGATCGAGAGCATCGGGTAGGCGATCGAGACTTCAACGCGCGACAGGCCCAGGATCCAGACGACGACGCTCACGACATAGCAGGCGACCCCGCCCGCGATATGCGGCTCGAAGGCGAGCCTCATGCCTACCGGAACGATGTTTTGCGCGCTGAACTCGAACTGTCCTACGGCGTTGGTGCCGGCCTTGAGCAGCAGCTGCGCCGCGGCGTTGAGCAGCACGCCCGTCATGATGAGTGCGAGACTCACCGCGTTCACGGTTTTTTTACGATCACGCGCCGCGCATCGCGCGCGACGATCCGCATGGAAACCGGATGGGCTTCGAGAAAGCCGGCGAGGTCTTGCGAGTTGAACATGGCGAACGCCTCGGAATCGGCTTGCCAGGCGCGCGCGAATGCCGCCTCATCCGGAAGGAATTTCTTCGGCTCCCAGGCGATCGGCTGCGCCAGCTCGTCCTTGTAGGCGACCATGGTCACGGTCCGGCCGAGGTAGAACAGCAAAGTGTGGTCGAAGGTATGCACTACGTAAAAGGGGACGTCCGGTTTGATCTGATGCCGGATTTTCTGGACGATATGATACGCGGAATAAGCAGGCGAGAGCTCTTCGTGACCCGAAGTCGCGATTTGCACCGAGATCAGGCCGCCGAATGCAAGCGCAACGGCCGCGGCTGCGAGCCGCGCGCGCAAAGCAAACCATGCGGAGAGTAATGCAGCGACTGCCAGGGTCAGACCGGCTGCAGTCAGCCAGGGAACGTAGCCCGCGAGCAGTCCGGCCGGAAGGTCGCCGGTGGCGTAGCGCACGGCCCGAGGCGCCGCGGCGATCAGGGCGATCCCGAGCAGGGCCGCGACTGCGGCGTGCGCGAGAGCGACGCGCCGGCCGGCCGATGCGAGGTAATGGCCGGCGATCAACGCAAGCGCCGGAAGCATCGGCAGGATGTAGGAGGCGAGCTTCGAGCTGGATGCCGAAAAGAATGCGAAGACAACGGCGCACCAGACAAGCAAGAATCGCTGCGACTGGAAATGGGCTCCAGGTGATCGAGTCCATGCGCTCCACAGCGCGGGAAAGAGGCTGACGATCCAGGGAATGATCCCGACGAGCACCACGGGAACGAAATACCAGACGGGCTCGTAGCGCCCGTGCTCGCGCGTGAGAAAGCGCTCGAAGTGCTCGTGGATGAAGAAATACCGGAAGAACTCCGGGTTGGCGAGGGAAACCGTGACGAACCACGGCGCGGTGATCGCGAGAAACAGCAACCCTCCCCGGACGATGTGCAGGCGCGCCAGCCGCTTCCAGTCGCGCTCGACAAGGACGTAGAGCGCCACCGCGCCGGCCGGAAGAGCGATCCCGATCAGGCCCTTGCTCAGCACCGCGAGCGCGGCGGCGGCCCAGGCAAGGAGCATCCAGCGGCGGCAGTCGGCTTCGCTCGCTTGGTCGCGTTGCGCGAGGGCGATGGCGAACACCGCTGCCGACATGAAGAAGGTGAGCCCCATGTCCAGGGTGAGCATATGCCCCAGGGCGACGTACATCGCCGCGCTCGCGGCGACCGCGGCTCCATACAGACCGGCGGGTGGGCCGGACAGGCGATGGCCGGTCCAGTACACGAGCAGGACGCCGAAAAAGCCGGCGAGCCCGGGCCAGAGCCGCGCCGCCCACTCGGTTGCTCCGAACGCGCTGAATGCCGCCGCAGTCGCCCAGTACTGCAGCGCCGGCTTCTCGAAGTACTTGAATCCGTTCAGTCGCGGCGTGAGCCAATCGCCGCTCGCAACCATCTCGCGGGGGATTTCGGCGTAGCGGCCTTCGTCCGACTTGGCAAGGTGTCTATAGCCGAGATTGCAGAACCACGCGATGGCGAACGCCGCCAGGAGCATCAGCAGCGCGCGGCGCGAGACCGGCGCGTCAGGGGTACTGGCCAATTTCAGCCGAGCAAGAGCGCTGCCGCTACGCTGCGCTCTTCGGCAAGGAGGATGTTGTAGGTGCGGCAGGCGGCCTGCACATCCATCACCTCGAGGCCGGCCCGGGATTGCGCGATCGGTCGCATGATCTCGGGCCGGGGAAAACGCAGTTGGTTGCCCGTGCCGAGCAGAATGATCTCGCATCCAAGATCGGCGAGCGCGGCAAGATGTTCGGGCGCGAGCGCCTCGAAAGTCGTCGCGGCCCAGTCCGAGATGATCCGATCGGGAAGCACGACGACGCTTTTCTCGATGCGCTGCTTGTTGACCATCACGTAGCCGCTGCCGTAGCCGGTGAAGGTGTTGAGCGCGGACGCCCCTTCGCGATGCAGTTTCAAGTTTGCCGGTGCCGTAAGTGTCCGGTAACGTTACCACTTTTTTCGCTGCAGCGCGGCTCAAAGCCGAGCAGCGGGCGGCGAGCACGTGCAGCGGCTCGATCGGCGGCGCGTAATCCAGATTCACCTCTTCGGTCTTGCTTTCAGGTCGTTTTAAGCGCTCGACGCGCATCCTGACGGCCGGCGGCGGGCATTTTGCTGCGATCGCCCTTCACAGGAGCAGGCCATGATTCGTCTTGTTTCGATCCTCCCATTCCTTGTCGCGACTTCCGTTCACGCGCAGGCGGTTGCCGAAGAGCAGGCCACGGAGGCCGCCGCCGGCCCCATCGCCATCACGATCTTCATGTTGATCTTCTTCGGCGCGTGCGCGCTGTATGCCTGGCTCACGTGGCGCAATGAAAAGAAGGACCGCGAGGCAAAGACAAAGAGCGAGCGCAAAGCAGCAGCAAGCTGAACCGGTTTGCCCGAGTTGCGGACGCCTCACCCCGCCGGGCCTGCATTCGCAGGCGGGCCAATTTATTCTGCGACACACCATGATCCCGTCCGACCCGGTCGGTCGTGAAGCCGCGGTGCCGCATCCAGCGGGTGCGGTGCCGTACCGGAGGGCCCCGACCTCATCGATACGCCCGCAGATCAGACTCCTGTGGTGGGCCGTCGCCTGCGCTCTGGCACTCCTGTGGTTCGGCACGCTCGAATTGCGAGGCTTGTTTGCGCCCGACGAAGGGCGCTACGCGCAGATTCCGCAGGCGATGCTCGCGACAGGAGACTGGATTACGCCCCGGCTGAACGGCTTCAAATACTTCGAAAAACCGCCGCTGCAATACTGGGCGACCGCCGTTATTTACAAGCTTTTCGGCGAGGACGAGTGGACCGCCCGACTGTGGCCTGCGCTCGTCGGTTTCCTGGGAGCAGGGCTCCTCGCCTGGATAGGCGCGGTAACATCGGGTCGGCGCGTTGGAGGTCTGGCCGGCTTCATGCTGGCGACGAGCCTCGGGTACTTCCTCGCCGGCCAGTACCTTACTCTCGACATGGGGCTCACGTTCTTTCTCACCTGCGCGCTTGCGTTCTTCATCATGGCCCAGCGCGCGGAACCGCCGGACCCGGCGCGCACCCGATGGATGCTGCTCGCATGGGGCGCGCTCGCGTGCGCGGTCTTGAGCAAAGGCTTGGTCGGCATCGTCCTGCCCGGCCTCGCGCTCGGGGCCTACATGGCGCTCACCCGGGATTTCGGGTTGCTGCGAAGACTTGCAATCGCGCCGGGAATCGGCGTGTTCCTGGCGATCTCGGTCCCATGGTTCCTGCTCGTGCAGGATCGCAACCCGGAGTTTTTCCGCTTCTTCTTCATCTACGAGCACTTCGAGCGCTTCGCGCTGCCCGGACACCACCGGCCGGGGCCGTGGTGGTACTTCATTCCGGTATTGCTTGCCGGCACGCTGCCCTGGACGCCGCTCGTGGCGCGCGCGATCTTTCGGGCCGTACGCAAGCGCGGCTCGAAAGATCGCGGCAACCTCAATATCGACCTCCTGCTGGTCGTGTGGGCCGCGACGATTCTGCTGTTCTTCAGTCTCTCCAGCTCGAAGCTGCCCGCCTACGTGCTTCCCGCGCTACCGCCGCTCGTGCTCCTTGCGGCGAGGCGCATCGGCGAGATCGATGCCAAGGCGTTCGTTCGCAACACCTTGCTTGGCGGCACGCTCGCGGCGGTGGCTGCGGGCGCCGCCTGTTTGTTGCTGGCGCGAACCGGTTCTTTCCCTCTGCTCGCCCCGGCCGCGCCCTGGTTCCTGCTCGCCCTTCTTGCGCTGCTCGCCGGCGGCGCGGGCGCCATCTTGCTCGCACGGCGGCAACGCGTCGGCTACGCCGGGCTTTTGCTCGGCCTCGCCATGCCGGTCGCCGTGCAGGCGGCGATGGTCGGCGCGTACACGATCGACGAGTTGCATTCCACCGAGCGGATGATCGAATCCCTCTTCGGGGAAGGGCGTCCCCGAAGCGACACGACGCCCTTCTACAGCGTCGGCACTTTCGACCAAAGCCTGCCCTTTTATGTCGCGCGACCGGTGGTGATGGTTGGCCATCGGAGTGAGCTGGGCGCGGGAATCTCCACCGAGCCCGACAAGTTTATCGATACAGTGGAAGAATTCTCCGCGCTGTGGCTCGCGCGCTCCGACGGATACGCTGCGATGACTCCCCGGCGGTTCGATGAGCTCGAGCGATCCGGTCTGCCGATGCGCGTGCTCGCCCGGGATGCGCAGCGCGTCATCGTGAGCCGGTAGCCGACTGTCATCGTTCGCGCCGGACCGTGGGAGCAACGGCCGGGAAGACTGCAAGCACGCGCGTCCCCGCGAACTGCGGGCGGGTCTCGATCGATACCGTGCCCCCGTGCGCCGAAACGATTTCCTTCACGATGGCAAGACCCAGGCCCGTTCCTTCGCCGGAACCGGCGTCCGCGCGATAGAAGCGGTCGAACACCCGGTCTTTGGCTTGGGGAGGAATCCCCGGCCCGGCGTCCTCGACCGCTAATGACGGTCGCGGCGTGCCGGAAATACGGACAGTGATCGTTCTCGTGTCGCGGCCGTGCCGCAGCGCGTTGTCGATGAGATTCGAAACGAGCTCGGAAAGCAGCGTGGGATCGCCCGTCAGGCGAACGGGCGAGTCCGGCGCATCGAGCACCAGCTCGACCCCGGCCTCGAGCGCCTTCGGAATCCACCGCTCGCCGGTATCGCGCGCCACACTGACCAGGTCGACGTCCGCGAAAGACCGCTGAGGATCGAACTCCGGCTCGGCGCGAGCCAGTGTGAGCAGCTGCTGGGCCAGGTGGATGGCTCGCCCTCCGGCATTCTTGAGCGACGCGATCCGGCCGCGGATTTCCTCGGGGAGCCGCTCCCGTTCGAGGCTTTCGAGCTGCAGCTTGAGAGCCGACAGCGGGGTCCGCAACTGATGCGCGGCGTCCGCAATGAACTTGCGCTGCGCATGCAGCGCCTCTTCAAGTCTGCCGAACAGCTCGTTTGTCCGGGCGATGATCGGCTGCACCTCCTGCGGAACATCCCGCATGGGCACGGGCGACAGATCGCGATGGTCCTTGCGCGCCAGATCGAGCGATACTTGCACCAGCGACCGTAGTCCCGCGGTGATCCCGGACCAGATCAGAAGTGCGGCTGCCAGCAGCAGGAGGACTTGAGGGACCAGGACGATCGCGAGGATGTCTGCGGCGAGGCTTTTGCGCTTGTGCAAGGTTTCGGCCACGGCGATGACGATGGGTTCGCGGATACCGGAAGGCTTTGCCCGGATCACCACGCCGCGAATCGGTTCGCGCTCGAACTCCCCCTCGAAAAATGCCGGGTGCTGCAACTCCCGCGACGGCTCCGGTACGGCGAGCGAACGCTGACCGATGATCAATTCACCGGTCACGCTGGAGACTTTGTAGACGATGCGATCGCGCTCGTCCCATTCGAACACCTCGAGCGCTTCCCTGGGCAGTCGCAACGTGGCCTGGCCGCCTTCGGCTTTCACCTGCGCCGCCAGCGAGCGCGCCGAATCGATCAGCCAGTGGTCGTAGGCCGAGTTCGCGAAGCGCAGGGCAAAGACGTAGGAAAGTCCCGCATCCGCGACGATGAGTGCGAGCAGCGGAATGGCGAGCCGCGCCAGAAGGCCTCGTCGCAGGCTGGGCGCCCGACTCATTGTGGCGCGACGCGGATGAGGTAGCCGAACCCGCGCATGGTGACGATCTCTATGCCGAGGGGGCCGAGCTTTTTGCGCAGGCGATGGACATAGACCTCGGCCGAGTTCTCCGAAAAGTCCTTGTCCCATGTAGAAATCGAGTTGACCAGGCGGTCCTTTGCCACCACGTGGCCGGGCTTTGCGGCGAGAATCTCCAACACGGCGAAGTCGCGCGGGGACAGATTCACCGGCTCGCCGCGATGTCGGGCGGTACGCGTCTTGATATCGATCGTGAGCTCGCCCACGCGCACGTCCGGCGCCGGGTTGCCCGCGCTGCGACGGATCAGTGCACGCGCGCGCGCCTCGAGTTCGGCAAGCTCGAACGGTTTGGTCAGGTAGTCATCGGCGCCGAGATCGAGGCCGTGAACCCGATCTTCCAGAGCATCTCGCGCCGTCAGGATCAGAACCGGCACGGTCAGCTTGCGGGCCCGCGCGCTTCGCAGGACCTCAAACCCGTCCATGCGCGGCAGCCCGAGGTCGAGCAGCATCAGGTCGTAAGGTTGCGCCTCGAGCGCATCGGTCGCCGACTTTCCGTCGGCGACCCGATCCACCGAAAAACCCGCGCGCCCAAGCGCCGCTGCGAGCCCGTCGGCGAGGTCCGGATCATCCTCAACGAGGAGCAGCCGCACGACGATTCGCCCCGCGATGCAGTTTCAAGTTTGCCGCTACTGTAAGTGTCCGGTAACATTATCACTTTTTGCGCTGCAGCGCGGCGAGGCCGATCTGCGAGTGCGTCCCTGGTCCGCCGACATGAGAGAGTTTTCCCGCATCAAGCGCCTTCCACCCTACGTCTTCAACATCACCAACGAGTTGAAGATGGCGGCGCGCCACGCCGGCGAGGATGTGATCGACATGAGCATGGGCAACCCGGACGGCCCCACGCCCCCTCACATCGTCGCGAAACTCATCGAAGCCGCTCAGCGCGGCGACACGCACGGCTACTCGGTGTCCAAGGGCATTCCGCGCCTGCGCCGCGCAATATGCACCTGGTATCAGAGGCGCTACGGCGTGGAGTTCGACCCCGATTCGGAGGCGATCGTCACCATAGGCTCGAAGGAGGGTCTCGCGCACCTCATGCTCGCATGCCTGGACCGCGGCGATACCGTGCTCGTGCCCAATCCGAGTTATCCGATCCACATTTACGGTGCGATCATCGCCGGAGCCGACATCCGCTCGGTGCGCATGACGGCGGACGTGGATTTTTTCGAGGAACTCGAGCGCGCGATCCGCGAGCTGATTCCCAAGCCGAAGATGCTGGTGATCGGATTTCCGTCGAATCCGACCGCGAGATGCGTCGAGCTGGATTTTTTCGAGCGCGTCATCGCCCTTGCCAAGACCCACGACATCCTGGTCGTGCACGACCTCGCCTACGCCGATATCACTTTCGATGGCTGGAAGGCGCCTTCCATCATGCAGGTGGACGGGGCGCGCGACATCGCGGTCGAATCCTTCACCATGTCGAAGAGCTACAACATGGCGGGGTGGCGGATCGGCTTCATGGTCGGGAACAAGGAGCTGATCAACGCGCTCGCCCGAATCAAGAGCTACCACGACTACGGCAGCTTCACGCCGATCCAGGTGGCGTCGATCGTTGCGCTCGAGGGTCCGCAGCATTGCGTCGAGGAGCATCGGATGAAGTACCAGAAGAGGCGCGACGTGATGGTGAAAGGCCTGCACGAAATCGGCTGGATGGTCGAGAACCCCAAGGCTTCGATGTACATCTGGGCGAAAATTCCCGACGCATACGCCAAGCTCGGCTCGCTCGAATTCGCGAAGAAAATACTCCGCGAAGCCAAAGTCGCGGTCTCACCGGGAATCGGCTTCGGCGACTATGGCGACAATCATGTGCGCATCGCCCTCATAGAAAATGAGGCTCGCAGCCGGCAGGCCATTCGAGGGATCAAGGAAATGTTCCGCAAGGACGGTGCGCCGTGACTCGGATCGTGGAAATTACCGATGAATCCGGAGCCGTCGTGAAGCCGGACTGGCTCGCCGGAGCGGAAGGTGTGCACCGCCAACTGCGCACCGCGCTGCCGCCCGATTACAGGGCGAAGATGGTTCGGGTCTTCGCCGGCGGTGCACGCATGTGCGTGGCGCTCGAAGGGGATCAAGTCGCAGGCGTCGCCGTATACCGCATGTACGAAAACACTTTTTCGGGAAGGCAGCTTTATGTGGACGATCTTGTCACCGACGAGCGCCGCCGCTCGGCCGGCGTCGGCCGTGATTTGCTCGGCTACCTGGAACAAAAGGCGCGATCGGCGAGGTTCGACAACCTGTCGCTCGATTCGGGCACGCAGCGCCAGCAGGCGCACAAGTTCTACTTCCGCGAGGGCATGGTCGTGACCTCGTTTCACTTCGCGAAGAAGCTGACATGAAACCCATCAAGGTGGGGCTGCTCGGCATCGGGACGGTAGGCGGGGGCACCTGGGCGGTGCTCGCGCGCAACCGCGAGGAGATCTCGCGCCGCGCCGGACGAGCCATCGAAATCAGCGTCGTCGCCGACAAGGATCTGGAGAAGGCGAAGCGGCTGGCCGGGGGAAAGGCGCGCGTCACGGCGGACGCCTTCGAGGTCGTGCGCGATCCCGAGATCGACATCGTGATCGAGCTGATCGGCGGGGTCACCATCGCCAAGGACCTCGTGCTCGCGGCGATCGAGAACGGCAAGCATGTCGTGACGGCGAACAAGGCGCTGCTCGCGACCCACGGCAACGAGATTTTCGCCGCCGCGCAGAAAAAGGGCGTGATGGTTGCGTTCGAAGGCGCCGTGGCAGGCGGGGTTCCCATCATCAAGGCGCTGCGCGAGGGCTTGACCGCGAACCGCATCGAGTGGATCGCGGGGATCATCAACGGCACCTCGAATTTCATCCTTTCGGAAATGCGCGAGAAAGGCCTCGCATTCGACGCGGTGCTGAAGGAAGCGCAAAAGCTCGGCTACGCCGAGACCGATCCGAGCTTCGACATCGAGGGCGTGGACGCCGCGCACAAGCTGACCATCATGGCGGCCATCGCGTTCGGCGTTCCGATGCAATTCGACAAGTGCTACAAGGAAGGAATCTCGAAGCTCACGCAAGGAGATATCCGCTACGCCGAGCAGCTCGGCTATCGCATCAAGCTGCTCGGGATCACCAAGCGCACCCGTGTCGACAATGAGGAGGGCATCGAGCTACGCGTGCACCCGACGCTGATTCCCACTCGGCGGCTCATCGCGAATGTCGAGGGCGTGATGAACGCCGTGCTCGTGAAGGGCGACGCCGTCGGCCCGACTCTGTATTACGGCGCCGGGGCCGGCGCCGAACCCACCGGTAGCGCCGTGGTCGCGGACCTCGTCGACGTCACGCGCCTGCACACCGCTGACCCCGACCACCGCGTGCCGCACCTCGCGTTCCGGGCCGACCGCATGGCGGACATCAGGATCCTCCCGATGGAGGAAGTCGTGACGTCCTATTACCTCAGAATGCGCGTGCAGGACCGGCCGGGCGTGCTCGCCGACATTACGCGGATCCTCGCCGATGGGTCCATTTCCATCGGTGCGATGATCCAGCGCGAGCCGGCGGAGGGCGAGGACCAGGTGGATATCATCATGCTCACCCATCAAACCCGGGAAAAGAACGTCAACGCGGCGATAAAGAAGATCGAGGGCTTGCCCGTCGTTACCGGGAAGGTGACGCGGATCCGATTGGAGGAACTGCAGTAAGGCGTCATTTCCCGCGCATGTCCAGGTCGTACTCCTGGGTCGCGCGTTTCAAAACGCCCCGGCCGTCGAAATAGAGCGTCGCTCGCATGCGAGTCTGATAGTCCAGGTAGCGATAGTTCCAGATTTCTTCGTCCTTCCGGGGAACGGCGAGCCTCCACGGAGGCTTGCCGACGCGTTTTTGCACCTCCTCCTGGGTCATTCCCGGCTTGAGATCCCGAAAATCCTTGTCGTGCAGCGTCCAAAAGTCCCTCATCCCGGCGAAGTCCGGATGAACGCAGCCATTCAGCGCCAGAATCGCTGCGAACCCGGCGAGCAGTCTGGAAGCGCTTGTCATGGCGCAAACCGGTCAACGGCCGGAATAGAAATCCATGTCGAGCTCCTGGGTGACGCGTTTCAATACGCCCCGGCCGTCGAAATAGAGCGTCGTTCGCATGCGAGTCTGGTAGTCCAGGTAGCGATAGTTCCAGATTTCTTCGTCCTTCTGCGGGACGGCGAGCCTCCATGGAGGCTTGCCGAGGATTTCCTGCACCTCCGCCTGGGTCATCCCGGGCTTGAGCCGCTGGATGTCCTCGGTGTGCAGCGTCCAGTAGTCCCTCATCCCGGCGAAGTCCGGGTGAACGCAGCCATTCAGCGCCAGGATCGCCGCGCACCCGGCAACCAATTTGGAAACGCCTGTCATCGTCCCTCAGAAACGCCGGAATAGTAGTCCTGGTCGTACTCCTGGGTCGCATATTTCAACACGCCCTTCCCGTCGAAATGGACCGACGATCGCATGCGGATGTGGAGATCCAGGTACCGGTAGCTCCAGATTTCCTCGTCCCTCTGGGGGAAGGCGAGCCTCCACGGGGGCGTGCCGAGAATTTCCTGCACCTCGGCCTGGGTCATCCCCGGCTTGAGTTTCTGGATGTGCTGGGTATTCAGCTCCCAGTAGTTCTTCATCCCGACAAAGCCCGGGTGAACGCAGCCATTCAGCGCCAGGATCGCCGCGAACCCGGCCAATAGTTTGGAAACGCTTGTCATGGCCTGCAGGTCGATCAACTACCACTACCAACCGTGGAATAGAAGTCCATATCGTACTCCTGGGTCGCGTACTTCAGGACGCCCCGAGTGTCGAAATGCATCACCGAGCGCATGCGGGTCTGGTAGTCGAGGTAGTCGTAGCTCCACACCTCCTCGGCCATGGCGGGGAAAGTCATCCTCCAGAGCGGCTTGCCGACCCGTTTTTCAACGTCAGCCTGCGTCATTCCCGATTTGATCTGACGGAAGTCCTCGTCGTTGAGCGTCCAGAAGGGCTTCACCCCCTCCATTGCAGCGCACCCGGCCAATGCCAAAAGAACCGCGAACAACCCTAAGAGTCTGATACTGCTCCTCATGGCGCCTCCTGTGAACTAACCCATTTGTGCCGATGCGTAAACAATTTCATATACTCCTCTATTCCCTGATTGGATTCCAGCCGATCGGTTTCGATGCGTTACGTCAGCACCCGCGGCGCTGCCAGGCCCCAAGCGTTCACCGAGATCGTGCTGGAAGGTCTTGCCTCCGACGGCGGTTTGTTCGTGCCGGAGGCCCTGCCCAGGCTGGGCGCGAAGGAGCTTGCCGCGATGCGCGGCATGAACTACGCCGGGCTTGCGTCGGCGGTTCTTTCCCGGTTCGCGGACGATATTCCGGCCGCCGACCTCGAGGGACTCGTCGGGAAGACCTACACGAAGGAGGTCTTCGGCAGCGAGGACGTCACGCCGGTCAAGAAGCTCGAACGGGGTCTCTACCTCCTCGGCCTGTCCAACGGGCCCTCGCTCGCCTTCAAGGACATCGCCCTCCAGCTTCTCGGCAGCCTGTTCGAGTACTTGCTCGGAAAGCGCGGCGAACGGCTCAACGTCGTCGGTGCCACCTCCGGCGACACCGGGTCTTCTGCCGAATACGCGTTGCGCGGGAGGAAGAATCTGCGCGTTTTCATGCTCTCGCCGCACGGGCGCATGAGCGCGTTCCAGGCGGCGCAGATGTATTCGCTTCAGGACGCGAACATCTTCAACATCGCGGTCCGCGGCGTATTCGACGACTGTCAGGACATCGTCAAGGCGATCTCGGGTGATCGCGCCTTCAAGGCGAAACACCGTATCGGCGCGGTCAACTCGATCAACTGGGCGCGCGTGGCGGCACAGACGGTGTACTATTTCAAGGCGTACTTTGCGGTGACGGAGTCGGACGCGGAGCCCGTGTCCTTCTCGGTGCCCTCGGGCAACTTCGGCAACGTGTACGCCGGACACGTGGCGCGCAGCATGGGCCTGCCGATCAAGAACCTCATCGTCGCCACCAACGAGAACGACGTGCTCGACGAGTTCTTCCGCACCGGGCGCTATCGCGTGCGGTCCGTAGTCAAGGCGACGAGCAGCCCGTCGATGGACATCTCGAAATCCTCGAACTTCGAGCGCTATGCATTCGACCTGGTGGGGCGCGAACCCGCGAAATTGAAATCCCTCTGGGATCGACTGGAGCGCAGCGGAGTGCTCGATCTTTCGGGGACGGAATACTTCCGGCGCGTTGCGGACACCGGATTCGTTTCCGGCTCGAGCGCTCACGCCGATCGTTTGGCTACGATCCGCCGCGTGTGGAAAGACTACGGTGTGATGATCGATCCGCATACCGCCGACGGCGTCAAAGTCGGGCTCGAGCACCGGGAAGAAGGCGTGCCTCTCGTCTGCATGGAAACCGCGCAGCCGGCGAAATTCGCCGAAACCATACGCGAGGCGCTCGGTCGGGAGCCTGTACGGCCGGCAGGCTTCGAGAACCTGGAAAAGCTGCCGCAGCGCGTGGAAGTCATGAATCCTGATGCCGAGCTTGTCAAGGCATTCATCGCCGCGCGCGGATAGACCGGCAGATACGGCTCGTCTATCGATGGGCGGCCGTTCCGGATAGAATCTTTTCATGAGCTCCGTCCTCTCCAAGGAAAAGAACGTTCTCGGCGGATCCCTGCTCGCCTGCAGCTACGCCCCACTCACCGGCTTCTTTCGTGACGGTTGCTGCGCCACGCACGGCGTGGAGGGCGTCGCTCACCTCGTGTGCGTGAAGACGACCGGGGAGTTCCTGGAGTTCAGCCGCTCGCGCGGCAACGATCTGAGCACGCCGCGCCCGGAAATGCGCTTCAAGGGCCTGGCGCCCGGCGACCGCTGGTGTCTGCACGTGCTGCGCTGGGTCGAGGCTTACAAAGCCGGCATGGCGCCGCAGGTGGTCCTCGAAGCCACGCACGAGAATGTTCTCCAATACGTGCCTCTGGAGGCGCTGAAGAGCTGCGCGCTCGACTTGCACTGACGCCTCCCTGCGTGAGTCGATCGCGGCTCACGCCGAAACAATTTGCAACGATTCCCTTCTCGCGCGCAACAGTTTGGAAACGAGTTCGCGCGACAATGGCCCGTCGTATTCGCAAATCAACTTATTCGAAGGAGAGAAGCATGGATGCAAGCCGCAAGAGAACACTGATGGCGGGGCTGCTCGCCGCCGGCCTGGTCGGAGCGGGTTCGAGCTGGGCGCAGACACCGGGTCCGCGTGGCCAGGGCCCCGAGGGCATGGGCCCGATACGGGGATTCGAGAGGTTGCACAGGGAACTCAACCTCAATCCGCAACAGGAAGAGCTCTGGAAGAAGGCGCAGGCCGCTCAGCGCGACGCCTTCCGGTCGATGCGCGCGAAGGGCGAGGAGACGCGCGCGAAGCTGCGCGTCGAAATCGACAAGCCCGGCGCGGATTTGAAGCAGTTCGCGCAGTTGCGCGACCAATTGCGTTCGCAGACGAATGCCCAGATGGAGACGGTGCGCAAGCAGGTGCGCGCGGCCTGGTTCGCCGTGTACGACGCGCTCGACACCAACCAGAAAGAGCGGGTGCGTGTGGCGATCCGCGACGGGATGGACCGCATGGCTCGCGGCCATCGCGGCGACCGCCGTGGCGGGCCTCGCGGGGAATTCGGGCTCGAGCAAGGAACAAGCTGACAGGGAATTACCGTTCAGTCGGCTGCAGCACGGGGCTCAGCCTGAAAAGCTGGGGCGATGAGGGGTCGGTGTTTGCGCGGATCCAGCGCGTCTGCGGCGAGCCGAACACGATCACGCGGGTGAAATTGGGAAGGCGCTGACCCGTGGCGGGATCGGCAATCGGCTGGTCGACCTTGTAGAAATGCGAGTCGCCGTGCACGAAGAGAATCGGCTTGCCGAAACTCAAAGCGAGATCGCGCAGCGCGTTGCGGAATCCCGCGAAGCCGTCACCCCGGCGACCGAGCTTGCCCTCGAAATCCGGATTGGCCTGCGCGAAGACGAGCATGCCGGCGAGGCCGCGCCGCTCGGCGAGCCTGCGGCTGTCCTCCAGCCACGCCAGCACCGCGGTCATGCGCTCGCGGTGCTCGGCGTCCATCTCGGCCGTCCTGCCGAGGTTGTTGTTGCTGCCTTGCACGTTGACGCCGACGAAGAGGACGCCGGCTGCGATCCAGCGCATATGCTCCCGATACTGCGCGTGGCGCCCCGCCTGGCGCTCGAGTTCGATCGTGCGCTCGCCCAGGCTCCGGTCGCCCGAGTGGAACAGGTTCCGGAATTTTTCGAGTCGCTCGACGGGATCGAAGCCACTGCGGTGGCAGTCCACCCAGTCGTTGTCTCCAGGGACGATGACAAACGGGTGCCTGGATTTTTCGAATTGGCGTTTTCTCGCCTCGAACCACCGGTCGGTGCAGGGCCCGCGTCCCGAAGTGATGTCGCCGACGTGAATCACGAAGGCAAGCTCCTCGCGGTTCATCTCCTCGATCATCGCGTCGAGCGCCAAGGCTTCGAAGGCGCCGTAGGGCGTGTCGCCGATCAGCCCGAACGCGAATTCGGCGTCGACGGCAGAAGGCAGGGGCGGCGGGATATGTGCACTGCAGCCGGCGACCCCCAGCAGCAGGATGAAGAACCGCCGCTTCACAGGCGCTTCAATTTGTAGAGCAGCTCCAGCGCTTCGCGCGGGGTGAGTTCGTCGGGATTCGTTGCCTCCAGGGTTTCCCGCAGGGCATCGGCTTCCTTTGGTGGCTCGGCCCCGGACTTGCCCGCGGCGAAAAGGTCCGTCTGGCCCCCGCGCGTCAAGCTCGCGTCCTCGAGCATCTGCAAATACCTGCGCGCGTTGCGGATCACTCCCTTTGGGACGCCGGCGAGCTGCGCGACCTGCAGGCCGTAGCTCTGCGAGGCGGGGCCTTCCTCGACTGCGTGCAGGAAGACTATGGTGTCCTTGTGCTCGACCGCGTCGAGGTGAATGTTCGCCGCTTCCTTGTATTCGAGCGCGAGGCGCGTCATCTCGAAGTAGTGCGTGGCGAAGAGCGTGAGCGACTTGTTGCGCTCGATCAGCTGCCGGGCGATCGCCCAGGCGAGCGCGAGGCCGTCGAAAGTCGAAGTGCCCCGCCCGACCTCGTCCATCAGCACGAGGCTCTTTTCGGTCGCGTTGTGCAGGATGTTGGCCGACTCGGTCATCTCGACCATGAAGGTCGAGCGGCCGCCTGCGAGGTCGTCCGCCGCCCCGACGCGGGTGAATATCTGGTCGATCGGTCCGATACGCGCCGATTTCGCGGGAACGAAGGAGCCGACGTGCGCCAGGAGCACGATCAGCGCGACCTGCCTCATGTAGGTGGACTTGCCGCCCATGTTGGGCCCGGTGATGAGGAGCAGTTGCCGCGTGGGCGAGAGCCGCGCGTCGTTGGCGATGAAGGGGTCGATCTGCGCCTCCACGACCGGATGGCGGCCGGCATCGATCTCGATCGCGATTTCGTCGGTGAATTCCGGCCGGCAGTAATCGCGCGCCGACGAGGCCGCGGCGAAGCAGGCCAGCAGATCGAGTTGGGCCAGCGCGCGCGCGATGCGCTGCAGGGCCGGGAGGTGCGCCGAGAGCAGCCCGAGCAGTTCCTCGTAGAGTGACTTCTCGAGAGCCAGCGCGCGGTCGCGGGCCGAGAGCGCCTTGTCCTCGAATTCCTTGAGCTCGGGCGTGATGTAGCGCTCGGCGTTCTTGAGCGTCTGCCTGCGCCGATAGTCGGCAGGCACCTTTTCGGCGTGGGCGTTGGTGATCTCTATGTAGAAGCCGTGCACGCTGTTGTAGGCGACGCGCAGGTTGGGAATGCCGGTGCGGCCGCGCTCGCGCAGCTCGAGCTCGGAGAGGAATTCGCCGGAATGCGTCTGCAGCTTGCGCAGCTCGTCGAGCTCCTTGTTGTAGCCGTCGGCGATCACGCCGCCGTCGCGCACCATCGCCGCCGGTTCCTCCAGGACTGCGCGGCGCAGCAGCGCCAGGCATTCGGTCGGCGTCTGCAGATCGTCAGCTATCCCCGACAGCAGTGGCGCGTTCCCTGGAACCGCGCGCGCGAGCTCGGACAGCAATCCGAGGCTGTCCCGCAGGGACGACAGGTCGCGCGGCCGCGCGTTGCGGAGCGCGATGCGGCCGGTAATGCGCTCGACATCGGCGAACCGCCGCAGGAGCTTGTGAATACCGGCGTGAGCCTCGGCGAGCGCGGCAACCGCTTCGTGGCGCGCGGCGAGCGCCTTGCGATCGCGCAAGGGATGGTGAAGCCAATGCCGGAGCAGGCGGCTCCCCATGCCGGTTGCGCACTCGTCGAGCAGTGAAAAAAGCGTCGGCGAAGGCTCGCCGCGCAGCGTCTCGGTGATTTCCAGATTGCGCCGGGTCGCCGCATCCATGCGGACGAACTCGCTTGCGCGCTCCGGGATGACCGCCGCGACATGGGAAAGTGCTTGTCCCTGGGTCTTGCGCGCGTATTCGAGCAGGGCGCCGCAGGCGCCGATCGCGGGCTCGAGCTCCTCGCAGCCGTAGCCGGCGAGGCTCGCCGCTCCGAGCTGCTTCAGCAGGATCTTGCGCCCTGCGTCGAATTCGAAATGCCACTCGGGGAGCCTGGACAACGCGTAGCCGGCGAGAGCGGAGTCCTCCGCCGCGCTCTCCGAAAGGAGAATTTCCGCGGGACCGATGCGGCGCAACTCGGCCGCGAGGATCTGAGGGGCGATCTCGGTGACGCGCAGATCGCCGCTCGCCAGATTGAGCCAGGCCAGGCCGACCGCGCCTTTCGTGCGGGAAAGCGCGAGCAGGAGGTTGTCGGCCTTCTCCTCGAGCAACGCCGAGTCGGTGAGCGTGCCCGGCGTGACGATGCGCGTGACCTGCCGGTCGACCGGGCCCTTCGAAGTCGCCGGATCGCCGATCTGCTCGCAGATCGCTACCGACTCGCCGATGCGCACCAGCTTGGCGAGATACTGGTCGACCGCGTGATACGGCACGCCGGCCATCCTGATCGGCGCGCCCGCCGAGGCGCCGCGCGTGGTGAGGGCGATGTCGAGCAGGCGCGAGGCGCGCTCCGCATCCTCGTAGAACAACTCGTAGAAATCGCCCATGCGGTAGAGGAGCAGCACGTCGGGATGCTGCGCCTTGATGCGCAGGTACTGCTGCATCATGGGGGTGTGCGCCGCGACGGAATCGGCGGGGGCGGGCGCTTCGGGTTTCATCGCCCCTATTCTAGTGTCGTGAATCAGAAATTACTCAGGACTGACCTTTCAGCGTGCGACAACTCCGTCGCGAGCACAACAACGCCTATTCGACCTTCGCGCCGGAGTCTTTCACGACCTTGGCCCATTTTGCGACTTCCTTGCGGAGGAAATCGCCGAACTGGTTTGCCGAGCCTCCGACCGGTTCTACGCCCGCCTTCTGAAATCGGTCGCGGGCGTCAGGTGTGGCGAGGAAGCGCTGGATCTCGCCGTTCAGCTTCTCAATGATATCGCGGGGTACGCCGGCCGGGGCGACTACGCCGAACCACGCCGTGATCTCGTAGCCGGGCACGCCCGACTCGGAGACCGTCGGCAGCTCGGGTGCGAACGAGGAGCGCTCGGATGTGGTGACGGCAAGCGCGCGCAGCTTGCCCGCGCGTACATGGGGCAGGGCATTGGGTGCGTTGTCGAAGAACGCCTGGACCTGTCCGGCGAGCAGATCGGTCATGGCCGGCGAGCTGCCCTTGTAGGGGATGTGGACGATATCGGTCCCGGTCATCGACTTGAACATCTCCATCGACAGGTGATTCGAAGAGCCGCTGCCCGATGAGGCATACGCGAGCTGGCCGGGCTTGGTCCTCGCGAGCTTGATGAAGTCCTGCACCGACTGCACCGGCAGCGACGGATGCACGACCAGCACGTTCGGTGTCGCGCCCGCTTGAATGACCGGCATGAAGTCGCGCGTGACGTCGAGCTTCGCCTGCGGGCGCAAGCTCTGGAGCACAGAGAAGGGCAGCGCGACGACCAGCAGCGTGTAGCCGTCGGGCGCGGACTTTGCCGCGAACTCGGTGCCGACCAGCGAACCTGCGCCCGGCTTGTTCTCTACCAGGCCCGGCTGGCCCCACGCCTCCTGGAACCGCTGTCCCAGCATCCGCCCGAGCGAATCGTTGAACGCACCGGGCGGAAAAGGCACGACGATACGGATCGGCTTTGCCGGGTAGCTCGAGGCGCCCTGCGCGAAGGCCGCGCCGCAGCCGATCGCCGCGGCGCCGATGACGACCAAGCCGGCGAACTGCCCGATTCGTTTCATGATGTCGTTCCTCCTGTCATGTGGTTCGTACGACGTGCGTTCGACTCCGCTAACGCGGACTCAGCCCCGAGAGATAGTCGGCGAGTATATCGAGCTCGCGCTCGCCGAGCGCCTGCACCGCGGCGGCCATGTTGCCGTCCCAGTCGGCGCGGGTCTTGGCCTTGAAGCCGCGCAACTGGGTTTTCAGATACGCGAACTGCTGGCCCGCGAGGCGGGGAATATGCTGTAGGCCCGCGAGCGCCGGACCGTGGCACTGCACGCAATGGTGCTGCTGGGCGAGACGCGCCCCCGCCGCCGCGTTCTCCGGGGAGGTCTTGTGCGTGGGGGTGGCCGGCTTCTGGCGGGAGAAATAGGCCGCCAGCTCGTTCATGTCGGCGTTCGAGAGACTGGAGGCCATCGGCAACATCACCGGATCCTTGCGAATGCCCTCGCGGAACATGTAGAGCGAGGTCGCGATGAACTGCGCCGGCTGCCCCGCGAGGGAGGGCATCGCGGAGTCGGTCGAATTTCCGGAGAGCCCGTGGCAAACGACACAGGCCTGTGCCTTGCGCGGAACCTCCTCGCCCGACGCGAAACTGGTGGAGAAAAAAGAAAACGCGGCGGCAAGAATCGCCGCCGCGTTCGTGTTGCTGCGGCCGATCACTTCTTGGCGTAGCTGACGCGGAAGATGATCCCGTTGTGGTCATCGGATACGAGCAGCGAGCCGTCGCGCATCACCATGACGTCGGCCGGCCGGCCCCACATCGGGGGATCGGCCTTCTCGTCGACGAGGAAGCCCGTCAGGAATGGTTCCATCTTCGCGTTGCCTTTCTCGTCCAGGGTGACGCGCGTGACGTTGTAGCCCTGCTTGATGGCGCGGTTCCACGAGCCGCGCAATGCGATGAAGATGTTGTTCTGGTACTCGGCCGGGAACATCTTGCCGGTGTAGAAACGCATTCCGATCGGCGCGACGTGGGCACCGAGGTTGAGCGCGGGTGGCGTGAACTCCTTGCAGTCGCGGCCCTTGCCGTATTCCGGGTCGAGGACGTTCCCCTGGTGGCAGAAGGGATAGCCGAAGTGCTGGCCCTTGCGCGTCACGACGTTGAGTTCATCGTTCGGCGTATCGTCGCTCAGCCAGTCGCGGGCGTGCTCGGTGAACCAAAGCTGCCTGGTCTTGGGATGCCAGTCGAAGCCGACCGAATTGCGCACACCCATGGCGACGTTCTCCATCGTGCCGGACTTCGGGTCCACGCGTGAGATCGACCCCTCCCTGTAGCTCGGCATGACGATGTTGCCGGGGGCGCCGATGTTGAAGTAGAGCTTGCCGTCGGGTCCCATCGCGAGGAACTTCCAGAAGTGGCCGGGCGCATTGTTCGGATCGAGGTTGTCGATCACGACCTTCGCTTCGGGCGGGTTGTCGAGGCGGTCCTCGATGCCGTCGTAGCGTGTGATGCGGTTGCGCTCGGCGACGTAGAGCGTGCCCCTGCTGAAGGCGATCCCGTTCGGGGTGTCCATGCCCTTGAAAAGGGTCTTCACCTCGCGCTTGCCGCCGCGGTCGACGACTGCGTATACCTCCTTCAGTTGGCGGGTGCCTACGAAAACCGTGCCCTTACTGCCAAGCGCGAGCGAGCGCGCGTTCGGCAGCCCTTCGGCCCAGACTTCGACCTTGAAGCCGGCCGGGACCTTGAGCTTGTCGATCGGGAGATCCTTCGCGGCCTTGCCGGTCGCGTGAATAGCGAACGGGTGCAGCGGGGACTCGCCCGTGCGGCCCTGCGCCCAGGACGGCGGCGCCTTGGCGGCGGGGGCGGGCGGCTGTTGGGCGAAAGCTGTTGCGCTGACTGCCGCCGCAAGGAATGCGACGGGTAAGGCCTTGCATGGGTTCATGGTCTCCTCCGATTATTTTTTGCGGCGAACCTAGTGTATTCCAGAGGCGAGGACGTGGGCAATGGCCCAAATCGCGCCGCGGCGGAGGTCCGGCCCCGGCTGGCGCGAGTTTGCGGCGCTGCACACGAGGGCCGGACATGCGCGTGCGGCAGGCTGTCGCTTGACAGAAGCGCGGCCCTGATCCTATATAGCTACGGCTTTCTCGCCACACTCGCCCGCCCTCGAGCGGACTCAATAAGACTAAAACGGAGGAGCACATGAAGAAATTGCTGATGGCTTTCATTTCCCTGTTGTTGATCGGCGCCGGCACCGGCTGGGCGGACTATGATCGGGACGACGATCGCGATGCGGTCCGGAGGTTCGCGACGCTGCCGAACGGGGTGCGGTTCCCGGAGGGGATCACCGCCAATCCGGCGAACGGCGATATCTATGTGGCGACGTTCGATGGCGGAAACCAGAACAAGTTGTTGCGGTACAACCGGCACGGCCATTTGGTCGCCCAGCGCGACTTCGGCATCGAGCCGCTGCTGGGTCTGGAATTCGATCGCGTCCACAAGAAGGTGTACATCGCCAATGTCGGCAACTTCGTCGGCACCGCATCGAGGATCCAGCGCATCGCCGCGAACTTCAACAGTTCCACGCCGATCGAGGATGTGGCGGTGATCCCGCACATTGGCGCGCCGGGTCCGCGCACGGTAGTCAACCCGGACGACAACAGCCCAAGTTTCCCCAGCTTCGACACCATCACATTCGGCAACAACGCCAACGTACCCAATGCTCTGACCTTCGACCGCGACGGAAATCTTTACGTCTCGGATTCGTTCCAGGGCGCAATTTTCAACATCGACAACCCGAACGCGTGCGTACCGAACTGCACCGCGCACAAATGGGCGCACGATCCGCTGCTGGCTACGGCCGGCTTCCCGCCCTTCGGCGCGAACGGTCTTGCCTTCAACGACCACGATGCCGCGCTTTTCATCGCGAATACGGGCGATGACCGGATCCTGAAGGTCGATCCGGTCACCAAGGTCGTGTCGGTTTTCGCCGAAAGCATCAACGGCGCCGACGGCATCGCCTTCGACCGGTACGGGCGTCTGTGGGTCGCGGCCAATCAGAACGACGAAGTTGTGGCGTTGAACACGAACGGCCGAGTGATCGCCCGGCTCGGAGCATTCGAGGGAATCCGCCACGACGGATCGCCGAAAGGCTTGCTGTTCCCGGCGAGCGTGGTGATTGTCGGCGGCGAGATCTTCGTGACCAATCTGGCTCTGCCGCTGAATGGCGTGGTCGGCGACGAGCCCGAAGAGGACGTCAAGCGCTGGACGGTTTCGCGGATCAATCTGCCGCACTGACATCCGCAGTCATACACCCAAAAAAAACTGCGCGACGGGAGAAATCCCGCCGCGCAGTTTTCACTTGGCGCAAGCTGCGCCAATCGCGCCCTGGGTCGGGCGCGAACAGCAGGCCTTAGTCGTCGTTCCCGAAGTTCGGGATTCCGGCTGCAAACCAGGCTCCGGCCGGGTTTCGGATCAGCAGCACGGCGCTGTCGCAGGTGGTCGGCGGCAGCGGCGTGAGCACGTCTTCGATCCGGAAGTCGCCGTTAAGCTCGAGCGGGACCAGGGCCGAGTCGTGCAGGGCGTTCCCGTCGTTGGCGCACAACAGGGTGGCGCGGACGCTCTGACCGCCGTTCAGCCCGACGTTATTGCCGCCGCCCAGCAGCAGGCCCTTCCCCCTGACCTTGACGCGCCCGTCGGTCTTCACCTCGGCGCGGAGATCGGCGATCACCCAGATCTGTCCTGGCGGCTGCACGCCGCGGACGATGTTCCGATTCACGACTTCGGCCGTCGCCGCGGTGCCCACCCCGCTCGAGACCGGAATGACGCCAATCCCACCCTTGAACTTCACGAGGGAGTCGTTTGCCGCCGCCGACAACGGAAAGACAACCGCGAGTAATGACGCGAAAGCCAATATCTTCTTCACCATGGGAACTCCTCCTGTTTGAAGTAATGGGACTTCGAGGTGAGAACACCTCCGGCGAAGCGTGTATTCCATTACACCGCGATGAAGCTTTCATTACGAGAGATTTTCCGTATGATAGGCAGCCATGGACGCGGATGTCCTGCTTCTCGCCCGCGCGCAGTTCGGGCTCAATATCGGGTTTCACATCCTGTTCCCGAGCCTGACGATCGCGCTCGCGTGGATCCTCCTGTATTTCCGCATCCGCTACGCCGTCTCGGGCGACACCGCCTGGCTCGCCACCTACAAGCTCTGGACCAAGGTGTTCGCGCTTTCCTTCGCGATGGGCGTGGTGAGCGGCATCACCATGTCGTTCCAGTTCGGCACGAACTGGCCGGGCTTCATGCAGAAGGTGGGCAACATCGCCGGGCCGCTGCTCGCCTACGAGGTGCTGACGGCCTTTTTCCTCGAGGCAACCTTTCTCGGCGTGATGCTCTTCGGCATGAACCGCGTGCCGGGATGGGTGCATATCTTCTCCTCCGCGATGGTCGCGCTCGGCACGACGCTTTCGGCGTTCTGGATCCTCGCGCTCAACTCCTGGATGCAGACGCCCGTCGGGCATGTGATGGACGCGGGGCAGATCATCGCGGGGGACTGGATGAAGGTGATCTTCAATCCCTCGTTTCCGCTGCGCCTGACCCACATGCTGCTCGCATCCGGCCTCACCGCCGCCTTCGTCGTCGTCGGGCTCTCGGCGTGGCGGCTGTTGCGCGCGGGCGAAGACATTTCCGCGCGCAAGACCCTGCGCTTCGGGCTTCTCCTGGCAGCGGCGCTCGCGCCGCTGCAGATTTTCGTTGGCGATCTGCACGGGCTCAACACGCTGGAACACCAGCCGGCGAAGATCGCCGCGATCGAAGCGATCTGGAAGACGCAAAAGGGCGTGCCGCTGGTGCTTTTCGCCGTCCCCGACGACGAAAAGCGCAGGAACGATTTCGCCGTCGAGATCCCCAAGCTCGCGAGCCTGATCCTCAAGCATGACGGCGATGCCGAGCTGAAGGGCATCGATGCCTTTGCGCCCGACGCGCCGCCCGTGGCCCCGGTGTTCTTCGCGTTTCGCGTGATGGTCGGGTTGGGGATGCTGATGCTGCTGCTCGCGTGGGGGGGAACCTGGATGACGCGCGGCGACAGGCTGCCGCCGCGCTGGCTGCTATGGGTCTTCGCAGGCTCCACCTTCGCCGGGTGGATCGCCACGCTCGCAGGCTGGCTCGTCACCGAGATCGGCAGGCAACCGTGGCTCGTCACCGGCATCCTCAGGACCGGGGAGGCCGCCGGAGGCGTGTCGGGTGCGCAACTGGGCGTGAGTCTAGGGAGCTACATCCTGACCTACGCCGTGATGCTGATCGCGTATCTGGTGGTGCTCACGCACCTCTCGGGCAAGGGAGCGCACGCATGAACCTCGATCTGCCGCTCGTGTTCGCGTTCGTCATGGGGCTGGCGATTCTGATGTACGTGGTCCTCGACGGCTACGACCTCGGCGTCGGCATGCTGATGCCCGCCGCCGATGCGCGGGAACAGGAGCTGATGGTCGCCTCGATCGGGCCGTTCTGGGACGCGAACGAGACCTGGCTCGTGCTGGGTGTGGGGATTCTGCTCGTCGCCTTCCCGGTCGCGCACGGCATCGTGCTGGGCGCGCTGTACCTTCCGGTCGTGGCGATGCTCATCGGGTTGATGCTGCGCGGGGTGGCGTTCGAGTTCCGCATCAAGGCCGAAGGCTGGCATCGCGAGCTCTGGAACTGGTTGTTCTGGTTCGGCTCGTTTCTCGGCACGTTTGCGCAAGGGGTGATGCTCGGGCGCTACATCACGGGTTTCCACCCGGGTTTCGGTTCCTACTTTTTCGCGGCGCTCGTGGGCGCGAGCCTGTGCGGCGGCTACGTGCTCCTCGGCGCTACCTGGCTCATCCTCAAGACCGAGGGCGCGCTTCAGAGAAAAGCTCTCGCCTGGGCGCGCTGGGGGCTCGCGTGGGTCGTACTCGGCGTCGCACTGGTGAGCCTCGCGACGCCGCTGGTGAGCCAGACCGTGTTTGCAAGGTGGTTCGATTTTCCGCGCACGCTCGCGCTCATGCTTCTTCCGCTCGCGACCGCCTTTGCCGGTTGGAGGCTGTGGGTGGCGACGGGCCGCATGAAGCGCGGCGAACGGGAGAGCGACTGGATGCCGTTTGCGGCCGCGGTGGCGATCTTCGCGATCGCCTTCGCGGGGCTCGCCTACAGCCTGTTTCCCTACGTGGTGATGGACCGCATGACCATCTGGGAGGCGGCCGCGCATCCGGCCGCCCTCGGGGTCATGCTGATCGGCGTGGCGATCGTGCTGCCGCTCCTCGTCGCCTACACCGCGTTCGCCTACCGGGTGTTCCGCGGCAAGGCGCGCGCCGGCTTGTACGAGTAGGGTGCCCGACCGCGGTTATTGCATCGCCTTCCGGTAGTAGCTCTCGTCGATGTACTTGGCCGGATCGGTGAGGTTCTTCTGGGGCTTGGCGAACTCGCTGCGCAGCTTGAGCACCATGCGGGCGCCCTCCGGGTCGAGCTTGGCTTTTTTCTGGAAGCCCTCGTTACCCGCCAACATCACGTCGTAGGACTTCTCGGCCACGGCCTGCGGCACCTTGGGCAGGTTCTTGATGTAGATGGCGACCGCCTCGTTCTTGTTTCCCGGCTCCTGGAGCCAGTCGATCGCCGCCGCATAGGAGCGAATGAAGGCGACGAGTTGGTCCCCGTTCTTCGCCGCCCAGGAGCGCCGCGTCGCGCCCACGGACGTCTGGTATGCGCCGAATACCTTGATTGTGTCGCCGAGGCGGTAATACCCTTTCGATTCCGGCAGCAGCTCCGACGGAGAGCTGATCATCGTGGCCGCGATCTTGCCCTCCATCAGGGCTTGCACCCGCGCGGGCGTGCCGCCGTGCCGCTCGACTTTGTAGTCGCTTTGAGGCACGCCGTTCATTTCGAACAGCTTGTAGAGGATGAACGCGAAGCCCGTGGTTGCGGCATCGACGCCCACGGTCTTCCCTTTGAGATCGGCGTACTTGCGAAGCTCGGGCTGGGTGACGAGCCGCAGCCCGCCGGAGTAGCCGCCCATGAACGCAAACAGGTCGGGGGTCGTCGGCAGCTCGGCCTCGCCCTGTCCTTCCTGGTACGCGACGACGTTGTCGAACGCCGTCGTGGCGATGTCGAACTTGCCCTCGACCATGCTGCGGATCTGAAAGACCGAGTTCGGAGTGTACGTCTGCTTCACGGCGATTCCGTTTCGGGAGAACAGGCCTTTTTCCTGGGCTACCCAGACCGGCCAGTTGCCGCCGCCCCCAAATGCGATCAGTTCCAGCGGCTTGGGTCCTTGGGCAAGGGCGGCGCCTGCCGCTGCGAGCAGGGTTGTGGCGATTGCGCTTCTCTTCAGTACGTTCACTGGCTTCTCCTCGACTTGAATGAGTTTCAAGGCTCTTGGGATCAGTATAAGCCTCACCGCAGCCTGCGCGGATCGAGGACGTCGCGCAGCCGATCCGCCACCAGATTGATGCCGACCACGGCGGCGAGCAGCGCGATCCCGGGGAAGAAGCTGATCCAGTAATGCCCCGAGAGCAGGTAGGCAAAGCCGTTCGAGATCAAGAGGCCGAGCGAGGGCTCCGTGATCGGCAGCCCGAGGCCGAGAAACGAGAGCGTCGCCTCGAGCGTGATCGCCGCGGCGACCTGGACCGCGGCGAGCACCAGCAGCGGCGGCAGGCAGTTCGGCAGCAGGTGGCGGAAGATGATGCGCCCGCTCGAAAGTGCGAGCGAGGTCGCGGCCTCGATGTACTCCTTGCGGCGCTCGACCAGGGCGGCGGCGCGCGCGGTGCGGGCGTAGGTGGCCCACTGGACGGCGACCAGCGCGACGATGATCTTGTCGAGGCCTTGTCCGAGGACAGCGAGCAGCACCAGCGCGATGAGGATCGACGGGAACGAAAGCTGCAAATCGGCCAGGCGCATGAGGAGCGCGTCGAGCCAGCCGCCGAACCATGCGGCGGCGAGACCCAGGCTCACGCCGATCGCCAGGGCGAGCGCCGTGCTCGACAGGCCGACGGCGACGCTGGTGCGCAGGCCGTAGAGGATGGCCGAGAGCATGTCGCGGCCCTGGTCGTCGGTGCCCAGCCAGTAGACCCCGCCCGCGGCCGAGCGCGCGAGCGGCGGCAGGCGAGAGTCGAGCAGCTCGAGCCGCGCGAGATCGTAGGGATTCTGCGGCGAGATCCAGGGCGCGAGCAAGGCGGCGAAAACGATCAGCGCGAGGAGCACGAGCTCCGCAACGGCGATGCGGCTCGCGGCGAATTCGGCGGCACGATTGGGCGTCACCTCGCCTCACCGAGCCGCACCCGCGGATCGAGCCACGAGTAGGCGAGATCGACCAGCAGGTTGATCGCGATAAAGAGCGTGACGACGATGCACAGATAGCCGACGATCACGGGCCGATCGAGCACGTTGATCGAATCGATCAGGAGCTTGCCCATTCCTGGCCACGCGAATATCGACTCGGTGACGACGGCGAAGGCGATCACCGAGCCGAACTCGACGCCCACCACGGTGACGATGGGAACGAGAGCGTTCTTCAGCACGTGCACGCCGACGATGCGATTTTCCGTCAGGCCCTTGGCGCGTGCGAAGCGGACGTAGTCCTGCTGCAGCGCTTCGCGCGTGGCCGTGCGCGTGAGCCGGATGATGAGCGCGAGATTGAACAGGGCGAGATTCACGGCGGGGAGGATGAGGTGGCGCAGGCCTTCGAGCGACAGGAAGCTTACCGGGACTCCGAGCAGGTTCGTGGTCGGTCCGCGGCCCGACGTCGGCAGGACGCCGAGCCAGACAGAGAACACCATGATGAGCATCAGTCCCACCCAGAAGGTCGGCAGCGAGAATCCGAGAATCGAGCCCGCCATGATGGTCTTGCCGGCGGCGGAGTCCGGTTTGAGGCCCGCCCAGAGTCCCAGGGGAATCCCCAGCAGCACCGCGATCAGCATCGCCGCGGTCGCGAGCTCGAGGGTTGCCGGCATGCGCTCGAGGATCAGGCCGATCGCCGGCACGTTGAAGGCGAAGGATCTTCCGAGATCCCCGGTCGCAGCGTGCTTGATGAAGCCGAAATACTGCTCCAGAAGCGGCCTGTCCAGGCCCAGGGCCGCGATCGCGCGCGCGATCTCCTTCTGATCGGAATGGGGATTGACGAGGATGTCGATCGGATTTCCGATGGCGTACACGCCGGTAAAAACGAGCAACGACATCACCCCGAGCACCGCGAAGCTCTGCAGCACGCGGCGGACAATATGCGAGAGCATGGCGACCCGGCCTACTGCGGCCGGAAGTGGTGCGCGAAGGTGAACTCGTCGGTGCGCGGCGCGTAGGCGAGCGGCTTTCTCGTCGCCCAGGTGGTGATCTGGTGATGCAGCGGGATGACCGCGTGGTCGCGCATGGCGAGGCGCATTGCGTCGCGCGCCAAGGCCTCGCGCTGCTTCTCATCGACGCTGGCGAAGGCGCGCTCGAGCAACTCGTCGACGCGCGGGTTGGAGTAGTGCGACCAGTTGAACGCGCCGAATCCCTTGTCCGAATTCACGGCGGCGACCAGCGAGCGCAGCGCGAGATCGCCCGAGAATGAGCCCCAGCCGAGCATCGCGAAACCGAATTCGGCGTTGCGTCCCTTGGTCAGGTAGGCGCTGATCGGCAGCGCCTCGACGCGAGCGCGCACGCCGATTCGCGCGAGCATCTGCGCGATGGCTTGCGCGATCTGCTCGTCGTTCACGTAGCGGTTGTTGGGCGAGGCGAGAACGAGGGCGAATCCGTCGGGGTAACCCGCTTCGGCGAGCAGGCGCCTTGCTCCGTCGGGGTCGTAGGCTTCGGGCTTCAGGTCCGAGGCGTGGCCGAATACCGGCGGCGAGACGAGGTTCGAGGCCGGCAGCGCCGCTCCGTCCATGAGGCGCTCGGCGATCGCCTGCCGGTTGATCGCCTTGGAGAGCGCCTGGCGCACGCGGACGTCGCGGAACGGATTGCGTGCCAGCGGACGGCCCGACTTGTCGGCGAGCCCCGGCGGAGTCGCGCTGCGCTGGTCGAGATGGAAGAAAATCGTGCGCCACGACACCTTCTGCGCGATCTGCAGCCTGGAATCGCGCCGGATGCGCGGCAGGTCCACGGTGGGAACCTGCTCGATCGCATCGAGTTCCCCGGACAGCAATCCGGCGAGTCGCGCCGGATCCGTGGGGACGATGCGGAAAACGACTTTTTCCCAGGCACCGCTTTTTTGACTGGAGTTTCCCCAATAGTGGTCGTTGCGTGCGAGCTCGACGCGGTCGCCGCGCGCGAAGCGCACGAACCTGAACGGGCCTGAGCCGATCATCGCCTTGCCCGAATCGAAATCCTCGGGCCGGGCGCCGGTCGCGGCTTTTCTCGAGACGATGTGCACCGAATTGAGGTCGTAGGGAACCATCGCATAAGGCGTCGCGGTCGTAAGCCGCAGGGTATGCGCGTCCACGATGCGTTTTCCGACGATGCGCTGCGTAAAGGTCCGAAACTGGCCGTTGGGGACGAGGAAGGTACGCTCGATCGAGAACACCACGTCTTCCGCGGTGAGGTCCGTCCCGTCGTGAAACTTGACCCCGCGGCGCAGGCGGAATTCCCAGGTCGTTGGATCGATGGCGCGCCACGAATCGGCGAGCCCGGGGATGAGGCGCGCGTCTTCGTTCACGTGCGTCAGCGCGTCGAACACGTGCCAGGAAATGTTCACGTTCGGCTGGAGATTGAGGAAATGCGGATCCATGGACGTGACGTCTGCGGCGAGCCCGATACGCAGCTCGGCGCCCTGCGCAACGCAGATCCAGAGAATCGCTGCGGCGAGCGGAATGCGAAGCAGGAGCATTGCGTCCTAGAGCCGCCTTGCCGAGAGCGGCCCGATGACCTGCAGCAGCTGTGCGAAGATTTTCGGGTTGCCGCAGATGATGCGGCCCGAGTCGAGATAACCGGACTCGCCCTGAAAATCGCCGACGAGGCCGCCCGCCTCCTGCACGAGCAAAGCGCCCGCCGCCATGTCCCAGGCAGAGAGACCCGTCTCCCAGAAGCCGTCGAGCCGTCCCGCGGCGACGTAGGCGATGTCGAGCGATGCGGCGCCGGCGCGGCGAAGCCCGGCGGTGCGCACCGTCAGCTCGCGAAACATGGTGAGATATTCGTCGAGGCCCTCCAGGTCGCGAAACGGGAACCCGGTGCCGATCAAGGCCACCGCGAGCTGCGTGCGCTTTGAAACGCGGATGCGCCGCTCGTTCAGGTATGCGCCGCGTCCGCGGCTTGCCGTGAACAACTCGTTTTTCGTGGGATCGTAGATGACCGCCTGGGTGATGACGTTCTTGTGCCGCAGGGCGATCGACACGGCATACTGCGGAAATCCGTGGATGAAATTGGTGGTGCCGTCGAGCGGGTCGATGATCCAGGTGTACTCCGATTCCCCCGAACTCCCGGCAGTGGCGCCGGACTCCTCTGCTAGAATTGCGTGCTCCGGATAGGCGCGGTGCAGCACCTCGATGACCGCCTGCTCCGCTGCATGGTCCACCTCGGTGACGAAATCATTGTGCCGTTTGCGGGTGACGGGCAGCAGGTCCACGTCGCGCGCCGCGCGGCTGATGATACCGGCGGCGCGCCGCGCGGCCCTGACGGCGATTCCGAGCATCGGATGCATTGCGTATCCCGAAAGTGAAAAGAGCGCTGGAGCGAAGCGCCGGATTCTAGTATGAAAGCCGGCGCTCCGCTGTCGCGAATCCGCATCGTACTCTCGCGCCCCTCCCATCCCGGCAACATCGGCGCAGCGGCGCGCGCGATGAAGACCATGGGACTCGCGCGGCTCTATCTGGTGCGTCCGAGCAGTTTTCCCCACGCCGACGCGCGGGCGATGGCTGCGGGGGCGCGAGACGTGCTCGAAGCGGCGCAGGCGTGCAGGACACTCGCCGAAGCGCTCGCGGGGACGACGTTTTCGGTCGCTTTGAGCGCGCGCGAGCGCGATCTTTCTCATCCGCCGCTGGCCGCGCGCGCGGCGGCGCGGGAGATCGCGAAGACCGCCAGGCGCGAGGAAGTCGCGCTGGTTTTCGGCAACGAGACTGTCGGGTTGTCGAACAAGGAAGTCATGCAGTGCAGCCGCATCGCGCGCATCCCGGCCGATGCGGGATACGCCTCGCTCAATCTCGCGCAGGCGGTGCAGGTCATGGCCTACGAGGTGCGCATGGCGGCGCTGGGCCCGGCTGCGCCTTCGCCGAAATTCGAGTACGCGACTCACGAAGAGCTGGAACGCTTTTACGCCCACCTCGAACGCAGCCTCGCCGCGAGCGGCACCCTGAACCCGCGGGATCCGCGCAAGCTCATGGACCGATTGCGAAGGCTGTCTGCCAAGGCGCGGCTGGAGAAAGTGGAGATCAACATCCTGCGCGGTATGCTGGCGGATTGGGATGCGCAGAACTTCCGCGGGAAATAGTTGACCAAATCAGTAAGGTTTCAGATAATTGTGGAGAAATTTCAGGAAAAACAATGCTTACCCGAATTCGCGAAGACATCGCCTGCGTATTTGAGCGGGATCCCGCAGCGCGCTCGACCTGGGAGGTGGTGACCTGCTATCCCGGCTTCCACGCGCTCCTCATCCATCGGCTGGCGCATGGGCTGTGGCGCATGAGGCTCCGCTGGCTCGCGCGGCTCGTCTCGCATGCCTCGCGCTTTCTCACCGGCATCGAGATCCATCCCGGCGCGGCGATCGGGCGCCGCGTCTTCATCGATCACGGCATGGGCGTGGTGATCGGCGAGACCGCGGAGATCGGCGACGACTGCACTCTGTATCACGGCGTGACCCTGGGCGGGACCACCTGGAACAAGGGCAAGCGCCATCCGACGCTTCAGCGCGGGGTGGTCATAGGCGCAGGGGCGAAGGTGCTCGGTCCGATCGTGATCGGCGAGGGCGCGAAAATCGGGTCGAACGCCGTGGTGGTGAGGAGTGTTCCGGCAGGGGCGACCGCCCTGGGGATTCCGGCGCGAATCATCCTCGACGAGCAGGACAAGACCCGCGAGGAGAAAGCGGAAAAACTCGGGTTTTCCGCCTACGCGGTCACGAGCAAGGCGGAAGACGACCCGCTCGCCAAGGCGGTGCAGGGCTTGCTCGATCACAGCGTCGAGATGGACAAGCGTATGGAATTGATCTTGAAGCAGATTGAGCAGCTGCTGGCGGAGCGGGACGAGTCCCAGAAGCAGCTTCGTCTGGGGCCGAAAGTGGTCAACAAGTAGGCGCCCGGCGAATAGTTGACGAAATTAGTCGGGATTTGCTATAGTCGAGCGAATTTATCGGGTATTCCTCGGGGACGCAGCCATGAGATTGACCACTAAGGGACGGTTCGCGGTGACTGCGATGCTGGACTTGGCCATGCACGGGGGAAAAGGTCCGGTGACCCTCTCCGGCATCAGCCAGCGGCAATGCATTTCGCTTTCGTATCTGGAGCAATTGTTCGGCAAGCTGCGCCGCCACACCCTGGTCGATAGCGTGCGCGGGCCGGGCGGCGGCTACACCCTTGCGCGCAATCTCGAAAAAGTATCGGTCGCGGACATCATCACGGCGGTGGACGAGCCGCTGGATGCGACGCAGTGCGGCGGGAAGGAGAATTGCCACGAGGAGCAGCGCTGCATGACCCACGATCTGTGGGCGACCCTGAACGACAAGATGTACGAATACCTGGATTCGGTGAAGCTTTCGGATCTCGTCGCGCAGCAGGCGGCACGGAAGGAATCCGTGACCGTACTGCGAGACAGGCGCGGCAAGGTAGCCGCGGTAGCATGAGACAGGGCGGGCGGACAACGCGATGAAGTTTCCCATCTACCTCGATTATTCGGCGACCACGCCGGTGGACCCGCGCGTGGCGCAGAAGATGATTCCATTCCTCACCGAGCAATTCGGCAACCCGGCGAGCCGCTCGCACGCTTTCGGCTGGGAGGCGGAAAAGGCGGTGGAAGAGGCGCGCGGGCATGTCGCGGCGCTGCTGAACGCCGACCCGAAGGAGATTATCTGGACTTCCGGCGCGACCGAAGGCAACAACCTCGCCATCAAGGGCGCGGCGCACTTCTACAAGGGCAAGGGCAAGCACATCATCACCATGAAGACCGAGCACAAGGCGGTGCTCGACACGGTGCGCGAGCTCGAGCGCCAGGGATTCGAAGCGACCTATCTCGATCCGGAGCAGAACGGGCTCCTGGACCTGGAAAAGTTCAAGGCGGCGATTCGCCCCGACACCATCGTCGTCTCGGTGATGATGGTGAACAACGAAATCGGCGTGATCCAGCCGATCGCCGAGATCGGCGAGATCTGCCGCGCGAAAGGCATCATCTTCCACTGCGACGCGGTTCAGGCAGCCGGAAAGATTCCGGTCGATCTGCAGAAGCTGAAGGTGGATCTTCTGACCGTGACCGCGCACAAGGTCTACGGCCCGAAAGGTATCGGCGCGCTGTACGTGCGCAGGAAGCCGCGTGTGCGCATCGAACCGCAGATCCACGGCGGCGGCCACGAGCGGGGGCTGCGCTCGGGAACGCTTGCGACGCACCAGATCGTCGGCATAGGCGAGGCGTTCCGCATCGCCAAGCTCGAGATGGCGGCCGAGAGCGAGCGCATCCGGGGCTTGCGCGACCGGCTGATGAACGGCTTCAAGGACATGGAAGAGGTGTACGTCAACGGTGATCTCGAGCATCGCATACCGGGCAACCTCAACATCAGTTTCAATTTCGTAGAGGGCGAGTCGCTGATCATGGCGATCAAGGACATCGCGGTGTCCTCGGGCTCGGCCTGCACCTCGGCGAGCCTCGAGCCCTCGTACGTGCTGCGTGCGCTGGGGCGTTCGGACGAGCTCGCGCACAGTTCGATCCGTTTCACCATCGGCCGCTTCACGACCGAGGAGGAGATCGACTTCGCCGTCAAGCTCCTGCGCGCCAAGATCGGCAAGCTGCGCGAGCTCTCGCCGCTGTGGGAAATGTACAAGGAAGGCGTCGACTTGAACACCGTCCAATGGGCGGCGCACTGAGGGATCAGGGAAGAAGCAAAACCTAGGAGCAGCACCATGGCATACAGCGACAAAGTACTGGACCATTACGAAAACCCGCGCAACGTCGGTTCCTTCGACAAGGGCGACGAGCACGTCGGCACCGGCATGGTGGGCGCGCCGGCCTGCGGCGACGTGATGAAACTGCAGATCCGGGTCAACGAGCAGGGGATCATCGAAGACGCCCGCTTCAAGACCTACGGCTGCGGCTCGGCGATCGCGTCTTCGTCGCTGGTCACCGAATGGGTGAAGGGCAAGACCCTCGATCAGGCGGAAACCATCCGCAACACGCAGATCGCCGAGGAGTTGTCGCTGCCGCCGGTGAAGATCCACTGCTCGATCCTGGCCGAGGACGCGATCAAGGCGGCGATCGTCGATTACCGCAAGAAGCACGGGCTCGAGCAGCCCGCGGAAAAGGAAGCCAAGGCGGCTTGAGGAATCATGGCTATCACTCTTACTGAACGCGCCGCAAACCACGTCAATTCCTTTCTCGCGAAGCGAGGAAAGGGCTTGGGCCTGCGCCTGGGCGTGCGCACCTCGGGCTGTTCCGGTCTTGCCTACCGGATCGAATACGCCGACGCCGTGAATCCGGAAGATCAGACCTTCGAGAGCCACGGCGTCAAAGTCATCGTCGATCCCAAGAGCCTTCAGTTCCTCGACGGCACCGAACTGGACTTCACCCGGGAAGGACTGAACGAGGGCCTGAAGTTCAACAATCCCAACGTGAAGGATGAGTGCGGCTGCGGCGAGTCCTTCAACGTCTAGCGAGGCCTCGCCTCGCGGTGCTAAGAAAGGGGCGAATTGCCCCTTTTTTTCTATCCCTGAACCCGAAATGAATCTGAACCAAAACCACTTCGAGCTGTTCGGCATTCCGGTGCGGTTCGAAGTCGATACCGGAGAACTGGACCGCCGCTACCGGGAGCTCCAGCGTGAAGTGCACCCGGACCGCTTCGCCGCCGCTCCCGAGGCCGAGCGGCGCGTATCCATGCAGAGGGCGACGCGGGTGAACGAGGCCTATCAAACTTTAAGGTCGCCGTTGCGGCGGGCCGTCTATATCCTGCAATTGCGCGGCGTGGATCCGAAGTTCGAAACGAATACGGCGATGCCCGCCGGATTCCTTATGGAACAGATGAGCTGGCGCGAGCGCATCGAAGCCGGCTCAGAAAAGCCCGAAGCCTTGCTTCAATTGCAGGCGGGCCTGCGCAGTGAGAGCAGCAAGATCTATGAAAAACTGCACGGGCAACTGAACGAAGGCCGCGATGACGAAGCCGCTTCGCAGACAACCCGCATGCTGATGTTCTACGAAAAGCTCGACGACGAGATCGAAAACAAGCTCGCGGAGCTCGAGGCATGAGTTTCAGGGTCTGAAATGGCGCTGCTGCAGATCTCCGAGCCCGGCCAGTCGCCCGCACCGCACGAACACCGGCGGGCCGTCGGCATCGATCTCGGCACGACCAATTCGCTGGTGGCGACGGTGCGCAACGGCATCGCAGTCGTGCTCAACGACCATGACGGGCATGGGCTGCTTCCTTCGGTCGTTCGCTACCTCCGCGACGGGCACACGGTGATCGGCCGGGAGGCCGCGGCCGATCAGGCGCGCGATCCGAGGAACACTATCGTATCGGTGAAGCGCTTCATGGGCCGCGGGCTCAAGGACGTCGTTCACGTGGAAAACAGCCCTTACGATTTTCTCGATACGCCCGGGATGGTGCAAATCCGCACCGTCGCAGGCTTGAAGAGTCCGGTGGAGGTCTCCGCGGAAATACTCAAGGTATTGCGCGCGCGAGCCGAAGAGTCGTTGGGCGGCGAGCTCACGGGCGCGATCATTACGGTCCCGGCGTATTTCGACGACGCGCAGCGCCAAGCGACCAAGGACGCGGGAAAGCTTGCAGGCCTTAACGTGTTGCGGCTGCTGAACGAGCCGACCGCGGCGGCGATCGCCTACGGTCTGGACAACGCCGCCGAGGGCATTTACGCGGTTTACGATCTGGGCGGCGGCACTTTCGACATTTCGATCCTGAAGCTCTCGAAGGGCGTGTTCGAGGTGATGGCGACCAACGGCGATGCCGCGCTCGGCGGCGATGACTTCGACCACAGACTGTTCTGCTGGGTGGTCGAATGCGCCAAACTCGCGCCGCTCTCGCCCGAGGACACCCGCTTGCTGCTGACCCGGTCGAGGGACGCCAAGGAGTTCCTGACATCTCATGCCGAAGCGCGCATGACCGCCTCGCTGGGGAGCGGCGAGGCAGTCGACATGACCATCACACAGAAGGATTTCCAGGACATGACCCGGCACCTGGTCGCGAAGACCCTGGGACCGGCGCGCAAGGCGCTGCGCGACGCCGGGCTCGACGTCGCCGATGTGAAGGGTGTAGTGATGGTGGGCGGCGCAACCCGCATGCCGCACGTGCAGCAATCGGTCTCCGAATTGTTCCGCCAGACTCCGCTCACCAATCTCGACCCGGACAAGGTCGTCGCGCTCGGCGCCGCGATCCAGGCCAATGTCCTCGCCGGCAACCGGGCTTCCGGGGACGATTGGCTTCTCCTCGACGTGATTCCGCTTTCTCTCGGCGTCGAGACCGTGGGCGGCCTCGCGGAAAGAGTCATTCCCCGCAATTCCACGATCCCCGTGGCGCGCGCGCAGGAATTCACCACCTACAAGGACGGCCAGACTGCGATGAGCATCCACGTCGTGCAGGGCGAGCGCGAGCTCGTGGCCGACTGCCGCTCGCTGGCAAAGTTCGAACTGCGCGGCATTCCGCCCATGGTTGCGGGCGCTGCGCGCATCCGCGTCACCTTCCAGGTGGACGCCGACGGCCTGCTCTCGGTATCGGCGCGCGAAGCCACGACCGGCGTAGAGGCTGCGATCGCGGTCAAACCCTCCTACGGACTGAGCGACGAGCAGATCACGCAGATGCTCAAGGACTCTTTCGATCACGCGAAGGAAGACGTGCACTTGCGCGCCTTGAAGGAGCAGCAGGTCGAGGGCGGCCGCATGATCGAGGCGACCGAGGCAGCGCTGCGTGAGGACACCGATTTGCTCTCGGCGCAGGAGCTGGCGGCAGTGCGCGCCGAGCTGGAGATTCTTCGCAAGACGCTTTCCTGCGCCGACCATCGCACCATCAAGTCGGCGATCGAGCGCGTCAACCGCGCCACGGAAACGTTCGCCGGCCGGCGCATGGATCGCTCCGTCAAGCGCGCGCTTGCCGGCAGGAAGGTCGAGAGCCTCTGAGTCATGCCGCAGATCATCGTCCTCCCGCATGAAGAGCTGTGTCCCGCGGGCATGCTGATCGCGGCGAAGCCCGGCGTGTCGATCTGCGACAACCTTCTCGCCAACGGCGTGGAGATCGAGCACGCATGCGAGAAGTCCTGCGCCTGCACCACCTGTCACGTGGTCGTTCGCGAAGGCTTCGAGACGCTCGATCCGTCGGAGGAAAAGGAGGACGATCTGCTCGACAAGGCCTGGGGACTTGAGCCGAACTCGCGGCTTTCCTGCCAGGCACTCGTCAAGGACAGCGATCTCACCATCGAGATCCCGAAGTACACGATCAACATGGTGAAGGAAATCAAATAGAGGCCATCATGAAATGGACCGACACGCTCGACATCGCCATAGCGCTCTCGGAAAAGCATGCCGACGTGGATCCCTTGTCGGTGCGCTTCACCGACCTGCTCAAGTGGGTACAGGAGCTCGACGGCTTCGACGACGATCCGGGTCGCTGCGGCGAGAAAATCCTCGAAGCGATCCAGATGGCGTGGATCGACGAGGTCAAATAGGCCGGAGGACGGGCCCATTACCCGGAGATACCCCCGGCTACTGCAGCAGCGGCGAGTCCGCTGCGTCGAAATCAACGCCCGAGATTTCCGCTTCCGCGGCGAGCAGGCGGATGTACTGCTGGAGCGCCTTGCGCCGCACGCTTTCGGAAAGATATCGCGCGATGCGCCCGGCAGCGAGCTCGAACGGCATCTGCCTGCCCTCGAGCCGGCGGTTGACGAGCACGACATGAAAACCGTGACGCGTGTTGACCAGGCGCGGCAGCACGCCGACCGCGTTGCCTTCGAACAGGGCCGCCTCGAACTCGGGAACGGTGTCGCCGCGTCCCAGCTGTCCGAGGTTGCCGCCTTGGGCGCCCGAGGGGCAGTTGGAGAGCTTCGCGGCCAGATCGGCGAAGCGCTCCGGCTCCGCGAGAAGCTCCTTCAGCGCAGCCTCGGCCCGGGCCCTGATCGCATTCAGCGGTGCGTTCGGCATCACCGCGAACAGGATGTGGGAGACTTCGATCAGGTCGCCGCTGCGGAATTGCCCTCGGTGGCCTTCGTAGTAGCGCAAGCACTCGGAATCGGTCGGTACGGGCGTCCGCACCTCGCGGGCGATGAGCGCGTCGATCATCGCATCGTCCGTATCCTCGCCGCCGGCGGGTTCCAGGCCAAGCGAGCTCGCGCGCTGCAGGAGAAGCTCGCGGATGGCGAGCGCGCGAGCCGCAGCATCGCGCGGCGACGGGGCACCCGCATGGTGCGCCATCTCCTCGAGGATCGCGGACTCGCTGATTTCCACTCCGTTCAGCGCGATACCCATGTCACCTAGCCTCGGGTGCGCACGATCTGGTATGCCCGCGTGAGATAGCCGAGCACGGCGAATCCGCTCCACACGTGCACCAGGCGCGAGAACGGGAACAGGACGAACAGCGTCATGCCGAAGAAGAGGTGCACCTTGTAGATCCAGTGCACGCCGGCGACGAAGGCGGCCGCGCCGCCGCGGAAGGTGACGATGTGCTGGGCCCAGGCGCCGAGCACCACCATCACCGAGCCGTCGCGATGGCCGAGCGAGACGAAGATGCTCGCGAGGCCGAGGAGCAGGGTGACGAGGATCCAGAGGAGGACCACGATGTCCATGGCGGTGCTGGTCGCGCGGATGCGGGGCTCGGCGAGCCGCCGGTAAACGAGCAGGATGAGGCCCGCGAAGCACATCGTCCCGAACACTCCGCCCGCCGCGATCGCGAGCATCTGCTTCGCCTCGGTGGAGAGTCCAAGCGCGTGATAGAGATCCTTCGGCGTGAGCAGCCCCGCCAGGTGCCCCAGGAACAGGGCGAGGATCCCGATGTGAAATAGGTTGCTGCCCCAGCGCAGCTGTCCTCGCTTCAGAAGCTGGCTCGAATCGCTCTTCCAGGTGTATTGCTCGCGGTCGAAGCGGATCAGGCTGCCGAGCAGGAATACCGTCAGGGCGATATAGGGGTAGATGCCGAACAGGAACTCGTTCATAAAGTTCATCGCGTTGCCCCCTTGGGATAGAACCGCACCGGCGCGATTCGCGCGCCGCCTTGCGTGGCGCAGTCTCCAAAGGCCGGCGGCTCGGCCCAGGCCTCATCCATTTCCGCGGCGCTTTCCTCCTGCTCCGCTCCACCGCTCGCCGGCTCGAATCCGGGCTTTTCTCCCGTGAGCCTGACCAGCGCGGCGAGCGCGGCGCTGTAGCTGCTGCCGCCCCGGGCGAGGCGCTCTCCCAGCGACTGCAGGATATGGACCATGTCGGCGAGCAGGGCCTGCGCTTCCGGAAGCGGCCGCGACGACAGGTATTCGAGCACCGCCGGCAGAAAGTCCGGCAGCTCGTTGCTGGCGAGCATGAAGCCGTGCGCGGCATAGAGCTTGTTCAGGTCCACCATCGCCTGGCCGCGGTCGCGCGATTCGCCGTGTACGTGCTCGAACAGGTGCAGGGACAGCGCGCGTGAGCGGTCGAACAGGCCGACGTAGCGCTCCTGCAGCGACATCAGCTCGCCTTGCGCGAGCTCTGCGATGAGCGCCGCCAGCGCCTTGCGTTCCCGTGGCGGGACGAAGCCCTCCGAGTCGAGCACCCCCGCGAGCTCGGGCAGCGCGTCGATCAGCTCCTCTTCGGGATAGGAGAGCAGGGCGGCCAGCGCCTTGAAGGTCAGCACGCGCTCCGCCATTTCAGGCCACCTGCTTGATGGGGATGTTCCTTCGCTTCTTCCCGCCGAACAGGCTCTGTTCGGAAGCGCCGTCCGAGCATCCGTTGCCGAAGGAGAAGCCGCATCCGCCGCGCAAATCGAAGGCGTTCTCCGCATACTCGCGATGGGTGGTGGGGATGACGAAGCGGTCTTCGTAATTCGCGATCGCCAGGGTACGGTACATGTCCTCCACCTGAGCGAGCGACAGGCCGGCGCGATCGAGCACGGCGGCGTCATCGCGTTTCTCGACGTGGCGTCCACGCATGAAGGCGCGCATCGCGAGCATGCGCTCCAGCGCCCTTGCGACCGGCTCCTCGTCGCCCGCGGTGAGCAGATTGGCAAGGTAGCGCAGCGGAATGCGCAGGCTCCTCACGTCGGGCAGCACGCCGTCGTGCCCGACCTGGCCGCTCGAGGCGGCGGAGCTGATCGGCGAAAGCGGCGGCACGTACCATACCATCGGCAGGGTGCGGTACTCGGGATGCAGCGGGAAGGCGATCTTCCACTCCATCGCCATCTTGTAGACCGGCGAGGCCTGCGCGCCCTTGAGCCACGACTCGGGCACTCCGTCGCGCCGCGCCTGCTCGATCACCTGCTGCGAGAACGGGTCGAGGAACACGCCGAGCTGCGCCTCGTACAGGTCCTTCTCATCGGCGACGCTCGCCGCGTTCTCGATCTTGTCGGCGTCGTAGAGCAGCACGCCCAGGTAGCGGATGCGCCCGACGCAGGTCTCCGAGCAGACTGTCGGCTGCCCGACCTCGATGCGCGGATAGCAGAAGATGCACTTCTCGGCCTTGCCGGTGGACCAGTTGTAATAGATCTTCTTGTACGGGCAGCCCGAGACGCACATCCGCCAGCCGCGGCACTTGTCCTGGTCGATGAGCACGATGCCGTCCTCCTCGCGCTTGTAGATCGAGCCGGAAGGGCAGGACGCGACGCAGGAAGGGTTCAGGCAATGCTCGCACAGGCGCGGCAGGTACATCATGAAGGTGTTCTCGAACTCGCCGTAGATCTCCTTCTGCACGTTCTCGAAGTTGGTGTCTTTGCTGCGCTTGGCGAACTCGCCGCCCAGAATCTCCTCCCAGTTCGGGCCCCATTCGATTTTCTCCATGCGCTCGCCGGTGATGAGCGAGCGCGGGCGCGCCACCGGCGCCGTCTGCGATTCCGGCGCGTTGTGCAGGTGCTCGTAGTCGAAGGTGAAAGGCTCGTAGTAGTCGTCGATCTCCGGCAGATGGGGATTGGCGAAGATGTTGGCGAGCAGGCGCCACTTGCCGCCCTGCTTCGGCTCGATCCTGCCGTTGCTCTTGCGCCGCCACCCGCCCTGCCAGCGTTCCTGGTTCTCCCAGTCCTTGGGGTAGCCCACGCCGGGCTTGGTCTCGACGTTGTTGAACCACGCGTACTCCATCCCCTCGCGCGAGGTCCACACGTTCTTGCAGGTGACCGAGCAGGTGTGGCAGCCAATGCACTTGTCCAGATTCAGGACCATACCGATCTGGGCGCGGACTTTCATCAGACGGTCTCCTTCTCGGCTTTCGCGCGTGGCGCGTCCATCCAGTCGACTTTCGCCATCTTGCGCACGATCACGAACTCGTCGCGGTTCGAGCCCACGGTGCCGTAGTAGTTGAAGCCGTAGCTGAGCTGAGCGTAGCCGCCGATCATGTGGGTGGGCTTGACTACGGCGCGCGTGACCGAATTGTGGATGCCGCCGCGCGCGTGGGTGATCTCGGAGCCCGGCACGTTCACGATCTTCTCCTGGGCGTGGTACATCAAGCACATGCCTTCCTTCACGCGCTGCGACACGACCGCGCGCGCGGTGAGCGCCCCGTTCAGGTTGTAGAGCTCGATCCAGTCGTTGTCCACGAGCCCGGCCTTCTTCGCGTCGGTCTCCGAGATCCACACGATCGGCCCGCCGCGCGAAAGCGTCAGCATGAGAAGGTTGTCGGTATAGGTCGAGTGGATGCCCCATTTCTGGTGCGGCGTGATGAAGTTGAGCACCACCTCGGGATTGCCGTTGCGGTACTTGCCCAGCATCGGCTTGACCGTCTTGGTGTCGATCGGCGGCTTGTAGACACACAGTTCCTCGCCGAAGGCGCGCATCCACGCGTGGTCCTGGTAGAGCTGCTGGCGCCCGGTGAGCGTCCGCCAGGGAATCAGCTCGTGCACGTTGGTGTAGCCGGCGTTGTACGACACGTGCTCGGACTCGATCCCGCTCCAGGTGGGGGAGGAGATGATCTTTCTCGGCTGCGCCTGCAGGTCGCGGAACCGGATCTTGTCGTCCTCGCGGGGACGCGCGAGATGCGTGTGGTCGCGCCCGGTCATCTCCGAGAGCGCCGCCCAGGCCTTGACCGCCACCTCGCCGTTGGTCTCAGGAGCGAGCGAGAGGATCACTTCCGCCGCGTCGATGTCGGTCTCGATCTTCGGCAGTCCCTTCGCGACGCCTTCCTCCGTTACCGTGTAGTTGAGCTTGCCGAGGAGCTTCACCTCGTGCTCGGTGTTCCAGCTGATGCCCTTGCCGCCGTTGCCGACTTTCGTCATCAGCGGCCCCAGCGCCGTGAACTTCCGGTAGGTGTTGGGGTAGTCGCGCTCGATCACCACGATGTTGGGCAGGGTCTTGCCGGGGACCGGCTCGCATTCGCCTTTCTTCCAGTCCTTCACCTCGAGCGGCTGCGCCAGTTCCGATGGCGTGTCGTGCAGCGTCGGCACGAGGACGACGTCCTTCTCCACGCCCAGATGCCCGGGCGCGAGCTCGGCGAACTTCTTCGCGATGCCCTTGTAGATCTCCCAGTCGCTCCTCGACTGCCACACCGGGTCCACCGCCGCGGACAGCGGGTGGATGAAGGGATGCATGTCGGAGGTGTTGAGGTCGTTCTTCTCGTACCAGGTGGCGGTGGGGAGCACCACGTCCGAGTAGAGGCAGGTCGTCGACATCCGGAAGTCGAGCGTCACCAGGAGATCGAGCTTGCCCTCCGGAGCCGGGTCGCGCCAGGCGACTTCCTCCGGCTTCACACCGCCGGTCTCGCCCAGGTCCTTGCCCTGCACGCCGTGCTGGGTGCCGAGCAGGTGCTTCAGGAAATACTCATGGCCCTTGCCAGAGGAGCCGAGCAGGTTGGAGCGCCACACGAAGAGATTGCGCGGGTAGTTGACCGGATTGTCCGGGTCCTCGCAGGAAAGCTTCAATGCGCCGCTCTTCAGCTGCGCGACGACGTAGTCCTTCGGGTCCTTGCCTGCGGCAGCGGCGGCCTTTGTGATCTGCAGCGGGTTGGCGGCGAGCTGGGGCGCCGACGGGAGCCAGCCCATGCGCTCGGCGCGCACGTTGAAGTCGATCAGGCTGCCGGTGTATCTCTTCGGGTCGGCGAGCGGGGAAAGGATCTCCGAGACCTTGAGCTGCTCGTAGCGCCACTGGTCGGTGTGCGCGTAGAAGAAGGAAGTCGAATTCATCTGCCGCGGCGGGCGCGCCCAGTCGAGCGCGAAGGCGAGCGGGGTCCAGCCGGTCTGCGGGCGCAGCTTTTCCTGGCCCACGTAGTGCGCCCAGCCGCCGCCGGTCTGCCCGACGCAGCCGCACATCACCAGCATGTTGATGATGGCGCGGTAGTTCATGTCCATGTGGTACCAGTGGTTCATCGCCGCGCCGATGATCACCATGGACCGCCCTTGAGTCTTGTCGGCGTTGTCGGCGAACTCGCGCGCGACCTTGATTGCATGCTCGCGCGGCACGCCGGTGATCTTCTCCTGCCACGCCGGCGTGTAAGGCACGTCGTCGTCGTAGGAGCGGGCGACATTGCCGCCGCCGAGGCCGCGGTCCAGCCCGTAATTCGCGGCGAACAGATCGAACACGGTGGCGACCAGGCACTCGCCGTCCTTCATTTGCACGCGCTTCACCGCCAGATTGCGCTTGAGGACCTCGTCTCCGGGACTGTGCGTGAAATAGTCGTGCTGCTGGCCGCCGAAGTACGGGAAGGCCACCGGCACGACCTCGTTCTGGCTGCCGGCGAGCGTGAGCCGCAGCTTGACCTCGGCGCCTTTTCCGTCCTTCGGCTCCAGGTTCCACTTGCCTTTCTCGCCCCAACGGTAGCCGATGGTGCCGTGGGGGGAGACGACCTTGCCGCTTGTCTCGTCGAGCGCAACGGTTTTCCAGTCCGCATTGTTCGATTCGCCGAGCTGATCGGCAAAATCGGAAGCGCGCACGAAGCGCTCGGGCACATACGCATCGCCCCGCTTCGAAAGGCGCACGAGCATCGGCATGTCGGTGTAGCGCCGGCAGTAGTCCTCGAAGTAGGCGCTCTTGCCCGGAAGGTGGAACTCCTTGAGGATCACGTGGCCCATCGCCATCGCGAGCGCGGCGTCGGTGCCCTGCTTGGGATGCAGCCAGAGGTCGGTGAGCTTGGCGACTTCCGAGTAGTCGGGCGTGACCGATACCGTCTTCGCGCCCTTGTAGCGGACCTCGGTGAAGAAGTGCGCGTCGGGCGTGCGCGTCTGCGGCACGTTCGAGCCCCAGGCGATGATATAGGTCGAGTTGTACCAGTCGGCCGATTCGGGAACGTCGGTCTGCTCGCCCCAGGTCTGGGGAGAGGAGGGCGGCAGGTCGCAGTACCAGTCGTAGAAGCTCATGCACACGCCGCCGATGAGCGAGAGATAGCGCGAGCCCGCGGCGTAGGACACCATCGACATCGCGGGGATCGGCGAGAAGCCGATCACGCGGTCCGGGCCGTATTTCTTCACGGTATAGACGTTGGCCGCGGCGACGATCTCGTTCACCTCGTCCCACGAGGCGCGCACGAAGCCGCCCATGCCGCGCACGGACTGGTAGGACTTGAGCTTGTTCGCGTCCTCGACGATAGCGGCCCAGGCCTCGACGGGAGCGAGCTTCCCGCGCGCCGCGCGCCACAGCTGCAAGAGGCGCCCGCGCACCATCGGGTACTTGAGCCGGTTGCCGCTGTACAGGTACCAGGAGTAGCTCGCCCCGCGCGAGCAGCCGCGCGGTTCGTGGTTCGGCAGGTCGGCGCGCGTGCGCGGGTAGTCGGTCTGCTGGGTCTCCCAGGTGACGATACCGCCCTTCACGTAGATCTTCCAGCTGCACGAGCCGGTGCAGTTGGTGCCGTGAGTCGAGCGCACGATCTTGTCGTGCTGCCAGCGCGCCCGGTAGCTTTCCTCCCAGGTGCGGTCCTCTGCGGTGACCACGCCGTGGCCGCCGGCGAAGCTCTCCCGGGCTTGCGTGAAGTACATGAGACGGTCGAGAAAATGACTCATCGCTTGCTCCTGTGGGTCTCGCTGCTCAGCACGGCATCTCGGCGTTCCTGCGCGCGTAGTACCACCATGTCGCCGCGATGCAGGTGAGGTAGAAGACGATGAACACGTAGAGCGCGGCCTCGGGCCCGCCGGTCGTCGAGATCGATGTTCCGTAGCTCTTTGGAATGAAGAACCCGCCGTAGGCGCCGATCGCGCCGGAGAAACCGAGCACCGCGGCGGCTTCCTTGTTGGCGTCCTTCACCGCCTGCTCTTCGGCCGCCTTGCCTTTGCCCGCCGCCTCGCGGTTCCGCTCCGTAAGAAAGATCACCGGGATCATGCGGAAGGTCGAGCCGTTGCCGATGCTGGTCGTGAGGAACAGCAGCAGGAAGCAGGTGAAAAAGCCGGCGAAGCTTCCGCCCGACGCTCCGGAAGGCAGGAAATAGAGCACGCCGCCCACCGCGACCGCCATGACGATGAAGTTCCAGAACGTCACCACGGCGCCGCCCGCCTTGTCCGACAGCCAGCCGCCGAACGGGCGGATCACCGCGCCGATCAGGGGCCCCACCCACGCGTAGGCGAGCGCGTTCACCTGCGGGAACTGCGACTTGATGAGCAGCGGGAATCCCGCCGAATAGCCGATGAACGAGCCGAAGGTCCCGAGGTAGAGCCAGCACATGATCCAGTTGTGCTTGCGCTTGAAGATCACCGCCTGGTCCCTGAACGAAGCCTTGGCGTCGGCGATGTCGTTCATGCCGATCCACGCTGCGATCGAAGCGATCACGATGAACGGCACCCAAACAAACGCCGCGTTCTGCGCCCAGATCTGCACGGACTGGCCGGCCGTGGTGACGATAGTCTGCGGGCCGCCCGCGATCGGCCCGTAGACGCCGGCGGCGATGACCAGCGGCGCGAGGAACTGCACCGAGGAGACGCCGAGGTTGCCGAGCCCCGCGTTCACGCCCAGCGCCGAGCCCTTGCGCTCCTTGGGGAAGAAGAAGTTGATGTTCGCCATCGAGGAGGAGAAATTGCCCCCGCCGAAGCCGCACAGCAGGGCGAGGGCGAGAAAGGTCGAATAGCGGGTCGTCGGGTCCTGTATCGCGATGCCGACGCCGATCGCCGGTATCAGGAGCGACGCGGTCGATATCGCGGTCCATTTGCGCCCGCCGAATACCGGCACCATGAACGAATAGAAGATGCGCAGCGTCGCGCCGGAGAGCGCCGGCGCCGCGGCGAGCCAGAACAGCTCGTTGGCCGTGAACTTGAATCCGAGCGCGTTGAGGTTCACCGCCACGATGCTCCACAATTGCCACACCGCGAAGGCGAGAAACAGGCAGGGCACCGAGATCCACAGATTGATGTTGGCGATCGCCTGGCCTTGCTGCGCCCAGAAAGCCTTGTCCTCGGGTGTCCAGACCGCGAGGACGCTTCCCATCTTGCTTCGGGTAGAACTCGTTTCAGTGGACATGGCAGCCCCTCTCCTCGATCTTCGCTACGCTCTTTGCGCCGCAGTCGCCTGCGCCGTCCCGGTCGCAGCGCGCTGCGGAACGATCTCGGTCCAGTACATCCACACGAGCGACACCAGCGTGACGCCCCACATCAGCATGAAGATGATGCTGTTCACTCCGGTGAGGTCGACCAGCGCGCCGAACATGATCGGCAGCAGGAAGCCGCCCAGCGCGCCGACCAGGCCGACGATGCCGGAGACGACGCCGATGTTGTGCGAATACTCGTCCGAGATGTACTTGAACACCGAGGCCTTGCCGACCGCCCAGGCGACGCCCATCGCGAACATGAGAACGGTGAACATCCAGACGTTGAGGCCGACGTGAATGTTGAAGTCGCCTTTCGCCGTCTTGATGACCAGATCGGTCTGTGGATACGACAGGAAGAACAGACACACCCACGAGAACAGCATCACCCACCAGGTGACGGGGTGGGCGCCGAATTTGTCCGAGACCCAGCCGCCGATGGCGCGCAGCACGCCGCCGGGCAGCGAGAAGCACGCGGCGAGCAGCGCGGCAAATTGGAGATCGATGCCGTACTCGGTCACGTAGTACTTGGTCATCCACAGCGACAGCGCCACGTATCCGCCGAACACGATCGAGTAGTACTGGCAGTATTTCCAGACCTTGGGGTCCTTGAGCGCCAGCAACTGCTCCCTGACTGTCACGCGCGAGCTCACCCTGTGCGCGGGATCGCTCGCCGAGAGCGCCCAGAACAGGAGCGCGGTGACGAGCATGGCGACCGCATAGATCTTGGGCACCATCGCCCAGCCGAACGCGAGGAGGATCGCCGGCGCGACGAACTTGGTGACCGCGGCGCCGGAGTTGCCGGCGCCGAACACGCCCATCGCCATGCCCTGCTGGCGCTTCGGGAACCAGCGGGCAACGTAGGCGATCCCCACCGAGAACGATCCGCCGGAGAGCCCCACGAACAGGCCGAGCACGAGGAAGTGCCAGTACTCGGTCGCCTCGCCGATGAACCAGATCGGCACGATGCAGCAGAGCATCAGGATGAAGAACACCATGCGGCCGCCGTACTTGTCGGTCCACATGCCCAGGGGCAGCCGGATGAGGGAGCCGGTCAGCACCGGCGTCGCCGCGAGCAGGCCGAACTGGGTCTCGTTGAGATCCAGTATTTTCTTGATGGGGATGCCGATCACCGCGAACATCATCCAGATCGCGAAGCACACGGTGAACGCGAGCGTGCTTCCGGCCAGTACGGACCACTGCCTGTAGCCGTGCTGGTCATGCTTGTGCGCCGACATGCGGGTTTTCCCTTCCCTGAACCAGAGCACAATTTAGGGACTTCGGCGGCGGCCCGATTGATCCAAATCAAACCGATTGCAGGTCCTGACCCATGACGGGAGTAGGATTAGGCGGTGGAGGCGCGCAGGCTTGCCGCGCCGGACCCTCAGCGGTTCTCGAGGCGGTTGTAATCGAACAACCCGGCTTCCTTCGGCGCCCACCGGCGATAGGCGAGATGCAGCGCGTCGCTGTGCGCCCAGAAGCGCGCATCGGTGCGGCGGATGCCGTAGCGTGCGAGCAGCCTCTCGTAGTCTGCCGCCGACCGAAGGCCGCGCGCCACGTCGACAAACTCCGGAAGTTCCGCGGCGCCGACCGCGAAGAACGCGTTCGGATAGGCGCCGATGAAACCGTTCGCCACCAGCAGATCGTCTTCGTCGGGCAGGCGGCGCTTCTCCTCGTTGAACAGCTCCGCCACGTTGCTGTGCGCGTTGTTGCTGATCAGAGTGAAGTGGTAGTCGCGCCCGGCGTCCTGCACCGTGAGAAGCGCGACCTCCGGCAGGTGCGAAACCGCCCGGCCGCGCAACCCGGATAGACGATTCAGCTCGCGCAGCGGAGCGCCGCTCAATCCGCTGCTCGCGACCGCATAGCGCGGGCTCGACACCGGCGCCGTGTACGCCTTCAGCATCCCATAGAGCTCCGTCAGCGGATCGCCGGTCTTGAACCGGATTCCGGTTTCCTGCGCGTAGTAGGCATCGGTGCTTTGCAGGAGCTCTACATGCTGCTTGCCCGCGCCGCGGTACCAGCGATCGCGCACCTGCTGGCGCGCGGCGCGCGGCAGCAGCGCGAGGAAATTCATTTCGCCTTCCATGCGCAGGAAATCGAAATAGAGCCGCGTGTTGATCTGGTGCCCGACGTTGCCGTAGACGTCGTAGCCGGCCACCAGCAGATAATGGATGCGCTCGAACAGGGCATAGCCCAGCACCAGCACCGTCTGCGGTCGCTCGCCGACGAGGCCCTGGACCACCGAGGCGCTGTCGAAGTGGCGGAAAACCGTCAGCGCGGCGTTCGGGTTCCCGCCCTCGCCGTCCCAGAGCAGCTCCACGGCCGGAGGATTGCGTGCGCCGAAGCGCTTGTTGAGGTACTCGCTCTTGGCCTTGAGATAGCTGGATTCCAGCGACGAGTAGCGCAGCCATTTGAGCAGGCCGGTGGTGCTTTCGTGCTCGGCGGGCAGGCGCAGGTCCTTCAGCTCCTTCGCCAGGAATTCCGCGTCATGGTCGGCCTGCTCGGGGCTCGGCTTGTCGAACAGCACCCAGAAGTGATCGTTGATCACGTCCAGAGCCAACTGGCCCCTGCACACCGGGCCCTTGATGAAGCCCATCAGCGTGAACTGCGCTTCGTCCAGCATGAAGCGGTAACGCGCGATCACCGGCAACTGCAGGAAGGTGACGAACGGATTGGAGGCGCTGTCCGCGGCGTACGAGGGCAGGGCCGTTACCTGGTACGCCGCGTCGAGGAACCAGGCCTTCAGCCGCGCCATGCGCGCCGCGTTCAGGGCGTAAGGCATGTGCGTCTTGAGGAGCGGCGTATCCGCCATCCGGCGCATCCGGTAGTACACGCGCGCGACACCGGGGTCGTCGTAGGGCCGGCGCGTGGCGATGACTTCGATCGGCTCGCGGGGCGGGGTTTTCGAGCGCACCAGCTCGAAATACTCCTCGCCGGGCAGGTCGTCGAAATACAGGTGTCCGATGAACCAGTGCTCGTAGATATAGCGGCTCATCAATTGCGCCTTGAGGCCGTCCCCATTGAGGAAAGTCTCCCACTGCGCGATGCGTTGCTCGTAGGCCTCCGGCAAGGGCGCGGGGGCGCGGTACGGCGCACCGGCCTCGATCCAGCGCGCGAGCGTGTCGTGCTCGCGTTTGGAGAGTGCGGGCAGCCCGAAAGGCATGCCCCAGTCCGGAAAGTTCTTCTCGAACCCGTCCATCTCCTCGATGGCGGGGCACTGTTGAGTGCGGTCGAGCGAAAAATCGAAACGTTCCCTGGGCAGCACCGCCGCGGCGGGCAGCGGATGCGCCTGCTTGAGCCTCAACGAGCGGTAAAGCACGCTCGCCTCGCGATTCGCTTCGGGGGTCATGGCGCGCTCGTTCAGCACCGGATGGAATCCTTTCCTGCGCCACTCGGTGTTGCTGTGCGCGTCGAGGAAAAGCCGCGACGGTTCCGCGGCGATCAGGCGGGCGGCGTCGTAGACCTTGTTCTTGCTGGCGCCGCGCGTCGCCCCCGGATAGGACGCCAGATTCATCTGGCAGGGCGCGTCGTAGCAGCCGTGGCAGACCGCGCAGCGGTTGTCCAGGATCGGCTTGACCTCGCGCTCGTAATCCACGGGCGAATACGCGGCCGGGGGCCGGTCGTAGCGGGCCGGATCGGCGGCCCCGTAACGCTCATCGAGCCGGTGGCCGTAGTACAGGGCGCAACTACCCAGCGCGAAGAGCGAGATCAGGATCCCGAGTTTGCGCATGGCGGAGACTACCCGGTTGGGGTTGTCATCGACGCCGTCGGGGTTCGCGCAGCGCCGGGTTGAGCATGTCGATATCGGCTTGAACCTGCTCGCGGCTGCGCTCGTATACGAGCTCCCGCCCTCTGACGCTGCCGGCGTAGGACAGGCCCATTCGAGTCGGGGTCAGCTCGCACTTGACGTTGTGTATGCCTTCGCCGAGCACCACTTCTATCCGGTCGGCCCGCTTGCTGTACACGACGACGTCCAGGGTCTGCCCGGTTTCCGTCACGCGCACCTTGATCTTCTCTGTGATCGTCATGGGAACCGGCAGCATAAGGCAAAATGCACGCCATGGACACGCAGGTACTCGTCGTCGGCGGCGGGCCGGTCGGGCTCGTTCTCGCCATCGATCTGGGCAAGCGCGGCGTGCGCTGCACGCTGATCGAGCAGAAGGAAGCACCAGCTTTCCTTCCCAAGATGGAGCGCTGCAACGCGCGCACCATGGAAATTTTCCGGCGCATGGGCATCGCCGACAAGGTGCGCGCTTCGGGGCTGCGCGCCGATGTCCAGATGGATGTGTTCATCATCCTGTCGCTGGCCGAGCCGCCGCTCGTGCACCAGCGCTACCCGTCGGTGGAAAAGGCGCGCGCCGAGATCCGCGCCTGCAGCGACGGCAGCATGCCGCTCGAGCCCTACCAGCTCATCTCCCAGTACACGCTCGAGCCGCTGCTGAAATCGATCGCGGAGACGCTGCCCTCGGTCACCGTGCGCTACGGCTGCCGGCTCGAGTCCTTCACGCAGGACGAATCGGGCGTCACCGCGCAGGTGAAGAATGCGGACGGCGCGGGTACGGGCGGCCCGATCCGGGCGTCGTACCTCGTCGGCTGTGACGGCGGGTCGAGCACCGTTCGCAAGCAACTGGGCATCAGGCTGCGCGGCGAAGCCAATCTGCTCGAGCTTCGCCAGGCGTTGTTCCGCTGCGACGAGCTGTTCGACCGGATTCCCATCGGCAACGGCCCCGGCAAGGGACGCCACTATCACGTCGCCGACGGCAACAGCACCTTCCTCATCATGCAGGACTCGACGCGCCATTTCACGCTGCATTCGGTGGTCGAGCGCGACGAGGACATGAAGGCGATGTTCGAGCGCACCGTCGCGATTCCCGTGAAATACGAAATGCTCACCTGCGCTCCGTGGCGGCAGAACCTGCTGCTGGCGGACCGCTACCGGGACGGCCGTGTGTTCCTCGCTGGTGATGCCGTGCACCTGGTGATCCCGACCGGGGGCCTCGGGATGAATTCCGGCGTCGGCGATGCGATCGATCTGTCCTGGAAGCTTGCCGCAACGCTGCAGGGGTGGGGCGGGCCGGCGCTGCTCGATTCCTACGAATTCGAACGGCGGCAGGTCGGGGACCGCAACGTCGGCGCCTCGCGCTACGCTTCGCTCGGGCGGCGCAAATGGCGTGCGCAATACCGGCCGAACATCCGCGAGGACACGCCGGAAGGCGCCGCCACGCGCGAAAACATGGTGCGCGTCGCGAGCGTCGAGCAGCCCAAGTCGAACGAGATGATCGGCGCCGAGCTCGGCTACCGCTATGTGAACTCGCCCGTCGTCTGCGACGTTCCCGGCGGGCCGGAGCATCTGTTTCGCGCCTACGAGCCGACCACCTGGCCGGGCGCGCGCCTGCCGCACGTGTGGCTCGCTGACGGCACGGCTATGCAGGACCGCATTCCGTTCGAGGGCTGCACGCTGCTGCGCCTCGGCCGCACCCAGACCGACACCTCGGCACTGGAAAAAGCGCTGCGCGCCTGCGGCGCGCCGCTCACGGTGCTGGAAATACCGGACGACGCGCCGCGGCAGGTGTACGGGCAGGACCTCCTGCTCCTCAGGCCCGACCTGCACGTCGTATGGCGCGGCAACGGGCCGCCGGAGGATGCGCGCGAGGTCGCGGCGATCGCGACGGGGCGGGGGCAGATGGGCACTGAAGCGTCACACGGCAAGACCTGAGGTATCATCGTCGCGGCGTGAACCGCCAATACCAATCAATTTCAAGGGGAGCGATACATGGTCCGCAATTACCTGCTGATTTCGGGTGCTTGTCTGGTTTTTCTTTTTGGTTGCGCAACGCGTCAGACAGCCGACGCGCCGCCTCCTCCCGCCGCGTCCAGCCCGTCTCAACCTGCAGCCAGCGCGAAAGCCGAGCCTGCCCCCGCAGCCGCCGCGAAATCCAAGCCCGCCCCGGCGCCGGCGAGAACAGACGGCCGGAAGGTGAAATCCAAGGACGGCAAGATCAGCGGGGAGATTTTCGGCACGCCCGCCGCCAAGAGCAAGTTTGCCCGTCTGGAAATCGGCATGAGCAAGACTCAGGTAGAGAAATTGATCGGGGGACCCGACGATGCGGAGACCCACATGACGGGGAGATCTTTCCAGCCGTTTTATTTCGGCGGCGATACGCAGCGCTATCAGGCCTTCTACAAGAGCGAAGGCCAGCTGACCTTTTCCAACATCAGCATGCGCAGCGCTCCGGAGACACTGATCGTCATAACGGTCGACCGCAAGGCGACCGGTCTCGCCCGCCGCTGACTTTCGATCGGGTGAACCGGGCGATTCCCGGG
>Ga0105252_10000068_pt1 | contig 82838 bp, 83 predicted proteins | sample EasRivMeERMZT100_FD_89675 | JGI IMG/M metagenome (GOLD analysis project Ga0105252, IMG submission 89675) | Soil microbial communities from meander-bound floodplain in the East River, Colorado, USA - East River MetaG ERMZT100 | ecosystem: Environmental > Terrestrial > Soil > Floodplain | place... | reverse complement strand
TCTGTCTCTCCCCGAGAAGATTGATCAACATGAAACCAGACTCTTTGCAGATCTGAAGCGTTCCACTGCTGACTCGTAGCCTGTCTTCATTGAAAGGATCGGGGTAAGTAGTACCGTGGTCGAGATGAAATACTATACATGGACGCTCGGGAGGTTTTGAATTGACATCGAGAGAGCATTCATGTTTGTTGTATACGGGAAAGAGGATACAGGCGTAGTTTGAATCAACTCGGTCGATGGGAACAGGTGGAAGTTGTTGTGCGATCATCTTGTCATTCAAGACAAAACTCCTATGGACGCTAATCTCACGAAGAATATCATCTGCCACAAGCAAAGAACTTGGACTCTTAGCGAGAGTTGTCTTATCACAAAACTTTCCAGGTGCACAGCGATGCACCAGGCCGCTCATTTGACACATATGGGCCGTCCCGCTGCTTATCCGAGTCTCCGAGGTCTCTGGGTCTAGATAGACAGTTCCCGCTGGGAATCGCATCAGAATACACGTTATATGTGTCAGATTGACTAGACGAGACTTGTCCAGAGAGAAGGCACACTCATGAGGAGTCCTCGAGAACACAATGGAGGCATACTTCTGACTCTCGATTGGAGATTTTGAATCAAACCTCATTGAGACAGCCAATTGGTGCAAAACTGTAAGATAGAGAGACCGTTCTTCTCGCACAACAAGAGCAGCTTGTTTCTGAGCCACCGAGTTGTTAACCTCTGTCTCAAAATACGCTGCATCTTTCAAACGCTTTGCTTCCTGAACATCCTCTGGATATTGAAACTGGATGTCATCGTCGTAGCGTTCCACTCCTCGCTTCGGCATCTAAGTTGTCATGAGAACGAGGTTGTGATATGCGTACAAAGAATTTCCACCCGCTTGTCTCACCCCAGAGGAAAAAGGAGAAAAGGTCTCTCGAATCTAAATTTAATATTTTAAAAAAGGTCGTCCTCTGCGTTAGCTGGCTCTGCCTCTCTTTCCTTGACCGTCTCTTGTAGACAGGTTCCCCGGCTCTTGGCCTCCTCGAACAACAAAAATGCACTGTAGAGTGCAGACTTGGCCAGTTCAGTTTTCAGAGTGTTCTTGTAGGCCTGTTCATCGGGAACTCCATCATCTTCGGGAAAGAGTTTGAAGAGTTTACCCTTGGGTATGAACAAGAGCCTCTGTTTCTGAGAGAGTTGCATCTGATTCTTGACAGCAAATCGGACTAAGCCGTAGCAATCTTCTATGACATGTGCGCCGTCTTTCGGAGCGGTGATGCTAACCTCGTGATCGGGGAAGCCAAGCAAAGCAAGCTGGGCCTTCCATTCGGCGACCACGGAATCAAAGTTCTTGGTCTCGACAACAGCTCCTGTATTCTGACACTCAAACTCGAACCAGAGAGGAAGAATGAAGTTGAGACAGTCAATAAGACCATTCGGTGGAGATTCAGCCAGCTCGTCAAGACTGTAAGTACTGTTCAGCGCCTCCCTTAGACTGTCTCTGATGTCAAAGCCGGCAGCCTTCGTAGGATTCTCGCTGACATACTTCTTGAGAATAACAGCGACAGAATGATTGGTGAATTTCGGCTTCCGAGTTCCAGCATCCTCAACTCTGGCGACGTTCTTTTTCTCTTCCGAGGTGACTTGCTTCTTCGCAGCACTAGCAGCCGGGGAAGGATCTTCCGTCTTGCGTTTGTCTCCTGACTTTTTCGGGGGCATTATCACTTCTGGCTCTTTCTCTGGTTCTTTTTGCTGAATGAGCTGGACGGTCGGTCTCTGTGTTTTTTGGTTGTCGTTCATTTTTCCAACTAGGGGTTTTGTCTTTTCTACAGTGGCTATCGGAACTTCGATCTCGTCCTCTCCCTTTCGGATACTATCTTCTGCCTGATGTTGATTGGCGGGCATTCTATTGACAAAGGCGGGCCAATTCACGTTGGTGGCCGTAATGATGTTTTTCATCTCTGTGGTGGAGGCATTGATGTCAACCAACGGGACAAGATGATCCAGCCTCTTGAACTTCTCCTGGACAGCAGGAGCTTCTGAAAACACGGGTTCGACATCCTCCTCTGGTTTGGACTTTTTACCCTTTTTCTTCTCCGCTTTCTCGTCGTCTTCTCCGCTGTCGTCTTCCTCTGCCTCATCAGAGTCGTCGCCTGATTCTTCCTGAGAGTAAAGACTTCCAGAACATACCTCAGCCTCGCTTTCCGAACCTTCATGGGCCTCACTTCCAGAGGCTTCTGCCTCTTCTCGTTGAGGAGCTTCGACTTCCTCGTGCTCCAGAATTTGATCAAGGTTCTGCTCGTCAACCAGATTTCCAGCGTGTCGCTTCAACGGGTCAGCCAAGTAGAGATTGCTCTCTGAGAACAACAGCTTCTTTCCGCTGCAGATTTTGTTCTCTCCTTCCGAGGCCCAGTCCTTGTTCGTCTTGTAGTAATAATCACTGACAAAGCAAATCTCTTTGAAAAAGTCTGCATATTTTTCGAGTCCATTCGCCAACGGAATACGATTGTTGTAGGCTGCCACTCTCTCTTTGAATGTCGGATTCTTTTTCCCTAGAGTGTAGAGCTTTTCACATATCATCTTCTCTTGATTCAGGACCAATGGGTAGTAGCGAAGATTCACTTGCTTGTCAGTCTCGTCCCCAGTGGTACGGACGGCCAGTGCTGTTGCCACCTTTCCCTCCAACCCCTTCACAGAGATCTGTACCCAGCATATCTGATCGATGTCAATAGGGACACTGTTGGTAGCATGTCTAGCCGTTTTGTAATCTTCAGCGTTCATCGGTCGTTCAGAGCGATGCAACACCCTGCTGATAAACAGACCCGCGTCCTTAACATCCTCCTTCACAGTTGCGATGAGCCCTTCTTTGGGAAAGCTGTAGAGACGTTCCTCGTCTGTTTTCTGAGTCTTGGCGACACGCTTGGGTTTGGCAGGGGTCGCTTTCTTAGAAGGAGTTGCAGAGGATGTAGATTTCTTCTTTTTCGGTTCATCCTCTTTGCTTTTCTTCTCTTTCTCTTTCTTGGCCTTCTTCTTCGCCTCCTTCTTTGCCTTTTTCTTGGCCTTCTTCTTATCCCTCTTGGCCTCTTTCTTTTTCTTAGTTGCCTCGGATTCCTCTGATGAAGAAGAGGAAGAGCTAGAAGATTTTTTTGATTTTGATTTCGCTTTGGGCTTTTTGGGCTTTGCTTTGCTTACGGGCTTAGGATCCTCCTCCTCTTCTTTGGAGACTTCGCCCTCCTCAGGGGCATCGGACAGCTTGATACCAAGCATTGACATTGTTGCTCTGAATTCTCTGGTGAACTGAACTCTGTTGTGACTTGGCAATAGGCTGAAATTTTCAACTCTCGTGCTCTGAGAAAATGAGAGAGCGAAAAAACTGAAGTCTCAAGCGTGCCTAGCCCCGGGACACTCATGATACCATGTGTTTCGCGTCTATCATGATATCATGATACCATGATACCATGGCACCTCAGCACACATGATATCATGGATTGCTATTCGTCATCCATAGTATCATGATCGATACTGAACTTCCGTTTTGATGCGTTATTTAATTCAAAATCGCGACTCTTAAAGCTGAGCAGGTCCAACTGAAGTCCAATTTTCCGTGCGTTCGGTAACACGATTTTTCAATCTCCATCTCTGCGTTTCTCTTCTGCATTGCTTGCAACTCTCTTTTCTCATGTTTCTCCAGAGATGGCTGGCAGACCTCCCCCTGCGAGGCTCTACGAGGAACGCCTCAACCTGGACAAGATCAATGGACGTGTGGTGCATTACTCGCCCTCGAGTTTTCCCTATCTGGGCGGTGTCTCTGGCTACCATCAGCAATTGCACTACATCATTCCAGCCTCCGACATGACCAGCTGCTTCACTATACTGGCCAACTACAAACCCAACGACAGAAGAGCAAAGACGAGAATCTGTCTGCTCACTTTTTTGGCCGAGGCAGTTCGAAATGTGGTCATTAACAGAGGCAGTCAAGCTCCGAACTTTTTTCATCATGGCAGCACCGACTCTCGCTTTGTTGCCCTGTTGACCTATCTCCCCAAGAAGATCTACAGCAATGAAAACGCACAGGTCGGTCTCCTGAGCACAGAAGCCATGCTGGATCCTACAAACCTGGCAGGCATTATGATCAGCATTTTTCTGATAGACAAAGAGATCACCTTTGAGGATGCCATCTCCGACATGATTGAGATCAACGCTCGCGGACAGCCGCTGTTGTCTCGCTTCAAAAAGGACAAACCTGCCCAGGCTGCAAAGGGAGGCGGCCGTGTTGGCAGACCAAGAGCAAGGCCGGATGAAAATGATGAGACCAGCAGTCAGTCCGACTCTCAAGCAGAGGAAGACAACGACGAAGAAGGGGAAGGAGGAGGTGGTGCCGCGCCGGCGGTTGTTGAAGATCCCAATGCGAATCGTCGTGACATCCCAAAGAAGTCTCTGTCCGCTGGTCGCTACTACTTCTCCCAGACTCCCCAGTGGATCTCTGAGCAAAAAGCTAAATCCAACGATCTTCACATGTACGTTACGGTCAATACTTTGGCGAGGTACAACGATTTGCTCTCGTTGGCTGTAGGAATACCGCCCGGAAATCGAAAATGTGCTTCGGACGCTATTCGCCTTTCAGATCCCATCATGCAAGGCGAACTCTGTCACCCAGATGTTTGCCTCTCTCTCGAAAAAGGAATCGATATGATGACCTACAAGCTGGGCGTCAGTCGATATCTGCGCAGTGCAAATGTCTGGGAGCACGAAGAGACGAAGGAGTTTGCAACACCGAAACTGATTGACAGAGCTGACAATGTCCTGCGTCAGCTTCCGATTATGACACTGCTTTCTCCATCGCAATTTAGCTCTCTGCCTCTGCTTGTTGATCAACTTCCCCATTGCCGATTGATGTCGGAAAAGATAATCCATCCTCGCAGCCAAAAGGAGAAAGTCTCGTGTGGGTACCACGCAGACGGAGTGCAGCACACATTTTACGAAGAAGACGTGTTCGCAAGTCTCGGACTGCAAATTGTCTCAGACAAAGAGGCTGAGGATCAAGCTCGCCTAGAACACCCAGACATATTCAATAACCGTTTTTCAGAGTACTTCTCTGTGATGAGCGACCTCGAGACAATGCGAGTGAGGGATACTCCTGGCTGGATTGAAAAGCTTCAACGCTTTCGCCTTCAGAGTCGAGACTGGATGGAAAGACAGCTGAACTCTACAGATCGAAGCAGACTCCCAAAGGGTATTGCAGCAATCATGAACTACTTTGACACTACTCTGATCCATCCTTTCTGCGACAATATGACCTACTCGAAAGAGGCAGCAATGTCTCCGTTCTGTCAGTGGCTTGCAAAGGACATTCGCAGCTACTCCAAGCTATTGCTTGCAGCGGATGGTGGATTGATGCTTCTCAGAGAGATTTTCGTAGTGGGAAACTCAGCCGGTCTTCCAAAGATCGGAGGATCACTCAACAAGCTCAATTTGCAAATCATTGGCCCTCCTGCCTCCTCAAAGACGCACACTCTACAAGCAGCTGAGAAGTTGTTTGTGAAGAGTACATGGACATCGGTAACGGGGACAAGTGAGATGGGTTTGATTCGGAAAGACAAGAGCGAGCGGCAGATTGATATCTACGGAGAGCTTCCACCAGATCTGAGACCTACAGCTGACACAGGCAACGGTGTCAACATGCGTCGACGACGTATGCTCTTGACAGAGATCGGAGAAGGAGAGTTCAACTACCGAACCACAGGAAAGGTACAAGATGAGTGGGGTCGAGAGACTCTGCAGAACATCGAAACCAAGGTCGAGTTCACCAATCCAATCATCGGCTGTGCCAACCCAGAGCCATCCAAGATAGACCCGGAGAGTTCTGGGGCTGCGCTGCTTAACCGCTTTGAGTCAGCGACACTCTACGTGCCATTGGATAGTCAGAGGAACAAAATCCTCTATCAGATCGTTGAATGCGATTTGAAACCAGAGTCTGCGGCGGGAATTCGTGTCCAGGAGGCGCACGCCTACCGACACGCACTGAACGTGTTTTACGGGATTGCGATTGCATCCTACGCTGTGCCTCTTCCCGACATTCGTCTCTTCTCAGATCTTTCAGAGATTGCATTCGACTATCTCTCAGATATTCGACCCGAGATTAGCAACTATCTGCGACAGATGACCCGTCTGAAGACCAAGGCGATGGTCGAGGTGATCAACAATGCTACCCGACTGGCCGCTTGCTCTCCTCTGTCTGTGCGGATGAATGCTCAAGCAAATCAAGCTGCTTTTGATCTCGGGTTTGACCTCTCTGAGGATGGGAGTCCAGACGAGGCAATCAACATGAAGAACCTCAGCTTTATGGATTTGATGGAAGAGATCTCCCGCTACTGCTACATGACATATGATATTATGATTTTTGTGTTGACACGAGCAGCACACGAGCTGCTTGGCGGAAACAACTTGGCTCTGCTTCGAGGCATTGCTATTCAGCGTTGCAACTACCTCCCCAAGACCGCAAAGGATACAACGGGTCGGAGAGCGACAACATGGCCACTTCCAGTATCTGAGAGAGATGTAGAAGAAGAGACACCCGAAGAGGCACTTGAGCGATACGACGAGGAGAGGCTTCAGGGCATGGTGTATGCCTCTATGCCCCTGAAAACTTTTCTCGAGAAGATCGACAAGGTTGGCGTCTACTACTTGGGAATGCCAATGTCTCTGAAACAAGCGAGCTACAAAAAAATGAAGACTGGCGAGGATAACTCCTCTCTTTTCTACAGATACAATCTCAACACCGCGGGTCAAAGAATGGCACGCCTAAGCGAGTTTGTCCCGGATGCAGTGCCCGCTCCGTGTGTTGACCGCCCCACCCGTCCGAACTACAAGATCGAATACACCGAATCCGGAGAGTACTACAATCCAAACTATCTGCTTGTTACATCAAGCATTAACCAGCTCAAGGATACGATCAATGGGAAAGTGGGAAGCCTGATCATGACTCCTTCTCAGATTCTCAGCATGCTGAATGAGATGTCTGGACAGTTCATGAACGTTCGCTACATTCCCTGCATCCCCAAGGGTGACACTCTCATGACGGATGCCTACGGTTTGATACAGTCTCTTCGCTACTCAAAAGCCGCGATGAACGCGTTCCCTTTGTGCCGAGTTCCGGTGATCATTCAGAACTACCTCGCCAACGAAACCTACATTCTCGCCGCCGCAGTGGAGATGGACATCTATCGCATCTGTGATGACATGGTGCAAGCGATGACCTACTGCGCCACTCCGCGGAGAACGGTGCTCTTTGGGTTTCCCTCGGAAAAAGACTTTGGCCTCTACCAGACTTACAAACTCGAGCCGGTGGAAGGAGAACTGTTCCTGCGCCGACGTTCTGGTGCAATCACAGAAGAGGATCGAACTATTCTGCAAGACTACGCTGACTTCCTCATCAGCGACAATGATCAAGATCGACAGTTCGGCCGAGGAGAAGACCTAGAAGAGATCCACGCCTGGAACTATTTGAAAGCATCAAACCCAGGCAAGAACGAAGATGATCTGAGACAGTATCTTCCCGCCAATATCATGGATAGACTCTACGGAGTACATGGTTTCTACACTCGCCATCCAGAGTTGAAACTATCGCGAGTACCATACGGATCAGTTGCTGCGGCTCGACCAGTAGAAAAACGCAGATCCGAGAGAATAGTCAACCCGAACGCTACTGTTGCTCCGAATCCAGCTCCAGCGCCTGCACCACCAGCACCACTGGCAGAGACGCGCCACTTTGGACACATCGCCTCAACACCGACTCAGGGTCGGCGTGCGGGACATGAAGCAGGCCTAGCTGAGTTGCCTGCCCAGAGGAGAAGAGCTGAACCACCGAGGGTAAGCCTTGAACTAACATGCTAGCCTGTATTTGAAAACACGGGAATGAATGGCGGCATGGCGCTCCTCCGATCTACCAGTGGACTGAGCGGACAACAGAGCAACGAAGGCAGAAGCTTGACCCTCCCTCAAAACATGGACTTTGACTATTAAAGTAATCTTTTTTCACGACGGCTCTTTTATTGGGGATGTTCCTTTTCAAACTTGTCTGAAATGTAGCAGGTGCTGAGGAACACTTTCAAGCCTTGGATGCTGATTGGATGCGAGGGAATGGATTCTCCGAAAATTTCAGCCTTTGCCCCTTCAGGCATCTCCATCTGACAAGCGATGTGAAAAGTTTCCATGCGAAGCTTCAAATAAAGGTTGAGATCTCGCTTTAGAGCTGCAATCAAGGGCTCCTGGAAAGCACCAAGCTCTTCAGCGGTTGGCAGCTGAGACTCTGTGAGAACATCTCGTGTAATCAAATCCGTTTCGAGCTTTTCATCCACAAGAGACCAGATGAAGTGCTCATAGGTTCGGAGGGTGTTGATCGTCGATGCTGCCAATTCAGTGGCCAGTCTATGGAGTTCCTGTTGCTCATACTGGTCGACGACTCTCTCGATGTCAGGTGTACCAATCTGATGATAAAATCTCTTTCCAGCCATCATGAATGGCTCAGAGAATAGAACACCTTCCATGTGCTTAGCAATGCCTCGCATTCCATCGTTGAAGACAGTCTTAGCAATGTTGGTCCTCTCCTCGCTGATGGTACCCACAGTATCAAGAAACAGAGCCATTACAGAGCTGTATTTTGCGAGCAGAGAGGTGCTGATGGTGAAAGGGGAGATCCAGTTGCTCTTTGCCGGGGCTTTCCCGAGCTTCACACTGTTCAGAAAGACCCATAACGGGGGAGTGTGGATGATGAAAGGGAAGACGGAAGAGTTGGCAACTTTGTTCAGAATTTTGTTGATGGCTTCGTGCCGGGTGATTGCTGCGTGCGCCGCGTCGAGGTCGTAAGGGAAAGGGATGTGATAATTCTTTGAGTAATCGATGTTCAACAAATGCATCTCTGGAAGTTTTCCATGCAATGCATTGCAATCTGTCAAAAGATAACCGTGCTCTGGGTCTCTGTGGACCCATGTTTGAAGAGTCGGCGGCCCTCTGAGAGGCGCAACTCGATATCCAGTTTCCAGAGAATAGAAAACAGTTTGGTACTGAGAGATGGTGAAATCTCTCATGTCAGCCGGAGTGTCGTCAACGTGCATTGCATCATCGTGGGACATATTACTCGATAAACTGGCCCTCTTCTGTCTCTCTTCTCTAGAGAGCGTGATGGAATGAGAGGCCGATGCTGGCTGGGTTTAATTTCCAGTTGGCTGGTGATTTTTCTCTGTCTTTCAATTTCACCGACGCGTTGTCTGCTCGAATTGGGAAGAGAGCCGCCTGTTCATCTGCACCTAATCGCCAGCGACTTTGTCCGGATTACAGTGGGTAACCCCGGACGCTTCTACATCTTTCGGTTGAACTTGACCCTTTCTGCGATTCACTTACACCGAACTATCGAAACTGAGAGCAGAACCGCCGAAGTACTCCCCGATGGCTCTGGAAGTGATCTTTTCTATCTCGGAAACAGTGCCTATCGTCTCCCGTTCCACTACTCTCCGTCTGGAGAAAGCGAAAGAGTAATCACAATGCTCAGCACAAGACAGAGCTCTGGAACACTCGGACTCGGAAAGAACAGTCCGCTTTGGAAGTACTGGAGAGAATTTTCACTGACCAGTGACCGGTTGACTCTTGGAGCTTTCGATCGCTACTCTCGCTTGGATCTTGAGAACTGGCCCCCTCTTATCTCCTACTCCACACCGCCCGATTGCCTTGTCAACGGCGAGACCTCTTATCCTGTAGATTTCCACTTCAACCACCTCGATCTCTATTTGCCGCATACCCTCTATCGCCATGTATCAGAAATACACTCGTTCACTTTCCCTGCTAGAGCTGATTGCGATTTTCACTATGCCCGTCTAGGACTGGAAGATGAACGTGTGTGTGAATCAACCGCCACGCTTCTTCTGAAGAATCAAAACATCACTCTGGTGGATGGAATACCTTACACAGCAATTCAGCACTCTCATGATGGAAAGATTCATTTTGGTAGACGCTTTCTCCAAGACTATCTATTGTTTGTGGACATAGACACCGATCAAATACTACTATCTCAATCCGCATTCAGTCCAGCCCCTTCCGACTTTGCCGCGCTCACAACTACTGTGATCTTCGCCTTTTTTGCACTTTGGCTCTGGTTAGTACTGAATAGAGCATTCCCTACTTCAGAGTTACTCCTCTACGGAATCCTGGCGATAGAAGTCTGTATCTACGGAACTTGCCTGATCGCAGTGTTTGTGTCAGTGTTAGGTTTCCAATGGGGTCGATATCCTGCCCTCTTCATCCAAGCCAATCCCTGGCTGGTTGTCATTTTTGTCATCTCGAATGTAACGGGTTTTTCTCTATTTGGCCTCTGGACTCTTCTAAAACGAGTCCGGCTTCCATTGAGAGCAGAGCTCAGAGAAGCCACTAAGCGTCAGAACTACTTGACGATCGAAAAGCAAGTACTGGTTCGCATTTTATTAGTCGGGTCCTCAGCGCTTTTGAGTCTGTGGTGGCTATTGCTTCCTGAACGCTCGACAATGGGAGACACTGTTCTGACCCTCATAACCAGCACTTTGCTATGTGCAATGGTCTCTCTTGTATCACTGCATCTCACACTGCAAGAACATTCAAAACCTTGGATGCTTGTTGCTCTACTGACAGCGGATCATTTCTTTTTGATATTTTTCAACCTGCTGCCAATACACAGTCTATTCATAGGAGGAGAGGTGGTCAACGCAGGCTTGTTTGTGCTGGCTTACGTTTCAGTGTGCTGTTGGTTTCCGGTGTTCATTCTCTGGGCCAAAATTCAAATCCAGATGGCCAAGTTCTATGAGTCTCAATTGCACGACAATCACCACGAAGCACTCACAGAAGCGTTCTATTTTTGGTTCTTGCCTGAGATTTCCTCGGCTTATCATCCTCTATGAGAGGGGAATACGAAATAAAGAGAAAGTGTATCCCCAGTTCAAAAATGGAGGAACTGAGACAGGCAGTGGACCAGCTGCAACAGTTGCTCTCAGACTCGACCATCGTCGGGGCTATCGCAAATGAGCCGGATCGGCTTGAGCGCTTCGACTCGCTGTTTCTTAGAATTCAAAACTCTTTGGATAGCTTGACAACAACTGCGATCGACATGCGAGAAATCCTGCGCAGCGTTGAACAGAGCGGCAATCTCACACGAATTTACACGCATGAATAAGTTTAATAAATTTCACGAGAATCACACAGACCTCATTTCGGACTGTGATCTCTTTTCTTGTTATTCTTTTGAAACCCTTTGTGTTTTTCTCCAGTCGTCCTTTGGGATTCTTCGGTAATCCTTTTGAATTCGTCGAATTCTTTTCTTAATTGCTGAAGTTCTGATTTCGTTTCTCCAACGTCTCTGTTGGTTTCCTCAAGCGTTTTATCGATTTTTGCTACAGCTCGGGTGAGCCTTGACACTTGTTGGACAATACCCACAACAACATCAGCTTGCAAGACTTGCATCTCAGACATTTGAAATCTTTCGAAAATGATAATGACAAAGTTCTTTGTTTTATTTTATCACCTGCGTCCCCGAGTCCTTCTCTTCTGTTTCGATTTTCCATTATCTGACTGGAACCCGAGTACCGCTTTCCCCATGTTGCCCACCGTTCCTAGGAAACCTCTTTGTGGAGAGCTGCTCCGATCTCGTTCCGGGCTCTCAGAGCTGCTCCGACTTGCACGACGGTGATGTGACAAGGGACGCATTTGAGCATTCATCCCAACTGGAGACTCGAGAAGCATAGGACTGGGCTGGGGTAGCATTTGATGCGATGGAAGTTGAGGAGGGATCTGCTGCTGCAAATGTCTTGGAATGAAACCAACAACAAAGCGATGCGGTCTTCCTTCTTGTGGAGGACAAGACTCGGCCACGGTCACCCCGCTCACTCCTTGAACGGGATAGGGGAGGTTGTAAAAGAGGTTCAAAGTCTTTGAGCCGATTGGATTTTTCAAACCTTCAGCGAAGATGTAGAATGTGGTCTGGCCCATATCAAACTTGCAGACCACCAAGCTATTGTGGGGCTCGAGTGCCCAGAGAGTGTTCAGAATCGACTCGGCAAACTGTCTATCTTCTGGGACTTGAAGATGATAGAAGTCCACTTGATCCGAACGGACTACTCCATGAATTGGCAGCTGATGATTGGAAAAACCGGAATCGAAGGCCGGGGGTCTAGACGGAGTTAAATTCAGAATCTGGTCTAGAGAGTCAAGATTTGCCCGAGAGCCATAGTTAGGCGGATATGTTGGCGGAGGTCGGCCCGGGGTAAGCATATCTCTTTCGTAACCGAGACTTTGTGAGAGAATTCAAACGGAATGGATTGGGATTTAATCTGAGACTATTTTTTCACTAGGAGCCAGCGTAGTAGCCGTAATATCCACACACCAGTACAATCAAGAGGAGGATGACATTCAACCATGCTTGATAGTTGATGCCGGCTGGCTTGGGCTTTTTGACCTTCTTGGCTACCCAGAGCACTACAGAATTGTATACCGTTCCAGCGTCGGATTGAGGAGCGATCGAGAAGAACATCTCATTCTCGAGTTTGGCGTACTCTCTGATAAAATCCAAAAACGCGCCGTGATGTTTGATTCTGCCTTCGACATTAAATTCCACATAGTCGGCGTTATGCACTGATGGCATCACAGTGAGAGTCATAGAATCCACTTCCGAGTTGTAGCGAAGTCCGGCTTCCAGGACATCGTTGATCAGGTCAGAGGATGAATCGTAGACCGGGTTGCCCTTCTTGTAGACGGCCTGGCGTGTAGGAGACTTCCTGTGAGCCATTTGACCTGTAAAAAAGTGACTCAATTTCAAACACAGGTGAAAAGAAAAATGAAAATGTTTTAAAACATGTTATCCACCGTGAGGGTAGCCTGTTGAGAGGGTTGTTCTTCTTGATGCTTCTCGGGGGCCTTCTCCTCTACTGCTTTCCCGTTCTCTTGGTGTTCAGCAGCAGCGCCTTCTTGAGCCTGATTCTGTTGATCCTCCTCTCCTTGCTTTTGTTTCTTGGAGGGATTGGTATCCTCGACGGGGTGTGCACGTGCTTCTTTGACCGCTTCCTCTCGTTCCGCCTTTTCGATGTGCTGTTTGAGAAGGCGTTGAAACTCGGCCTCTCTTTGTTCAACAGTGACGATAGGTCGTTCCATCCAGGCTTTGACAACAGACTTTCTGACCGCGTAAACGACATAACTCGCCGCTCCATCAGTGGTCAAGTTTGGCTTGGGAAAGGTCTTGTAAGATTGAGCAGGATTTTCTTTCATCACAACTGAACTGTAGCCATCAACGTTGTCATCTCCATTTTCAATCAAAGCTGTCATATGCGCCAACATCGTTTCTTCGTCAGTGTTGGTCTGATAGATCAAGAAGAAGAAATGACTCGAGTCAAGGTCTTGCAGAGCGATGGGACACAAGAACACGTTGAGTACATTCTGTGCTGCAATCTGGTTCAACGGGTTGAGGGAAAGGTAGTCCTTGACCTTTTGAGGAAGGTTCACAGCAAGATTGTCAGAAGTGGTCGCTGCTTTGAGGAAGTAGATCGCTGCTTTGAGGTTGATCTGCCGACCAGCTCGCAATATTCCACTGACAAGATTGGGGATGAGACGATTGATCGAGAACTTTCCTCCGAAATGCACTCCCATATGCGGGGTTCCGTCCTCTTTGTCAGGGTTGGTGAGCATTTGATTCACTGGCATGTTCACAGATGGTCCGAGATCATAGTGCGCCTCCATCACCCAGTTGCAAGATTTGAGCATGATGGGTCCAATCTTCTTCCAGTAGGTGAGATCGGGAAGACCGAACGCAAGCAATTCACCAGTGGTGCCGGCCTTTTCGTCCAGCTTTGGGGTGATGCAGGCAATCGCCCGCTTGGTCGGTGTTCCAGCTTCTAGAACTTGATATTCTATTTGAATGTCAGCCCACCTGAAGTGACTCGTTGTGCCATCCCGCTCCCGGCTCAGCACCATCTGATCCGCGTTGACATTGAGCTGACGAATGTAGAGAGATTTCTCTGTGAAGAGAGAGTCCACAGACGGTTGTCCAATTTCGTCGGGATCATAGTCGATCGCAAATTTCGCCGACACAAGAGTGCGCTCAGATTCTGGAAGCATGGATTTGTTGGCCTTCCAGTTGTGAAGAGCCTTTTTGTCTTTGTCTGTCTCCTCTTTCTGTGCCTCTGCAGTCTCTTTGGCAGTTCGGTTGAATTGACCATAGCCATTTCGTTCACTGGCATCAGGAAACAGACTAGTCTTGGCAAGTGTTTTCATCATAGCCTCGACATCGACAACAGTTTGAATAGCAGAGGGGACAATGTTGGACACTGTCAAGCTCGCTGGAAACTCCTCTCCATCGTCTCGCTTTTTGACCAGACTCTGCTGGGCCGAGCAACCTCTCAAAGTGACCATACAATTGGGCTGGATGCTGACTCCATTATATTGAAACGGTTCGCGAAGGAGACTGAGGCGAATTCGCTCTCCACTTTGGATGGAGAATTCTCCTTCTCTGACCATTGTACTGGCCTTCTTGGCCTGTGGATTGTTAGGTCCCCATCCTTTTGCTATACACAATGCATCATGGGCGGCTTTTTGTTCTGGGGTGAAAGGCTTCTTCACCCAGAGTTTGAAAGAAAGGGTTTCTCCATCCAGGACTGCCTCTTCGATTGGAATACGACTGGGGTCGAGATACTCGCTGAAGCGAGGGATGCATAGCAATGTGTAGGTGGTTCTAGGCAGAGTTCGATTATCCTTTGTAGTGACAGTGTCCGCCTTGACATCTTCGCACCAAGCGTTGAGATTTATGCTGGTGGCCACTTTGCCTCCAGAGCCCTGTGTCAAAGCGATAGCGGCGAGATCAGCTTTCGGCTTTGCATCGGCTTTTGCTTTGAGTTCTGCAAGCACAGAGATGAGAGACTTTGGTCTTCCGTCTGCATCCTTTTGAGCAAACGCTCTAAGTTGTTCAATGCTCATGAGGTGTGGCTCGGCTGGACTGTTTTAGAGACTGAAAACTGAGACAGCTTTTGAGAATTAATCATGATACCATGAGTAAGAAAATTTTCGATTTCTTGGAAAAGCTCTTGATATCATGTTTCTTGGTATGCATGATATCATGAATCGCTGTCAGCCACTCAAGTCAATTGCAACATGGCTCAACCTCTAGACAGAGAACAACTCCGAAGACGTTTCAAAGAGGAGTCGGCACGTTTGGAAAAGGAGAGAGACGAAGCGCTTAGAGAAAAATTCACTGCATCTATCAAAGCCATCTTGTCCAGAGTCACAGATATATGCGAATCTCCTAAGAAACATGCATTAGCATTGTTCAAAGCTCCTTACCTCTCGTTCACTCTGGCCGAAGAGGAATTTGCAACTGAACTCTCTCGAAGACTGCTCGCATTCAATTGTGAGACAACACTTGAGAAAAAACACAGCTACACGTGCGAGTGCGCATCGCACGACAAAGATCCCTGTTTGATCTATCTTACAGTAGTAGACTTTTGGAACGATCCAAGTCCAGAGAGAAACGCTCAGTAAAGCAACGATATCGTTCTATTCAAAATCAATCTTGCGCTGTGATCAATAGACATCCCATATGCTGAGTCTCTGTATCATCTTGTTGTGTTTTTTTAATTTTGTACTGGGCCTACAATGCAGTTGGATGTGTGACGATCCTGTTTGTGAGCCTAGCTGTGAACCAGAGTGTACAGAGCCTGTTTGCATATTTCAAGTTCCTTGCGGATACGATGTCCCAGCTGAAGTGCGATGTCCAGAATTCGAGAATGGGGACGTAGACATCATGTGTCCCGCTTGCGAAACAATCGTAGACGACAAAAACATTCCATATGGATGCGATATTGACACTGTCCTATGCGAGGCGCTCCAATGCGGGTGGAAATGCGTGGACGACAAACCGCAAGAGTATCCAGACTGCGAAAGGCAGTGCGAGAAACCTGTATGCGAGCTGCCTCCTGTTGACAGTCCGGCCACTCGTCACAGCTTATTCTAGTAAACTCGAACCATCCATGGTATCATGGTTCACTGAGGGACGATATCATGATATTCGCCAATCGAGAGCTCCATTAATGAAAAAATGCCCCAGGTAAAAAAAGCTTTTAAGTGGGACATTTTACTGGTACTGCCCCACTCAAATGCACGTTTTTCGCGCACTGGTCCGAAAAATACCAGTTATATCGGTTTTTCTAATAAAAGTACCACCCCTCCCCTACCAAAAATCCATCCCTTGACCCACCCTCGACCCGATCATCCATGATATCATGAATTTCCTTGTCTATGATACTATGCACGCCCCCTTGAGTCGCATTCTTTAATTAGATGGCCCGTACGAAAAGAAGTGTTCAGCCTCTGAAGCTGTTCAAGGTGCGATGGCTTCAAGGCCGATCTGGTCAATATCGAGGATTTATCATACGCTGTGAAAACGAAGACAGTGCCAGACGTACCCATCCCATCGGTGTGCCAGAATTCGAGTGGAAAAATGCACGAGAAAACTCTAAAGAACTATTTTATCTTTGGATACCTTACGAAGATAGACACAAACTCAAAGTCGAGATGATTGGCACCTCGGAAAGACACGACCCCTGCGTTGAAATGACAGATTTTGATAACCGGAGACTGGCGAGAGATAGAAGTCCTTCGAGAGAACAAAAAGATTAAAACCTTTGTCAAAACCAAAAAGCTCAAACATCAAAGCTTGAATCAAAATTTGTTTTACTTCTACCGTTTCATGTTACCAACGTAGATTCCATACAAAAGCAGTGCTAGCATGACGGCTCCGAGCACCGAGACCAACACCACGATGATAGTGATGGTCCGCTCTTCAGATTCATTGTCAGTCTCTGTCGTGTTCGAGTCTGTCTCTTGGATTGACAGGATGGCCTCATCCTCCCCTCCTCCTCCCATTGCGCTGTAGACTCGGTTCTGAATAAGCTCAGCATCTGTACAAGTGTGGAGACTCGAGTTTCCAGCGTTGAAATTCTCCAAAATAGTCTGACAAGCAAGCGCTCGAGTGACATTGGCTGTAGTGTTCAACTTGGGTAGGATAGTGGTTGTACAGACTGGAATAGAGCCGCTTGGACAGCCACCGGGAGTAGCTGCTTCGGCAGAGGTGCTTCCAGTGCTAATGCAACCTCCGGGGAATACACCCTGCTGGGATAAGATGACTTGAGAGTCGATAATGCATTGTAGGACCTCAGGAGGGAAGTACTTTGTGCCCGGACAGCTAGTTGGATTGGTGAGATGACTGAAGAAGTCCGCCAATGCAGTAACATATTGGATGTAGAGCATGTGCCATCTGCTTGGTCCAGTTTTCGTGTTATCTACAGAGTTCACTTGAAGCAAGTCCCAAGGCTTCACATTTCCGCTTCCTGGATAGCAGATCCAGTTGGTCGGGGACTGAACAAGTGCAGCTTCGAAATCGGTTTTGTGACCCTTCCAGTAGCCCTTTGGCTCAACACAGCCGGGGCAAGTGACAATCACATGAATACAGCTGTGAACTACATAATCTTCGCAAGTGCCTTGTCCAGAGAGACAGCCCATGCTTGCACCACAAGGAGTTCCAGTCACTGAGCAGCGACCGGTCAGACAAAAATCACTCGTAGCAGGGTTCTCGTCGTTGCAGTCTGCATCAACGAGACACTCTTGACAAGGGACATAGTCGTGTTGACAGGACTGGAGCTCAGAGTTACAGCTGTCCACAGAGCAGGAGAGACTGTCGTCACAGTCAAGCGGATTGAGCTCCAGACATCCAACTTCCTGATCACACGGTCCAGCTCCAGTACAGAGATCAACAGGACAGCTCAGAGGAGTGCCATCCACACAACCAGTTGAGTTGTCGCAAGTCTCCACTCCGTTGCAGAGATTTCCATCGCTGCAGTCGATAAGAGTATGGGGAAGACATCTGAGAGCTTGAGTTGGCTGCGTCAAGTTACAGGGATCTAGAGTGCAGGCCTTTCCGTCGTCGCAAAGCTCGAGATGAGTCAATCCTCCGGATTCGGATGCCGAGGCAGTGCATGTTCCGCCTCCGTCTGTACACGAGGTTACCCACCAGAACTCTTCGAGGACTTGGCGTTTTCGGGATAGGGAGGGGAGACAGCCCGTACCGTCGTAGTTTCCCCCGTCGCATATTCCAGCTACGCAGAGACCGGACGGACAATCATCTGCACGAGAGCAGAATTCCCCGTCTCTTGTGCCTCCAGAACAAAACTTTGGTATACAGACAGTGGCCTCGCAACGATTAGCTACGCCGAGGGTCGTACCCGCGTCGACACAAAATCCGCTTGTGACATTGCATTCCATGAGTTGGCAATCATTTACAATGCAATCGGAATTGATTTCACAGGCAATCGAAAGAACAGAACCGACCGCGACCGAACCAATGAGAACCAACTTCCACATTGCTGGCTATCCAGAGAAAGGAGAGTTATTATACTAGAAGACCGGGCTCGAGGAATTAATCAATATTACCAACGCCCTGATAAAGGGGAATAGAAAGAGTCACAGAGGCATTTACATTCCGGATATGAGACTTACGGATCTTGAGATATTTCGTGAACAGATGACGGAGTTGTTCCCTCGTCGGTCAGGGAAATCAGTGGCGGCATACAACTGGATTCTTGCGATCGTCGAAGTACTTGGCCCAAGTGAATTTGAATATGGATTCCCACAGGATGGAAGTCGGATAAGAAGCCAAGTGGACCGGTGGGCAAAATCAAGGGACTGGGCCAAATGGTTTTTGAAGGAAGTGCAACAAATTCCACCACTGCTTACAGAAAGAGTCTATTCCTACGTGAGGTCATCTCCCTCTAGACCTCGAAGGATGGAAATCGACAAACCGCCCTCTCCGATAATCATTGACGAATTTCTCCCCGTCGACAAACCGCCCTCTCTGATAATCATTGACGAATTTCTCCCCGTTGCAGAAGGTGAATGGGAGAAGCACATTCTTCCTTTATAGGATCATGTGAAGTCAAATTTAATTCAACAAAGGAAACAATGGAAAAGCGAATGCTACAAGAGTTTGTCGAGCAACACTTCCCAGAGGTGAATCCCGGAGTAAAAGCCCGATTGGCATGTTTCTACTCTCGGAATGAAATATTTTACGACAGTGCAACACAGTCTATGACTGCACTGTTACAAGCGACGATAAATCACCGAGGTCTGGATACGGGTCAAGTCATCGCAGCCATCGACACTGTTGACATCTTTATGAAACAGATCCAACGCGCAAGATTCCTAGGATCTCAAGAGCAAAATCCGTGGTACCAACCACCCAGACAATAGTCATAAAGATTGTGTTAAATTCACCAGTTTGAACGGATTCAAAATGGAGAAGAACAGTTCACTGGACGATAGAATACTTGATCTATGCAAAGAGCAGGCCAGGGTGTTTCTCGACGAGACAGAGTATTACAATTATGGGCTGCAACCTGAAACATCACCTTTGCGAGTTTTCTTGGGAAAACTCAATGCCTCAGGATTGCTGACAACAAGCTCTCAGCCAGCGGTTTATAATGGAAGTGGGAGGCACGCACCTCAAGGACCACAAGAATACACACATCGATTTCAGCGGGCCTATGTCGTAGGACTGATGCGAGTATCTCACTACGAACTTGTAAACGAGGAGATCAACAATCGACCTGCGTCGTCGATCCATGTTGTCCAGAACAAGCACACTGTGTGCAGGTCAATGTCAGAGGACACAGAAGAGGACAGTGATCTGGTTTGTGTCTTTGTCGAAAAAGAACCGTCAGAGCAACGTGACTGGACGGGTTGGCACTGGAAAGGATTCTATTCGCAATATTACGACATTACCGAACAAGACCTTGACAACCTCCAGCTTGTGATGTTTGTCGACAAATCAGAGATCAGCGAATCTCACGATCCTGACAGATTCTGGACCGAGTTGAACTACATCTTACAATAAATTTTACAGATATCTTTCTCTCTATTTTCAAAAAGGGACCCGAGAATACACTAGAATCCAGAATTTATTTAGACTGAGATTTCCCGATCGAGTAGTATCCATTTCTAATTCCAAACAGGCTTTAGAAATGACAATAGAAGAAAATCACGCCGTCTGGACCCCGGGACAAAAGGATGAAATAGACAAGATCAACGGCCGCCTCGATAGGATAGAAAACTTCCTGAAGGTAGTAGCTCTTCAATCGGAGATGTTATTGGAACAAAACAAAGCCATCATCCAGCATCTCGGAATTCCAAACCCTGTCCCAGCTGCTCCTACAAAATGGGATTTCGGTCATCTGTCACAACAGTGAAAACCTCCTCTGACATGGATTTAACGAGGAAATAAAGAAAGGATTGCGTTTTCACTTCTCAGATGACACAAGACGAGCAACAGATAATCAAAACCGGCTCGATGCTGCGCTACATCGATCTGGTCAGCAATGAACTCCTCAAGCTCCAGCCTTCAGCCGTTAGAGCTTTCTCAGTGCTTTTGAAAGAGAGAAGGAATGGCAAATGCTCCACTGCGTATGCTTTTGAGCCGGCCCGCCTGGAGGTGCCTGGATTTCTCGAGTCGTATGCAAAGGAGACAGCCACTGGTCTATCAACGAGCATTGGAGGACAGTGGGAAGAATTTTCCGTTTCAGTTGTGCTAGAGAATTGGTCAAATGGAAAAATCTGTCTGACGACTAAGTTTCAATGCAAGTCTGTGTAATAAACAATTCTTCCAATTGTTCGTCCGTTAGGCTTGAGAGATGCAAGCGAAAATCGACCACATCCTGTTAGACGCACAGGACAGTTTCTGCAAATTCAAATCATCCGAAACTCTGCAATTCGATTCCTTTACTCGATTTCTATCATCGTTTCGACTCTGGCCTTGTGCCTAGATCATGTCAACTCGGAACTCGAGATGGACGTCCACGTTGCTTCCAGTGACAGTCCGAAGATGGGAATTTTTTGCAGAGTACATCCTGGTCGAAAAGAAGAATTTATTCTGGTCCCAGGTCATCGAAACTCCAGTCTGCTTTCGGATCCTCTTCAAGTCAAGCTTCGACGAGGAATTTTGGACTGTAAGAGTTTCCAATTGCTTTCGTGGACCTCAGAAAGTCAATGCTCGTGCAAAATTGATAGAGGTCTGTTGGAAGTGGTATCATGAGCTCGCTTGTGCCCCAGTCGAAGTTCAACTGTTTGCCCACTACGGTTTGGGACTTGTTGCTAAAGAGGACATTCAGCTTAAGCCTGATTCAACATTTCCAGGCTTGAAAGGACAATTGATTCGACTTTCCTCTTCTACGTTTCAGAAACTTCACAAGCGGGGTTATCGTTCTCTTTACTCTGGAAGCAAGGGTCAAGGCGTTCTAATCGGCCCAATCTCATTGCTGAATCACTATTGTGGAGAACGACAGCTCTTTTTCAATCAAAGTTTAGTCGTAAAGCTGAAGTCCTCTGAACCAAAGCGTAGAACATTGATTGCAGGATGTCAAATCTTTATCAACTATGGCTATTGCTTTGGAGATATTTGTCTCCGATGTCCCAATCCAGACAGTAAATGATATCATGGTTGGGACAAGGATGCCCAGGCAATAAATGATATCATGGTTGGGACAAAGCGTTTAAACAAACAATGACAGACAAGTATAGAGGTGTGTGGTTGGAGGCTACTACATTCAAATTGAATGGGAAAACTCATACTGAAACAGTGAAATGGCTTACTGAATTCTGCGCTGAGGCGTTTCCAGACGCGCAGGAGCGACTAACCGAATCATACCTTGCATTTTCTCCTACCGGTTTCTATGCGAAAGATGCAGAGATTCTCCAGTCAGTACTCGGGGAAAAACTTAAGAGTCTAGCTTTTGTCTACGAATTGCAACCAGTCCATACGGAAGCCTATGCTATCGTGCTTCCTGGAAAGAATGCCGAGGACCGCGCCATTCTAGGGGCGCTGCTGGACGAGCTAAGGACAGTGCACAGAATAGGGCACACCTATCACAACGTTTCAACTCCAAATCTTACTCTCGCTCTCTATGAAGAAGATGAAGAAGCGGAAACTGCTCTCAACAACGCGTCTCGATTTACAATGCCCTGTGGAACACTGGAGATTTCGGATTTTCATTTGCTGGGCCACACTGTTGACGGAGAAGTCGTGGTCATCGTCTAAGACGCTAAACATAGCATTTCATTTGCGTCGAACGTTCGCGGGAGCAGGGCCCTCGATTAAAGGAGGCATATCCGGGTCATCGGGTGGTTGAGGCTCGGGAGCAGATCGTGTCCAGTTGTAGCGATTAGCCGAAACCAAATCTGCGTAGTGCGTTTCTAATTGGGCCCACTCCACTTGTTCGTTGTGTCCGGACATTTGAAGTAGACTTAAAATGGAGAGACAGACGAGAAAAATATAACACAATAGTCCCATTGCACTGTAGTTCAGTTTTCCCTTCTCCAAACACATTTCATGTCGAACGAAAAACTCCCCGCTCGTTACAACCCGGAGGCCGGTTGGGCCCAAGGCATGCATATCGCCATCTCCGGATTGATCGGAGCTGGAAAGACAACCCTCTGTGAAGCGCTTAGCAAAGCGCTTGGATTGCCGGCCTATTACGAAGGTGTCATTGACAACGAATATCTTAACGACTTCTACAATGACCAAGCGACATTCAGCTTTCCTCTCCAGGTCTACTTGCTGAATCATCGCTTCCGTCAACAGCAGAGAATTGTCTGGGGAGAAGCCGGAGGAGTCCAGGACCGCTCTATCTACGAAGACTCTATTTTTGCCAAGATGCTTTGGAAGAGCGGAAAGATGACTGAGCGAGACTACCGAACCTATGTCAGTCTCTTCCAAAACATGTCAAACTTCATGCGAAAGCCTTCAGTCATCGTTCACTTGGATGTCTCGCCTGAAGAAAGTCTTCGCCGAATCACATTACGATCCAGAGGCATGGAATCCGGTATCCCGCTGGAGTATCTTCAAGCTCTGAGAGCCGGTTACGAAGAATTCCTCCAAGACATCTCAAAGACCATTCCTGTGATCAAGGTGAATTGGGAATCATTCAAAAGCACGGAAGAGATGGCTGCGATGATCAAAAGAGAGTTCGACTCTATGCACACTATTCACAACATCGATTGGAACAATCAACCCGAGCAACGGGTCTAATTTTTAATGCGAGTAAACTCGGGTCGTGCAATCGCGCTTTCCCAATCAAGAGGCTCGGAGTTCAGAAACATCATCGCAAAATGTTCGCCGTACCGTTGTGCTATCGCATCATCGCGAATCCTGACCACGCTTTCGAATTGGTCACAGTTTGAGACATTGTAAGACCCAATAGATACCGTTGTTGCCACGTAAGGAGACAGTCCTGTTGCCACTGTAGCATAACTGTGTCTCTGTGTTCCAAACACGACAAAGCTCTCCTGTATCAGATTTGTGCTGATTTTGGCCTCGTCACCGAGGCAACGTATTGCCAATGTATTGGAAGTGTCTCCAAACTTCCACTCTCCGCCTATGCAATAGAATCGATGCAGAACACTGTTCACAGTGCCATAGTCGAATATTCCTACAGTATTGTATTCGCCACATAGAGATTTCTGCTCTTCAGAAGCGTCCTCTCCAGCTCGGAGCCATTCTTCCTTTTGAATCAAAACAAGCACGAATGCTCCTCTACGTGTTGCTCTCTTCAATGACTCTATAACTCCTCGGTTCTCCAGCTTGGGCATTGCAAAGAGTACAAAATCGCCGAGTTTGAGTGCGTCCAACATTTGCACCAATGCAATTCCAGTGTCTTTGAAAAGCACATTGACTTGAGCAGAAGAAGAGTGGACTCCGTCTCTATCATCCAAATGTAACACAGGCTGACCTCTCGGCTCTTTTCTCTCGTAAGGCGTTTCTCTGGGACGACAGTTCTTGGTCTGTGGCATGGCGCTTTTCAACTGCTTGCAAACTGCGGTGCCTGTGTACACATGGTATCATGATCGACAAATGTCATGATATCATTATTCAATTCCGCTTCCATTATATCATGGAGAATCGTATTCTCTTTTTACAACCAACCGGCAAGTGAAAAGAGAAGAAATGGCCGGACCAGGTGAACAGTCTACATCATTGTTTGCGAAACTCTGTACATTTCCTCGGTTTTACGATATCTTTTACACGCACTATCTGAGAAAGGAATTGCCCAGACTTACTCCAAACGAACTTGGACTATGGTTCATTGAGATCGGAAAACAAAAAAAGATACTCGATTTCTTTGATTATTTGATCGACATCCCAACCTTTTCCGCTCTGACAGAAGAACACCTTCCAGAAATCTATCGATATGTTGACCACTCAGATTTGAAAATTGTTTTTGTTCACACTATCCGAGAATGCAAAACGTTCGACGAGTTGTCTGCTTATTGGAGACGTTCTCGACAATGTAGAGAAATAGAACACGTGAAAAACCGAATTCTGGAAGATGTCATAGAATCTGGCCCTTTCACGTGTCGCACCATAACAATAATGTCACAATCATTCCGGAAAGGTCAATTACGTTCACTGATCAATCTTCTTCTTCCGATGTTCAGTCCTGATGAAGTCAGAATGCTTCTGAGACGAGCCCGTGGCTACTGCAAATACTGGCAACTGACGACTTCGGTCTACGAGAAAATGTCGGCAGAGGCACAATTTGCTGTCTGTGAAAAAATGTTCACCGGAAGAAGGTGCCTGCACAGCCTGGAGACTGATTGGAGAATCAAACACCCGGGACAGAATCCACCCCAGAAGCGAAAGCGAGACAAGAGTCCAAAGAGAAACAAACTCAGACCGCAGCTGAAAGACAAAACACCGAGACATACAATAAACACTTGACTTTCAACTTTAAACAAGTAGCAAAGAGGAAAAAGACGTCAATTCTAAAGAGAGAAATCGAATAGAAGAAATCCATACCTAAAACAATTGCAATGGAGGATTGGTCTGATTTCAAGCCAGAGCCACAGGGGAATTTCGCGTGGATTGGATGGACAGTGGCATTTGGATTGGCGATTTCAATCTTGCTTGTCATTGCTGTCTACGGTCAATGTTCTAGCCATAAAGAAGAAAGACCCATAGAAAAGCGCGGACGTCAACTCGAACCTGTGAAAGAATCTCCAATGCCAGTGAAAGCGGAGCAGAGTCTAGCAGAAGAGAAAAGGGATACAATTCCTCAGCCAAAACCGATATGGTCACTTCCTGTACAAAAGGCAATGCCGCCTCCTCAACCTTCATCCACCAGACAGACTGCAAGACGCCCAGCTTTGATGGCCTTGCGATCATCCACCAAGCGAGAATAGTCCATAAATTATATTGACGTTCGAGTTTGGGCCATTTTCATTGCACCTCTAAGATGGCTGAAGAACCATCGGAAGAGAGTAGCGGGACTACATTCCAGTTCGCCTCGAGAGTGATTCCACTTGAGTTGGACAACGAAGATGGAGACGAAGAGCAACCATTCTCTCTCGGGGCCAAAGGCGACGATGTAATTGTAGAAGCAGCAAAAGCGGCAACACAGGAAACTCTTTCGCGATTCAAACGCTTGCATTACTTCATGCTGGTAATCTCTTGTGTGTTTGTGCTCATCTCAATGGCTTTCTCGTACTATGCAATGCGCCATCCATTCAGCGAAGCACTCACTGAAGACCAAACCACTGGGGTGCTCAGAACAACTGCTATGCTCAACAAAAGCGCAGATCTCTGTGAGGATCCATGGCAGTACTTCTGCGGAGGCTTCATTTCCAATACAACACTTCCCATCGGGAAATCTTACTATGCGGCCAGCTTCTCTCTTGTTGCAGAGATAGTCGAAGCACAGCTACTCGAAGTAATGGAAGAGGCGAGACACTGGCCATTCCTCACCACTCTACAACAGTCTTGTCTCAATCAGACCTACCGGAGCGACCGGGGAATGCGGCCTATCTCTTCCGCTCTTGCGCTTATCATCAATCCAACCTCTCTGAATGGATTGATGGCAGCATCAGCACAAGTCCGTTTGCAGCACGGCATCTCGGTCCAGCCATTCTTCTCTATCGATGTTGAGATCGACGTTCGCTCTGTCTTACCCATGAAACACATGCTTAACATCGGCAGTGGAAATCTACTCTTCTCCAGTCCTGGTTACTATTCTAATGCTACTCTGATGTCCATCTATGCCTCCTGGATACAGAGTCTATTCCGTGTTGCGGGTTTCAACTCTTTCACTCTCTCGGATGCAAATGACCTGATCTCTTTAGAGACAGAGCTTCAGAACGCGAAGATGGACATCTCCGACATGAGAGATCCGACTGTAATGTATAATCAATACGCTTCCACTGAGCTCTACAGCCTATGCCCTGGAATTCTTCAGCCTTACATAGACACTCTAATCATTAACAACAGTATAACCTCTGCCAATGTGGTAGATGTTGGTTATCTCTATGCTGCTTGCAGCAGACTATCCAACACTCCTTATCAGACTCTTGAGAATGCAGTCCTGTTATCGTTTTTTGTCCACACTTTCCCCTACCTCGGTCCCGCTCAGGTTTCTGTTATGGACCAGTTCTCTGTGTTGCTCTATGGAAGTGATCCCTCGGAGAAGACACAACTCGAACGCTGCACTGCTGTCTCAGAATCCGTGTTGGGTATGCTCATCTCCCAGTACTATGTTGACAAGCACTTTACAGAGCAAAAGAAACAGAAGGTCAAAGACATGGTACTGGACATCAAAGAGAGCTTCCTTCTTGAATTGGACCGTTTCGATTGGATGGACGAGAGCACCAAGTCAGGAGCTATCTCCAAGTTCTCTACGCTCTCCTATCAGATTGGCTTCCCGGATGAATGGCCCTCTGTGGATAGACTTGTGAGTCGAGTCTCGGGGAAAGTCTTCACAGAGGACAAGTTCTGGGAGAACATGGTCACTCTGAAGAGAGCACACGATTCAGACAATCTTCGCTTGTTGAAACAACCGGTCACTGCGGAAGAATTGCATATGTGGTTGATGGATCCTATCGATGTCAACGCATACTATGCAGCAGAGTCAAATGCGATCGTCTTCCCAGCAGCAATTCTGCAAGATCCGTTTTATTCAGAGGACGCTCCAGAATCCTACAATTTTGGCGCTATCGGGGCGATCATTGGCCATGAGCTGGCTCACATGAATAGCGGTACTGGAGCTTACTACAACTCGGCAGGACAGCTCTCTGACTGGATGAGTGCGAGCTCAAAAGCGGCATGGGAAACGAGAATGGATTGTTTCGCAGAAGAGTTTTCAGAGCTGACATTCGATTCGATTCAAGTCGATGGACGGCTGGTACTTGGAGAAGCGGTCGCTGACTTCTGGGGTCTCAAACACGCTTACATGACAATGAAACGGAGACGACAGGAAAACTCTACTGCTTTCGACGAGGAAGAAGCGTTTGTGAAAAAGCATTACGACATGACTCCGGATGAATTGTTTATGACAAGTTTTGTACAGACGCACTGTTCGATAGCTCTGCCACAGTACAGCGAATTATTGGTACGGCTAGACGAGCATCCTCTTGACAAATTTCGAGTAGAACAAACACTGGCGCAGAGTCCAGAGTATGCAGACATTTTCAACTGTCCAAGCGATTCGAAATTCAATCCATCCCAGCGCTGTGCTCTTGATTGAATAAAAATACAAAGGGTTTCATTTTCGAACAAAACAAAGAATGCAAAACCCGGAAACTGCTGTCGCTGCTCAGCCAACCTGGGAACCAAGCAAGGAACAAGGAGAGGAGTGGTTTTCGTTTGATCAGCTACAGGGACAGTTGGGAGAATGGGAAAAATACTCAAATCGAGAGCTCTACCTAGCTGTCAACCCTGAAGTTTTCGGCGCAGTTTGCATTTTTTACGCTCTCTTAGTCTGACAAAGCTCGAGGATTTGAGCGAGCCAACGGATACAACTGAAAAGCTTCTATGCATCAACCTGAACGCAGAGGATTTACATCTGCTTTCCAGACTATCGCCCAATCACGTTCGCTTTCAACCGACTGAACCGTTTAAACCGCTCCCAAAATCCGAATTGGATAAACTCAAAATCAGCATGATACTTTTCAGTGAATTGAATACAGCACAGCAATAAACTATTGTCTTGAAAGAAGGTGTAAGAGGTTTATCACGGATCTAAGATGAAGCCTCTTTTTGTGAGATAGCTTCGAACTTCGACTTTCATATTCTCAGATAGATGCTCTGGTGCAGTTCCAACTGAAAGGTCGTACGAACATTTGGGACAGATCTTTGCAACAGGGATCAATTCCTCGCAGTTATGGCATTTGCCATTGATTCGTCCAACAACAAGAAATTCTTTCTCTGGGTTGACGTTACGAAGCTCTCTTTTGAGGCTTTTAAGACGTGGGTGGTAAAAGATTTCAAATCCGGACATTGACTCGCAAGAATCCTATACAGTGACAACAGTTTCCATCGATACATGATATCATGTACAAGGTGCTTTATTTTTAGTATCCTTTCTCTTTTTTTGCATTCTAGCCAAGGAAGGGAAGTTTGAGGGCAAAGACTATGACGTCTACAGACCTTGGTTTATCCATTGGGATACACACCCCAATTTCATTTGTGAATCGAATCCTTCCCGGAAATCGATCGATCAGTTCTGATGCGAGTGTCCGCCGTTGTTCATCTGACAGACCCCGCGGACAGTAAAAGTGATAGACGGAATCCCCTTTCGCGACAGCGAGATGCATGCCTTGCAATATTGTCATTCTAGCAATGGCAAGATGGTCAATCGGAAACCAATGGTTAGAATTGAAATCTGGTGGAAACTCCTTCAAATAAACGGGTTCGAAATGTCCCGGTCTTGACATTTTGAAACGAAACTGAGTGCTTGCTCTGAGAAAGTGTCGCAAATAAAGAACACATGATATCATGTATTCAAAACCTACAATACATGATATCATGTAGTGTAGCGACATACAGCTTGCATGTTGAACTATGAAAGTTGAGATTTTCTACAAAAACTCAGCGGTGCATGCACTCCATGTAGCTCCCACTGACACAGTCAAAGATTTGCTAGACAAATGGAGCATTCTCTATGGAATTCGTGGCAATGCTCGAGTATTGATATTTGACCAGTGCTTCTTGGATGAAGGCCAGACACTGGACTCATATAACATCGGCGAAGGATCGAAGATACTCTCGGCATACTGGGGTCACGCGTATTTTGAAGATAAGGCATTGAAGAAGTCTCCTCTAGTGGAATGTTCGGTTTGCTTTGACGACGTCACCCGGAGGAAAGTTGTATCTCTGGAGCCATGCGGGCATTCCGGCCTTTGCAACACTTGCGCCCGTGCACTGAAAAACTGTCCAGAATGCAGGGAATCTATCAAAAGCATTCGCCCGGCCAAAAAATCACGGCCTTTCAACAGACAAGAGAGTTGAAGATCAATCAAAATGGAAATGTTTATTAGAATCGTTCTCCTCGAATCCTGCGAGCCAGCTGCATGTCCTTACTCATCACCGTCACGCGTTTTCCGTGCATAGCACAGAGATTGGTATCCTCGAATAGGCCAACGAGGTAGGCTTCAGCCGCCTCTTGGAGAGCGCCCAGTGCACTGCTCTGCCAACGGAAACCTTCGTCAGAAATGGAAAAGTTCTGAGTGAGCTCTCGGACAAAACGTTGAAAGGGGAGTTTTCGAATCAAAAGATCCGTGCTTCTTTGGTAGAAGCGAATCTCTCTGAGGGCACGAGTACCGGGACGGAAGCGATGCGGTTTTTTGATGCCGCCTCCCTCGGTGTCGCTCTTGGACTTCCCGTGCTTCTTAGAAGCAAGCGTCAGTTTCTTCTTGACAAGCTGTCTGAGCTTGGGAGCGGTTGGATCCGTGCGGACGGGCACAAGCTTAGTACGAGCCATGTTTGAATTAAAAATTGACTGACCGATCAAGAGTGACAAGACAAGAAGCGATGTTCAAGAGTTTAATTCCCTCTTCTGGATTTTTCCCCTGCTCTCATTTCAATTGGACATCCCATCTCTCTGAGTGTATTGAAAACTGCTCAGGGTTGCTCGAAAGCAGCATGATGTTGTCCATGTGATCCCAGTTGTCCTTGCAATTCCTCCGCGGGACCCAGTTGGTCCAATGGTTGGGGTGCAAAGCGAAAAGAGGTGTTATTGCTTGAGCTCGAAGGTGATTCTCCAACATCGCTGAGACCTCTATGAGGTTAGCTGTACAAGAGTTCTCCTTTTTGACAAACTCGCTCTGGGGCTGAACAGGGATGTTAAAATCTCCTACAATGAGAGTGTCCAGCTTCCCAACCGTACAGGATCCAACGTACTCTTTCAAAGTCTCTGTTGCGTGTTTGGTGTTGTAGCGGAGATGCACATTGTAGAGTGCAAGTTTTCCGCTGAACAATTTCGTGTAGACGTACTCTCCATTGGAATAGCAACCGAGGGGCTCGAGGTCTGGGCTACAAAGCGTTACGCACATGTCAGCAAGTCTCTCGCTTTGAGGCACGCGTAGAATTTCCATAACATCGTATCGCCTTGCTTCGTTGAGCCTCTCGGCAAGATCAAATCCACACTCTTGAATACACACCACAACTCGTCGATACTTTCTCATTAGGCTGACAATCGAATAGAGGATCAAATTCTCACGGGAAATCTGATTGTAGGGGTCAGCAAAGGGTGCATTCTCCAGTCCAAATTGGTCTTTCAATGTCGACCACCATCCAGGTGGTTTGTTGTGTCTGAAGTCTCCGTTCACAAAAGAGACATAAGCGGGGTTCAGAACGTTGAATGTCACTAAGAGAAACTCCTCTTCGTTTTTGTATTTGATCCATTGAGCATGGGGAACGTGATCCGAGACGCCTAGAAACGCCTCAATAGAGGGACGAGCAGCTAGCACTTTCTCTGTCAATTCTTCGGCCTTCAAGAACATTCTCCGCTTTGTATTCCCTGAAAGTGCTAACCAAAAGCGTTTATTCTTTTATTAAAATCGACTCTGGCCGACAAATTAATTAGAGCGAGAGTTGGACGAGCTGGGAGGCAGGAACACCGAGCAGCTTCTCCAATGTCAAGCGAGGATGCATTGCTCACTGAAAGGTCAAAAGATATGAAAAAACAGAGAGCGAAAAGAATCCAAAGAGGAGAAGCTCCGAGTCTGGCTTTTGCTCTCTTCGTCGGGAGTATCATAGACACTGTCATCGCGACTGCCTATTGTGCTGGAGCGTTTGTACTATTCTGGCTAGTATTGGACGATCCTGTGAACTTCCCTGGACTCTTTCCGTTGAGAATTGACACTGCAGTGGAATTCATATTTCTAATAGCACTGGTCTACGGAAACTACGAGCTGAGATACCTCCGCTCTCACTATGACAAATTTGTTATCGCTTTCAAAGCACTCAGAGCTTCGGGAGTGGCAATGGACCTGAGGAATCTTTCAGTCTTACCGACTCCAGCGCAGACAGACTCTGGAGAAGTCGTGCCATATCTCAACTATGCCCTCAACTTAGAACACTCTGGGAAAATTTTGCAACAGTCAAGGGGTGATTACTATCTCTACATTGGAATCTATGTTCTCGCAGCTGTGCTGCCCTGGAATCTCTGGGGATACACTAGAGAAACGCTGTTCGGAGGCTTGGCATTGTTTGTGCCCATCATCTGGTTCCTGTTCGCTTTGAATGCGTACATTAGATTGTTTTGTCTGCCGTCAAAAACGAAAGACTGTGGAGCAGTCAAGGTGAATCCGATGTGGATGGAAATCGAATTAAATTTATAACTAGATGTCAATTTTCCGGTCGTCGAAGGAAGGGTGCTAGACGAATGAACTGTTTTGAAGTCGAATCGTCTCGCCGGGGGTGGTCTGTGATTCCGGGCTTCTCGCGCTGGTGTTGCGCGACAACTTTTGATAGATCTGTGTACACTTCAATTGGAAGGCCTTGGATTTCAATGAACTCTCCTGGTCCGATTGGAATACGTCTGCATTCCATTTTAAATCGGTTTGAAGTCCAGGACAAATGATATCATGAATAGAGACTCGCATCATGATATCATGAATTGAATGCTCTGTTCATTGCTTGACAATGAACAAGAGGAAAACTCGACCCGACTCAAACTCTTTGTCCAAAAGGAGTAAGTTAAGAGGTGAAAGATTGCTCGGGTCTGTTTTTGTTGTTCTTGCTGAGAGGGGTTATTTGGACATGTCAACCCTTCGTTTGGTGTGCAAATATTGGTCTGGCTTCTTTTACACCAGAGTTAGGAGTATTTTATCCGAAAAGGCGATCACACTGATCAGAGACCAACGTGATAGATTTAGCTACTGGGCACCTGATCATGAAAAGGCCGGCCTTCTCTTTCACGTTCTAGAGACAAAAATTCTAGAGCGAGACGTATGGCCATTTTCAGAAGAGTGGATGAAAATGCAAGGGGACAGGAGAGAGCGTCTCTTGGCAAGCTATCCCTTTCTTCATGGAAGACCTTTGGAGCCAAGAGTTTTTAACACGTACGACTTTCCACTGTGGATTTTACTCTCCGACGTTGAAAATAACATAACATGGTCTGGTCGTTTCATGGCTCTTGATATTGTTCGTTTTGCTCACCAGATCAAACTTAGGCTACCAGTATTTAGAGCTCTACTCAGTAGAGTTATTTCAAGGCGGTTACTTTCGATCGGTGAAGCCGGAAGACTGGCTAGCCTTCTGGCGCTCTATGTGTTCCCAGTATCTCTCATCAAAGTGGTCATTTCTTGGATTGGATTGCACTACCCTGAAAGAACTGACGCAGACGAACCGATCTATTTTGTCATCGAATCATCCTATGGACTCCCTTTCCAGCATGTTTCTATTCCCTACTTGGAAAATGTCCTGAAACTTGTACCGGACTATATCTACTCTTTGGCATCAGTCTACACAAAACCACTGGGCCCTCTTGATAGATGGAACCTTGATATAGAAAAATGGATTCTACAAAACAGAGAGATACCGCAAGTGGATAGAGCGCACTTGCTAAAGGTCTTACTTGAGAATAATGCACCACATCGTCTGTACACAGAATTAGGACAAAGTTTTGAACAACTCAACCTCTCGTACCAATTGGTCAGACAGGCGTTGAGTCTATCGATAGATGAGCTGGGCGATTTCAAGTCGCAGTATCAGAATTATCTATCGACAAAGCAGAAATTCTGGAAAAGTATCGCCGACCAGAGACTGCTGGCGTTTCACATATGCAAATCAGAGTACGGTGAAGGAGGAATTGAGCATTTGGCCCGACTTTTGGAAACTCGACCACTCGTTTCAAGCTTTGTTAGAAACGTGCTTTCAGATGAATTCGTACCAAAAAAAGTGTTCAATACAGTCTTAGAGTATTTTGTGAAGCACCGGTATCAAGAGTGGAAATCGTTCGACTGGGCTTGCATTGCCAAGCGTTCAATTGTCTATCCCAGCAGGATAATTCACTACTGGGAGATCCAGCATCGAAGCTACAGGACACTTCCCAGTTGTTATGTGATATTCTCTGTGAAAATCTTCAACCGGATTCGACAGAACAAGTCCTCGTTAAAATATCTCTTGCTCGCCATGGGAAAACAAGCGAAAGCCGACACTGGCGCTCCAAAATGGGAAGCTCTGGTTGCGGGTAGTACCAATTCCAACGCTTGGCGAGTCAAAACTAACAAACCAAAATAAAAATCTCAGATTTGCGCAATAAGTGTTCGATAGATGGGAGAACGCTTTGAGTCGATCATTGTCAAGAGAAGTCCCAATTCCTTTTTGTTGCTCTCTAATCTTAGAGACGCTTTGCATTTTGCTGTGGATTATGGATGCACCGAATTTGTGGAAATCAGTGTCAAAGGCTGCGAGTGGTTGAAGCTCGGACTGGATGGTATAGAAGAACCACAGCATCTTCTCGGCGTGAAGGGAGGAAACGTAACCTCTTGGAAACTTGCTGTCAGTGAAATTCTCGAACAAGCAAGGCCTAAACTTCAACCAGATGCCTATGAGAGATATGCAAAGGCTTCGAAGCGAAGAGGGACGCTGCTTGCCCTCTCAACGAGAGAAACTATTTTGAAAGCATACGCTGAAGCTTGGAGAGAATTGAGTTTCACGGGTCGAGTTCACATGGAATGCAAACCAGAGTTCTTACATCGATTGACAAAGGACAAGCGAGTGAGAAGATTTTCAGTCGATTCGCCCGGCCTCGTCACAATCGCTGGGGACTTTGGAAACACTGATCAGACCTACAAAGAACTCGGACTCAAAAAGAGAGATAGAAATTTTGTCAGCATTGTATCGAGTTCACAATGATAAAGAGAAGTAGAAGCAAATTTAATTTGAACTAAATTTAAAAAGTCGCCCAGAGTCCGTCTTTGTAATCTCTTGGATGGACCAGGAGCCATGTTATTTTCTTGTAGAGACGGATCAACTGATCACGATTTTCTGAGGTAATTGGAATGGATCTTAAGCGAAAGGAATCCGTTCGAGCACTTTCCACGTAATCCAGTTCAAGGTTGAACGCCTTGTCGAAAGTGTCTTCAAGTTCATTGAGCAGTTTAACGTCATCCAACTCTTTGTTGTGGACTTCTCTCTCTTTTGCATGCAACAACACTGAAATCAAGGCCGCCCTCGGGATCAAATCCATCTCTCTCCGTTTGATCGATTCGTCTCTAAGAAGGTCCATCAATTCCCAGTCGTGTTCGTACTTTGGGATGGGAATTCCCCAGAAATCAAGTATCTGTTTCGCGTCCTTGAGAACATTCGGATTGCTGGCCTTTATCCGGCGACTATTGATCACATATGCTATGAATTCCTTTGGTTTTGACTTTTTTTGGCCTGTCCTGGAAGGAGAAAGATCGCGACGAGACTCTTCTACCTTTTTAGGTTGTACATCTTCTTCCGGTGTTCTACCGAACATCCGTGTACTAAGTTGAGCCATTATCCAGTGTTTTAATGTGACTCTGTTAACCCCTCTTTGATATCATGATTGTTCGAACTCATGATATCATGGTCTCTCTTCTGTCTTCTGCCTTTCAAATTCTCGCATGAAAACTCGGACTCGTTCACCGAGGAGACCTTCCACTCGCCTGATGGCGGCGGATGAATTGCCAGACACTATCCCATACCGCTACTCTTACGTCCTTCATCTTCCTTACATAATCTGGGAGCACATATTCGCCTGGTTTGCATTCAAAATCGTCTTGCCAATCGTCAAACGCTATTCCTGGTACTCAGGAGCTGCACTTCGACTTGTAAACGGGGATCGCACTCCTTGCAACTTCACAGCAATAATGGAATTTTCCAAATCTATTGGCCAGCCAAGCACTCTCGTTGGACGAGAGACTGAGCAAAAAGAACGATGCAGTAGCAGTGTAATTTCTTGGCGAAGCATATCCGGAAAGCGTCCATTGCTTTTGGTTGTACAGTGGAGCAGGAAAAACTTTTCCAAAGCACACTTCTTCCACTATGAGGATGGATATCTTACCCATTCAGCGAGTTTTGGTTCCAATGCAACTTGGAGTCAGAAGAGTGTTGGCTATTCAGTGCGTCGAGATTCAGTGGAAGATAGATTGGCATTTGATGACATCGCCTTGGATTCCGAAAAGAGTATCAGCGCTAGTCGTCACACGCGTATACTGAGAGAACTTGTCCAGTGCATGCGCAATGTCAAAGGCTCGGAACATCACCTGAAATTCGACAAAGTCAAACGCAAGATCTTTCTCTATGCTGTTCACCGAACACATCTAAAGGATGAAAAGACAGTCTCCTTGATACTGCAGAGTAAAAATCCGTTGTAGCAACAAAGTCGAAATTCGTGTGTCTTATCATGATATCATGATAAAATTTTGTACCTCGAATATCTCTTTAACTAAGCATCTCCTGAGCCTCAGAGTTGTTGCAAAACGTTCTCCCAATTCTGCTCTACAGTTTCATAAAATTGAAAAAACGCCCCGAGTCTCCTTTTGGGCCTAGAAATTTTCAAGCTTAGACTCTATCATGATAGGAGACTCGAAAAATTTTTAGTGATGACCACTAAGAATTTTTGGGTGTCCTCTCTCTTGATTGCTCAGAGAAACTCGTTCAAAAAAAATTCATGAGGGACCCTCGGCATTTTTTTTCAAAAATATCGGGCCTATATTGCAATATAGGCCCTATCAGGATATCATGATAACACCTTAACTTCTCTTAGATGATATCATGACTAGATTTTGAGAGAAAACATAACTCTGACTCACAGGAGAACTGAGTCTGTGAGAAACAATGGTCGGTTACACAATAGAAGAGGGAGTCTGTCCCGATAAGATATTCGAGACCTTGAACAGTCTTGTGAATCGGTTCAGAGCTGGACAAGATTCTGTTAGAGTCCAACCAGCTCAGATCTCCTTTGTCCATTGTTCTCTGAATCCGCCAAAGTATAGCTCTCGTCCAATTCCCGAATCCATGCTCTTCTTCTCTGACTCTTCCACTGTTATCTCAGAGAAAGAGAAGCTCCGTGAGTATCTTCTCTTCTATCACTACTCGGAAGGTCTTCTCGAGGTCTATGGACATCTTACATTTCAAGAGTACTTTTCACAGTACCAAGAGAGCTTTGTGTCAATTCTGGACATCGATCGACCGAGTGTCCCGCTTTGCTATCCTCTCAGCAGCGAGTCTGTGTCTATGATTCGCGCTTTCAAACCTTACTATCAACTGCCTGATCGTTTGCCAGACCTATCTGAATCCAAACTCTCTGATCTAGTCCTCGAATCTATGCGTGCAGTGGTGGGTCTAGTAGCGTCCAGTCCTCATCAACTGAGCGTGCTCTCTGCTGAACAACGAGAAGTCTACCTCAGAAGGACTCTGATTTTCTCTGACCCAAATTACTCTGTCGGGTTTGCCTACGCTCTTCTTGTGGCTGGGATTGACAGTAATTTTTATAGATTTCTGATAGAACGAGAGACTCTCTTGCTCTCTGTTCGTTTGGATAGAATTTGGACAGACGAAAGAACCCGGACAGTGTTCTGCAATCAATGGTTTCCCGGACTGGTCACTGCTAGAGCTATTTCCGATCCGTGTGGTCAGTACATTGGCTTTCCCTTTCCCGATCTTCTGGGAGCTCTTTCAACTCCTTCCACTCCGATGGACAGGCATTTTGCTGAGCAGTGCAAGTCCCAACTACGTCTTGACCAACCGATGCCTGGTCTGATTTTTGAAATCTCTCCCACCTATCGTGCCAGTATGACCTCGACAATGCCTCTCTCACACTACGAACTTCCACTGCATTTGCCTGCCTGTCTTGAGAAGATGCTGAGAATTCGAGTCGAAACTCTCAGAAGAGATCACTCTCTCGCCTTTTACAGACCCATCTACATTCCTCGGTTTCTCTGTTTTAAGAGGACGCGCCCCGATCTAATCGACGTCCTAGATATAGAGTCGAGATACTACAAATCAGTGTCCAGGACTCAGGTTGAGTACGAACGAGTTTTGACCGAGAAGATACGCCTTTCCCCTGACTTGAGCTATCTCTATCCGTTGTTTGAATTTGATCTGGTTCGTGAAGTAATTTTCCCAGAGTTGCTTTCGTATGATGGCATTGAGATCAAACTCGATGCAGAGTACGACAGTGGAGAGTCTCTTCTTAGGCCAGCTTTCCGGGAGATCGCTTACGAAGAGAATGCAGAGGTCACTCATCCAATACCAGAGTCCAGGATACAGTTGATTGGTGATTATGCGGCGAGATATTGGCCACCGTGTCTTAGACGTTTGCTTGAGAAGTCTATTGGAGATGTCCATCTCATACACATTGAAAGAACTACGACTTCAGCTATGTTGAGAGCCTTTGGCTACAACAGGGCACAAGCTGCACGTCTCTGGGAGTTCTTCTTTACAGAGACAGATGTGTACACAGGCAACAGCGAAGAGTTCTTTCGTTCCGAGTATGGACGAGTGATCAACAATGATTATGACAAGAACAAAAAAGGCGTTTGCGGGAACTGCAAGACTCTGGCAACTAACGGTCTGTGCCCTTTTGGAGATATCGAAGATGCTGGACGTCTTTGCTCGGAAGAGCTGGCAAAGACAACAGGAAAGAATCAGAAATATCCTATCAACCACCCAGCACAGTATTTTAGACGATCTTTGTGAAGACAATAAAGGAGTTTATTTCAAACACGAATTGAGAAAAAGACGAGTTGTTGCTAGTGACCGATGTCGGTCCAACTCTTTCTTGAGGTTTGCTCGAGCTTCATCAAGTTTGTCCATCTCTGCAAGGATTCCATCGATTTTTTTGTTTGCTCTACCGGTGCTGACCTCGTACATCAGTTCTATTTCATGGTGAACGAGAGTAACGTAATCGGGGTTTGTCAGTGAAGCTTCGCCCCACTTATCTCCAATTGGGTAGCTCTTCTCCAATTCATCGGGGTGCAAAGGCCAGGTGAAGGCAGGCTGAAGTCCAAAGATGATGCTAGGGAAGTCACAGGCAATTGCAAGGGTTGTCTTCGGGAGTTCTAGGTCCATTGGGCAAACTACGAAAGCGAATCCGAAGCTTTGCAATCGCATGTGAGCCATAGCAGTGGCCGGGATTAGAAGATCGGGGCGGCTGGCAGCGGCAATAAAAATCGGATTTTCAGCAGAGAATTCGGTCTTGTATTCCTGGAACAGCCACGGTCTCTTTGTTTGGATGGAGAACGGTCTCTCGAAGACAGGATCGTAGTTTTGAAAAGGGTTAGGCTGTCGATCTTTTAGAAAGAAAAACAGTTTCCATATGCGTTCTTGCAGCGTGATAACATGGGCATCCTGTAGCTTGCTTTTCCATTCGGCCAGGTCTCTGTTCAGAATGTCTGTTATTTCGTTGTCTTCGCGAATGCGTTTGGCTTCCTGTTTGCACTCCTCGGCTTTGTCGTCGAGTTCTTTAAGTCTTTTGAGCATGATGTTGATCGATAAAAAATGCGACCCAATACGACCAATAATTTAACTTTTTTCTTATCATGATATCATGATATCATGATACGATTTATTTTTGAGATCGGTCCTCTTCCCAAAAAAGTGCGACGCGCGACCCATAATTATTTATAGAGACTTTTAATATGTGAGTGCGACCCATAATTTCCCGAAAGTCAGCAAAAATGCAAAAGTGATCCAAATTACCCTGGAGGGGGGGTATATTTTTATTAGTGGAATCGATATAATTGGTACAAACCCGGAAGTTTTCACTAGTTTTTGGCAAAGTAATACTCTATCCCTAACCCTTCCCGGAAAAAACCTACCATATACTTTGCCAAAAATTATTTCCTGGATAAATCCTGGTAAAAACAGGTTTATCTGGGATAAATCCAGGAAAACCGACTTTTCGAGTTTAATTCTTGGTTCATTTTGGACCCATATTTCGCTAGGGTTAGGGACATCTTTTCGGTCGTTTTCGTGCGACCGGAAACGACCGTGTTCTGGGATTTTCAAATTTGCAATGCTTATCATGATATCATGATATCATGATAAGCGAAATTTTTTTATTTTCCTCTTTGGTCCCTGGAAGTCTCAAGAGTTCAACTCTGTCTCTGCCATTCGTAGTTTTCGTTTGAATCCAGGATTTGGTCTTGCGATTGGACGCTGTTTTCTGATGAGATTCAGAGCGGAGCTCACGCTGTGTACTATGCCCTTTCTCAGCATGTAGTAGACCACTAGAGTCACTGAACGAGAACGACCAGCGGCGCAATGTACAAGCACAGTCCTTCCAGAGTTCAGATTTCGTTCTATGAATCTGTACACCTCGTCAAAATGGCTCTCAATCGGTGCACTGGCCTGATCTTTGATTGGGATGAAGAGATGGGCTTTCCCTCTGAGACAGCCAACCCGTTCTAACTCTCTTCGAGACTCTGGCTTCAACACCGAGATCACCGCATCGATTCTCTGCATCAAATTGCAATCCATTACACTCTCCAGCCCGCCCACGTAAAGCCCCGGCAGCACTTCGTCCATTGGACGGCTGCTCTGCATTTCCACACGATTAACTCCCTGTCTCAAGTTCTGTTAATCAGTGAAACGGCCCTTCAACAGAGTGACAACGCAAGAACAACAGCAATGGCACTTCTAGTGAATGGTCTCGCTTGCCAGGAAATGCTTATGTCAATTGCAGCCAACGAAGTGCAGTTTCCTCGGGTTTCCGAGGTTCTCGACAGCCTCGCCGACGATCAAGCAAAACTGACTCTATTCGTTCCTATTCGCGGTGTCTCTGTCCCAATCGGAGCGGATCCAGTTGAGCATTTCGAACGAGTCCTAGGTGCATCCACTGTGCGCGGAGTGCACACGATTGCCTCGCTTTCAAAAGGAGAGCACACTCTCAGTCCACTTCTCGAGAGTAAGGTCACTGTCTCAAAGGGTCTCGTCAATGGACAGAAGATGCTCAGCGAGAAGAAATGCGCCAATGGGACGTTGATCATTGTCGAAGCCCCACTCCACCAGCCAAAACAGAAAGTTGGCAGTCAAGCGGACGCTCGTTCTCCCCGAATTGAGGACGTCATTGCGGTCCAGTCTGTCAACTGTGCACACTGTGGAAAGGCGAATCCCACACTCCTTAAAGACGGTGCTCTCTTCTGCTCAGAGGATCACTCACAAAAGGATGCCACTGTCATAGATGAAGAGGCGAAGCACTACTCCCTCCTAGACCCCAAGACGGGCAGCAAAGTCGTGGCTATCTCTGGGCTTTTCCGTCGTCGCTGGCCTTATTACCGACGCTACGGCTATCCCTACTACGGTGGCTACCCTTACTATCCCTATGGATACTACAATCCAATCTACGATGCGACAGCTGCCACTGTCTACGCTGCTGGTGCGCTTCTCGGAGAACAGGCTCCCACTAGCGTTGAATGCCATGATAAGGGGCACAAGCGAAGCAGTAGCAGCTCCGGAGAAGAGGAGTACGTCTACTCAAAGCTCGGCCTTGATGAGGATGAGGCAGCCAGCGTTGGAATCAGTCTGAGGCGAAGACGGAAGAAGTCTGCTCTTGAATTGGATGCAGAGCGCCGACGTCGTGAAGCTCGTGCTCTCCGCCGAGCAGCGAGATCCGAGAAGCGACAGTCCCGACAACAGACACGAGGACTGCGACAACAAAAGCGACAGGCTGAAGCGCAAAGAGCATTGGACCGAGAACGAGCTGCTGCTGCAGCGGAATCGGCGAGTTCATCGGAAGATGAGGCCGGTATTGTACCCTCTTCCACTGCCCCTCCTCCCCCGCCACCCCCTCCCCCTGTCAGCTCTCTTCGTGAATTGTTGATCACCAAGAACCTGAATCCTCGAGAGCTTAACAGCAAAACTGTATCCAGTACTCTTGAATTCGAGAACCCGGATGATAAGATCTTCTACCAGCTTTCGCTTGAAATACTGCAGAAATAAAGTGTGGCATTAAAGTTTACATTGTATGCTCGGCTTTGTGCATGCAAATGTTCCCCACTTCTCTGTTATTTCTTCTTCCGTAGGTAATTGAGTACAGCAAAGTATTTCTTTTGCGATTTCTATCGAATCCAGGAAACCGTCTGCGGTTTCTGCAGCAGTCAATTGATCGTAGGCCAGAACCTTTTCTGCCAGACACGTCTCCCAAGGTTTGAAGCGATATTCTCGTGAATTCATCGCTCTTGTGTAACAATCTAGGTAAGCGCCCGCATACGCTCCGTCAAAATTGCCTTTGCATGCTGGGTTGAGAGTCCGGATGACACTGCACATCACTCCCACGCTTGAGTAGCTTCTGACTTGTGCAAGTTGGAATGCCTCACTGGCCCATTTTTCGTTTATCAGCAAACCAGAAATCGCGTCTACAGCTCTGTCGTATGCGCTCTCGTGCGTGTTGGGTTTTCGAGTAAATCGGGCAAATTGTAGATCCAACTGAGTCCAGAACAAGAACGGTTGAAGATATTGAAGAAGAAAATACAACTCAACGACAAGTAGTGCGATCCTGAAACCAGTATAGATACGTTTCGAATTCATGGACGTTCGCCTTTTCAGGTGGTAACTAAATGAATTTTGTGATCGATATGTTTGCAACGTTGCAAAAACCCACGTCTCTGTTCATCAGATTTTTACTTAACAAGGCACGAGAGTGTCAAAAATGGCAGCCCAAGAACAAGCCACTCCTTCGATACGAGTTCAGTTGAGCAATCTCATCGAAAATGTCATCGTAGGCACCGTCAAACGAAGCTGGAAGTGTTTGGATTATTCCAGTAATGCAGTTGAAAACAAATGGGAGTATACAACCGAGAAGGGTATCAATCTCACGATTAAGTATCGTTACATTCAAGAAATCTGTGAAATCCGTTTTTGGTGTGCGCATTTCGTGGATCTTTTCATTGTCGATGCCAGTGGATTTGTCATGCAACCTAACGCGAGCGCACCGTCGATTGTACTCACAGAATCTATTTTCACCGAGATAGTGATGAGAAAACTAGTGCATCCTTTTAGTCATTGAATAAAGCGGGATTTGTGTTGTCTAATTTTCACTTTCGAAAGAATGCCAAGCCTGTTGTCATCGTTCAATGTGGTTTTGATCACTTTGATCATCATTTGTCAATTGACTGGGTGGATCTCTCATTACTCTGTAGAGGCAATTGAAGAAGCAGGATGTCTTAGAGGTTCTTCGTTTATCTTGGATGAAAGCATGGAAGTCGTGACTATACTTTCTGATGCCGTGCTTGTCCCGCTCTCTCGGTTGAATCGGAAGCTGGAATTCCTTCGAGGCACTCCATTGTCCAGCGAAAATTTAGAGACTTTTGCGCTTTTCTTGCACTGCAATTTATCACCTCTCGACAAACTGGACGCTGCCTGTCCTGTCACAGTGAATACAACATCTATCAGCGAGGTGATGCAAAGGATAGCCCAATTTGATGTCGTGGTATTAGGGATCGTGCTGATAACGGCGAATTTACCTTGGAGATCATACTGGAGGAATGTGCAGACGGTATTTGGGGCAGAGGTTTGAATAAAACATGCCACGTTTTGGCTTTTCTCTTTGGTGGTTCATTTTCTTGTTCACTGAAATGAAGTTAGTGTATGTGTTTCTATGGGTTGGAGTTGTTTTAGCTGGCACTGAAATACGACACAAAACGCCGGAGAAGTATCCTCGACTTGAACTATTTTTCTCCAAGGAGCCGACACCGGGCTATGGCACCTATCACTGCGAAGGTCTAGAATGTCCTATTTTTGACATGCCGATCGCCTGTGTTGGGTATGCAAAACCGAATGAATCTGGTAGCTGGCCTGTGAGCTGTCTTAGCGTGATCCAAGGAAACACGATCGGTGATCTACACATTGATAAGTCCTTTGTGACTTGTGATCAAGTCGGGCTGGAGTCTACCGTTATAGAAAGCTGCATTTTGCACTACACCACAACAGAGTACATAACCTTCCTAGATTTGTTTCTTGACAGCGTTCTATACTCCACGGTGGTAGTTGCTTTGACATGTTGGCGCTCTTTGCGCGTCTTTTTCTATTTCTGGAATGCATTTTGGTTGGTCGTGTTGGCGGGTTTTGAGGCGCTTTTGCCTGGATCTCTTATTCAACCTCTTGGGTTTGCATTGCTTTGGACGGCAGTTTTGCTATGCATGTTCTGGCGAACTGGTCCCTTTGCATCAGCTTCTCAGAGTGGAAGAGATTAAAATTTGTTTTATTGGTTAAGAAGCATTGTTGGGGTCTGACCTGCCTGTGTGAAGTAGACCGTCGCTTTTGCATTCTTTAGCGCCTCTCCAGTCGCAGCGATCTGTGCCAGTTTTGCAGCTGTCGAGTTGGCATCTCCGAGTTTTTGACCTGCCTCCTCTTGTGCAGATGCCACTGCTCTGATCGCATCTGCCTCTGCTTCTGCTTTGAGTCGACGAGCTGTAGCTTCTCCCTGAGCTTGCATGATGGCGCTATCAGCTTGAGCCTGTGCCATAGTTCGTGCTTTGTGAGCCTCGGCAGGAATGGCAGCGACACTGGCGATCTTAGCTCGAATGTCATCGTGGTGAATTGTCATCTTGACAATCGCCAACTGAGTCACTTCGACTCCGATTTTCTGAAGGCCGGCGTTGCAATCGGACAGTTGTTGTTGACTGGCAGTCTGGGTTTGATCGTTGTTGTTTCCGAACAGTTGAGCCGGTTGTCCAGGTTGATAGGCATGTCCGACAGCAACTGCTTTGTCCACAGATTGTGCAATTGCTTGTCCTGAAATTTCTCTGTGAGCGATCATGTTAGAGAGACAGGCCCGAGCAGCCCTGTGTACAGTCTCTCGTAGTTGTGCCATTGTGTGGCCTCCAGTTTCTCCCACCTTCACCGGGTCGACTATGTGCCAAGCCACAGTGCTGTCAAGATTAATTTCAACTCGATCCGCTGAGAGAAGATTGGAAGAGGGAAGGTTGTCGATTTGAATTTGAGTCGAGAGCATGCCTTTGTGTACCCATTTTGAATGGTCCAAGAAGTGACTGCGTTTGAGAGTCTCGTGATTCTCTGAGAGGATAACAAGCGCGCCGTTGTTCTCAGTGATTGCCACTTCTCCAGGAGGAACTGTGACCAGGGTATAGGGTCCGAGTTTTAAAAGCGCGTCATTGGTCAGCTCTTTGAAACCATGCCATTCAAAAGTCGCAGAGTCCCATTGGTGCATACCCGGACCGAGGAGAATGAATCGGCCTTTGTCTCGGGCGATTCCAACCCAGCCATCAGAGACTGTGACAATGCCTTTGGTGAGATTGATAATCGGAGTGTCAGTGTTGATGGGTACAACGCTAATCATAGAACGAAAAGCAGAGCCAAGATAGTGCCAGCCGGGTGGAAGAAACTCGGGCACTCCATTGTTGATCGAAACTCCGATATGGCCAGAGGGGATCAGATAGGTTTTTCCGAGAATCCAAAGCCAGGAGATTGGAATCGTGAGCGTGGTGAACAGCCCTTTGTAGAATTTGTGACCATCTGAATGCGGTCGGCAGTATTGAAGATCCTCGGGTCCGTTGATTTGGTACTCTGTATGCAGCGGGAGCACTTGATAGGCCGCATGCCCGACCTTTGCCGAGTGTCCGCCGATCAGTACTACCTTCGAGGGAAGGAGACCACTTTCTTCGTCCATGAGAGTCTGAGACTGAGCCGATGCAATTCGCTTTTGCAACGTTGCAGGTTGGAAAACTCCAAAGAGTCTGCATCCATGATATCATGATGGACGCTTTGATCAGCTCACATCCATGATATCATGTTGAACGGCTTTGACCAAAGCCACACAAAATGGAACAACGCGCACGCGGACGGCCAAGGGGACCTCACTATGAAGAAAACAAAGCAAAGAAAGAGAGACTTAAATTGGCACACGAGAGGGGTGAAACATTTCCGAAAAGAAGAGCAAAGAAACAGCGAACAAAGAGAAGACCTTCGTTTCTAGATCCAGCCGAAATTCGATTACCTCTGACCTTTCGATGTCCCGGGTGCTCCTACGTGGAAACTAAGTGGGAGTCGTCGTTCTGTGAGAAGTGTACAGAGCGTTACTGCAAAGATTGTACGGAGGATAAGCTGCTTAATCGCACCGAACACAAGGAAGAATACAAATGGCTTTGCGTTAGTCATCTCAGACAGAAAATTGGAGTGACGGAGCAAACGCTTGAAAATTTGAAGTCTCTCTTATCGAAAACAATCACTGAAAATATTCTCCCGTGAATTTATGGCAGAAAATAAAAACATGGAAGAATTTCTCGATTCCAGATGGATGGAGAAACATGGGTGGAGACAGACCAGTAGCGAAAAGCAGCGTACGCACCGGGAGTATCGAAAATACAATGGCGAACTTATGACAATCAGCTACGGGTGGCCCCTGCACTCTCAAATGTATTACTATCCCAAGGGAACTCTGGACAGACGCGAGGCTGATGCCATGTCAGTGTGCCATGAACGCATAGACACACTCATCGATTTTATCAAGAAACTCACCGATGAGCCAGGAATTTTTTAATCAATTATGTGTATTTTTTATTGTTGCTATTTGTACACCGGAGCGAATAAAACATTTGTTGAATTCTGTCTTAAATGATGGGTTTAGTAGTTGTGTGGATGTGGTTTCACTACCGGGCTTGCATCGAAGATGTCCCGAGGGACAAGGACTGGCTTGGGGTTGTAAATCCCATACCCGCCTATTCTAGTACCAGCAGCCGGCGCATTGGACTGTGACTCTTGCTCCATTGTCTTATTTGCTGCAGGGTGTTTTGTGCGGCAAATACAAGGTAAGGATGCACCTTCTATAAGGTTGTAAATTATCTGCTAATTTTACAGTGATCAAAATTGCGCAAACAAAACATGGAAGAGTCTCCAGCTTTCCAGTTTTTTTTCGATTTCCTCTTACTCGCGTATCTTGTATTTTACGGAGCACTCTTTCGATGGATTGTCACTAAGCTTAGGCGTCTTGTTAAGTCTCGATCAGTCAATGCAAAGAAATGGATGCTGATGGCACTGTTGATCCCTTTCACCTGGTTGGCCAGTTCCATCATTGTCTATGTATTCAGCTTTGAAAAGTGGTATCTCTATGCATGGTTTACATTTCTATCCACTGGCCAATATCAACTCTGTGAGGCGGTGATGCTTGCTCAAGAGGATTGAACCTGGTCCAGATGCTTTGAATAAATCGCCTCGGAGCTGTAATAAATTGCGCAATTAAAACACACTAACAATCTTTTACGCTATTCTTTGCAGCACGGTATAATCCCTCAGGGAGAACGTCTTTGTTGCTTAAACAGTGATGTTCCGAACATCGATTGCACACGATGGGTATAATGCGTTTCCGTGTTGGATGTTGGGTCTCGATGCGATGTCCTGTGCAGCACCAAGCTCGACAAACAGTACAGTACATATCAACTGGTTGTCCGCATGCATAGCACAATCCGTGTGCTCTGTGATCTTGTTTTGGAGGGTTTCTCATTATGCGAGCGAACATTTCTGATTTCTCCGATCGCTCAGTGTGAATGTCTCCACAGGTAAGACAGACTCCGTTCATTTATTTACTGCTAGACTGTCAGTGGTTAAAATCACAAGAAAGAAATATGTCATTTGAGGAACTGGAGAGAAAGGCGTTTGAAGGGAAAAAGTCGTGTCGGAAGAGAAAGCGTCGAAGAAGGTGGTCGGAGGCACATCTGAATTCTTCAAGAGTTTGGCAGATTCTCAAAGAGCTTTACGGGCCAAAGAACGAGTATCCAGACATCACAGAGTTCCGCTTCGGTGGTCTGTCCAAGAGGGATGCGATGTACCTTATCAGTTGGCTGGAGATTATGCAGAGGTGGCCTGCCAACGGACTGTCTCTACAACGTACCCACGAGAGGCCGTGTCAAGGAAAGTGTAGCAAACGCTGCACCTATGCAGTGGTCGGAGAACGCGACGCTTAGCCTTGTAAAAATTAATCACTGTTCGATTTGTTTATTTTTTGGATGGATCTTTGTCATATCTTCTCCCGTTTTCGTCTTTCCAGAAATAGCACCAAGGCGGGAGCGGATCTGAGGCCAAGTTGGGGTCAGCGTTGGGATCTCCTTCAATCACCATTTGAATTCCTAGTCCAAAAGCCTTGTATTGATGTCTGACGTAGCGAATCACTGGCATCTTCCTGCTTGATGAGATTAAAAGTGTTATATTGTCTCTATGCAATCAGATTAAATCAATTTCAGTACCACAAAAATCCAAGAATAGCATGAACGAAGTGGAGATGTTGCTAGACGAGTTGAACATAATATCAGAGACAGGGAGAGCCTTTCAAGTCAAGCCTAGCAGAAGAAGTTTCTCCATACCAGTTGAAAGCAGACGATTGATCCATGAGGAATGCAAAGGCGACTCTACAGACTTAGTAGCACAACTCGGAAATCCCATTACACGGAACAACTTTAGACTTTTGTATTGCGATTCATGGTTGAATGACGAGATAATCAATGGCTACATGGACTTGATCAACCGGAGAGATTTGATATTGTCAGAATCTCGTTCGTGCTATGCATTCAACTCGTTTTTCTTTGAAGTGTTTAGCAAAAGCGGATATCGCCGCGTTGCCAAGTGGACAACCCAAGCAAACGTGGACATTTTCTCGTTAGACAAACTTCTATTTCCCCTTAACCAGAATTACCACTGGGTATTAGCTGCTGTCAACTTTGTAAAGAAACGATTCGAGCTGTATGATTCCCTTGGTGCCGCCTTTGACCTCTCTGTACTCTCCCTTCTCGAGATCTGGCTGAAACAAGAATCGCTTGACAAGCGGAAAATAGACTACTCCACTGAGGATTGGACTCGTGTTCAGATAGAGTGTCCACGACAGAAGAATGCCATCGATTGTGGCGTCTTTGTGTGCCAGTTTGCAGAGAGGCTTTCCGTGGATCAAGAATTCGATTTTCAACAAAGCGACATCCCAGCCATCCGACAAATGATGGCCATGGAAATCCTCGAGACACGACTGTAATTTACCGCCTCTCTTTTGGACGATTAAAAATATTATTGGGGCCGTTTGGCTCTTCTCTACTGGTACCTCTCTAGGCTATGCGTTCGCTTGCCGTTGTTACGGCCTTGCTGGCTTTGATCTACGAGGGAGTTCTGGCCACGAGCACGATAGCACCCACTTTGCTTTGTCAACACAATCGAAATATCACTTGCTCGATTGATTCAGATTGCGTTTTCTCTGTTCCTTGCGACTGTCAAGGCTCTTCTGCTGTCTGTCAAGCTTTGAGCAGTTCAGTAACCTTTGATAGCTGTTCTCAGCCAGGTGGAATCTGTGGATGTCAATTCGATTTCGGACTCTGTCTGCAAACCTTTTCAACGCTTCAGACTGAAGCAAGCGGTAACTGTCTCAATGCCCAATTCACGTCGTGTGACAGCGTCACTGGTGGGTGCGTCATCGACAGCGGATGCTTCTGTGATGGCTTCAGCGGACCAGTTTGCAATCCTGTCACCACATTCAGTGGCACGCTTCCGCCTGTTCTTGTCGAAGACAATTGTCTCACAGCTTGGACTGATACACCCCCGAGCACTACCGGAACCTGTACATGTTTCACGGATTTTGGACCGTGTGTCTACAATGACATAAGTTGCATCAATCAGACTAATGTTACAAACTGTGCTCTACTCGCCAAAAACATCACAAACATGGGAAGTACTACAACTTCGACCTGGACCTCGGGAACTTCGATGATTCCCTATAATACAACAGTCGGTGGAGGCGACGTTTGCCTGGTTAACGGTTCTTTCATAGCTGGATCAGATAGAATAGAGTTCACTGATGAGCATACTTTCCATCTGGGCGATTCCGAGGCGTCCGATGCCCATTCTGCACTGGAACAAGTACTACAAGAACTGCTTGATCAAGAGTGTACAACCGATCTGACAGGCACTGACTTGGGAGGTTTGACGCTGTACAGCGGTGTTTACTGCTTCAACGACTCAGCTACCCTAAACGGGACTCTAACCCTCGACGCGACTACAAATCCTGATGCCGTTTGGATCTTCAAAATAACGACCAGCTTTACAGCATATGAAAATTCAATGGTTTTGACAGCGGGCAATACGAATGCCGCCTGCAACATCTTTTGGAGGATCGGGACAACGGCGCTTTTTGAACCTAATTCCAACATGAAAGGGAAATTTTTTGTCGTTGGTGATATAACAATGGAGTTTGGTGGAGCTGCCGGTTTGCTAGCTTCATACAACGGAACCATATCGCTTGATTCAGCAAATATTGTCAACTGTGTCAGTTGTGCAACTCCGCCCGGTCCCACTCCAACCCCTACACCTACACCCACGCCAACCCCAACTCCGACTCCCACTCCAACACCGTCTCCAACTCCCACCCCTACACCTACTCCTACCCCAGCTCCGCCTCCTTTGTCATGTGTAAGTCTAGGCAACGCGACCGAATATGCACTTCTTGCATCTTCCACGATCACTAACACTGGAGATAGCTCGATTACGGGAGACATCGGATTGCATCCTGGAACCTCAGTGACTGGCTTCGAGACCAGCAACATCAGCGGAACTATTCACATCGCTGATGCCGCTGCACTGAGCGCACAGAACGCATTGACTACGGCCATGAACACCTTAGCCGCAATGGCTTGTGGAACAGATCTGACTAGCATCGATCTCGGCAGCCTGACTCTCTTGCCTGGTGTGTACTGCTACGATACATCAGCAGGCTTGACTGGAACACTGACGCTGGATGCACAAGGAGACCCCGACGCTGTGTTTGTCTTCCAAATTGGAAGCACTTTGACGACGGCCTCAGGCTCAGCGGTTATCTTGGTCAATGGCAGCACTACATGCAACATCTACTGGCTGGTTGGCAGCTCTGCCACCCTGGGAACAGGGACAAGCTTCCTAGGCAACATTCTTGCGGCCGCTAGCATTACTATGAACACTGGTTCCACCCTTCAAGGGCGAGCGCTCGCTGATACTGGCGCTGTGACGTTGGATTCAAATGATGCTGCAATTTGTCCGACCTGCCCGACTTCGACTCCGACTCCAACACCAACTCCTACTCCTACTCCCACCCCAACACCTACTCCTACACCGACCCCGACACCTACCCCAACTCCGTCTCCCACCCCGACTCCGACTCCTGTTTCTCCTCCTGTTCCCTTGCCTCTTCCTTTGCCAGCTCCTCTTCCCAGCCCTGTTCCATCCCCTCTTCCTTCACCTCTTCCATCTCCCCTCCCGAGTCCTCTTCCATCTCCCCTTCCAAGTCCTCTCCCATCCCCTCTTCCTGCTCCACGCCCTTCTCCTCTCCCTCTGCCCATTCCCGCTCCTCTTCCCAGTCCGGTTCCCGCACCGCGTCCCAGTCCAGTTCCTGCCCCGCGGCCTTCTCCTGCTCCCGTCACAAGCAGTACTGCTCTGACCACTGTTCCCTCTTCAGCGACTCCGACTCCAACAACTCCCACCACGACAGATGAATGTCCGATCATTGTTGTGAGCTGTGCCTACTGGCGCTATCACCCGGAGCTCTTCTACACAAGCGTCAACGCCAGCTATGACACCTGGATCTGTAATCGCTTCCTCAGCAACGCGGTAGATTTCGGGCCGATGAACTATCTGAACACATCGCTGGACAGCACTGATTCTATGCACTGGTTGAAACTCTACTGTCCGTACATTGCCATTACTGCCGCAATGCAATTCTCCGAGTTCAATCCCTGCTCTCTGACAGGATTCCTCTATTTCGAGAGCAACACCACCTCGTGGTGCTACTACTTTGCCAGGCGAGTCCTGCAATCCGCTTATCCAATCATCGATGGACGCATCTTTCCCTATTGCAGCAAACCCAGACCACAGTTTTCAGAGCTAGTCTATCGGGACGACTTTGAAGAAGTGACCCAGTTCTGCTACGACGTGCTTGTGGATTTTATCAACGATCACAGAGAGTCAAACATAGAGCTCAGGAACGAGACATCGGGAGAGCCGTTCGGAAACACTACTCTCATTTCAGCGGCTAGTGTATTGTCAATATTCTAAAACGCTGGCGAGCAGATAGCACAAGCACCCCGTGCCTGATGTGCACAAATAGAAACGCGCGTATTAAAATTTCATTCACTGTTTAAGAATTAGCCCGTGGTAATGTTTTTCATCTTCTCGAGCAGAAAATCTGCATACTCTCTTTGCCTTTGTACATCCACATCCAATTTCTGAGAGATTGCAAACAGACTCGATGTGAGCCCTGTGAATGCTTCCAAAGTCCGTGCTTTTTCCTTTCCCACTAGCAGCGGGAAGAAGTCGAGCATTGTTTTCGCATTTTCAAACTCGGGTGTGATCTGCATTCCGGGAAACCTTCGGCTGAGGAAAGCATCATCAACGCTGAACAACGGATTTCTCAACATCTCCATCCTCAGTCCTGCACTGGCTTGGATTTTTGCATCTATGCTCTTGGCCAGCATCTGCTCAAACTCGATTGTGAACGTTCGGCTCTGCTCTAGGATTTCATCGGGATATCTTTCTGGCCCGAAGCTTGATTTGGCAGTCCTGAGACTTGCATCGTAGACTTCAACCCCGCTGTCGAGAAGAGGGGATTCCCGTTGGGCCATGAATTCAAGCACATACGAGGAGAGTGTCTGTCTTCCCAGCAATGCCAATCCCGAGTCTACAGATTTCCAGACCGTGTGCACGGAGAGCCAAGCATCAGCAATACAGCTGACAGTGCTATTCTCATCTAGCAGTCCAGCACCGATCATCAGTGGAAACCCTGCAACTCCGACGGTGAGCGCCGTTGTCATGCGCCGAGCCTCGTTACTGTTGATCAGGAGACTTGTAAAACTCGACACAACCGAGCCCGAAATGAAAAGAAGAGGCACAGCGGATAGCGGGGATATTCCTGTCAAAAGCTCCCAAGCTCCATGTCCCAGATAGCAGGCAGCCCAGGCGTAATTGTAGTAGAGTGTTTTGACAACACTCACTGAGAAAACGATTCGTTGGATGCGATTGAATCCGCTCGCAACGGGAGAGATCAAAGTTGCACTCCAGCCATAGAGTTTGATCTGATTGTTTTTGAACTCGGCATACTCTTTGACTGTCCAGCGCTTTGGTTTTGCGGCGAGTTTTTTCTCGAACTCCCAGATCTTGTCCTTGAGGTCTTTCACTTGCTCAGGAGTCAGTGAGGCAACATAGGGATATGGCTTCTTTTTCTTGGGATTTATCTCTTCTGCCTGCTTCAGCCACTTGCTCCGGTTGCGGATCTTGTTCACCAACGAAGCTACTCGAAACGCTGTTGCAGGAACTGATGTCATTGCCACCCAACTGAACGCACCGAACTGGGAAACCGCAACACCGAGCATGATAGAGCTCCACACCGCAGACCCCAGAGTGGCTGTTATGTCTGTCCAGGTCACCAGATTCCATTTCTTGATCATGTCGTGAAACATCGCACCCGCCTTCTCAGCCTCTATGGCGTTTCCAGCCTCCAAGCTAGCATACGCTCTTGCGGTTCCAGGAGTCATTCCTTTCGATCTCCATTTCTGCTCTGCTGCAGTAGTCAGGGGAAAGTTCTTCTCGGCGTCGCGTTGTGGTTCTGCGAGTGCAGAAATGAACTCCAACGACTGGCGAAAGGGAGAAGTGTTCGCACTCGTTCGGGCAAAACTCTCCTCCTCTTCGATGTGCTGCCTGAGTGTCGACGCAACAGTCAGAGAGAATCCATCCAACAGATCGGGAGGGATCGAGTTTGTGACTCCTGAGAATTCGTCTCTCAGTTGACCTCTCATCAGAGCTAGATTATGTTCGAAAATCTCCTTGACTCTTTCAATCTCGAGGGTCTTGGGCGTTGCTCCGCCTTTCGCATTTCTTGCCAGGATGCTCGCTCCAATTTGCTGAGTTATGGCAGTGAAAGTCGAAGAGAGCAGGCCGGATATCCGATCTCTCTCCTCTGGTTTCAAATCAGGCAGAGCATTCTCCACTATGGAGATGTTAGCTTGGTCTAGCTGGTCAGCCATGACTATTGGAAGTGCGATCAGCTTTTCCGTTGCCTCATCCAATCGCATTGGCTGATTTCTCGCTGGGTAGAGTCTAAGTGCCCGGCTCAAATTTCCATCGGGTTCTTTCTGTGCTTCGAGTTCGGCCTGTTCAGAAGTCGCTTCGAGATACCGCAATCCGACTTTCAAAGAGTTGACCTTGGCCGCGGTCTCCTGTTGCTTCCGGATTACAGGCGCTTCTTCGCCTCCGACAACTCTTTCAGCTTCTGAGACAGTCTCTGCTAATTTTGGTACCAAGTGTTGTGACGTATCCGGTTTGAAGATGTAATTATACGCTCCATAGGAGGCAGTCGCAAGCCCGGCAGCACCACCGGCAACAGCGCCAAGTACTCTCAGTCCAGTGGCAACTGCGGCCATTTTTTTGTTGGGCTGATAGAGTGTTTCGAATGCGGCGTCTATGAGGGCATTGGCAGAGTCGCCTGTCCTCTCTACCGCGTTCTCAAAACACAGCACCGAGACCAACTTTTTTGTTCCATCCAGCAGCACGCGTTGGATTTTCGACGTGGCCATGGCTGGATTGATGTGAATTGCCCCGGTTTCTTCGTCAATCACCCAATACTCTTTGATAAGATCTTTGCAGAAGCGAGGATCAGTTATGTTGTGCTGCGGAGGGAGCTGGTCAAGATACTTTCGGATTTCGAAATACCGCGCTTCCACGTCTGCCAGTGTTTCCTTGCCAGCGGGACGTGTCATCAATTTCTCGAGCTTGTTGAAGATTTTCTTGAGCACTTCAGGAGCTATCTTCTGCGGAGGCCTTATGTTTCCATCCGCGTCGTCTTGACTGACAGTCACAACTCCAGTGGCCTGATCTGCATTTTCTCGTCTCAGCGCTTCTCTCTTGTAGGCAAAGTATTTGTCTAGCAGTTGCTCCTCTGTGATGAGTTTTTCGCCTGGTTTCAAGTCCTTGAGAAAGGCTCCTATCCGGGACTCCATCTCCTCTGCATTCTCTTTCGCCTTCTCTGCTTCGTATTCTTCCAGTGTCTGGTCAGGATCCCAGTCGATCGGTCCCTCCCAGGCCATTTGTTGCTGAGTCTCATTGTGCATTATCTCGACATAGTATTTGGCTGTCTCTTCGGGAGAGAGTTGCTCAAGCTGGGTAAGCTTTCCTTTGCTCAAGAGGTATTGACAGATAGTTGCCTCCTCTTCCAGTTTGGCCAGGTGCTTTGTGATGTTGTTTTTCTGCGTTAAGAACCCTTTGGCAATCCGCTTCGAGATGTCCAAAGTTCTCTCGAAAGAGAGTTCTACTTGTCGTCGGGAGGATTCGTCCAATTCCAGCTCTTCCATAATCTCTCCGACAAGGCCACGGACCTCCTCTATCTTTCGTAGGTTCTTCTCGGTTTCATGCTCGATTGACGTCTTCTGTCTCACGGGTTCGGGTGCGGGCACAGCGGGTTTTGTCTTTCGCTTTGGAGAGGCTTCTCGTCGAGGAGATGGGATCTCTGTCGTCTTTTTCTTTGTCTGTTGACGCCTTCTTCCTCTTCCAGGAGAACCAGGCGGAAAGGGAAAGTCGGACTCCTCCTCATCTGTGAACACGCTTTTGGGGTCGGGTTTTTGACGCTTTGCTTCCTGTCGTGCTTGATGAGATCTGTACTCAGTCCAGGCTTCTTGTGCTCTTTTCACTCGAACAGACAAGTCCATATCGCTCGCTCTGAGATAGCGAGAGTTGATGAGCTCTGGATTCTCGTGACCGTGTTCCATCTCATGGAGATGACTGTCTGCAAAGGCACAGGCTTTACTGCAATAGCCAACTTGTAATTTGCAATCATTGCAAATGATTCTGGCCACTCCTCCGCAGTGCATGCATCTTTTGGCAGACATGGTCTACGCTTAAAGGGCTAACAGTAGATAATAGAACCGACCAGTACATACAAAGCCTCTTTATTCATTGTGCAGTTGGAGGTGTGGACCGTATGTGAAAACAAAGCGAACGTTGCTCGAAGTTACCAATCTCATCAGATTGTTTCCCGGAAGCAATTTCGAGAGCATCGGTTGCTCGCCGAGCAGAGGATCTCGGGTGTAGAAGAGAGTGAAAACGTATCCTTGAGTCTTCTCGATGTTGAACTGTCTCAGAAGAAAATCAGAAAGCGTTTCTATGCTCCCGTGGTCGATTGCATTCAACGAGCAAGTAGCTCTGAAATGACTCAGCTCTGTGGAGTTGGGTTGTGCATTGTCTGGTCGATACTCGACCACATGTTCACAGGGAAAGGCAAAGGAATATTGTTTTTGTGCGACCTCACAGCCGGTGGAAATGTAACCACCCATACCTCTCCTATTCTTACAAACTCACAGAATGCCAAAGGTTAAAAAGTCTATTAATCTTTTTGGTGGCAATTTTATCATCCCTTTCGGAAGAAAACATAGAGGCAAGACTTTGAGCCAACTTCATGGTAGAAGCTTTCGTTACATTGTCTGGCTCTCTGGGCATGTAGTCGATAACAGCGGAGTGAAGACTCTTGAACAGTCCACCTCGGAGAGGATAGGGACCAAACAAGATCCTCGAACAGGTAAAAGGGAATGTCTGCACTGTGAGTATCCAGAAGAACTGCTCACGTTCAAGCAGAAACAATGTGAACTGGTTGGCAATACGGCGGAGGAGACATTGGAACTGATTCGTCAAAATCCAGATTCAGAATATCTCAAAATAGAACATGGCTACTACGCAACTTGGCTCAAGATTTCCAAGGAATATCCCGATGCAGTAGAAGCTGCCAGATTCTACATTGACAAAAACGAGCTCTGCTTTCGGTGCGGAAAACAGCTCATTTTACCAGCCGATTCTGGAGAGGAACAAGTGGATAAGAAAATAAGACGCCGCAAAGGACTTCACAATCAGTGCTAGTAAACGATGCAGAACAGTGAAACGTTTCGATATCATTTCAAAGGGAACGCTCCCGTTACGGCGCAGCCTTATATTGTTCCGCCCAAATACAACTCAGTGGGGCACATAGAGACCTTTTTCAAATCTATTGTGACAATAGAAGGTCCAGCGATGATCAGCTATGGCAGAGATTCGCGTCTTAGACTCGAGAAAGAGCAAATTGCAATCATCAAAGCGATCCCGCTGGTGGATTTTAGAACAGTTGTAACACATCTTCAGGAAGGAACACTCAACGAGAAGAGTGTAATGTGCACTACAAATACACTCTCCGATACTGTGTTGGTATCTCATGTCAAAACCCGCAATCATACTGGTTCGCTTTACTAAATCATACACTCAGTCGATTAGGGATTGCGGCTTTTTTGACATAGAAAGTGGAGAGGGTACACGGAGCGGTTGTTGTCCTATTCTGCCAAAGCGACTATTCACTGTGTCTTCGAGCTTGGCGCATGCGGATGTACAACATGGCTCGATTGCAATGTCAATCACCGGGCGGATCCAGTCGAAGAGAATTGCAGAGACCGCACCCAGAGGCATGTGTATTTGATTTTTGACTCTTTGAAATTGGACAGCTTTCTGAAATATGTAATTCTTATTTTCCTTGATTCTGTCTATCACAATGAAACGCCTCTCAGAGAGTGAAATGTCTTCTCCAAAGCGGGAACGTAATGAAGAATACGAATTGGCAGATCTGAAAGCATCCTGCATTCCGCTGGTTCTAACCGATTCTCGCCCGCCATGTACATTCCTTGAAGAGAACAACCCGCTTTTGACCGACGGAGACGTCATCTTCCAAGAAGAAGGACACATCTATCGATACGCTAAAGAGACACCAGAGGAAGCAGCGAAACATCCTCCAATCAAAAGCGTGACCAAGGTGATTCATCACTACTTCCACCCCTTTGATGAAGCTCGGATGGCAAAGAGAAAGGCGCATCTAACAGATCTTCCTCCAGGAGATGATTACTATGACAAAACAGAGGCGGAAGTCATTGAGATGTGGGCCATGGATAGGGCGCTTGGAAAGGAGATGCACTACAATGCAGAGTGTATGCCAAACATCATGGCATATCAACACGAGACATGGGAGATGAAAATGCTAGCTCGTTTCTTTTCCCAGCACCCGTATTTGGTCCCGCTTCGAACGGAAAAGATTCTGAGAGAGTATGAGCACAGGATTGCAGGCTCCTGCGACTTGCTATGCAAAGATCTTCGCTACCCGGGAGCCTATTATGTAATTGATTACAAACGGTGCAGAGAGATTCGAAAAGAGGGATATTGTGAGTGCAGAAGAAGCTATCTTGGCCCCGGGAATTGGAAATGCGAAGAGATGAATGGAGTGGCTTGTACTCGCTATGGCACACATCCAGCTACAGCCAAAATGCAGGATTGCAACTTCAGCCACTATACAATTCAATTGAATCTCTATCGCTGGCTATTCGAACTGACAGAGAACATGCTCATTTCAGGCCAGGCTTTGCTTGTGCTGAATCCCAAGCAGACCGACTACGTTCTTCACGAGGTCCCCCTAGTACCGGAAGTCATCTTCGAGATATTGGAGGATAGAAAACGAGAAGTCGCGGAATTTTACGAGCGGCTACGATAGAACTCTCTCTTGCAATTTTCGCTGCAGAAGTATCTATCATAGCTGTCATGTCCTTCAGCTGTAGCATCACAGAGAGGGTTCATACAAGGAATGCATTTTCCACAAAAGAACATGACCGGATCGGTTGGAGTTTGAACGATTCCCTCAGCGTTGTGGCAGACGGAACACGGATTTTTCAATATCGGACTTGGTTGTGCTATGGTTGTTATCAACCTTGGATTGTCTCCCCCAATAAAGCCATTCCAATGACTCGCTTCCCAGATTCCTCCCAAGAACAGGTCTGGTCTGTAGTGCTTCATCTTCCATATAGCGACAGTCTTCCTCGACTGATTGGCCACAATGATGTAGAGTTCAATGTTAGCGGGCGTAAAGTCAACCCCGCACTCTCGACACATTGCAAGGAAGATGTAGGCGTAGAAGGTCAGTTGCTTGGCAGCTTTTTGTTTGAGATACAGACTCCGCATGGGAATGGACTTGTTGAGAAGGCCTCCAGACTCTGGGGATTTTAATTCGACCAAGCACAGCTTTCCGGTACACCGGTTGAAACGGAGTCTATCAATGGAACCAACCGGATGAACTTTCTCAGAGCCTGGAACTGGATAGCGATCCACTGTGATGGAGCGCGATCCAACTAGGAACTCTGGATGTCCAATTGGATACACTCCGTGACGGCTGTGAAGGATATCGTCGACAGCAAGAGCAAAATCGTATTTCTGTACCTCAACCACAGATATCTCATCGAAATTCTCGCTGAAGGTTGCGTCGTCTATTTTGTGGAAGTAGGACATCTTGCTTCGGGCATCTCCGATGTCAGCTCCTCTCACAGACCGCAGTCTGTTGATCTCGTCGATCTCGGTTGCGTTGGGCTTGTAATAATTCTCGAGCAGCTTGTGTACTCCGAGTGAATTCATGTTCCTATCGTCAACCACAACGGCTTTGTTCTCCCTTCTGACAATGTTGGCAAAGGCTGCGTCTAGCTTAGCTAGAGCCTGTGAGTAGCGGTGCTCGATTGCCGGCCATCCATTCATCAAGATTTTCGGTTTTATTATTAGTGAATTTCTTTTCTACGGTCTTTGAATCCATACATATTGCCTTCGTTGTAAATCCGGGACAAGAGCATAACGGCCACTCCTCAACAACGCGGCATTCTCGGCTCGGAGCATCTCCAACTCCTGTCTCAAGGCGATCTCGTCATCAATGTCCACTGTGATCGGATAGACGGGGTAGCCGTAGTAGGGAAGTGCGTATAAGTACCAGGGTGGCAACAGAAGAGGGTACCATAAGGGATAGGCAAAGTTTCTCCACCAACGAGTCCCAAAGCGAGGACGAGAGTAGAAGGGACGGGTTGAAGTGGTTCTGAAAGCTCTTCGTGGAGCAAAAGATCTACGCCCGCTGGTTCGGAACGTCCCAGTTCGCCTTCTTCCTCCGCCACCTCCAAAGCCTCCTCCTCCTCCTCCAAATCCGCCTCGGCGTCCGACATCAAGCTGTCCCATCTCCGTTTCAATGGTTGCCAGAGCCACATTGCAGCGTTCAATCACATCTGTCAACGTCCAGCGCTCTTCGACTTTGTCTCTGAGGCATCCAAGGATAATGTCTCGAATGTCTTTGTTTCCTTTGGGTGGATCCCTTCTCAGCTCGTAAAGAGCGTGCATAATTGCTTGCATGCTCCTCACTCCGGGGTTCTCCGGAAGATCTTCTGGACTGATCACTTCAGTCGCAGTGGCGAGATAGTAGAACACAGCACCCAGAGACCAGATATCAGAGGGTCGGCGATCTTCGGGAACAGTGAACTTCAGATGAATTTCCGGGGCCATGTAGTTGAGCGTCCCAGAGCGAACAAGCTTTGTTCCTACCTTCTTGGAGAGATCGAAATCGATTATGTGAAATTTGTGATCCATAACAGAGTAGAGAATGTTCGAGGGTTTGATGTCTCGATGCTCGACTCCCGCGTCATGAATGCATTTGAGTTGAACAGCAAGCTGGCGGAAAGCGTTGACTAGCCATCTCGCATTGGCTCCGCTTTGATGTGTTTCTGCATAAGTCTGGACAGAAAGCACAAGCCTTTTGTACGCCCGCTTCTTCTTCTCTCTTTTGGTCTCCCTCTCCATCACTGCAAGAGTTTCAGGATTGTTCTCTTGTTCCACTCGGATCCTGAACATGTTCGCATCAATGATCGAGTCTACGTGACGATAGAGATCGCCTGCTGGGATCAATGGCATTGTCAACGCGTAGGTATGCTTCTGATTTGGAAACCGCTCTTTTGCGATCTCAGGTATCCGGACATAATAGATTGCTGTGTAGGTTACAATGTCTGGGCAACTCTCCCGAATTTGACACACAGCATCAAGGTGATCTTGAAACTTGGGAGTGTTGTTGATGTCAATATCCCCGACAAGTTTGATGGCAAACATTTGTTTCGGATCTGTTTTGGAAGTGATCTTCAGCACAATTCCACTGGCTCCAGTGCCCAGTGGATTTGGATCGATGAGCCAATCCCTCCAGAAATGTTTGTGTTTCTTCTCAGGAATGCTGTAGCAAACTCCGATGCTGCATTCACTGTGAATCTTTTGCTCGCAGACAAGACTGCAAAAGCTCAGACCGCATTTCGTCTTGTTGACTGATTCGCTCTTTTTGCAAGAGCTGCAAGCAATCATCGCTCTGAGAGATACTAGATAACTTATGGCGCTGTGTGGTGTATATCTTGGAAAAGGGCCACCCGTTGAAACTTTATTTAGACCTCCTCCGTTTTGGATTGGGAAGAGTTTTCAGTTATCCTCGATTCTTGGTGAAACATGCACTGATATTCGCCCGTACTCTGTCTTCAACGCCATTATCAAGGGCATTGGTTCATCCTTTCCAGTTTGCTCGTTTCTAACCATGCTGAGTCTCAGTGTGATAGCCTCGCCCAGATTTTTCAGCAGTTCATTGTCGAGCATAAGCTTGCTTGAGAATGGTACTCGGATAAGATCTCTCTTCGGCTTATTCGATCTCATGAGCTGTGTTAGGGCATTCTTCTCTGCCCCAGTTCCTAAGTCTTCCCATTCGATGTCCAGACCTGGGTAGTCCTCTTTCTGGGGAGAAAACATTCTCAGATATCTGTCCGATATCATCATAACAAATTCTTCTATATTATTCGTTTTCAGCGCTGTGAACATCTCGAAATAATCCACGGTTGGAAGTGTGACTATTCGGGGATTGGGCCAAGCTTTTGGAGCAAGTCCGTGTTGATCGACGTCGAACGTAGGAAAGACCAATCTCTGTTTCTTCCGGACAGAAGTCTGGCGCTGTACTTTGGCCTTTCTGGTGTGTTCGGATGCTTCGATGACATGTTCTCCCCGGACGTCGAGGACGGACTTTTTAGCCAGCGGATCATGACTGAAAGTGAGAAGGCCCTGGTCAGAAAGGAGAGAGAACATTTTGGAACAAGTCTCTGCTTTCAGACCGATCAAGCATGGAACTTCACAGAAATAGGAAGGCAAGAGGGCTGCTGTCAAGTTTCCTTCGACCAAACTTGTATGAGGGATATTCATAAAGCTGAATGTGATCTCGTCTGTGCCGAACTCCAGGTTCAGCATTTCGGTATTCTTTGCAAAATAAGCGAACAGACTCTTCATGAACTTTGCAGTTGCCTGGAAAGAAACTTTTCTACTTAGCGCTTTGCCGGCTCTCAGGTCTTGTGCATTGTAGTATTCCTCGGGACTAGGAGAGCGAGAAGGAGGCACTTCTTCTTGGGATGTGATTTTCTGTCCTCGTTTTGGAGAGTGGTCTCGTTCTTGTGTACTCCCTTTCCCAGTGACACGCAAGGGTTCGATGAACGTGCTCATCTCGGTGATGAGAAGCTATGCTCCTGGGACGCTTTGTTCTGATCATGATACCATGACACCGGGGAATAAACATGATATCATGAGAATTGTCTCCCAGTCCCTTTGCATCACAGAAAGGTGAAGGAGGATGAGACCTCGGCCCAACATAGTTACCTGGAAACCTGCTCACAGCGTTGGAAAGTTGATACCACCTTCTGCTCCAGTCAAAAAGCAACAATCCGCCCGATCATTTGTCATACTTGGCCCACCCGTACCATTCAGTCTACACGGAGTGAATTACAACGAAAGCGAAGACGAGGATCGATCGCATACTCAAACCGAATGAAATTTTTTATTCCCGCTTAAAATCCTTAAGACTATCCCTGTGTTCTGCGGCTCGTTTGCTATCCACTAGGGATTCTGTCTTTCGCTTGAGAAATGCTTCGAGCTGAGAACCGTTCAGCACTCGGTCCTTGGTGAATAGATCCGGGTGCGAGACAGTGTGCATGCCAGCGTGCTTCGGGATCAACGAGTACTCAAGCTCTACAGTCCACTTGGAGAAGAATGTCTGTGGCTGGAGGGCTTCAAGCGTTTCTTCGAATTTGTGTGGCCTGTTCAGCTGGCTCAACTTGAAGACCATCTTAGAGGGGTCGAAGGTTGGGGCTTTGTTCACAAACCGTTCGAGTACCTCGGGAACGAGCTTTCGGAAGACTTCCTCGGTCATAGCAACAAGACAGCGGTCCTCGTTTTGACTTCCCTTTTTTGCGCCGGGCAAAAACCGGACCCAGACTTCGTGCTCGACGGCGTTGATCGTGGCGTAGAGCGCGATAATATGACTGGCGTGCATAACAGCCACAGAGACGCTCTTGTCTTTGTCGTGAGGAGAGGGGAGTTCCAGAAACACGACTCCGTTTTCAATAGTATCTGCTCTGACCATTGCAAAGCATTTGGCTGTTGGATGATGGTGAAATGTGCCGGGCTTTGCGGCTAAATTGGGCCGGAATCGTTCATTCACTTCGTTCGGTACAACAAACCCCATCAGCAAGTCGTTGGGAATGTCTTTCAGAGTGGCATAGGCAGAGCATTCGATGTTTTTCTCGAAGAACATCTTAGCGCTGGAGAGTGTCTGAATTTGCTCTCCCACCATCGAGTGAACATTCCAGGCTAGCGCAGTGTTGATACCAGGAATAGAAGAGACACCGCGCACCAGACGATAGCCGTGAAGAATCACTGAGTCGGTTCGATAGAAATTTGCAGTCTTGTCAAAGAAGCCAGACAAGAGAGTATCCGCCACTCTGGGCAAAGGGTTGAACTCTGGTAGAGAAGCGAAGCGAGTTCTAGGATTGGAAGTGTCTATGTTGAATTCGACATCGAACTCTCTTCTGAATGTTGGAAGATACGCTTGAACACTGTTGTCTCCTGCAATTGCTTTGGCATGCCGCTTCATGATTTTCTTTCCGTTCGCTCCAATCCAATGTTCGAGTTCATTGTGACTGATGAAAAATATCTGCTCTACGCCTTCGAGAACCTCTTTCACTGTTGACGATGACTCGTCCACAAGGGCGTCGATAAGACGCTTTGCCATTTTCGCTTCTAGAAATTTGCTTTTATTGTCTTTTGGGACTCGAGTCTCTGCTCCTTTTTCCCTCTTGACTTGAGTCCTTTTTCCTTGGTCTTATCTCCCATTCGACTTGTTGAGGATATTCGATGTTGGTGAGGAGAGCAGTCTTCCAGACCGGTGTCAATCTCGGATCAGCTTGAAGTTCCATCTCCAAGAGTCCAAGGCAAGGAAAACCTTCAAACAGGAAGGTGAGTACAATGTCTTGTAGCTCGGAGGGAATGCTTTGAAACGTTTTGGTGCAAATCCTCCACCTGGGGATGAACTCATCGGATTTGATGAGCAGCTCTTTGAAATCTGCAGGCTTGTAATGCTCAAGGGATTTTTCGACTATCTGCTCGATTTGATGAGCTGGCAAATAGTCTGAGAGGATTTTCACTGCCGCGACGTTTCCAACGATTTCTGGTTCATTTTCAGCAAGTTCCAGTAAGGCTTTTTGTGATTTGCGATTTGTTGCTAACGCGTTGTAGAGATGCCACGCGTTTGAAAGACTACTAAAGGATTCAGTGTAAGGATGCATCGGTGCGAGGAAGAAGCGCTTTCTAGACTCTAAGACTAGAGTTGAAACGCATTCCCAGATGATTTGCAGTTGTTCGGGTTTCAATTGCCCCAGCGATCTGCTTCCCAAGAGTCCGAGACTCTCTTGAGCAGTGATAAAGTCAAACTTGTTAGCCTTTGCCTCGGCGTTAAGACAGAGTTCTGAGAACAGCTCTCTGAGATCTGCGTTTTCAAAGAGATGTAATTTCTTTCCAACCTTCTTTGCTCGTATCCCTCGTTGTACATAGCTCGGCACATCTAGGAAATTGGCAACCGCTGTGGCGTTGAATGGTCCTTTGAATGAAACGTTCATTGGCTCTTCGCAGACTAGAAAGAAGCAACCCCTTCCTTCTAAGATGAAAGGTCCTTGAAGCTTGTCCGTTTAGTCTACTGGAGCTGATATCGACATTCATGATATAATGTCCCCTTATCATGATATCATGTAAAATACAGAAATACTGCATTGACTGAATTGGCATTTTCGCGAAACCTCTTTGAGAATTCCCAATGGAGGGTAAAACTTCAGCGGAACTGTTGAAATTACTGGAGGAGATTGTCTCAGGCACGACTCCGTTTCAACCAGGCAACATTCGGATCATTGATGCGAGAGGCTCCTTCGAAGGAGAATTTTCGATGGCCTGGCGTAACGTCGAACACACCAGTGGTCTTTTCCTGCGTTACCAGAGCGGTAGACCGATCGTGTTTTGTGATCGCTATTGCTCCGTAGAATGGGATAACAGTGGCTTTTTCTTCTTTGCTGGACTCTCCCGAAGTGAAATTAAAACGCCCTGGCAGCAATGCTCGAAAGAGCAACTAATTGGAGGCATTGCAACGCTATGGAAGAAAACCTTTTGACCGGTTTTCAATCTTAGTTAAAATGCGACCGGAAACGACCGATATCTAGGGTTAGGGATATCTTCTATGCGACCCGATACGACCGATAAGTCAAATTTTTGCTTATCATGATATCATGATAACATGGTACTGACTATTTTTGAGATCGGTCCCCTTCCCAAAAAAGTGCGACGTGCGACCAATAATTATTTATAGAGACTTTTAAGCTGTGAGTGCGACCCATAATTTTCCATAAGTCAGCAAAAATGCAAAAGTGATCCAAATTCCCTTGGGAGGGGGGTATATTTTTATTACTGGAATCGATATAATTGGTACAAACCCGGAAGTTTTCACCAGATCTTGGCAAAGTAAGAACCTAACCCTAACCCTACCCCCAGAATTAAGCGGGGCAAAGTAGATCATTTACTTGGCCAAGAACCGGACAGAATCCGGGATTTTCTAGCGTTTGGCGGTATCGGTGACTACCATGATACCATGGATTGGAGTGACAGGGAGTGTCACACTCACTCCGGGGACAGTGGGCAATGAGCTTTATATTCTCCTACAGAGTGCGCCGCAACAAACACGATCTTGTGGCTGGGATCTACGACCCTTCCATTCATCCTAGAGACTTTGCGATGCAATTCACGGGTCCAAAAGCGGTTGAAAGTTTTATCGCTGCTGGCAAAGCGGCAAGGCTGGTTGGAGGATTGCATGTGCATTGCAACAACCAATCTCTATCCATAGGAGCTCTCTACAATGGCTCTATGAGGATCTTCAGAGCAGTGAATCCCAGTCCGATCTTGGTCACACTGCTGGAAGCTCACACATTCCCGGCTGCCAGAATGATACTGTCTTCATATATTAGGCATCACCCAGATAAGAAGCACTACTTCGAGAAGAGCATCCAAGAAGACAGTCAGACAATACCTGAGGATATGTTTGCCGACGAGTTGAAGCTTCTCGACTTGCAACTAGTGCAGAAATGTCCACACTTGGAAATCTACGCGAATCTCTACTACGAAGTCCCTCGCCATGGTGTTGTCCATCCGACAAGAGATGCATCGCCTGTTCGAAGACGCCGCTCGACACACCAATAAACTTTGTACTCATTTTTTACAACTTCCTTGCCACACTCCGCACTGGGCGAGCACTGGATGATTCTCGGTGGCTAGCTGTAATTGATAGAGAAAGCTTTCGTGCTCCAGAGTCTCTCCGAGTCCACTGTTCATGAGCTTTCCTCTCAAAAATCCACACGGAGGTACCATTCCATGCGTGATGCAAGTTTCGCTTTCAAAATCCTGACAAGTGGTTGGGGCCGTGCCTCCGCAGAGATCAAGGCTGTCGACCGGTCCGAGCAGAGAGAGCCGCGTGACTCTTCCTTCAATCAACGGTAGAGAGTAGTTCAGAGCAAAATTGAGCGTATCCTCTTCTATCTCTATTCTATGCCAAGCCCTTCCTGTGTCATCAGTGATCGAGGGGCAAAAGTTAGGCTGACTCACAGCACAGAGCAGGTGTGCACTTCTGCTCCAAGCGATCAACACAATCAAGGAAATTGTCAACGAGGCCAATCCCAATATGATATGCAGCGTGAACTCCCAAATCGAGACACCGGACTTGGCCATTTTCCGAGACTCTGGGAGAAGCGCTGATTTATACTGATTAATCTATTCCACCGTCTGTTTCAAGCGGACAATGTTCAAGTCTATTTGAATAGGATCTGTGTGGGTGGCTTTCCCGCAGTAGAGCTCAACAAAATTGATCACCTCTTCTATGAAAATAGTCGTCCATACTAATCCTCCTCTTCCCTTTTCTTCTGGTTTGATGATCGGTAAACTTAGCTTCGACATGGCCCCATTCATCAGGGCAGGAGAAGAGACATGCGTATCGATCACAGTGTAATGACCACGAGGTGGAAGCATTGGCACCACTAGAAACGTAAAACCGTTCCGGGTCACAAGGCAGCAAGTGATTGCAGGATTGCGGAGCCAAGAGTAGAGCTCACTAGAAGTGGTCTTGAGAATTGCATTGCCTTGATCGTCTGAATGTTCCGTCTCTCCCAAGATTGTGGGGATCTCGTTGGCCAGTTCAAGTTTGCCTGAGAGCAGGCTGGATTTTTCTATGGCTTCTTTTGGGTACAGTTCGCTATGGTTGCAAGTCTCTCTCCACTCTGCACAGCCTTGCTCTATGTATCTATCCACCAAAGCTAGACCTTCGTTGGTTAGAAGATCGACATTCTGTAATTCGACATCTGTAAGACAGCCATAAGCAAGATGACAGCATGCCATCGCACAGGCCAGGGGACCGCCATGATCTCTCTGAGTTCTGCGCAAAAACTTGTACATCGACATCTTGTGAAATTTGCTTCTCCGATCACTCGCCTGTAGAATTTAAAAGCCTCTAGAATTAATTCGACCGCAAGAACAAAATCTTTATCTCCGAAGAGCAACAGACCAATGCCGCAGATAATCCGTCTACCCTCCAAAGACAAGTCGGGCTATCTCCTGGAGTACTATCAAGAGTGGTACACCTTGGCCTCGGAGATGATACTAGTCATCAAGGGAAACGACTCAGAAGTGGGAGAAGATCTGCGCAGTTTTTTCAGAGACGTTGTGTTCAGAGGAACGGATTACGACCCTCACGACAAATCCACAGAGATCTATGCCCAGCTGATACAGAGATTTCCCGAGTTTGGCCTAGTCCCTAGTGAATTCTCGCTGAAAGCCTTGCCCGGATTACCCAATCGAATTGCTTTTTCGTTTTCGTTGTCCAACGGCTCAATGTGTGTACAGTTCAGCAAGAGTGAAAACTCTGTGAAGTTTTACAATGTCAAGAAAGGATTGCATGCAAAATCACTCTCTGATTATGCAAAATCAAAGGACGACACACAAGATCCCACGGGCGATGATAACAATAACAACGACGACGCTCCGCCAGCGGATGAAGACGCTGAACCGACAACACTGCTGAAGAAGAGACCTGTCCCTGGGAATCCATTGTACAGCTCGGGTAGAAGAATCTTCAAGCGATCTTGAAACAATAGTTAAAGATGTGAAGATTTATTTCTCTTTCTTCTTGTGCATCACTCTGTGCATAGGTGGCTCTTTCTTGGCTTGTGCAGCGGCCAACTTCTTTGCTGCCATTGTCCGTTTTCTCTTTTCAATACCCGCACGTTTGCGCTCCTCCCATTCTCTCTGTTTCCTTTCTCTTATTTTAGGCCCGCACAAAGGGCACACATCATGAGCATCCCACAGGTCCTCGTTTCTACAGTGATAGTCGTAGTGATCAGCCTGACAGGCTTTGCATCCTTCAATCCAGTCTTTGTGCGCTTCACACTTCATTCAAGCTTCGGCTCTGATGCTGCACACAGCCAAGTCATGATATCATGAGTCGCTCTGCCCTCCATGATATCATGATACCAACAATCATACATGATATCATGATTACCGAGTTTATTGGGATATCCCAGCGGCAGATTTCTGAAACGAAAAATGGAGAGAACTGGTAGCGAACTAGTGTTGTATAATCGTCCCAGAGGTCGTCCGAGGGGTCCCAACTACGAGGCCAATAAGGCAAAGACGGATAGGAAGATGGCACGGAAGTTGGAACGTGAGAAGAGTGGAATTCCTCCAGAACAGCAACCAGCAAAGAGACAGCGAACCGCACCTCCAGTTACTCAACCCGATACAGAGCTGTCAAAAGCTGCGAAACAGTTGATCAAGAAGGTAGATGCTCTGGCGAGTCAGTACAACTGGACAGCCACGTTATTATTACTGCCCAACGACGAGACTGAGCTGCCTAGATTCTACACAACAAACGGCAAACTGAAAGAAAATTTTGAAGCTTTTGAATCAGTGAGGAATTCAATGCAACGCGAGGACTTGCCAAAGCTACTAGCCTCCTCAGCTGCTCATATGGTTGGACAGATGGAGCCGTTGAAGTCTCTGATATTCAGACAATCCGAGGAGAATTTTGCACAGTTTACACTCCCTTTCCCGGACGATTTTGGCTTTGAGCTTCCAGCAGCGGTATCTACAGCAGACGAAGACGGCTCTCAGACACCTCTAGAAGCCGAGCCGATCACACTGCCCAATCTCTGTGGAGGCAACCCTGTAACTATTAGCATCACAGAGGAGATTCAGATTACTCGAACCACCTTTATGTTCACTGCCCCTCCTTACATTCGTTAATTAAACCATTGCTGTCAAAAAGTTTTTTTAATATGAAGTGCCACTTGTGCCATCTCCTTCTGGTTGATATCGTCCGGTAGTTTGCACAGTGCTCTAAGCTGTGCGCAGTTCTTTCCCTGCAAAGTCAGAGCAATCCTGCTCTCAAAATACTCTACATCCATACCGAGTTTATCGGCAAGCAGGAATAGATCCACCAGCTCGTCCATAGTGCTCACTGTGTCGACCCACCCTCTCAGCTGTGTGATATCTTGCTTCTTGATCAGCTCTTCGACTACTTCAGTGGATGCATCTGACTCGACGCATCCCTCTCCGCTTTCCATGTTTTTGCATTCAGATGCGAGTCCCTCTGGCAGGACGTACTCTCGCTCTTGGCAGCGAATGGTTAGGCGATTGGCCATTGAAAAGTTAGATCTCTCCTGTTCTGAAATGTGTGCCTCTCTTCGTATCATGATATCATGTCATACCGCGCACACACATGATATCATTGTAACTTAATGAATCGTTGCAAAAGGTTATGCAACACAAGATAGGGGAGTGGTACGAAGGCCAAGCCAAGCGTCTAGTAGAGGACCAGGACTTTCGATACGACTGGCTCCCGGTTTATATCTTAGCCGATTTTGTCAGAGAGGAAAAAGGGATCAAGGAGAAGCAGCTCTACATTACAGTGGATGTGCTGGACATTACCTGTGCACTCATAGGACACAAAGAAAACACGGACATCAGAATCAAATGGTACTACAAAGCCAAGCCCCTGGAAATCACACTCCATCTCTCTGAACTGTCAGAGATTGCCGACCTAGATTTAACCACAAAGCATGAAAAGATTGCAGAGATGTTAAAAGCGAACTGTGCAGAATCAGAAGCCTCCAAGATCACTGGTAATCTAATCCGTTTTGTGTTTTGTATGGCTCGTGATTTCGAGCCTCCTTGTTTGAAACATCCTGTCACTATGCCAAAGAACTGTTCAGTGGTCGACCTCCTTCCTGTCAGAAAATTACAAGGCATTTAATGCTTAAACTGATTCTGCGACTCCATGTTCAATACTCTCTTCCTCGGCTGGCTCTTCTACAAAACTATTTGTTGCCGCTGGTTCGTGTGCTATTGTCTCCAACTGAACAGATTGGTAGTCGGGAGCTTGCTCGGAGCCTTGGCTGATATAAGCCACTGTGAAAATTAGATAGGACAGCGCGTAGAGAATGATTATCACTTGACTGCTTGTCAGACCGAGATCCGGGCGAAATCTGACAATTGCGATTAAACCATCACTCAGTGCAAAAAGACAACCTGCCAATAAAACTGACCACTCTGTGCTCAGGAAGACGAATGCGTCTATCAGGATGAATAACACATAGACAAGAGAGAGCCATTTGATGACAGTGGATGCGCTTTCGGAGTGCCAGATTAACAACTGCGCTGTCAAACATCCAGGGCCGTAGATAAGAACAGAGATGCCCACTTTCACCCAGTCGATTTTGAATAGCGGTCTGAAGAATATGCACAAGTTGATTCGAGCTACTGTAAAAAATACCATCCCAACATAGAGACTGTCAAGAGCGAGCGCTATGTCTCCGATAGCAGAGGCAACCAGCACTGCAACAAACGCCCAACTCTTTGGCCATGCCAGCTTGGAGCGCCATACTATCACCATCGCTATCAAGGCTGGATTCAATAGCGATTTGGCTACTATCTCTCCGATCTCATTGCTCGCTGCATCGAATGTCAAGTAGCTCAGGGCTATCAAGATGTAGACTGACACAGGGAGGTAGAATTTCAGGGTTTCTTTGTTGACATGGGGCCAGCTTGCTTCCTCTTCTTCTGTGACAAAATGGGGAGCCCATCTCGCAGGCATTGACTGTCCAGGTTTTTTGATAATTAGCTCTGGAGACAGCGTTTACATTTTCACTTTTATTTTAAACTCCCTCCCACCGACTAGCAAAGACTGAATAATAGCCTTGGACATGATGGAGAAGATTAACCGTTGTCCAGCCGTTCTGCTCTTTGATTCGATTGATGACGGATTTTGCAGTTTCCAGTGTGGCCAGCTCTGATCTCCACATTTTTGCGCTTGCCAATTCGGCCTTGAAGTGTTCGAACATCAGATCATCCACACTTTTCAGTTCATCTTTGGTGCCCAGGGAATCGATACGTACCCCGTGAACATAGAAACTCTCTCTGTCTTTCACTGACTTTGCTGTCCAGTGGATGCTGTGGTATTCAAATCCGATCTTCTCTGCCAGAGAGTAGGCCTCTTTGTAGGTTTGACAGTGAATGGATTCGTGTATGATTCTGTCAGGATTGTTTTCAATGTCCATCTCCAAAGCGAGCAGTATTTCATCCTCGTCCAGCGGCATGTTCCTTCCAGGGTTTGTGGAGAGGTCGAAATGCCACTGTGGTTGATTCATGATATAATGGATTGCCTATGAAATCTACAATGATATCATGTTACACTAAACAAATTCCATCCAGATTAAACATGCCATGTGGTTCGTGTTCTTCTGTTGAGATTTCTGTCTTTTGCAATCGTTGCTGCGGAGGCTTTTGTAGCGCCTGTAAAGAAAAGGATTTTCTTTGCATCGGACCAGTCACCAACCATGTGGACGTATCCAGATGTATCGTCTATTTGATGAAAGAGATCGAATTCTACGAAGATTGTCTGAAGCATTCAAAGAAAATTCTATCAGAGATCGAAGAGAAGCACAAGATCAGCACCTATATATCAACTCCAGTTGTAAATGTGTGGACAGACGAGGACGAATCAGAATCTGTCAAGATAGCAAAAGAGCATTACAACTCACATTTAATGAAGTTTTCAATTACTCCGGCGCCCTATCAAGGCATGCCAGATTACAAATCTCTTTTTAGTCAATGTCTCCAAAATGCTCGACGCCAGATACAACAGAGAAAAGGGACCGAAACTTGGACTAAACTTAATGCGAAATAAAAAAAACTATGACTTTTTTATATGGAGTCTCCGAAAGGTTGGGCCGTAGTCGACTAGGATTTCTTCTCCGGGTTGAATGTCTCTTTGCGCTTTCAAAAATACTCTGTCAGAGGCCACCTCTCCAGAGGGGTGTATCCTCCCAATTCCTCTCTCGTTGATATAGACTGTATTTTTGTCTGAAGGTTTCGGCGCTCCGTTTGCAAAGCCTCCCGCTAAGTGATTTTTGATGTAGTAGTCCTGAGAGAATAGAGGCTCTTGCACTCGGCCATCCAAAGCTTCCGAGCCCAAGACAACCGCTCTCAGGTGAGTATCCTCTCCTCTCAATCGCATTTGCTCGGCTTCTGTTCTGTAGACTATCCTCCCTCCATACTCTGTGATCAGACTACCCTTCTCGATTAACTCTGTTGAAAAGAGTCCCAATCCAGCGCCTTCGAGACACGAGAGTTTGATTTCAAGCGGAGGGAGATAATGCCTTTTCAAGCGCAGAGAAGTGTCGAGTGGACGAGAGGCTATCTTGAACACAGGGCGAGGCATCGAGTCGAGTCCTCTTGGAAGTGCTCGGCCATAGCCATGGTATCATGGATGCAAACTACCATGATACCATGATATCATGATAATTCGCTGATAGAGAGATTCTCTAATGAAATTTTGCCCCAGGTAAAAAAAGCCTTTAAGTGGGACAGTTTGCTGGTACTGCCCCGCTTAAATGCGCGTTTTTCGAGTTGTGGGTCGATTTGTACCAGTTATATCTGTTTTTCTAATAAAAGTACCATTCCCCTCTGGTCGGCCAACCCTCTCTTTCAACCTCTGAGGGCCGACACCCATGATATCATGATCACCGGTGCTCTTAAAATTAACCGACTTTTATTCTCTTTATCGTGTCGTGAATCGGCTTTACCAGTGCGATCTCTGCCTCTGTAGGCTCTCTGTTGAACTTGTAGCCAAGCCTGGCCCAGCTGCACACCTCGTATTTCCCAGTCTTCTTGTTGAAGCAAATGCAAGTCAGATCCGGCTTCATGAATAGCATCACACGAGTTTTGTTAGCTAAATCGATTGGTCTCTGAGAAGTCGCAGTAGAATGCATCCGCCTCCGCTTTGCCTTTGTCGGATCCTTTGGCATTGTCTTCCTCTTAGATTATCTACAGACTGGGAGACCCTTTGCATAGCAGAGTCAATTCCCTTTACATACGGGACGATTTTCCTCTTTTTGACTGGGTCTCCCAGCCCTGTATCTCTCTTTCCTCTTGTCTCTAACGAATAGACTACTCGTGGTTTTGGTGCTAAGTTTGTAATCGTAGATGAGTCCGAGTTCGTCAGCGAAGAGCTATGGACCAACACGATCTTCCCTCTCAATATGGAGTACCGCAACAGCATTATCGCTGCGACGAGTCCACAGACAGAGGACAGCTACAATCATCATTTGATCACTCTCATCAATCCACTGACTGGAAGGAACATCTACAATGTAGTCTATCTCTATGAGGTGTGCCAAGCTTGTCTGGATGCTGGAAAGGCGTACAAATGCACGCACAACCAAGAGCAGCTCTCCGACAGTAAGCGCCAAGAGACTGTAGATGAAGTGCGATCCGCCTATCGAGCTGGACAGACTGCTGCTAAGCTGCGAGAGACTTTCGGTGTGACGACAAGCGGAACAGACCGTCTGATTCCCCAGGATTATGTCACAAAATTCTTCAACACACGAGTCAAGGTGAGTGGATCTTCTTTCTTTATGACGCTTTAGATAGACGGAAAGCCGCGCTGTCTTTATCTGGCGATCGACCCTAGTGGTGGAGGAGATAGCGAGTTGGGCATAGTGGGAATTGTCGAGAGCTACACTCAAGAAGATCTTGCGAAGTTAGTGGTAAGTCTATTTTTTCACAGTTGTGTGCAATGAGAACAGCCTTGGTGCGACTATAGGCTTGTCGGTTTGTCTGATCAGTGGTGGGGTCTCGTCTTGAAATACCCATGCAGTGTACAGCTGCTCAGAGTAGAGGTGCAAGTTCTGCCACTGGTTTCGGGCTGGACTGAATTCAGGTTGAAGAGGCGCAGAGACTGTGTGCAGTTCTTCTCCCTCTTTTAGCGGTCTTGTGTCAACCGGGCATTGCAGAAGAGTGGTCTGTTTTTCTAGATAGGGCAACCAGATATCGACAAAGTATTTCCGATTTTCGCCTTGTAGCGTGTTGGTGATCAATTCTATGAAAACTGAGTCTCTGTGAAAAAAATAGAAGAACACGCCCAGCAAAGCCCACTTCTCATTTGGAAATTTGGCACAGAACTCTCGGATTCTTCCCTTTATCAAACGCTCCATTGCTGCGTGTTGGGGAAGAGTGTCCGCATCTACTAACCCTTCAACATATTCGACAAGAAATTCTGCAGTGATATTCCCTTCGGCGAGAGAGTCCAGAATGCATTCTTCGTCTTCTTCCATTGTTGTGTGTTGTTATTCTTTGTATTGTTCTGATCCTTCTAAAGGTGGTCCTCATTGCTGGAATTAATCTGAAACAAGTCCAGGCGGGAGAGGTGGAATACCACGCCATCCATTATCTGATTGACCGCTTGCGTGCTGATGTTCGCTTCCGCTGCCCTATTGTGGTGATAGTCGAGGCAGTTGCGTGTCTCACCGCCTCGAATGTTGCCCGCTATCTGAGAACCGCGCGACTCCCTGATGTCTATGTGATGCACGAACGCTCGCCGGTGAATGGGCAGTGGAGAGAGGGAGTACCCAAAGACGATGCAATCACGCAACAGTTGGCATATTCTCTAACACGGGTGATGTCTGTTGGGTATCTCGCTCTCGGGGAAGAGATCATCACCTACAAGGATGGAAAGGAGAGTGTACAAAAGGAGTTGGACAAACTGCGCAACATGATGAACAATTTTAGAAGGGTGTGGAAAGAGAAGACCAAACCAGAGCAGATACAGACATACAAGATTACGGCCAAGACTCTGAGTAGTGGGGATGATACTCTGATAGCCCTCTGTGAAGCCGTGTTTTGGAGAGAACAATTTTGGTTAGATCCTCACAAAAAATACGTGGCCCAGAAGATAAGCATCGAGTCTAGGAAGCCGGATTTTCGCTTTCCTTTGTAGAGTCTGACTAGAGATGGACGTTTTATTAAAGTTTGAAAAACTGAGCGAGGTCATCCGACACAAGAGCCCTGATGGATGGAGTGAAGCTGTCTCGAATCATAGATTTCTGTCTCATGGGTTTGTTTGATAGTTCAATCAAAAGGTCAACCCAGTCAGAGTCAAGTGAGTTCAATCTCATGAGATAGGGATCCTTCATCACTGGATTCTGAAGTTCTGGTTTCGGGACAAAGTTGATACTCTTTGCTCTTCCCTCGAGAGAGTCTGGATCAATGCTAGCAAGTACAGGGACTTCTGGCTCTTCCAAAGAAGTAGATGTCTCCTCCTTTTCACTTCCTGGAGGAGGAGACGGGGCAGGAGATGGCGGACTAGGAGTAGGTGGGGCTGAAGGTTCCGGGGATAGCGGAGGAGTGATAGGCTCTTCAGGTTCGACTGGAGGTTCCGGTTTCTTAGGGGTTTCGGTGGCAGGAGGTTTTGGAGTTTCCGTTTCAGAGGGATTGTCTAGTTTCCACATCTTATAGTTGGCGACATACGCTTCCATCATATCCGGCACTTGAACTTTGTAAAGATTGAGCACAAATTGCGTTGTCCGGGTTTTGCTTCCCTTTATCGGCGGATCCTCTTTTTTGAGCCCGTCGATGTATACTTTCAATGTCTCATACGCTTTGTCAGGGTATTTCAGACGAGAATCTGCAAATTTGAACTTCTCTAAGACTTCCACAACTAGGACTTGACTGGAGTAATCAAGAGTGGAATAAAGACGAGGGATGGAAACATCGTTTTCGTCGTTTTCGTCTTCAGGTACAAATCCATATTTCTCGGCTTCGAATTTCAAGAGGTTGTCTTTTTCATTCTTGATAAACCCTCTAAGCTCTTCAGCGGCTGTGTTGAATTTGTCTATCAACTTCGAATCTGTCACTTCTACCCCAATCGACAAGTTTGAGGGAGTAATCAGAGGCAACGGGGCTTTCACTGATCGGTGAGATTTGTTTGTCATCCTCCCTTGTACAGCCTTTCCTGAACGATGATACTCGGTAGTCCCTTCTACTCTCAGCGGAAGTAGACTCTGGAGATCGTAGACATCTTTCCCGATCACAGTCTCCAAAGCAACTGTGTAAAGTGGACCTACGTTCTCATCTGTCAATCCAAATTGGGAGTCGTTCGATATGTCAACCTTCATCCTTTGCAATGCGTTCTGGACTTGGAAGGGAAATCCAAGATCAAAACCCGCAGCCGCTGAAAGGGCAGTCTCTCTGAGAGAAGCAGCGGCGTAGAATTGCGGAGCAACCCGAGGCTTGAGGCCGATAGCTTCAGTTTTGCAGACTTGGAGGGGAAGAGAGTAGTAGCAGCTTGTTTTGCCTTCGATGATAGAAGCATCTAGTCCCGCAGATGCCATTAGAAGATAACCAACTTCCGGTCTTGAACCGAAAGCCAGGAATTGCATCACAGCTTCTCTGTCTTCGTTTCGTTCAAAGCCTGCGTCGTTGGGATCAGACACTTCTAAATCGGAAAGGCATCGCGAGAGGAATTTGGAATCCGTGTTCCAGAGAGACCAACCAACGATATCACCCCTTGCATCCGTCGCTAGATAGAGATAATCATTATAGAATCTGTGCTCTGCTCCAATGTTGACTCCGGGTTTCATGTGTTCTTTGAATTTCATAAAGTCTTCGATAGGCGTCCCTTCATCGTAACTGTCAGACGCGGGTGATCTCTGGTGAACCTTTGTTAGTTCTCCGAATGAAAACTCTCTGACCATGCTTTCAAGTTTTGTGGCTCCGGTGATTGCACTATCGGTTGTCAATGAACCATATTCATTGGCAGACTGCATTTCAGCCTCTCTGTTTTCGGCCTCCTGTTTCAGGGCATCGGTATAGCGAGAGGCAACACTCTTAAGTCTAAGCGGTGATATCTTTCTTTCGTCTGGTGTCAACTTGTCTCTTCCAAACAGAGTTTTGAGAGTATCGTTCCAGTTATCGTAGAAGTTATCCATCGCTTTCGCGAGCTGTTTGTTGTTGAGTTCCCATCTCTTTCCGGTGATAAGATAGTAAGCAATCCGTTCAAATTTTGGATCCGGTGTACCAAAAATGTACGGGTGTCGTTGACGAACTCTCACATTTCTGTAGAGGGTAGAAGCGAGCTGATCCGGAGTTCCTCGAGAAGCATACAACAATCCAGAGAGTTGATCTCCAGATATTTTGGCCAAACTCTCTCTTGTTAACAGACCCGGGTATCGCGTTGAAGTTATCGTAATTCCATGTTCCGCAAGAGTTTTCTCCAGATCGTTGAATGTCTCACTTCCCTTCTTGGAAAGCAGCAGAGGATCAGGGAGGATCGACTTTGGGGATTTGGATCTCTTGGACACCCATTTGGGGAGCTGCGGTGAAATCGACGACCTCAACATGCCATCAACTGGAATGGAGCGTACTATTTTCAAGAAGCTGTTGATCCCTTTGATTTGGAGGTCGGGCAAAGGGAGGGCATTGGTAAGCTGGAACTCCAGAGAGTATTCCACCACGGGTTTCTCGCCTCGGATTAAAATTCGTCGAGGAAGCCCGAGCGGATGATAAACACCGTCAACTTCGGTGACTCTCTCAATTTCGTTGAATAAGATTCTCCTCAATTCACTTCTTATTGTCTTGATATTGATGAATTCTTCTCCGCGTTGTCGCATCGACTCTTGAAATTTGAGCAGACTGATAGTCGCTGGGCTCAGATTGACATTCAGAGCACTCCTCAGCCATGGAAGATCAACGCTTCCCAGTAGGAGTCTGTTCGACGGGCTGTCCGGGAGGGAGGACAACAAAACGCTCAACAAACAGATATAGTAGTAGAGAGTGTCGGCAGAGTCGTTTCTTTGTGTGGCAAATGCATAGTCGGCGAGGCGTTGCATTGTTGAATTGACCAAGGCAGTGGTAATCTCTTCCTGTATCCCAGTAGTCAAATTAGACCGCACTTTCTTATCCAGGGCATAGAAATTCTTTGCGATGGCAACAGCTCTAACAAAATTTTCAACTCTGGCACTGCTTCCGCTCGAATAGTATGTCTCTAACGTCTGTCGAAGTTTGGTCCAACTTTCAGGAGTCGCAGTTGGTGCTCCGATAAGGTTGCTTGGAAATCTCAATTGCGAAATGACGAGTTGGTCCAGCTGATCCCATTCTACAGTTCTTTTGGCGGGTTTTTGGGCCATGAGAGTTTCAACGACAGCTCTCTCGTTTGTGAGGCTAGGGATTGAGGCGGGATTCTCAACTTCTTCTCGGGAGATGGATTGAGTCGCTGACCCGAGTTGTGCTAGCCATTCGTTTGTTTTTCTAATCGAGTCTTCCCAGCCTTGACCAACCTCTGACTCGTCGCTATCTTCTCGCTGTTTCGCCAAAATGTAGAGATCAACAAAATCCACTGCAGTGCTCGTCAGTCTTTGGAGTAGATCATCCACCTCTGCAAACAGCTGATTTCTGAATTTCACAGCATTGACCTGTACAAGGGAACGAGCTTCCGTTGTGATGGCTTCCTCAAATAAGAGTACGGCACCGGCAATGAGATAGTCGTAATCCGTTGCACTATCTAGGTCAAAGTTCCTCTTTGAAATGAACGAGGAAAGATGGGAAAGTGTCTTGTTAGCCTGTCTCAACTCTTGGTAGGTGTAAAATTGTCTCAGTGTTATCTGCTTGATTCTATCCGCAGAGAGCACGTCTTTGGTATGAGCGACAACGCCTGTATTGGGGCGTATTCTTTCCAGAGACCCCACCAACTGTTTCCACCGTGGTAGGTAGCGTCTGGTGAGGGAATCTGACACATCATCGGCAACTTCCTCGGGAGTTTTGGACTCGCTCTGGATGTCCAGCTCCTGTTGATATGCTCTGACCTTTGTCCATATCTCTTGTCTCCGTTTTGTTCGTTCGTCTTCAAGATGCTTCTCGGCAGAACGTCTGGCAAGCTCGACTACCAAAGACACACTCGGAGATTCTTCCAAAATTATTGAATTGACGTTTGAAAAGTACTGCCGCAGTTCGGATGTGCTCTTTGTTTCGGGCGGATTTCCAGTTGCTGATTCCACCACCCTCGTCATCGCATAGTCCACCGAAAGTCCCGGGGCACTTTTTGGATCGAGGCTCTGGAAATGGACAATCTTCGGCAACAGTTCTTTGGACCCTCCCTCCACGACCACGAACCTGACTCTGGGCTGGGCACAGAAATCGGAGAAAGCCTTCATAATCGATTTCGCGTCTCTTCGTCCAGAGAATTCGTAGTCTGCAATTGTCGAGAGCAGGCTATGTTCATCCTTTTGTCTCAGTCGAATGGCGTGATGCCGAGTGGCAATGCGGGGATGATTAGTCAGCATCGAGGCAATCGACCGGGCAGATAGATTTGCATTGGTTGGAGCATAGCTCTGTTCCCGGGTCTTGGAATCAAAATAGCAGTTCAAAAAATGATCCATGGCAGAAGCTGTCGCTGGTTTGAAATCAGTCCAGCCCACTGGCAGGATTGGGGCAATTACGACCCTGGAAACCAGTCTCCATACAACGTGAATGAGTGATTGATCAGAGAGGAATTCTCGGAAGTCTTCTGGGGTTTTCCAATAAGACTCGAGAAGCGCAATGCGGACAAAGATCGTTCGCCTTCTTTCCTCTGGATTGACTGGGAGATTTTTGACCTTTCGGTTTGAAAACACATTTCCCCATTCTAAATTCAGACGAGAGGCAGCAGTCAGATTTGGAGTGACTGTGATCTTGTCTGCAATTCTTTTCAGAATGCCCTCCACACTGTCCCTCTCCGTGAATTGTGCATAGCCTTGACTGAGCAGAGGAGCGTTTGAATCCCTGGAAACCCCGAGCACCAGAGCAACTGCCGCAATTAAAATCAGAGCTGGATCATTGTACAGACCAGATTCAGGAGTCCAGGAAAGTCGGTCAATCAGAAAATCTCCACTCAGCGAAAAGTTCCTCTTCTGAGATTTTCCAGAGAAACGATAGTCGAAGATTTCGCTCTCGGGTAACTGAGAAAGAGCTTGCCCGGCTGACGGCTCCACTTTTTTGAGAGTGTAAAAATCCATAAAAATCGGCAACAGAGTTCTCCAAAGGTATTTTTCTGTTTTGACCCCCATTGCAAATTCTGCAGTCCTCTTTAAGAAACCTGGATCAGGCCGAATGTCGATTTGTAGATTTTCCAACCTTGTGGCCTCTGTGTATTGCAGTGCACGAGGCGTGTTATTTTCGTCGTAACCATAGGCATGGTCGATGTCGTGTTGCATTCTTCTGAACAATGTCCTGTACAAAGCAGGGCGACTGTCGTTCAGACTGGATAGCGCCTTTTTCATCGCTTCTATGAGATCCTCTCTTGAACCACTCTGGAGACGCACAAATTCCAATCCAACTCCATCCCGGAAGATCTCAGAGATCTGCAGGTAGCTCGGAGTGGTATTAAAAAGTGAGACAATCCTTTTCCAAGTCTCTTTGAACTTCTCCTCTTCCCTGTTGACAGTGGTTGATAGGTTTGTTGTCCTTCCCCCGACGTCGAGTTCTCCGGGTCTGTCTGGGTCTCTTTCGAAGTTCCCAAGCAGGCTGTCCGATGCAAGGTTGACGACAAGTTCGTTTGGCTGAATTGGGACAGAAATCGGATTACCAGTGAACTGTCCCGAAGCATCCACCACTCTTTCCGACTCGACTATCCCCTTTGCTGCAGCTTCTTGTGCCTCTCGTTCCTTCGCGGCTTCCTCTTCTTTTTTCTGTTTCTCTGCCTCCTTGGCTGCGAGTTCTGCCTCGCGCTTAAGCCTCTCCTCGTTGGCTCTGGCCTCTTCTTCTGCCTGTCTTGCCCGGTCCAGTTCCTCTTGTTCCGCTTTAGCTGCCTCTTCCTGGCGCCTCGTTTCTTCTTGTTTTCTCTTTTCGAGCTCTTGTTCTTCCGCGGCTAGCCTGGCCAGCTCGCTGGCTTCTTTTTCAGAGAGTTCTTGTTCTTCCTGTTTTTTCCTGAGAGCCTCCTCTTGTTCTCGCTTTCTCCTTAAGAGGTCTTCTTGTGTCTTTCTCCTGGCCTCGGCTTCTCGTTGTCTTCGCCGAGTCTGCTCTTCGAGTTCTTCTCGTCTTTTTCTTGAGGCTTCTTCTGCGAGTTGTGCCCTTCTAGCAGCTTCCTCCTTTTCAGCACTTTCTCTCTGTGCTACCTGAGTTTCGAATCGCTGTAAGTCCGAGGGCGTGACACGAGCCTCGGTCCACGGCGTTGCGAAAGTGAGCAGATCGTATTGCAGTCTGTTTACCACATCTGGCGATGCAGACCGGAAGGATTCTATCAGAAATTTGACATACAGATTCCAAGCTTCGATATTTGTCGGAAAGGATGGATCAAAAACCAATGCACGCGCCATAGCCTCGTAGTTCGAACGAAGAGTTTTTCCTTGTCCTGCAGTATCGAGGTGCAATCGGATCAAGTAGTCGACTGCCAGCTTGAATGCTGCCTCGCTTTCACGGTCTCTGTTCAATAGATACTGAGACAGAGAGATGGCGAAGAAAGGCTTGTTGGGCAACTGACCTCCGATCAACATCCGGAAAGAGTTCCAAACTTCTGAATTTGTGCCCATAGCTGGTGAGACAGACACTTCCGCATCCGTGCCAAATTGGAGGTTCAATTTCAATACATCAGAGGCAGTTTTGACAATATTCTCAACCGGACTTAGAGGACTGTTGGTGAAGCGAGCACGCTGGTTCAGCATCTCGGAAGAGTTGTAGAAACTCCACCCATTGTCTGCAGAGAAAAGCCGAGCCATTGTTTCCTCCGTTGTCTGGTCCAGAAATTCGATGAACTTCTGGAGCTGTTCACCTTCGAACGGGAATCCTCTCTCCAGGGCCATCAGATTGCCAACCTCTAGGTCGATTTCCTGGATGAGAGGCTCACGACGGAGAAACGCATCAGGAGTTTTCAGATTGTTGTCGGATAGATATTTGGTCAGCAGTTGTCTGTCGGGTTGGTCAGCCTTTCCTAGCGCTTTTACAAGTTTCGCGTAGGCGGCAGCTCCGTTTCTGAAGCGCAAAAACTCTGCATCACTTTCGTCGGGGTGAGGGATGGAATAGGTTTGCAAGGTTCTCACTAGGCTGTCGATGTTTTGGAATCCGAGATCGTGAAAGCGATTCCAGAAGGTGCTCCACTGTGCGATGATCTCATCTTGCAGTCTCTCGTACTCGGTTCGATACTCGGTCTCTTTTTTTGAGTATAAGGCCCGTGCGGACTCTATTTTCTTGTCGAATTTCTTTCTCCGGATTCTTTCTTCAACGTTTGAAATGTCTGCCAGAGTCTGTTGATGATCTGAAAACCCATCCTGTCCGAACGTGAGTTTCACGATAATATCGTTGCTCATAGCAGCGGCTTCGGTGATCCATTTTTGATCGTCGTAAGTTTCAACCGGTTGAACTCCAAGTTCTCTGATGTAGCTTATTACTGTTCTGGATGTTCGGTCGACGAGTTTGATCTCATCGTCGAACGATCTCCTCATTGACTGGAATTCTTGGACAAAAGGCCTGATGTCTCCAACGATGTCATCTCTATCCTTTCTGTCCATCCGAGCATCTCCTGCTTTTCGCATCAACTCTTCAAGCGATTTCAGGTTGTCATCCACCATTTTGATGCGGTCCATCATCGCCCTACTCCGCTTGCGAGCCTCTTCCTGAATGTCGTTGATTGAAAGTTCAACAGCAGGTGGAGTTTGACGGAAAAGATGCACTCGTCTCTTGACTCCTTCTTTCTGTTCAAGCCAGATGTCAAGTTCTTGAATCCGACGCTTCTTATCAGTGATTCTCGAGAGTCCAAGAAACAGACTAATCAATTCAATGGTGCGGGTAGACCGGTTGTCGTCTTTTGCTACAGGGAATCCATCTCTTTCGTCATAAGTGTCCGCGAGTCTTTCATCTCTCAACCAGCATGCAAAGGGCTGACTCAGATCCACGAGATCGTAGAGTTTTCGAAGCTTCGCTCCAAATTCCATTCCAGGCTCGTCGAGAATCTCCTATAACAAATTTT